>Ga0207661_10000458_pt1 | contig 26329 bp, 25 predicted proteins | sample KBSC713LmetaG_FD_184337 | JGI IMG/M metagenome (GOLD analysis project Ga0207661, IMG submission 184337) | Corn rhizosphere microbial communities from Kellogg Biological Station, Michigan, USA - KBS C7.1-3L metaG (SPAdes) (version 2) | ecosystem: Host-associated > Plants > Roots > Rhizosphere ...
CGGTCACCGCGATCGGGGTTTCGATCTGCAGCGTCGCCGGCGGGATCACGTATTCGACTTCTTCGCCTTCCTTTTCGGCCTTGATCGCTTCGTTCTCGTAGGTGAGGAGCACGTCGCCCTCGCCCTGGCTGAAGGCCGAGAAGGCGTCGCGGCCGCTGCCCGGCTGGGCGACGGTCTTTTCGAGGACGGTCTTGACCGCTTCCAGCGCCTGGTCGGGGGAGTCGCCTTCTTCCAGCGCCGAGCCGTAGACGGCCATGATGTTCCAGCGCGCTGAGCCGGAGCTGAACGGGTTCGGGGTGACGACGCCGACTTCCTTTTCCTCGATGTCCTTGAAGGACTTGATCCCTTCCGGGTTGCCCTTGCGGGTGAGGATCACGACGACCGAGTCGGTGGCGATGCCCTTGTGCTGGTTCTGGTTCCAGTCCTTGGCGACGATTTCGCCTTCTTCGACCAGCCGTTCCATGTCGCCGGCCTGGGAGAAGTGGACGATCGATGCGGGCTGTCCCGCGGCCACGGCCCGGCTCTGGTCGCCGGAGGCGCCGAAGGAGTTGCTGAAGCTCACGCCCGTCCCTTCCGAGGTCTTCTCGAAGGCGGGCTCGAGGGTTTCGGCGTAGACGGATTCGGGGGTGGAGTAGCCGACCACGTCGAGCTTGCCACCGCCGCCTCCAGAGGAGCCGGTGGCATCGCCACCGCCGCCGCATCCAGCGGCAAACACTGCCAGGAGCAAAACGAGAAGAGCGGCGGGGAGGCCGACCTTCACGCCGCGCCGCCGGGTGTCGCGAGCGTTCCGCATCTATGTTCCTTCCTATGTCGACTAACTTACGTTCTTGAGCAACTTACTACCCAATGAGGCGGGCACAGTAGCACAAAGTCGACCGAGAAAGTCCGGAATCCTGATCTGAATTCCTGGGTTTGGGGTCAAGAATCAGGCGGCATAGGATGCGCGGATGAGCGTCGATGCGGTGCGGACTCCGCAGGAGCGGTTGCAGGGGCTGCCGGACTACCCCTTCGAGTCCGTCTACCGCGAGGTCGACGGGCTGCGGCTGGCGCACCTCGACGAGGGGGAGGGGAAGCCGGTCGTCTTCTTCCACGGCGAGCCGACCTGGTCGTTCCTCTGGCGCAAGGTGATCCCGCCGGTGCGGGACGCCGGTTACCGCTGCATCGCCCCCGACTACGCCGGCTTCGGCCGCTCCGACAAGCCCACCGACGTCGGCTGGTACACCTACGACCGCCACGTCGAGCTGATGGCGGCGCTGCTTGAGGAACTCGACCTGCGCGACGCAACCGCCGTCGTCCACGACTGGGGCGGACCGATCGGGCTGCGGCTGGCGGTCGAGCATCCGGACCGGATCAGTCGCCTGGTGATCATGGAGACCGGCCCCTTCACCGGCCAGCAGAAGATGAGCGACGCTTGGCTCGCCTTCCGCGAGTTCGTCCGCAACAGCGACGAGGTGCCGGTCGGGATGCTGGTCCGTGGCGGCTGCAAGAACGACCCGGGCGACGAGGTGATCGCCGCCTACGAGGCTCCCTATATAGACGGCCCTTCGAAGGCGGGAGCACGCGCCTTCCCGCTGATCTTGCCGACCGAGCCCGACGCGCCCGGGGCCGCCGAGGGAAGGCGGGTCGCCGACGCGCTGCGCGAGGACGAGCGCCCGGCGCTGGTCCTCTGGGCCGACTCCGACCCGGTCCTGCCCTTCTCGGTCGGGGAGCGCGTGTCCTCGCAGCTCAACTTCCCGCCGCCGCGGCCGGTCGAGAACGCGGGGCACTTCCTGCAGGAGGACGCGGGGCCGGAGATCGGCGCGACTATTGCCGACTGGTTGGGCTGAGGGGCCCCGGGGATGGGGGTCCGGCGGGCAACAGCGGGGAGGGCCCGGCGGACCCCCATCCCCGAGGCCCTAGCCGGGCCGGTTGATTAGGTCGCTCATCTCCTTGTGGGAATAGCTGTGGAGTAGCTGCACTCGCCTCGGTGGGTCGTTGTCTTCTAGCCAGGTGACGGTGCCGGGCCAGTAGGAGTTCGGTGGGGTGCCGGGCTGGTGGAAGGCCGAGGAGAAGACCCAGCTGCCGGTGTTGTGGAGGCGGCCGCCGCCCCGCAGTGGCCACTCGGGTTCGTCCGGGAGGGGGCCCGCGCGGTGGGTGTGGCCGGTGATCACGTGGACGTTGCCGACGCCGAGCCGGGAGGCCATCTCGGCAGCGGCCTCGACGCCGGTGCGGAAGATCGCCCGGGTGGTGACGTCGGGCTCGAAGTCGGCGCGGAGGAGGCGATTGAGGCCGCCGATCGCGAGCGGGAAGCCGGCGCGGGCGGCACGGGCGCCGACGGTCGTCTCCCGCTCTTCGCCGGCAAGCACCTCCCAGGCGCGCTCGAAGGGGCCGTTGCGGCGGCGCCTGATCGGCAGCACCTGGGCGAGGCCGTAGGCGAACCCGTAGAGCGGGCGGAGGATCCGTTCGTAGTCGGTAGGCGTCGCCGGGTTCGGCAGCGGCCGGCCGAAGCGGGCCATCAGCGCCGCCGCCACGCACTCGGCGCGGGGCAGTCTGAGGTGGGCGTCCATGTAGTGGCCGTGGGTGGCGTAGACGTCGTCGCGCAGCCAGAGGCCGGGATAGGCGATCTGCAGCCGCGCCGCTCCCAGCCACTCGTCGAGGAGCGCGGCCGGACCGGGGGAGGCGGCGTGGCGGTGCTCGAGGCCGAGCGCCGGGGCGTTGGCGATCGAGAGCTCGTCGAGCAGCGGCTCGGCCAGCCGGTGGTCGTGGTTGCCGGGGACGAGCGTCACCTCGGCCCCGCCGAGGGCTTCGCCCAGCTCCTCGAAGAACGGCCGGCCGCGCCGCAGCGAGGGCCCTACCGGCAGGTTCCGCAGCTCGACCACGTCCCCTAGGAGGACGAGGTGGTCCGCCCCCGCGATCTCCTCCAGCAGCACCCGTCGCACCGCCGGGTCCCGCAGCACGTCCTCGGCCGAGGCGACGCCGAGGTGGAGGTCGGAGATGATCGCCGTCCGCACCCACCCTTTCTACCGTCGGCGTTCGTCCTTTGTCGGCCTATAGGGGGTAAAAGGACGAACGCCGGCGATTTGGCTCGGCAGCCAGGACGGGTACGCTGCACAGATGCCGCAGTTCAGTGACGAACGGTTCGCGTCCGCCAACGGCATCGAGCTCTGCTGCCAGGAGATGGGCGACCCGGCCGGGGAGCCGCTGCTGCTGGTGATGGGACTGGCGACGCAGATGGTTGCCTGGAGCGAAGGGTTCTGCCAGCTGCTCGCCGAGCGGGGCTTCCGCGTCGTCCGCTTCGACAACCGCGACATCGGCCGCTCGACCAAGTTAGGCGACGCCGGCCTGCCCGGCCGCCTCGACATGCTGGTCGGCCGTCGCGACACCGCGCCTTACCTGCTGAGCGACCTGGCCGCCGACACCTTTGGCCTGATGGACCACCTGGGGATCGAGTCGGCGCACCTGGTCGGCGCTTCGATGGGAGGGATGATCGTCCAAACCGCGGCGATCGAGAACCCCGCCCGGGTTCGCTCGATCGTCTCGATCATGTCGACCACCGGCAGCCGCCGCGTCGGCCATCCCAGCTACAAAACCTTCGGCCTCCTGCTCGGCCACCCGCCGCGCGAGCGCGAGGCGGCGATCGAACGCGTCGTCAGGATCTTCAAGCTGATCGGCTCCCCCGGCTTCCCCTTCGAAGAGGAGCGGATCCGCGAGATCGCCGGCCTCTCCTTCGACCGCGGCCACAGCCCGACTGGGATCGCCCGCCAGCTGCACGCGATCACCGCCTCCGGCGATCGCACGCCGGCCCTCCGCCAGCTCGAGGTTCCCGCCCTCGTCATCCACGGCAAGAACGACCTCCTCGTCAACCCCTCCGGCGGGCGCGCCACCGCCAAGGCGATTCCAGGCGCTCGCCTGATGATGGTCGACGGCATGGGGCACGACCTGCCTCGCCCCCTCTGGCCGACCTTCGCCGACCAGATCGCCGCCAACGCCGCTCGTGCCACGCACGGCGAATCCCTCTCAGTCCCCGCATAGCGGGGCCCCGGACGGATTCGCGATCAGTGCGGCTGAGAGGAGTCGAACCTCCACGAGCTTTCGCCCACACGGACCTGAACCGTGCGCGTCTACCAGTTCCGCCACAGCCGCGCGGAGCAGGCAATTTAGCGGTTGCGCCCCCGAGGCCTCCCGTCGCCCCCAAGCCGTCCTCCTGTGATCGACGTCTCGCGCCAGCGCCCGCCGGCTCGCTAAAATGCCCGGCATCCTCGCCGCTATCGTCTAGGGGACTAGGACGCCGGATTCTCAGTCCGGAAACCGGGGTTCGAATCCCCGTAGCGGTACTCCACGAAAGCCCCGCAAAGCGCAGTCTTCGCGTTCATTTTGCGGGACGCCTCTTAGTCGCGATGGCATACAACCAAGTATTGGCGCCCGCCGAATGGCGAGCGCCAATTGCATTTAGGCGAATTTATTCGCTGGCTCTGACTGCTGCCGGTTCGGCGAGCTTGATGACTCCTTCAAGCACCGCGGTGTTTCTGCCTCCCGCAGACGGGACACCGAGGATCGAATTCACGAAGGGATCGACAAAGAAGGAGAAGAGCCCTCCGCATCCGTTGGCTCCCGGTGAGGAGAACGAGTTGTCCACAAGACGTCCGCCTTTCAGCGTCAGGAGAGTGAAGCTTTCGTTGAATCCGACTTCACCCACTGCACCGCTGATCGGAGTGTTCGGTGGCGGAGGTGAGGTCGTGCCGGTGGTGAGTTTGAGTTTTATCGGGTTGCTGTTCGAGCCGATGTAGCAGTTGCTCCCGAAGAACGCGTTGCCCAGCTTGACCTTGATCGGCAGCGTCAGGGCCGTGCCCGAGGCCGTGATCTGATTGTTGACATTGAGGCTGGCTGAGCTGGCTGGCGCCGCCAATTCCACAGTTGCGGTTACTCCCGTCAGGCCTTTGTTGATGGTTTCGTTAAACAGTTCCTGAAGGAAGCTCGGCCACCAGGTAGGTGCCGTAATACCGGTCAGGCCACCCGGAACGGGCTGCGGCGTCGGAGGGAGCGTATTTCCGTCCTCGGCCGCGATCAGCGGCAGGTCGCCTTCAAGTATGGATTCTTTGAATTCGAGCCCCGCCTGCAGAACCTGAGGATTTTTCAGTGGCACGGTTTTGGTGCCGATCGTGAAGTAGCCCGAACTCGATTCCGAGTACAGGCAGTCGGTGATCGTCGCTTTGCTCAACGGGCAATCACCAAACTGCGCGAATTCACCGGTTGGGTGGTGGGGTGCGGCAAGCGCCGTTGACGGCAGCAGCATCACACTAAGGCATGCCGCGGCCAATATCAGTCTCTTCATGACTGTTCTCCCTTTCGACTGGTTTGTGCCGCCCACGCGCTGCCGGCTCCCGCCGCAGCAGAAAGTGAAACGGCCGTTCTATAGAACTGCAAGAAGCTGGTCTACCAAACAAAGACTCGCTGCGCATCAGTGAAATCTAGTATCAATTGATGAAACTACAAATAATGGGCTAGGCAGACCCACTCATTCTTTCATGAGCGAAAAGCCGTTTCGGTTCGGGCTCCCCGGCGAGCCTTCGGGCCGCAGCCCAAGTACCGAGGCACGGGTCTAACCTCGGTGGTGTCTCATCTTCTGGCGCGGCAACGGCCGCCGTTATCGGCTTCATCAACCGGTCGCAGCAGCTCGCGGTGGAGGAGGATCAGCGGCACGCCGAGCGCCGGCAGGCCGGCGGCGAGGAGGACGCCCGCACGCCAGCCGCTGCTCTGGACCAGGGGGCCGGCGAGGGCGGCGCCGGCGCTGGCGCCGACGGTGAGGGAGAGGGCGAGCCAGGTGAAGGCTTCGGTGCCGGTGCCGGAGGGCATCGCCGCCTAGGCGATCTGGTTGCGGAGGTTGCTGGCGGGGGCGATGTAGGTGCAGGCGAGGGCGGCGAGCGGGAACATCATCAGGGGAGAGTTGGCGAGGAGAAGGGGGAGCGCGACGAGCGGCTGGTAGATCGCCATTGCCACCGAGCCTTGGGCGGGGGAGCGGAAGCGGTGGGCCTGGGAGCCGTAGACGAGGGCGCCGATCGCCGAGCCGGTGGCGGCCGCGGCGACGAAGGGGCCGCCGAGAGCGGAGTTGCCGTGTTCGGCGCCGAAGGCGGGGAAGACGACGTCGAGGACGCCGAAGGTGACGCCGATCGGGATCCCGGTGAGGACCAGGAGGCGGATCGCCGGCGAGGCGAGGGCGCCGGCGCGGGTGTGGTGCTCGCTCGGCACGCGCTCGACGCCGGCGAGAACGGGGGCCGCGGCGAACCAGAGGGTGCCGGCGAGCCCGAAGGCGGCGGCGGCGAGGAGCGGCGCCGCGGTGCCGACCGCCGTCGCCAGCAGTCCGGTCAGCAGCGGCCCGACGACGAAGAAGACCTCGATCAGCAGTGAGTCGACCACGTAGCCGCCGACCAGGTCCTTCTCTGCGACCAGCCGCGGCCAGAGCCGGCGCAGGAGGCCGCCGACCGGCGGCGTCGAGGCGCCGGCCAGGCCCGCGGCGCCGACCACGGCGGCGCTCCCGGCGCCGGCTTCGGCGAGGACGACGACGAGGGCCAGCGCCAGCGCCGTCACCGCCGCGGCGGGGACGAGTACCGGTCGCGGGCCGCGGCGGTCGACCAGCCGCCCGAGCAGCGGCGAGGTCGCGCCGAGCCCGATCGTGAAAAGCCCGGCGGCGATGCCGGCGATGCCGAAGGAGCCGGTGCAATCGTGGATGAAGATGACCAGCCCGATCGAACCCATCCCCACCGGCAGCCGCGCCAGCACCGAGGCGGCGCAAAGGGCGAGGACGTGGGGGCGGGCGAGGATCCGGCGGTAGGCCATCGCATCGGAGTTTGAACACAGCCGGCTGTGCATGAAGTCGGATGCGAACCCGGAGGTTAGGCTGGCCGGGCATGGGCCTGCTCGATCCCGCACCGCCGCCGTTCGAGGTCGCCGAGTGGCGTCGTCTCCCGCACCTGGAGCGGATCAAGCCGCTGGCGCAGGACTGGGCGCTGAACGGGTTCGGGACCCCGACCGCCGTCTACTTCCTCTACGTCTTCAAGATCCTCGCCTATGCCGGCCTCGGCGCCCTGCTGATCTTCGCCAGCAGCGGCTGGCCGGCCTGGAGCGAGCCGATCGTCTTCGAGAAGGCGGCGATCTGGACGATGCTCTGGGAGGTGCTCGGGCTCGGCGCCGGCTCGCTGCCGCTGACCCTGCGCTTCAGCCCGATGGTCGGTGGCTTCCTCTACTGGCTGAGGCCGGGGACGACGCGGCTGCCGCCGTGGCCCGACAAGATCCCGGGCACGCGCGGAACGACCCGGACCTGGCTCGACGTCGCTCTATACGCGGGCCTGCTGGCGTCGGCGCTCTTCCTGCTGCTCTCACCCGGCACCGACGCGACCGCGCCCTGGGTCGGCGGCGAGGCGGCGCGGCTCGACCCGGTTGCAGTCGCCGTCCTGCTCGCCGTCCTCGCCGCCTTAGGCGTGCGCGACAAGGTCCCGTTCCTGGCGGCGCGGGCCGAGATCTACGGCACCCTAGCGCTGGTCTTCCTCTTCCCGCTGACGAACCTCGTGATCGGCGCCCAGCTCGTCTTCTTCTGCATCTGGTGGGGGGCGGCATCTTCGAAGCTGAACCGCCACTTCCCCTTTGTCGTCACGGTGATGATCAGCAACACGCCGTGGAACAAATCGCGCGCCTTCAAGCGCCGCCTCTACCGCGACCACCCGAGCGACCTGAGGCCCTCGCGGCTCGGCGAGCTCGACGCCCACATCGGCACCGCGGTCGAGTTCACCCTGCCGCTGATCCTCATCCTCACCCAGGGCGGCCTGCTCGGGACCCTCGCCCTCGCCGGCATGGTCCTCTTCCACGTCCACATCTTCTCGACCTTCCCGCTGGCGGTGCCGCTGGAGTGGAACGTCTTCATGATCTTCGGCCTCTTCTTCCTCTTCGGCCACTACGCCGAGGTGCCCTGGTCGAGCCTCGACGACCCGCTGCTGCTGGCGATCCTCGCCCTCGTCTGCGTCGGCCTGCCGGTGCTGGGGAACTTCCGCCCGGACCTCGTCTCCTTCCTCCCCTCGATGCGCTACTACGCCGGCAACTGGGCGACCAGCCAGTGGCTCTTCCGCCGCAGCGGCGAGGGCGGGGAAGGAGCGGAGCAGAAGCTCGACCGCGAGATCGTCAAGGCGGCGCCGATCGTGACCAGGCAGCTGGAGAAGTTCTACGAGCCGGAGATGATCGAGGTACTGGTCTACAAAGGCCTCGCCTTCCGCTCGATGCACTCGCACGGGCGGGCGCTGAACGCGCTCTCGGCCCGCGCCGTCGATGACCTCGAGGCCTACGACGTCCGCGAGGGGGAGCTGGTCGCCGGCGTTGTCCTCGGTTACAACTTCGGCGACGGCCACTTTCACGACCAGCGGCTGCTCGCGGCGGTCCAGGAGCGCTGCCGCTTCGGCCCGGGGGAGCTGCGGGTGGTGACGCTGGAGTCCCAGCCCGCGCACGTTCAGCGCCAGCGCTACCGAATCTGGGACGCCGCCGAGGGGCTCATCGAGGAGGGCTGGGTCGACGTCCGCGACATGGTCGTCCGCCAGCCCTGGCTCGGTGACGAGCCCTTCCCGGTCCATCCCGAGGAACCGGACGCAGTCGTCCCCGGTATGCGGGGACAAGTGAGTCATGAGTGACGTGATCGTCGTCGGGGCGGGGCCGAACGGGCTCGCCTGCGCGGCGACGCTGGCCAGCCGCGGCGTCGAGGTGACCGTGATCGAGGCGGCGGAAACGATCGGCGGCGGCACCCGCAGCTCTGAACTGACCGAGCCGGGACTCCTGCACGACGAGTGCAGCGCCACCCACCCGATGGCCGTCTCCTCGCCGGCCTGCGTCGCCGCCGGGCTGGAACTGGAGCGGCACGGGCTCGAGTGGGCCTGGCCCGAGGTCGACCTCGCCCACCCGCTCGACGGCGGCGGCGGGGCGGCGATGCTGCGCTCGCTGGAGGCGACGGCGGCCGGACTGGGGGAGGCCGGCAGCCGCTGGAAGCGCCTCTTCGGTCCGCCATCCGCGAGCTACGAGCCGCTGACCGAGGACATCTACCACCCGCTGATCCATGTCCCTCGCCACCCGCTGCGACTGCTGCGCTTCGGGCTGCCCTCGGCACTGCCGGCGACCGCGCTCGCTCGCTACCTGGGGACTCCGGAGGCGGCGGCCCTCTTCGGCGGTGTCTCCGCCCATGCCTATGCGCCGCTGACCCGGCCGCTGAGCTCGGCGATCGGGATGGCGCTCACCTGCGCCGGCCACGCGTACGGCTGGCCGGTGGCTAAGGGCGGCTCGATCGCGATCTCCGAAGCGTGGGCGGCAGCGATCGGCGAGCACGGCGGACGCATCGAGACCGGCCGCCCCGTCCACTCGCTCGCCGAGCTCCCCGCCGCCGACGCCGTCGTCCTCGATCTCGCCCCCCGCGGGGTGCTGGAGCTGGCGGGCGAGCGCCTGCCCACCCGCGTCCGCCGCGCCTACCGCCGCTTCAAGCACGGTCCCGGTGCCTTCAAGCTCGACCTCGCGGTGGAGGGCGGCGTCCCCTGGGTCCGGGAGGAGGCGCGGCGGGCCGGCACCGTCCACGCGATCGGCTCCTTCGAGGAGCTCGTCCACGCCGAGGCCGAGGTCAACCGCGGCCGGATGCCGGAGCGCCCCTTCGTCCTCGTCGGCCAGCAGTACCTCGCCGACCCGAGCCGCTCGCGCGGCGACCTGCACCCGCTCTGGCTCTACGCCCACGTCCCCGCCGGATATACCGGCGACGCCAGCGAGGCGATCCTCGACCAGGTCGAACGCTTCGCCCCCGGCTTCCGCGAGCGCATCGTCGCCCGCGTCACCCGCACCCCGGCCGAGTTCGAGGCCGCCAACCCCAACTTCGTCGGCGGCGACATCCTCTGCGGCGCCAACACGCCGCTGCAGACCCTGCTCCGTCCCCGTGTCGCCCCCGTCCCCTACTGGACGGGCGCCCCCGGCCTCTTCATCTGCTCTGCCGCGACCCCGCCCGGCCCCGGCGCCCACGGCATCTGCGGCTTCAACGCCGCCGAAGCGGTGCTCAGAACGCTCTAAACGGCGACGCTAGTCGCCGGCCTCGACCGGGCGCACAGGCGGCAGCGGGCCGGTCGCGCCGGGGCGGGCTTGTAGCCGGCGGAGGCTGGGGACGAGGAGGACGCAGGCCTGGCAGAGGGTGACCAGCGCGGCGCCGAGCCAGAGCGTGGTCGAGACCCCGAGCCCGGCGGCGAGCGGGCCGACCAGGACGAGGCCGACGGGCGCCAGCGCCAGGGCGCCGAACCAGTCGTAGGCGAGCACCCGCGAGAGCGACTCGGCCGGGACGTGCTGGGCCGCCACCGTGTCGTAGAGAACTTCGCCGAAGCCGACGGTACTTGCGGAGACAAGAGCGCCGAGGGCGATCACGGCGGTCGAGGCCGGGATCGCCAGCAGCGCTACCGGAATCGCGATCAGGCAGATCAGGCCCTCCCCGACCAGCAGCGGCCGGCGCGGTTGCAGCGACAGCGCAGCGACCGCGCCGAACAGTCCACCGACGCCGAAGAGAGTCATGATCAGCGCCCAGGAGCTGGAGCCGTCGAGCGATTCCTTGGCGACCACCGGGCCGAGCACCTGGAAGGCCGGGAAGAAGATCCCGTTGCCGACGGCCGCCGAGAGCACGATGGCGACCATCCACTTGCGGCTGAAGAACTCGCGCCAGCCGTGTCGCAGCTCGGCGAGAAAGTCCTGCTCCTCCGCCGCCTGGACCCTCGGCGCGTGCACCCCGAGCAGGCAGGCGGCGCTGACTGCGAAGGTGGCGGCGTTGACGGCCAGCGCGGTCCCCGGCGAGCCCAGGGCCAACAGCACACCGGCGAGTGCCGGCCCGACAACCTTGCCGCCGTGGCGGGAGACGTTCAGCAGCGCGTTGGCCTCCTGCAGCCGCTGTCCGGGGACCACCTGGGGGACGATCGCCGTCGAGGCGGGGTTGAAGAAGGCGGTGGCGGCGCCGTCGATCGCGTAGAGGAGTGCCAGCTGCCAGATCTCGGCGACGCCGGTGAGCAGCAGCAGGGCGAGAAGGGCGGTGGAGGCCGCCCGGGTGGCGTCGGCGCCGAGCATCGCGACCCGCGGCGAGACGCGGTCGCCGACGACGCCGCCGACGAGGAGGAGGGCGATCATGAAGACGGCGTGGGCGGCGAAGACGATGCCGAGGTCGGTCGCCGAGCCGGTCAGGTCGAGGACGGCGAAGGCGATCGCGATCGGCGCCATCCCGTCGCCGACCAGCGAGGTCGTGCGGCCGAGGAAGAGCCGCCGGTAGTCCGGTTCTCGCAGCACCTGGAGTCGTCGCCAAGTTGGCACCCGACGCAGGATAGGCAGGGTTAAGGAAGCTCCGGCCGGGGGTAGCTCGCCCACACCGGGGCGCAATGGGAACCTCATCCAAGACCCAGGGCGAGACCGCTCGCCGCGAGCACAGGTTCGGCTCCTCGACGCCGCTGACGATCGGGGTCGAGGAGGAGCTGCTGCTGGTCGACCCGGATTGCGGTCTCCTCGCCGAGGGCGAGGGAGTGCTGGAGCGGATCGGGGGCGAGCACCGCAAGGCGGTCTCGACCGAGATCTTCGCCACCCAAATCGAGCTGAAGACCGGCGTCTGCCTCGATGCCGGCCAGGCGGCCAAGGAGCTGGCGGAGGTGCGGCGGGCCGTCGCCGGCGCCGGCGCCCGGCTGATGGGCTCGGGCCTCTATCCGGCCGAGAGCGGCGAGCCGGCGCTGGTCGAAAAAGCGCGCTACGAGAGCGTCAAGAAGGACCTCGCCAGCCTGCTAGCGACGCCGCCCTGTGGGCTCCACGTCCACGTCGGCGTCCCCGACCCGGAAACCGCGGTCGCCGTTGCCAACGCGATGCGCCACCACCTGCCGCTGCTGGCGGCGCTGACCGCCAACTCCCCTTTCCGCGACGGCGCCGACTCCGGGCTCGCCAGCGCCCGCGCCGCCGCCGTCCGCAGCTACCCCCGCTTCGAGCTGCCGCGGGCCTTCCGCGACTACGAGGACTTCCTCCGCGTCGCCGACCAGCTGATCGCCGCCGCCGGCGTCTCCGACTACACCTACATCTGGTGGGACGTGCGCCCGCACCCCAACCTCGGCACGGTCGAGGTGCGGGGGATGGACGTCCAGCCGCAGCCGCAGCAGAACGCGGCGATCGCTGCCCTGATCCAGGCCTTGGCGGCGAAGGAGATCGACCGCCCCGGTGCCCCCGGCCTCGCCCGCGAGGCGATCGAGGAGTCCTACTTCCAGGCCGAGCGCTACGGCCTCGAGGCGCGGCTGATGGTCGACGAGTCGACCGCCGCCCCCGCCCGCGAGGTCGCCCGCGGCACCCTCGCCGAGGCCCGCCCCTATGCCCGGGACCTCGGTGGCGAGGACGCCCTCGAGGAGATCGAGCGCATCCTGCGCGAGGGCAACGGCGCCGAGCGCCAGCGCCGCGTCCACGGTGAGCGGGGCATGGAGGCGCTGCTCAACGACCTCGCCGAGCGGACGCGGGTCTAGCGGCGCAGCCGACTTTCGCCACGCCCGGATGGGTCGAAGATCCGCCGCGCTACTGCGGCGCTGGGATCTTCAGCCGCTTGCGGGCGGCGACGACGGCGGCAACCGAGGAGCGGCAGGCTTTGGCGATCTCGCCGTTGCCGTGGCCGGGGCGCCGGCGCACCTCGAACTCGACAAGGGCGGCGCGGCGCAGCTTGGCGCGGTCTTCGAGGCCGCTGTCCTCGGGAGCGGCGTCGAGGGCGGCCTGGGCGGCGCGCTCGCGGCGGCAGAGGAGGCAGAAGGTGCCCTCACCGGAGGACGTCCAGCTTGCGGGCAGCTCGACCTTCTCACCGCCGAGGCGGCTGACGGTCACCCCGCACTGATCGCAGGTCCATTTCGTTGCAGTCGTAGTGCTCATAAAGAGAGGGCTCGGCGTCAAAGGAAGCTGCCGAACTCGTCTCCTTACGGTAGCAAACCGGTACTTTTGCCCTGCTAGGGGGTACGTTTCGGCTGCCTCTTACACTTGGTGGATGTTCGCCGAGCCGACCTACACGCTTTACCGCCGCGGCCTCGAGCTGCTCGAGGACGGCGACTTCGAGCACGCGACCGCGCCCCTCGCCGAGGCCGCCCGGCGGGCGCCGGAGAAGAGCTCGGTCCGCGAGGCGCTCGGCCGCGCCTACTTCCGCTCCGGCCGCTTCGCCCCGGCGGCGGCCGAGTTCCAGGCCGTGGTCGAGTCCCACCCGGTCAACGACTTCGCCCACTTCTGCCTCGGCCGCGCCCTCAGCAAGACCGGCGAGAAGCGCCGCGCCCGCCACCACCTCGCGCTCGCCTGCAACCTCCGCCCCGAGCGCCGCGACTACCGCTACTACCGCCGCCTGCTCGAGGCCAGCTGAGCGCAGCGGAGCGCTTTAGGAGGCCGGCGCGCAGCCGGCCCGGAAGAGCGCCGCGCCTCACTGGACCAGGGGGAGGACGCAGCGGTACTTCTTGGTGGCAGTGGACGCGACGAAGTTGACCTGTCCCGCAGAGGACACGGTGATGACTGCGTAGGCATCAAGGCCCGAGACATTCGTCAAGTCGCTCGACCACTCGTCCCCCTGTGCCAGCGCCATTCCCGGCTGCTGCGAGAACGCAGCCAGCTCCAGCGCCTCGGGCAGCTCGCCGCCCTGGGCGGCGCAGGCCGCAGCCGCGGCCGGTGCGTTCAAGGCGTTTTCGCTCGCCGAGGTCTGCCAGCAGGCGCCGGCGAAGGGGCGGGTGTCGGACTTGCAGCCGGCTTCGTGGCCGTTGACGGTGGTCGCGTTCTGGGCGTTGGCCGCGTTCAGCGCCGTCTCCGCGTCGCGCGCCGACTCGGCGCTGTCGGCGTGGATTGCGGAAGGGACCTGGCCGAGGGTGGAGGCGTCGATCTGGATTCCGGTGATCGAGCCCGGCGCCAGCGCCGACCCCCTGATCGCCCCCGGCTTCAGCCGGTTCCCGGGCACCGAGCCCGGCGCCAGCCGGTTCCCCGGCAGCGACTTCACCTTGATCGTCTTGCCGCTGATCTTCCCGGCCGCGTAGACCGTTCCGCCCAGTGCCGCCAGCAGCGCCAGCCCGGCGATCGCCAGCGCCGGCGCCTGCCGCAGAAGTCCCTTGCCCATCGAGTCCTCCCCTTGCCTCTTTGACTGAACAAGCCGCCCCGATTACCAGGGGCGGTCGAAGTGGCGGGACCCTACGCGCGGAATCCGGCGCCTGGACGGATGTCGCCGGGGATGCTCGTCAAACGTCCGAGCGGGCGGACTTCGAGGAGGGCGAGCGGAAAGAGGCCATCCCCACCGTCGCCGGGATCAGCTCCTCGACCTCCTCGGTCCGTTCCAGCGACTGGGCCTCGAGCTCGGGCAGCCAGGCGAGGACCTCGTCGAGGTCGGCGCCGATGCTGGTCCAGGCCTCGCGGTCGATCACCACCGGCTTCCAGGAGAGGTGGCGGTCGAGGTCGGCGTCGAAGGTCCCGGCTTCGAGCGCCTCGGTGACGCGGTCGAAGTAGGTGCTGAGGAACCAGGGGGAGACCTCTTCGCGGACGATCTGCGGCAACCCCCGCCAGGTCGGCGAGTCGAAGTAGGGGCGATGGGTGCTCTTGTAGATCCGTTCGACACCGCCGCGGCGGCCGCCGGTGCGCTCTTCCAGCACCTCCAGGTACCCCCACTTGGCCAGCTCGCGGAAGCAGCGGGAGACGTGGGTCATCGAGCCGCCGACCGCCTCGACGAACTGGGAGGGGCTCTGCGGCCGCATGCTCACCTCCATCAGGATCCGGCAGCGCCACTGATTGGAGAGGGCCTTGGCGAGTTTGGGCCCGAGCGCGAAGTGGCTTCCCGGCTCTGCCACCCCCGGACCAGGTCGGCTCCTCGCCCCCTGCCGCAGCGATGGTGTCCCCGGCGAGCGAAAGGCAGCCAAGCCCACCGTCGTCGGGATCTGCTCGCCTCCGTTCTCCTCGGCTAGGCGCTTACCGGCTTCGAGCTCGTACTGCGCCAGGGAGCCGAGGAGGAGGTCGAGCCGCTCGCCCAGCTCCCGCCAGGCTGATCGGTCGAGGGTGACGACGTCCCAGGAGAGGTGGCGGTCGACCTCCTGGTCGAAGGTGCCGGCGGCGAGCGCCGCCTCGATCCGCTGCTGGTAGGAGGCAAGGACGGATCTGGACACGTTGTTCCGCTCGGATGGAGAGACGCTTTCCCAGGCGTAGGAGTCGAAGTGGGCGCGCCGGATCGCTCGGTAGATGTGCTCGATCGCCGCCCCACGGCGCCGGCCGGGCCGCTCTTCGGCCACCTCGAGGTAGCCCCACTCGGCGAGCTGCCGGAAGCAGCGGGCGATGTGGGTGAGCTCGCCGCCGAACTCGTCGACGAATTGGGAGGGACTCAGGGGACGAATCGTGACCTCGATCAGGATCCGGACCCGCCAGGGGTCGGCCAGCGCGCGGGCGGTCCGCGCGCTGATTCCGAACGCTGCAGGTTCCGTCTCTCCAACCACCCGCGTCAAACGCGATCCCCCTCAATAGACGCTGAGTACAGAGTGAAGACTAATTCCTCTCGCTCAAAAAATCTTTCTTCCCCAAAGTCCCGCTTCGGATTCTGGATTAGTGACGACTTTTGCCAGCGATAACCCATCCTCTCCATAAACGTCGGATCTTGTGAAGGGGGTGAGCAGGATGAAGTTCGACGCAACGGAGACGGCGCTGCCTAAAACCAGCACCACCAAGGGGGCGTAGTCGCACCGCGGCCCTTTTCCCCACCCGGAGAGGGGCCGCGGTTTTCGATCGGCACAGGGTTCGAGAAGGAGGAGACGATGCAGAAGCAATGGACGGCCGGGGATTTCGCCAAGGAGACCTATGACGCCTATGCGGCGGTGTACGACGAGTTCAACTGCAACTACAGGTACGACCGCTGGACGGGGCGACTACTCGAGCGCGCCGAAGAGGCGGGGATCGGCGGCCAGCGGCTGCTGGACGTCGCCTGCGGAACGGGCCTCAGCTTCATTGGTCGGCTCGAGGCGGGCTGGGAGGTGACCGGCTGCGACATCTCGCCGGAGATGCTGGAGCGAGCGCGGGAGCGGGCCGGCAACCGGGCCGAGCTGGTCGAGGCGGACATGCGGGAGTTGCCGGAGCTGGGTGAGTTCGACCTGATTTGGGCGGTCAGCGACCCCTTCAACTACCTGCTGGAGGTGGAGGAACTGGAGGCGACGCTGCGGGGGATGGGCCGCAACCTGGCGCCGACTGGCATCGCCCTCTTCGACCTCAACACGCTCGTCACCTACCGGACCTGGTTCAGCGAAGAAATCGTCGTCGAGGACGAGGGCAGGCGCCTGGTCTGGCAAGGCCAGCTCGCACCCGAGGAGGTCACGCCCGGCACCGTGGCCGAAGCCCGCTTCGACGTCCCGGGGCAGCCGGGCCAGGCCCACGTCCATCGCCAGCGCCATTTCAGCGAGGAGCAGGTGCGTGCCACGATCGACGCCGCCGGCCTGCGCTGCGTGGCTCTGTACGGGGAGCTCGACGGCGAGCTGACGCCGGGGCTGGACGAAAACCAGCACACCAAGGCGGTCTACCTCTGCCGCACCAAGTAGCCGCCAGGTCCTCGCGTCGCCGATTTACTGCCGGGTTTTGCCTTCGTAAGAGCTGAGTACTGCTCTTAGGCTGCCGCAACGATCACTTACCGATCGTGGGGTTTCTGGCAACCACCGGAGGAGGAGAGATGGGCGACGCGGGGCTCTTGGCCGAGGATGGGCGTTTGCCGGCGGATCTGGTGGCGACGCTGGAGCCGCAGCTGCAGGACGCCCTCAACCACCCCACACGGCGGGACATCCTCAGGGTCCTGCAGGGGTCGAGCGAAGCCAGCAGCATCACAGACATCGTCACCGCGCTGCCGCAGTTGGGCCGCGGCGAAATCAGCTACCACGCCCAGGTGCTCGAGGACTCCGGCTGCGTCGAGAGCGAGGGCACGCGGCGCTGTCCAGGCGGCGAGGAGCGGCTGCTGCGCTCGGCGGTCGCCGACAGCGGCCAGGCGCTGCTGGTCCTCGGCGCCACCGAGCGCTCCGATCGCGAACACCGGCGCCGGCTGGCGAGCGAGCCGGCGGCCAGCCAGCTGACGATGTTCCGCGTGCCGCGACCGGCTCGCACCGTCCGCCTGCTCAACCGCCGGCGGCGCGAAGCTCACTGAGCGCCCGGCGCCCGCGGCTCCCGGTCGCCTCCTCGGCGACGGATAGCGTGCGGGCCCATGCCAGACCTCCTCGTCCTCTTCCTCGCCGCCTGCGGAACGGCGCTGGCGACCGGCCTCGGCGCGATCCCGGTCTGGTTCCTCGGCACCCGCGCCGCGGCGCTGACGCCGTTCCTGCTCGGGCTGGCGGCCGGGGTGATGGGGGTGGCCTCGATCGTCGGGCTGCTCATCCCCGCCGCCGAAGAAGGCTCGGCCTGGGAGCTGGCGGCGGGACTGGCGGTCGGCGGCGTGCTGCTGGGGGTGGCGCGGAGCCGGCTCGACCACGAGGCCGTCTTCATGGGGCGCAGCGGCCCGGGGGCGCGGACCTCGGCGCTCGTCTTCGCCGTCCTCTTCGTCCACAGCCTGCCGGAGGGTCTCGCGGTCGGCACCGCGTATGCCTCCGACCGGGCGGGACTGGGGCTGTTCGTGATCCTCGCTATCGCGATCCAGAACGTGCCGGAGGGGACCAGCGTCGCGATCCCGATGGAGGCGACCGGGTACGGGCGGGCGCGCCAGTTCTGGACCGCGGTCGGGACCAGCGCCCCGCAACCGGTCGGCGCCGTGATCGCCTACCTGGCGGTGGAAGAGGTCAACTCGCTGCTGCCCTTCTCCTTCGCCTTCGCTGCGGGGGCGATGCTGAGCCTGATCGCGGTCGAGCTGTTGCCGCAGGCGTTCGCGGAACGACGCCGCTGGCCCGGACCGACGCTGGGGATCGCGCTGGGTGCGGCGGTGATGATGGCGCTGGACCTGCTGCTGGCCGTTTGAGCGTCGCCGGCCGTAGAAACCTCTCCATTCCTTGACAAGACTCCCGGCGGCGAACTACCTTCAACCCGGGTGGACGATCAGGGGTTTTTGCACAATAGAGTTCGTCGCAGCTTCCAAGACCTGCCGGCGAACGCCTCGGACCTGTGCACGCCGCAGGAGATCGAGTTCGAGCACCAGCGCGAGGAACTGCGGATGGCGCAGGAGGAACGCCGGAGCTTCGGCTGGGTGCGCAAGGGCTTCGTCGCCGTCCTCGCAGTTCTCGTTCTGGTGGCGGTGATGGCCGCTTCTACACTGACCGTCGGCCTCGTCGCCGGCCCCTTCGAACTGATCGTCCCCTCGCTCTCGGTCCTCGCCGGCACGGGCGGGGCGGGGATCTTCTTCTGGCGGATGTACGCGGAGAGGATCCCGGCGCGGCTCTGAGGCGCCCGCTCAGAGCAGCGCCAGGACGCCGAGCGCGACGACCGAGACCGCGACCAGCGCCAGCGCCAGCGCGGTCGAGATCCGGTCGAAGCGGCCGAGCGCGTTCTCGCCCATCAGCTCGCGGTCGTTGGCCAGCGAACGGATGAAGGGCAGCAGGACCAGCAGCAGGACCGCGTTCAGCGCTTGGGTGAGGAAGAGCAGCTCAATCAGCGGCGCGCCGGGGATCAGCACGATCGCGGCGGCGAGGGCGGTGACGGTGCCGAAGCTGAGGTAGAAGGTGCGCTCCTCGCGAAAGCCGCGGTCGAGGTCGGCACGGCGGCCGAAGGTCTCGGAGATCGAGTAGGCGGTGGAGAGGGGGACGATCGCCGCCGCCAGCAATGCCGCGCCGAGGAAGCCGAGCCCGAACAGGGTCGCGGCGGCTTCGCCGGCGACCGGCTCCAGCGCTCGCGCCGCGTCGCTGGCGTCCCCGACTTCGATGCCCTGCGCGTGCAGGGTGGCGGCGCAGGCGACGACGACGAAGAAGCCGATCACGCCGGTGAGGAGGGCGCCGACGATGACGTCGACGCGCTCGTAGCGCAGGTCCTTGACCCCGAGCCGCTTGTCGACCGCGTAGGACTGGATGAAGGCGAGGCCCCAGGGCGCCAGCGTCGTCCCCAGCGTCGCCACCGCGACCAGCAGCGCTTCGCGTTCGAGCGGGATGCTGGGGACGACGAGGCCGTGCGCCGCTTCTCCCCAGTCGGGGTGGGCGAGGATGCCGGCGACGACGTAGGCGACGAAGACCGAGCTCAGCGCCAGCAGCAGGTGCTCGACGCGGTGGAAGTTCTCGCGCAGGACCAGGATCGAGATCGCGATCGCCGCCAGCGGCACGCTGACGTAGCGGCTGGTCCCCGTCAGCAGGTCGCCGGCGGCGGCGACGCCGGCGAACTCGGCACAGAGGGTGCCCGTGTTGGCGACGACCAGTGCCGAGGCCACCAGCAGCGCCGGGCGGCGACCGAAGCGCTCGCGGACCAGGGTCAGCAGCCCCTTGCCGGTGACGACGCCGAGCCGCACGCCGACCTCGTGGAAGACGACCAGCGCCGCGGTCGAGAGGGCCAGCACCCAGAGCAGCTCGTAGCCGTACTTGGCGCCGAGGATCGAGTAGGTGGTGATCCCGGCTGGGTCGTCGTCGGAGAGGCCGGCGAGGACGCCGGGGCCGACCACCGCCAGCAGCGCCGCCAGGCCGCCCGCCCGCAGCAGGCGGTGCCGGTGGCGGGCGACCCGCCAGTGCGTGTGGCGGCCGGGCGTGCGGTGCGGGCCGGGCCGGGGAAGGTGGTGCCGGTGCTCCACGGTGAGCCATACCCTGACGGCGCGGCGGGATAGACTCGGCGCGTACATATCGGTCGGTGGTCAAGGGAAGTCCGGTGCAAGTCCGGCGTGGTCCCGCCACTGTGACCGGGTGGAGGAGTTCGCAGGCGCCTCGCGCGTCAGCCACTGGGGGCGACACCTCGTCCCCGGGAAGGCGCGTCCTCCCTGATCCCGGAAGCCAGGAGACCTGTCCCCGGCCTTGCCAAATCAACCCTCGAGGAAAGGGTGGCGTAAATGCCAAGAATCACCCCGTTCCGGCTGGCGGCCGTCTGCGCGCTGGCTCTGTCGATCGCCTTCGCCTTCACCGCGGCCGCCGCGGCCAAGGGCCTGCGGGCGGACCTGCGCGTGGTCGGCTCCGGCGGCAAGGTGCTCGCCGAAAAGACGGTCGCGAGCGCGAACGTCTCCGTCAAGACCAGCCCCATGGCGACCTGCTTCGGGCCGGGCACCGGCGGCAGCGGCGACCCCGTGCAGTTGCACGGCAACACCGCGATGGGCCTGCTCGCCAGCGGCGCGAAGACGATCCCGGCGCTGCGGCCGCTCTCTATAAGCGACCACTTCGACTTCGGCCTCGCGCTCTGCGGGATCGGGTCGAGCGTCGCCAAGGGCAACTCGTCCTGGTACCTGAAGATCGACCACAAGTCGCTGCAGGTCGGCGGCGAGGTGGCGAAGATCAAGGCCGGGGACGAAGTGCTGTGGGCGCTGGCGAAGACCGAAGCGCCCGACTACAAGTACCCGGACGAGCTGGCGCTGACCGCGCCGGATTCGGCGAGCGCCGGGAAGTCGTTCACGGTGCGGGTCTGGGCCTACGACGAAAAGGGCCGCAAGACGCCGCAGGCCGGGGCGAAGGTCTCCGGGGCGGTGCAGCCGACCGGCCCCGACGGCCGCACCACGGTGACGCTGAGCAAGCCGGCGAAGCTGATCGCCCGGGCGAAGGGGGAGATTCCCTCGGCCCGGGAGGCGGTCTGCATCGGGGGCAAGTGCCCTAAGTGAGGGGACGCCGCGGCATGGCGGTCGTGAGCGCGCTGCTCTGCGCGACGCTTGCGACCGCCGGCTGCGGCCTCGGCCCCGGCGCCGACGTCGGTGACGTGCGGCTGACGGTGACGCGCGAATACGGCGCGGTGCCGGTCCTCGATACCGCCGTCGAAGCGAAGGAATCCGACACCGTGATGCGGGTGCTGGAAGGCGAGGCGGATATATCCACCCGCTACGGCGGTGGCTTCGTCCACTCGATCGACGGCGTCGCCGAGGGTCAGCGCGGCGGCGACCCCTACGACTGGTTCTTCTACGTCGACGGCGTCGAGTCGCAGATCGGCGCGGCGGAGTACGACGTCGCCGGCGGCGAGCGGATCTGGTGGGACTACCGCAACTGGTCGGCGACCGATCACGTCCCGGCCGTGGTCGGCTCTTGGCCGGCCCCCTTCAGCGACGGGATCGGGGGGAGGCGCTACCCGGTGGTCGTCGAGTGCGAGGGCGGGGAAGGGGCATGCGGGGAAGCGCGCGAAGCGCTCGAGCGCGAAGGCGTGAAGGTCGCCTCGGGCGAACCCGAAAAGGCGCTACGGATCCTCGTCGGCCCCTGGGCACAGGTGCGACACGACCCCGCCGCCCGTGCAATCGAGGCGGGCCCAGCCGAAAGCGGCATATTCGCCGACTTCATCTCGGCGAGTCCGCGAGAACCGTCGAATAGCGAACACTCACGCGGACTCGCGAAATCGTTTGAGCTCGTGGCGCTTGACCAGGGAGGTGAGGTGGCCGAAAGCTTGGGACCCAACGCCGGGCTGGTTGCCGCTACCAGCCGCTATGGCGGTTTGCCGGCCTGGGTCGTTACGGGCGGGACGGCTGCAGCGGTGGGCGAAGCGGCTCATGCTTTCGACGCTGAGCACCTGCGCGACCATTACGCGGTGGCGATCGATCGCGGCAAGACGGTGCCGCTGCCGCTGGAGGAGCGGTGAAGTCCCCCTTCGCCTACCAGCCCCGACCGCGGCCGCTGCAGCTCGCCTCGCCCGGCGCCGCCGTCGCCTACCTCGGCGCGATCGTCGCCGTCGCCTTCCTCTATTCGAACCCGCTGGTCCTGCTCGCGGCCGGTGCCGCCGCGGTCACCGCCGGCCTGCTGGCCGGGGCGCGGCGGGCGGTCTGGTTCGCCCTGAAGATGGGCTTAGCCCTGGCCCTGCTGATCGTGGTCGTCAACGCCCTCGTCGTCGACCGCGGGGCAACGGTGGTGGCGCGGCTCGGCGAGTGGCCGCTGCTGGGCAGGGTCGACGTCACCTTCGAGGCCCTCGTGGCCGGTCTTTCGAGCGGCCTCCGCGCCGCCGTGACGATGGTCGCCGCCGCCGTCTATTCGGCCTGCGTCGACCCCGATCGGGTGCTGCGGGTGCTGCGCCCGCTGGCCCGCCGCTCGGCCCTGACCGCGACCCTGGTCTCCCGGCTCGTCCCGGTCGCGGCCGCCGATGCCGCCCGCCTTCGCGATGCCGGCCGCCTCCGCGGCCCCGCTGCCGCTCCGGTCGGCAAGGCACCGCTCGCCCGCCGCCTTCTCGCCGGCTCGCTCGACCGCGCCGTCGACGTCGCCGCCACCCTCGAGCTGCGCGGCTACAGCCTCGACGCCCCGCCCGCCCGCAACCGCCGCAGCCGCTCTCGCTACGACCGCCGCTTCTACGCGGTCGCCGCCTTCGGCCTCATCGCCGCAACTGCCGCCAGGGCCCTCGGCGCCGACGACTTCCAGACCTACCCCACGGTCGAAATCGGCCTCGGCGGAGCGACCCTCGCCCTGAGCGGCCTCGTAGCCCTCAGCGGCCTAGCCCCCCTCCGCCGCAAGCAGAACCGCCGCTCCCCTTCGGCCGACGGGACGAAAGTACCCCTATATGGAGGGAAATCGTCCCGTCGGCGGGCGGTGGTGGACCGGTCGGGGGAGGTGGCGCGTGTCTGAGCTGGCGATCAGGCGAGGGGCGGCGCCGGCGCTGGCGGTGCGCGGCTTGACCTACGCCTATCCGCAGGCGGCGCAACCGGCGCTCGAGGACGTCTCGCTCGAGGTGGCCCCGGGCGAGTTCGTCCTCCTCGCCGGCCGTTCCGCTTCGGGCAAGTCGACCCTGCTGAGGGCCGCCTGCGGCCTCGTCCCGCACTTCCATGGCGGCGAGATCGAGGGCGAGGTCCGCGTCGCCGACCTCGATGCGATCGGCGCTGGCCCCGGGGAGTTGGCCATCGCGGTCGGCTACCTCGCCCAAGACCCGGAGACCCAGGTCGTCTCGACCACCGTCGCCGCCGAGATCGAGCTGCCGCTGGAGATGCGGGGCGACGATCCCCTCGACCGCGCCCGCGCCGTCGAGGAGGTGGCCCTTGCCCTTGGGATCCCGCACCTCTTGGACCGAACCGTCGACACCCTCTCGGGGGGAGAGCTCCAACGCGTCGCCCTCGCCGCGGCCCTCGTCACCCGCCCCAAACTGATCCTCCTCGACGAGCCCACGTCCCAGCTTGACCCGGTAGCCGGCGACGAGTTGATCTGGCTCCTGCGGCGACTGAACGAGGAGTGGGGGGTGGCGGTGCTTCTCGCGGAACACCGGCTTGAGCGCTGTCTTGCCGCTGCGGACCGCGTGCTTGCAATGGAAGCGGGACGACTGTCCTTCGACGGTGCCCCTACCGACTTCCTCGCCTGGGCGCGGGGCAACGATCCCACCCTGGAGCCCCCCGCCGCGCGCCTCTTCGCCCTAGCCGGCATCGACCCGCTCCCAGTCGGCGTCCGCGCCGCGCGGCAGACGCTGCGAGGGATGGGGGTCGCTCACCCTCCTAATCGATCAGGTAGGAGGGTGAGCGACCCCCTTCCCCAGGTCCCGGTTCTTCAGGCAAAGGGCCTGTGGGTGGAGCTGGATCGAGGGGACGATCCGCGCGACGTGCTGCAAGGCGTCGAGCTGACGATCAACCGCGGCGAACGCGTCGCATTGATGGGGCGCAATGGAGCGGGGAAGAGCACGCTCCTTCGGACGGCGGCTGGCCTGCACGACCCGGTTGTCGGGAAGCTCTCGGTCGAATCGATCGCCCTGCTCACCCAGAACCCCAGCGACTACCTCGTCCGCGAGCGCGTTGGCGATGAGCTGCCGGGGGACGAGGGGCTGGCGGCGCTGCGGGTCGTCGGGTTGGAGCACAAGGTCGACGCCGATCCTCGCGACCTCTCCGGCGGCGAGCGGCAGCGCCTCGCCCTCGCGATTGCCTTGGCCGGGCAGATGCAGGGCGCGAAGTTGCCAGCGCTCGTCGCCCTCGACGAGCCGACCCGCGGCATGGACCACGCGCGCAAAGGTGAGCTCGTGAACCTGATCGCAGAGCTGACGGCCAATGTCGACTTTGTGAACCAGGGGGCAACAAAAGCGACAGGCGCCGCGGTCGTCGTCGCCACCCACGACGTCGAGTTCGCTTCCGAATTCGCCGAGCGGGTCGTCCTGCTCGGCGACGGCGTCGTCATCGCCGACGGGCCGATGGCGGAGATCCTCTCCGGCGGCTGGTACTTCGCGACCGAGGTCGCGCGGGTGCTCGACCTGCCGGGGGTCGTCACCCCCGCCCAGGGCGCCGAGGCGCTGCGGGAGGAGCGATCGTGACCTGGGAGGTGGCCAGCTTCCTCGTCGTCGGCATCGTGATCCTCGCCGGCTTCGCCTGGTATGAGCGCTCGCGGCCGCCGGCGCAGGTGGTGGCGCTCGTCGCCGCCCTGGCCGCGCTGGCGATCGCCGGCCGCATCGCTTTCGCCGCCTTCCCCAACGTCAAGCCGACGACCGACATCGTCATCTTCGCCGGCTATGCCCTCGGCGGGGCCCCCGGCTTCGCGGTCGGCGCCCTCACCGCACTGGTCTCCAACTTCTGGTTCGGCCAGGGCCCCTGGACGCCGTGGCAGATGGCGGGATGGGGCCTGTGCGGCGTCCTCGGCGCGGCCCTGGCCCTGGGGACTCGCAACGCCGGTCGCTTCACCCTCGCGGCAATCTGCGGTTTTGCTGGCATTTTGTATGGCGCTCTGCTGAACTTCTCGCTGATGGCGACGTACGGTGGGGACCTATCGTGGCGGCACTTCCTCCTGCTCGAGGGGCGGGCGGTCCCGTTCGAAATCGCCCACGTCTTCGGCAACGTCGTCCTTGCCTTGGTCGCCGGCCCGGCAATGGTGAGGATGCTGGTCCGCTTCCGCCGGCGCTTCGAATGGGAGCGCGCGGCGCCCGCCCTCGCCCCGCCGCGGCGCCAGGGCCCGCTCGGCGGCTCGCTGCGCAGCGGTGGCGTCGCGGCGCTGCTCCTCGTCGGGCTCTTTTTCCTGGCGGCACCCCCTGCCCACGCCTCCTCGGTCAGCCACGCGGCCGCCTGGCTTGAATCGGTGCAGAACGGCGACGGCGGTTTCGGACCCTCGGCCAGCGACGAATCGGGAACCGCGACCACCTGTTGGGTGATGCTGGGCTTGGAGGCCGCCGGCCGCAACCCGCTCGACGTCGCCTCGGCGAAAGGCCGGACCCCGGTCGATTACCTGCGCAGGGAAATCGGCGCGATCGGCAGCTCGGGCGACCTCGCCCGCACGATCCTCGCCCTCGAGGGGGCGGGTGTCGACCCGCGCCACTTCGCCGACCGCAACCTCGTCGCCGAGCTGCTGGCGAGCCGCCGCGACAACGGCTCCTACCACGGCTGGCCGAACTCGACCGCATTCGCGGTGATCGCCCTCCGCGCCGCCGGTGTCGACGGCGTGCAGAAGTCGCTCGACTGGCTGCGCAAGGTCCAGAACGACGACGGCGGCTGGGGCGACACGCCCGGCTCTCCCAGCACCACCGACGGCACCGGCGCCGTCATGCAGGCGCTCTCTCCGGACTCCAAAGCGGCGGGTCATGGCCTCTTCTACCTGCGCCACCAGGCGCAGCAAAAGGGGGGCGGATTCCCCCTCGGCGGTAACGGCACCGTCAACACGATGTCCACCGCCTGGGCGATCCAGGGGATCCTCGCCGCCGGCGGCAACCCGGATTCCTTCCGGCGCGGCAGCGTCAGCGCCCCCGAGTACCTCGCCCACAACCAGCGGGCGGACGGCTCCTACCGCTACGCAAATCCCGACCAGACCGCTTCCGAGGTCGCCAACCAGACGCCGGTCTGGGTAACCGGCCAGGTCCTGGTCGCCGCCGCCGGCAAGTACTACCCGGTTGCAGCGCCCCCCCGCGCGCCGAAGCCGAAGCGGGCGAAGACCAGTGCCTCGGAACCGGGCGGCGTCTCCCCGTCTCTGACCGTACCGCCGCCGAGCTCCGGCTCCGCGCCCTCCGCCTCCGACCTGAAGAAGTTCTTCGAACACAGCCAGCAGGGCTCTTCCGGCCAGTCCGGCGGAGGTGCTGGCGGCGGCGGCAAGAACGGCGGCAAGGGCGCCGCCGGCGGGCTGCCGGAAATCCCCGTCACCGGCAGCGCGGCTCCCGAGGGAGACCTCGGCAGCGCTGCCGGCATGCCGGCTCCGCAAGCCTCGGGGGAACCCGCCGCGGCGACCAGCGAAAGGGACTCGGGCAGCAGCACCGCCGGCGCCATCCTCCTCGGCCTCCTGGCCGGCTGCCTCCTCTTCCTCCTCGCCCTCGGCGCCCGCAAGGGCTGGATGCACTACCGCTACGGCCTCTGAGCACCCCACCCCCTCGG
>Ga0207661_10000462_pt1 | contig 26255 bp, 26 predicted proteins | sample KBSC713LmetaG_FD_184337 | JGI IMG/M metagenome (GOLD analysis project Ga0207661, IMG submission 184337) | Corn rhizosphere microbial communities from Kellogg Biological Station, Michigan, USA - KBS C7.1-3L metaG (SPAdes) (version 2) | ecosystem: Host-associated > Plants > Roots > Rhizosphere ...
GTCTCGGCGGGCACGGTGTTGATCTCGGTCCCGATCGGCAGCCTTGCCGCCTACGGCCTGTCGCGCATGCGGCCGCGCCGCGCTTCCCCCATTCTGTTCGGACTGTTCACGATCCGCATGTTTCCACACATGCTGCTCGCCATTCCATTCTTCGTGATGGGCAGCTTCCTCAACATGATCGACACCTATCCGCTGCTCATCCTGGCGCTCGTGGCGATCAACCAGCCGTTCACGATCTGGCTGATGTACAGCTTCTTCCTGGACATTCCTCGCGACCTTGACGAAGCCGCGGCCATAGACGGATGCAATCTCTGGCAGACCTTCCGGATCGTGATCTTGCCCCTGGCTCGTCCAGGCCTCGCGGTCGCGGCTCTGTTCAGCCTGCTTCTCTCATACAACGAGTTTCTGTTTGCCCTCGTGCTGACGGGCATTCAGACGAAAACCCTGCCGGTGGCTATTGCGTCATTCGGAGGCGAGGATGTGAGCGATTGGTCGATTTCAGCGGCAGGCGCCATCGGCATCATGCTGCCCATCGTGGTGATCATGCTTCTCGTTCAGCGCCACCTCGTGCGTGGGCTCACCATAGGTGCCGTCAAAGGCTGAACCATCCGCGTTTTCAATCCCCAACAGGATAAGCCATGGCCGAAGCTACCATCATTCTCGATCCCGCATTCGCAGTGGGCAAGACGGACCCGCGTCTCTTCGGCAGTTTCGTCGAGCATCTCGGGCGGTGTGTCTATGGCGGGATCTTCGAGCCTGGTCACCCGACGGCCGACGATGAAGGTTTCCGGCAAGATGTGCTGGAACTGGTCCGCGAGCTCGGGGTCACCATCGTCAGGTATCCCGGCGGAAATTTCGTGTCCGGCTACAACTGGGAAGATGGTGTCGGCCCGCTCGATAAGCGGCCGCGGCGTCGGGAACTGGCCTGGTTCTCTACCGAGACGAATGCGTTCGGCACCAACGAATTCATGGCCTGGTGCGCGAAGGCGGGTCTCGAACCAATGATGGCCGTGAATCTCGGCACAAGAGGCGCAGACGAAGCCCGTGCGCTGCTCGAATATTGCAACGTAGAGAGTGGCACGACACTCAGCGACTTGCGGCATCAACACGGGCATCCGGCGCCCCATAACGTCAGGCTTTGGTGCCTGGGCAATGAAATGGATGCGCCATGGCAGATCGGTGCCAAGACCGCCCGCGAATACGGCACGCTCGCGCGTGAATCCGCCAAGCTGATGCGCTGGCTTGATCCCAACATAGAATTGGTCGCATGCGGCTCCTCCAGCCGCAGCATGTCGACATTCGCCGAATGGGAAAGGATCGTTCTGGAAGAGACATTCGACGTGGTGGAGTACATCTCGCTTCATGGCTATTTTTCCAAGCATGGCGACAGGTCGCGCGACTTCATGGCTGAAGCCGATTGGGTCGGGCGCTACATCGATGAGATCGTCGCCGTCGCTGACGGGGTGGCCGCCCGGCGGCGGTCGCCGAAGCGGATCATGCTTTCGTTCGACGAATGGAATGTCTGGTATCGCACCCGCGACCGCGCCACGCGCACCAAGCCGGGTTGGCCTGAAGCGCCAGCCATCCTCGAGGAGCTTTTCACGATGGAGGACGCGCTCGTCTTCGGCGCCGCCCTTCTGACACTGATCAACCGGTGCGATCGGGTAAAGGCCGCGTGCGTGGCGCAACTCGTCAACGTCATCGGGCTCATCATGACCGAGACAGGGGGGCGGGCGTGGCGGCAGACGATCTTCTTTCCGTTCCAGCATGCCACCCGATGGGCTCGGGGAACGGTTCTCGACATGCGCCTGACCTGCGGGACCTTCGCGGCAGGCGATGGCGAACGGTTCCCCGACATCGTCAGCGCTGCCGTACTGGCCGAGGACGGAAAGAGCCTCGCTCTTTTCTGCGTCAACCGGAATTTCGGCCAGGCGATCGATGTGGAAATCAACCTGCGCGGTTTCGAATTCAGCGCTTTCCTCGAAAGCCGGGTCATGAGGTCGGATGACTTGAACGCGGCCAATACGGCGAGCGATCCGGAACGCGTACAGCCGGAAGAGGGCCCAGCCGCGACGGGCCACGGAGGGGTCTGGCGCCTGACTATCCCTCGGGCATCGTGGAGCGTGTTCCGCTTCGGATGCCAACCCATGATGAATACACGCGCTTGACAGGGAGATGCGGTCATCCGGGGACGTCATCCAACCCAGCGGCAGGGAAGCGACCGTGCTCGGCGAAGCCCCGGTCGGCGGACATTATGTCGCGAAGGTCGAGGTCACCGATGCGCGAAGCGGCACGTTCGGTTATCCGTCTCCTATTGCCGGACGGAGGTCAGGAACCGATCGCGCCGAGGCGATTTGGTGTTCGACGGGAACTTTCGGGTGAAATAATCATCCAATGCAGAGGAGGACAACGATATGGCTGAAACGCAGAACTCACCTGCAGGTCCCGATCTGGCGCTCGGCGTCGCCCCGGGTGATTTCAAGAACGAAATGCTGCTCGGGCATGTCGGCGACGAGGAAGTGTTGCTGGTGCGCTCGGGCTCCGAGATTTTCGCGATCGACGCTTATTGCAGCCATTATCATGGGCCGCTTGCGGACGGGCTCGTCGTCGGCGCAAGCGTCCGCTGCCCCTGGCATCACGCTTGCTTCGATCTGCGCACCGGCGAGGCGGCGCGCCCGCCGGCGCTCTCGCCGCTGTCGGTGTGGAAGGTCGAGCAGGAAGGCGGCCGGATCTTCGTCAGGCAAAAGCTCGAGCAATCTCCGCCGAAAAGGGTGCCGGCGAACGCACCGCGCCGGATCGTCATTGTTGGCGGCGGTGCGGCCGGTTTTGCGGCCGCAGAGGTGTTGCGCCGCGACGGCTATGGCGGCGAGATCACCATGCTGAGCAATGACACTGCGCCGCCGGTCGACCGCCCGAACCTGTCAAAAGACTATCTCGCCGGCAGCGCGCCGGAGGACTGGGTGCCGCTGCGGCCGGACAGCTTCTATCCCGAGTCCAAAATCGATCTCCGGCTCGCCACCGAAGTCGCCTCGATCAACACCAAGGCCGGAGAGGTCGTGCTCGGCGACGGCAAGACCGTGGCCTATGACCGCCTGCTGCTCGCGACCGGCGCCGAGCCGGTGCGGCTGCCGATTCCCGGCGCTGACCTGCCGCATGTTCACACCCTGCGCTCGCTGGCCGATAGCCGTGCGATCATCGCGAATGCAAAGGATGCCAAGCGCGCCGTCGTCATCGGCGCGAGCTTCATCGGCCTTGAAGCAGCAGCGGCACTCCGCGCGCGCGACATCGAGGTTCATGTCGTCGCGCCCGAGCAGCGGCCGATGGAGCGCATCCTGGGTCCCGACATGGGCGACTTCGTGCGCGCGCTCCACGAAGAGCATGGCGTGATCTTCCATCTCGGCGATACCGTCGTCATCATCGACGGCAAGCGTGCGACGCTGAAAAGCGGTACCACGCTGGATGCGGACCTGGTCGTGGTCGGCGTCGGCGTGCGTCCGCGGCTCGCCTTGGCCGAGCATGCGGGGCTCGCCATCGACCGCGGCGTCACCGTGAATGCACAGCTCGAAACCAGTGTGCCCGGCATCTTTGCCGCCGGCGACATCGCGCGCTGGCCCGATCCGCGTTCGAAAGCGAACATCCGCGTCGAGCATTGGGTGGTGGCCGAACGCCAGGGACAGACCGCGGCGCGCAACATGCTGGGTGCGCGCGAAACCTTCGACGCCGTGCCGTTCTTCTGGAGCCAGCATTACGATGTGCCGATCAATTATGTCGGCCATGCCGAGAAATGGGACGAGATCGCGATCGACGGCGACATCAAGGGCCGGGATTGCGTCCTCCGCTACAAGAGTGGGGGACGCGTGCTCGCGGTCGCTTCGATCTATCGCGATGTCGACAGCCTCAAGGCCGAGTTGGCGATGGAGAAGGCAAACGCATGACAGGCCCTCGCCAATGAGGGCCCGCCCGGTGCTTATCCCGATCGGATTCCAGCGGTGCAAACGGAACGAAATGCGCCGGCGCGCATTGCTTCGGCATCAGGTGTCTCGCTTGAGCATCACATCCAATAAAGAAGCGGGAGCATCGCAGTCCAACAGGCTGGCGGGATGCCGCAGAATGTCACCCAGAAACTGATCTCGGAACATCTCGTTGACGGAAAGATGCGCGCGGGCGAGCCGATTTCGATCCGCCTCGACCAGACCCTCACGCAGGATGCGACCGGCACGCTGGTGATGCTGGCGCTGGAGGCGATCGTCACGCGCCCTGCGGCACCTGATCGAGAAATCCGGTGATGCTCTGGATGCGGCCTTCCCTGAGCACGGCGAAGTCCGTGCCCTTGATCGGGCTGTCGACGCCGTCGGGGCCGAGGCCCCAGGAAAAGCGAACGTGGTCGCCATAGCCGTTGGGCTCGCCGATCAGCTTGAATTTGAAATCCGGAAAGCGCTGCTGCACGCCCGCGATCAGCGCGTCGACGCGGTCATGGCCGTCGCCGCTCATCACGGGGTCGACATATTTCGCATCCGCCGTCCAGTCCGTGCTCAGCATCTCGCGGCGGCGGCTCGGCATTTTTTCGTTCCACAGCTCGATATAGCGGCGGGCAATCGCGTTGATGTCGGTCATCTCTACTCTCCTCTAGTTGAGCCGTCTTTTCGGCGGCTCAACTATCGAGGAGGGCGAAAGCCAAATCGATTACCTCGGAGGTCAAGCGCGGCGCTACGGCTCGACCTTGAGGGTGGCCTTCATGTTGGGATGAAAGCGGCAGTAATAGTCGAAGGTGCCCGCCTTTTTCAGGACCAGCGTGCCCGTTTTCTTCGGCGGCAACATCACGTCGAAATCGCCGTTGTTGGCCGTCGCGGTGTGGGCGAGCACATCCTTGTTGACCCATTCGACGGTGTCGCCGACCTTGGCCGAAACCTCGGCCGGCGAGATCACCAGGTTCTCCATCACGATCTGGATCGTTGCCGCATGCGCCGGGATGGCCAACGCGCCGAAAGCGAGCACGGCCACCATCAGGCGAAGGTATCTCGGCTGCATGGAAAGCTCCTACTTCAACTCGGCCGCGACATGCTCGGCATGCTGCTCGTGGCCCTCAAAAATCTTGAGCCCGGTCTGCAGCAGGCCCTTCAGCTCCGGGTTGCTGGCCGATGGAATCAACTGCTTCTCCAACGCGTTGTTGACCGTCTTGTGGAAGGCGACCTCGTTGGCGACATAGGCCTTGTCGTACGCGGCGCCGGAGAGCTTGCTGAGCTCGGCGAGCTTGTCGGCGGCCTGCTTCGACAGCGCTTTCGACGTATCATTGTCTTCCGGTTTGACGTTGAGCTTCTTGACGAGGTCGAGCGCCTGCTTGTTCACGGCTTCATGGTCGCGCACCATGTCGTCGGCAAACGCCTTGACGTCCTTGTTGCTGGCCTTGGCCTGCGCCTGCTTGGCAGCGTTGATATCGATCACGCCGGCGGTGTAGGCGATATGGGCGATCTGCGGATCGGTAAGCTTGGCGCCTTGCGCGAAAGCGGCGCCGCTCATGAGTGTCATCGCGGCAAGCGCCGCGGCTAAACGAACGAACATGTCTAAATCCTCCTGTGGCGCCGTATCGGCGCACCGTGTTACACAAGAGTTAGATGGCGCAGAAGGCGCAAGGTTCCCGGAAATATTGACGCATGATCCGGAAAAAGCCTGCCCCGCACTTGATGCGGGGTGTGCAGAGATCACGCGCAAGGAACAAGCTAAGGCGCGATGACGATCGCGCCTTAGCGGTAACCGAGCCGTTTCAGGACGGCTTCGGTCAGGCGGTCGCAACGGCGCCCCGCAAATGGAAACGCTTCCATCACCACCGGGCCGATCTTCTTCTCGACAATGTCGCGCAACATCGCGCGGGCGCGATGCAGCCGCGTCTTCACCGTCTCCGGCTTCAGATCGAGGATCTCGGCGGTTTCCTCCACATTCATGCCCTCGATCACACGGGTGATGAAGACCATTCGGAACGGCTCGGGCAAATCGTCGATCGCGCTCTCGACGACATGCTGGATTTCGCGTTGGGCCATGGATTTTTCCGGATCGTCTGCGGCCGAAAGGAGCGGGAACTGGATGATCTGCGCCTCGATCACGCCCTGCGGCAGCGATGAAATTTCAACGCTCGGCCGCTCGCGGCGCAGGCGGCCCAGAGCTTCGTTCATTGCAATTCGCGACAGCCAGGTCGAAAGACTGGAATCGCCGCGAAAATCGCCGAGATGCGTGAAGGCTCGGATATAGGTCTCCTGGACCACGTCCTCGGCCTCGCTGTCGTTGCGCAGGATGCCCCGGGCCAGTCGGTAAAGCCGCCGGTTGTTCGCCTTGATGATGGCGCGCACCGCCGCCTCGTCGCGGGCCCGCGCCCGGTGGACGAGGTCGGTTTCGCTGGCGTCGAGGGCTGTGGTTCCTGTGGCGGTGACGCTTTGCATGGCGGCCTCGCTTCTAGCAAATTCAGGGATTGGATGCCGCTGATGCGATAAGGTTCCCGAAAATCGGCGTTAAATTGGCTGACCGCCAGATCGGCTAGCCGGGCAACGGCTCGGTCTCCTGCGCCGCGCTGCTGTGGGCGTGGACCTCGAGCGCATCGAGGAAACAGCGGACTTTCGCCGGCACGAACTGGCGCGCCGGCAGCAAGGCGTGGACGGACAGAGGCTCGCAGAGATGGTCCGGTAGCAGGCGCTCGAGCGAGCCGGCTTCGACGGCAGCGCGGGTGAAGCTTGCGGTGACCCGAAGCACGCCATGGCCGGCCAGCGCCGCTTGCAGGCGGATATGGGCGTTCGAGCTGACGAGCTTGGCTCGTTCCACCGGGAGGTGCTCAGCCTTGCCGCCGGGTGGCGTGATGGCCCAGGCCGCGTCGCCGGGGCCCGCCAGCAGCGGCAATCTGGCAAGGTCCTGCAGCGTGCGCGGTTCGCCAAGGCGTTCAAGCAGCGAAGGGGCCGCGAACAGACCGCGTTCCAGCGTGAAAACGCGCCGGATCACAGTGCTTGCCGAAGGCAGCGGCGCCTCCAGCATCGCGAAGACGATGTCGTAATTCTCCGCGACCGGGTTGACGATCTCATGCTCGACATCGATCCGGATGGCGAGATCGGGATAGCGCGCCATCAATCCGCAGGCGACCGGGCCGGCGTGATGCGCGCCGAATTCGTAAGGCGACTTGATCCGAAGCGTGCCGGCGACTGCGCTGCTCATCGCGAGCGCCTCGCTCTTCGATTCATGCAGTGCGATGAACAACGGCTGGACCCGGCGATAGATGGTGTCGCCGGCATCGGTCAGGCGCAGATGCCGGGTCGTTCGCTCGATCAGCCGCAGCCCGAGCTGACTTTCGAGCCGCTGCACGGCAGCACTGAGGCTGGATTTGGGGTGCCCAAGCACGCGTGCGGCAGCGCTAAAGCCGCCGTGCTCGACAACCTGGCAAAATAGCTCCCAATCGCGCCAATCCATGGCCCGATTGTCCATCTACCTGGACGGTGTGTCCAGACGAATTCCGTTCTCCGGGAAGGCGCGATGACCTAGAAATTAGACCAAATCCAATCGGGAGAGAGACATGAAGGACGACGGAATCTTTCTCTACAATTCCTGGTATGTCGCGGCCTGGAATCACGAACTGATCGACGGCAAAAAGCTGGCACGCACGATCCTCGAGAGGCCGATCGTGCTCTATCGCGGCTCAAGCGGAAAAGTCGTAGCCCTCGACGATCGCTGCTGTCATCGCGCGGCTCCCCTGTCGATGGGGCGCATCGAAGGCGACGACATCCGCTGCATGTATCACGGCATGAAGTTTTCGGCCGACGGCAAGTGCATCCAGATTCCGGGGCAAGACAAGATCCCGCCGAAGCTCGGCGTGCGTAGCTATCCCGTGGTCGAGCGCTACAACCTGATCTTCATCTGGCCCGGCGATCCCGAGAAGGCCGATCCGAAGCTGATCCTCGATTATCCGCCGCTCGAAGATCCGAAGTGGCGCGGGCTGCCGGGCTACATGCACTACAAGGCCAACTGGCTCCTGATCGTCGATAACCTCTCCGACTTCGCGCATCTGGCGTTCGTGCACACCAACACGCTTGGCGGTTCCGAGGAATACGCCTACAAGACCAAGCCGGTCGCAATCGAGAAGCTGGACGACGGTTTCCGGGTCGAGCGCTGGCACATGGGCGCCGAGCCGCCGCCCTACCACAAGAAAGTCATTCAGAACAAAACCGACAAGATCGACCGCCGCAACATCGGCCGCATGATCGTTCCCGGCATCTTCACGCTCGACACCACCTTTGCGCCGGCGGGGCAGGGCGTCGAGAAGGGCGTCGCTGTCCCCGGCACGCGGTCCTACCGCAACGCGCAGTTCATGACCCCGGAGACGCGCTCGAGCACGCACTTCTTCTGGAATTATCTGCACGACTTCGATATCGAGAACCCGAACATCGCGCTGTCCCTGCGTCACTCCCTCGAAGAAGGTTTCAACGAGGACAAGGACATCATCGAGGCGCAGCAGAAGGTGTTCGATGTCGACCCGAACTACCAGCTGCTCGCCATTGGCGCCGACGCGCCGCTGACCTATTTCCGCTGGCTGTTTGCCAGAAAGATCGAGGCGGAGAGAAACGCCGCCAAGGCAGCGTGAGGAAATCGGTCTACACTTCGCGTCATTACGAAGCGACGAAGCAATCCAAATCTTCTCCGCACAGGAATGGATTGCTTCGCTTGCGCTCGCAATGACGGGATAGCTGCGCCTACTTCGCCGCCACCACCATGATCTCGACCAGATATTGGGGTGCCGCCAGCTTTGCTTCGACGGTGGCGCGCGCCGGCGTGTTGCCGGGCGAGACCCAGGCGTCCCACACCGCATTCATCTCGGCAAAGTTCTTCATGTCGCTGATGTAGATATTGGCGGATAGCAGCTTGGATTTGTCGGTGCCGGCCTTGGCGAGATGGCCGTCGATGGTCGACAGGATGTCCTGGGTCTGCTTGGTGACGCTCTCTCCCTTGGCGTTGTGGGCGACGACGCCGGCAAGATAGACGGTGTTGCCGTGGACGACGGCCTGGCTCATGCGCGGCCCGGTTTCAAAACGCTGAATGCTCATTGGGTTCTCCGGCTGAAAGGACCCATTACCTAACCTGTAGGGCGCGCAAGCGCCAGCGTTAACCCGCCGCGGTGCCTGGGCTGGCGGATTACGCTTGCGCTAATCCGCCCCACGCGCGTCGCTCGACGAAAACCGCTTGAAGAAATTCCAGATCATTTGCGCGCCGTCGATGTCGTGGTTCTGCGGACCCAGCATGTAATTCACCATGCGCGGGAAGCGTGTATCGTCGGAGAAGCCCGGCATGCGATGGCCGCCATCATTGATGCGGTAGAGCACGACGTCACGCCCCTCCGGACAGCGCGATTGGATCCGCGTCACCGTGGACTGATCGGAGGCGTCGCGATCGTCGAGCTCGGTCGAGGCGCCATCCTGCTCCTCGCAGCCGTCGATGTGCCGCCAGAAGCCAAGCGTCTTCTCCGTGGACCAGTAGCCGTCGGCCGCGAAGCGGCTGGTGCCGCGGCCGCCTTCATAAGGGATCAGGGGATCGGCGGTGCCGTTCATGAGCAGCATCGGCACCGGGCGAGAGGGATGACAGCTGCCTGCCGATTCATCGGCGAGATTCATGATGACGCTCGCCGCCGCGGCAAACAGATCGGCGCGCGCGCAAGCAAGCGTCATGGTCATCGCTCCGCCACTGGAGACGCCGGTGATGTAGACGTGCTTCGGATCGGCGCTGCCGTCGCCGACATATTTTTCGACCAGCTTCACGATGAACGCGACGTCGTCGGTGCCCTCGGGCGGCGTGCGGCCGCCGCGCATGTCGGCGGATCGGGAGTCGGCCCAGGCGCGGTTGAGACCATCCGGAAATACCACGCCGAATTTCTCGCGCCTGGCGACATCAGGCCAACCGGTCCGCATCGCCATGTCCTCGCCGGATTGGGTGTTGCCGTGCAGGACGATGACCAGCGGCGCAGGGCGGACGCTCGGCAGTTGCGCCGCAAAGGTCCGCGTCACGCCGTTGGCGGTGATGGTGTCGGCAACGCAAGGGCTCGCGCAGCTCAGCATCGCCGCGGCAACGACGCATCGCAATCTCGTTGGCATCGGACTCACCCTGCAGGTGTTTGGCAAAGCCGATCCTACAAATGGTTCCGCGCCGTGTCCGAATTTTGTTCGCGGAACGGGCGCGCCAAGCGCGAGCCGCGCGACCACACCACCGTCATCAGGAAGGAACGCGAGGAGCCTGCCGACAGGACGGTGATCATCAAGCACCACCACAACGACTACTGACGCGCGCTGCACGCCCTGACGGCGCAAGGCCATGGGTTAGAAAGCCCCGCGGATCCCGCGGGGCTTTTTTTGTCCGGAAAACTACGGTAAGGAAGCATTAACTGTTCCAGGTTGGGACCGTCGCGGCCCCAACTGCGGTCCAAAAGCCACGGAAGTGCAGCGCGCCTGCAACACCCAATTTGAATTTCTTTTGAACCATCCCGTTTGCCTAGACAAAATCACGATCTCGCAACACCCTACGCCTCGCATCAGCAGAACAGTCAGATTCGATTATCGGTTGAACTGGGGCAGGACATGAGACTCGCGACGGGGTTGCTGGCGGCTGTTCTCCTGCTGGTTGGAATGGGGCCAAGCCATGCCGTGGTCAGGATCGCGGATGACCGCGGCGGGAGGATCGGCACCTACGTCGACAAATATCAGGGCCTGCGTTCCTCCGGCGAAGCCGTCATCATCGACGGGCTCTGCGCCTCGGCCTGCACCATCGTTCTCGGTGCGATCCCCCACGACCGGATTTGCGTGACCTCGCATGCAACGCTGGGTTTCCATGCGGCCTGGGACTTCGGCGCCAATGGCCGCGCCATTACCAATCCCGAGGCGACCCAGATGCTGTACTCGATGTATCCGTCGCCGGTGAAACGCTGGATCGCCGCGCGTGGCGGTCTGACCCCGCACATGATCTTCCTGCGCGGCAAGGAATTGCAGGCGCTCTACAAGCCCTGCTACCTCGACGCCCAGGCGTCTGCGACCAAGACGCCCATGGACACCCAAACGCCCCCGGTCAAGACGCCGGGGCATGCCCAGGCTTCCGCGACCAAGCCGCTGGCGCCGCGCTAAAAGCGCAGACATTCCTTCAGCATGACGTGATCGCAGGCGCCCCTCGGGCGCTTGCTCGTTTTTGAGTCAGGCCCTAAATCATGGGCATGACCCAGCCGCTTTCCAGCCTTAAGCCGGTGCTCGCTCTGTCCCGTCCGCGGGACAACCTGCGGTCGGCCGTGCTCTGGGGCGGCGCCGGCCTGGCAGGGCTTCTGCTCATGGGGGCGCTGGGGCTCTGGTTCCACTACGGCACGGCGGTGTTCTTCGAGACCATCGCCGCCGGCTTTGCCAATTGCTTCTGAATGAGGGATTTCCGATGAACCGGACCGCCCGCCCCCTGGTGATCGTCACCGCCTTCACGGCGAGCCTCTTGATCGGGCTATTGGTGATGCTGTGGGCGATGGGCGGCGTGCGCGGTGTCACCGCGCCGGCGGCGATTGGCGGGCCGTTCCAGCTCACCGACCAGAGCGGGGCGACCGTGACCGAGAAGGATCTGCAGGGCCGCCCCACCCTGATCTTCTTCGGCTTCACCCATTGCCCGGAGGTCTGCCCGACCTCGCTGTTCGAGATGTCCGAAATCCTGCGCGCGATGGGCAAGGACGCCGATCGCGTCAACGCCTATTTCATCTCGGTCGATCCGGAGCGCGACACGGCTTCCGCGATGAAGGACTATCTGTCGAGCTTCGACCCGCATCTGAAGGGGCTGACCGGCGATCCGGCCGCGGTCCAGAAGGTGCTTTCCGAGTATCGGGTCTATGCCAAGAAGGTTCCGCTGAAGGACGGCGACTACACCATGGATCACACGGCGCTGGTCTATCTGATGGATCGCGACGGCAAATTCGTTGCCCCCTTCAATCTGAGCCGCAAGCCCGAGGAGGCCGCGGCCGATTTGAAGCGGTATCTCTGACCGGACGCCCAGATTAACGCCCGAAACGCCGCTCGCATCCTGCGATGAATGGTCTATAAGGCCATCCATATCCGGAAAAATGCTGATCAGATATCCCCGGCCTGAACCGTTGCAGACTGCCCTGTTGCCTATCATCAGATCGCCGCTCACCGCCTGCTTGGCCGCGGCTATCGTGCTCGCGCTGCTGAGCGCGCCGGCGCAGGCACAGGCGCCGGCCGCGCCCAAGCCCGCCGTGCAGGCGACGCCTGCGCCCGCGCCGCAAAAGATCGAAGCGGCGCCCCAGGCCGTGCCCGGCTTCTGGGATCCCCGGCGGCGGCCGGAGCGGCCCGATCTTTCTCGCATTTCCGTCATTCGCTTCCTGACCGAGACCGACTATCCGCCATTCAATTTCACCGGCGCCGACGGCAATCCGGCCGGGTTCAATGTCGATCTCGCGCGCTCGCTGTGCGAGGAGATCAAGGTCACCTGCACCATCCAGATGCGCCGCTTCGAGACGCTGCTCGATGCGATCGCAAGCAACCGGGGTGATGCCATCATCGCGTCCATGGGCGTGACGCCGCAGCTTCGCACCCGAGTCGACTTCACCGATCCCTATTACCGCTCGCCGGCCCGCTTCGTGTCGCGCAAGGACGCCGTCATGTCGGAGGTGCGCCCCGAATATCTCGAGGGCAAGAAGATCGGCGCCATCGCGGGCTCGGCGCATGAGGCCTACCTCAAGGCCATGTTCACCGATGCCGAGCTACACTCCTATCCGAACGACGATGCGCTCCGCGCCGCGCTCCGGCGTGGCGAGGTCGATTTCATCTTCGGCGACGGCATCTCGCTCGCGTTCTGGATCAACGGCACCGATTCCGGCGATTGCTGCGCCTTCTCCGGAGGGCCCTTCGTCGAGAGCCGCTATTTCGGCGAGGGCATCGGCATTGCCGTGCGCAAGGGCAACGATCTGCTCAGGCAGGCGTTGAACTGGGCGCTGTTCCGGGTCTGGGAAAAAGGCCGCTACACCGATCTGTGGCTGCGCTATTTCTCGGTAAGCCCGTTTTAGGGAAGTGTCGCTTCGCTGATTTTGTCGTCATTGCGAGGAGCGAAGCGACGAAGCAATCCATGCTCCCGCGAGCGGAGAAGTGGATTGCTTCGCTTCGCTCGCAATGACGATTGTGTTAGTTTCCTCGCCTTTGGAGAACGGTACTTAAAGATGTCCACCATCGAAATTTCAGCCAGCCCGGGCGACCTGCGCTCGGTTGCCGAACGATCCAACGCCTGGCCGTTCGAGCAGGCGAAAGCGATTGTCGCGCGGCTGAAGAAAAAGCCGAAGGACGAGGTGCTGTTCGAGACCGGTTATGGCCCCTCGGGCCTGCCGCATATCGGCACCTTCGGCGAGGTCGCGCGCACCACCATGGTCCGCCACGCCTTCCGCGTGCTGACCGAGGACAAGATCAAGACGCGGCTGATCGCCTTCTCCGACGACATGGACGGCCTGCGCAAGGTGCCGGACAACGTGCCGAACCGGGAGCTTCTGGAGAAGCATCTCGGCCAGCCGCTCACGTCAGTGCCCGATCCGTTCGGCACGCATGCAAGCTTTGGCGCGCACAACAATGCACGGCTCCGCGCGTTCCTCGACACGTTCGGCTTCGACTACGAGTTCGCGAGTTCCACCGACTACTACAAGTCCGGCAAGTTCGACGCGGCGCTCAAGCGCATGCTGGAGCGGCTCGACAAGGTGATGGAGATCATGCTGCCGAGCCTGCGCGAGGAGCGCGCCGCGAGCTATTCGCCGTTCCTGCCGATCTGCCCGCGCACGCGCCAGGTGTTGTACGTGCCGATCGTGGCGCATGACGCCAAGGCCGGAACGATTTCCTATGACGATCCCGACACAAAGGAGCGCGTCACGCTTCCCGTCACCGGCGGCCATTGCAAGCTGCAATGGAAGCCCGACTGGGCGATGCGCTGGTCCGCGCTCGGCGTCGACTACGAAATGGCCGGCAAGGATCTCATCGATTCCGTGAAGCTGTCCGGCAAGATCTGCGTGGCGCTCGGCGGCTCGCCGCCGGAAGGTTTCAACTACGAGCTCTTCCTCGACGAGAAGGGCCAGAAGATTTCCAAGTCGAAGGGCAACGGGCTCACCATCGATGAATGGCTGCGCTATGCCTCGCCGGAATCGCTGTCGCTGTTCATGTATCGGGAGCCGAAGGCGGCCAAGCGGCTCTATTTCGACGTGATCCCGCGCAATGTCGACGATTACCAGCACTTCCTGGAAGGCTTTCCGCGCCAGGATGCGCGGCAGCAGTTGCAGAATCCGGTCTGGCACATCCATTCCGGCCATCCGCCCAAGGCCGACATGCCCGTCACGTTCCAGCTTTTGCTGACGCTGGTGTCGTCGTCGAATGCGGAGAACGCCGAGACGCTATGGGGCTTCATCGGCCGCTATCGTCCGGGCGTGACGCCGAAGACGCATCCGAAGCTCGATGACATGGTCGGCTACGCCATCAACTATTATCGCGACTTCGTTGCGCCGACAAAAGAGTTCCGCGAGCCGACCGAGAGCGAGCGCGCCGCGCTGCAGGATCTGCGCGACGCGCTGTCGAACCTGCCCGCGGCTTCTTCCGCTGAGGACATCCAGAACGTGGTCTACGAGATCGGCCGCCGCGAGCCGTTCCTCGATCCCGTGAAAAAGGGCAAGGACGGCCGTCCCGGCGTCTCGCTCGACTGGTTCAACATGCTCTACCAGGTGCTGCTCGGCCAGGAGAAAGGCCCGCGATTTGGCTCGTTCGTGGCGGTCTACGGCATCACGAATGCTGTCAACATGATCGATGGCGCACTGGCCAGATCCGGTTGATCGATTTGTAGGGTGGGCAAAGCGACTGCGTCCGCCGTAGCTCAACCGAGCGAAGGCGCAAGCGTGCCCACCATTCCTGGCAAGCCTGGTGATGGTGGGCACGGCGCTGTCGCGCCTTTGCCACCCCACAATTCGTGACTGACTTTTCGCTCGTCATGCGCGGGCTTGCTTGCCCGCCGAAGCCTTGGCGTAGGCGGGACCCGCGCATCCATCCCACTTTGCAAGAGAGCCTTCTGTTTTTGATGGATGGCCGGGTCAAGCCAGGTCAAGCCCGGCCATGACGAAGGCGCTGAATTGCGCTATGTTCTCCCTCAAGCAACAAGACCATAGGGAGACTATCGATGCAATTCCGCGTTTCGCCGAAAACGTTGTCCGAATGCAGCGCCGAGGAATGGCAGGCGCGGGTCGATCTCGCCGCCGCGCACCGGCTCGCCTGGATGCACGACTTTTCCGAGGGCATCTTCAATCATCTCACCTTCGTCGTGCCCGGCCACAGCGACCGCTATTACCAGATCCCCTTCGGCATGCATTGGTCGGAAGTGACAGCCTCTTCCTTCATGGAAGTCGGCATCGACGATGGCCTCATCAAAAGCGGCGCCGGCGATGTCGAGCGCTCCTGCTATTGCATCCATGCGCCGATCCACAAGGCGTTGCCGCAGGCCAAGGCCGTGTTCCACACGCACATGCCGTACGCCAGCGCGCTGACGCGGCTGGAGGATCCCTGCATCAAGGAGATCGGCCAGACCGAGGTCGGCATGATCAACGAGATCGCCTATGATGACGAGTACACGGGACCCGCGCTCGATCCGGCCGAGGGCGCGCGGCTCGCGCGCGTGATCGGCGACAAGACCATCCTGTTCATGGCCAATCACGGCATCTCCACCGTCGGCGAGACCATCGCCGAGGCCTATGACCGGCTCTATTATGTCGAGCGCGCTGCCCAGGTGCAGATCTACGCGATGTGGACCGGCGCGAGGCTGAAGAAGCTGCCCGAGCCCGTGGTCGAGAAGACCAAGCGCGATATCGGCGGCAACAGCCTCTATCATCCGGGCCCCGCGCAACGGCATTTCGATGCGTTGAAACGGATCCTGGATCGGAAAGAGCCGGATTACGCGAGTTGACTCACTGTCGTCCCGGCGAAAGCCGGGACCCATAACCGCGGGTGGGTGCGGCGAAGGGTAGGTTGAGCCGATAGCCGGCGCTACGTCTGCGAGCGGTGGCTATGGGTCCCGGATCGCGCTCGCGGGCGCTCGCTTGTCCGGGACGACGGCAATTTACTGCCTCACCCACACAATCCGCGCGATCCATTCGACGTCGGTAACGGCGAGCGTGTGCTCGCCCGGCGCAGCTCCGAGCAGCGATAGCTCCAGCGCCTTCGTGGTGCGTCGCTTCAACTCGCCGATGATAACCTCGCCGTCGCGAGGCTTTACCGCGACGCGGTCGCCACGGCGGATGGCGGTCGCCGGCGACACCAGGAGGATATCGCCGTCGCGATAGGCCGGCGCCAGCGCATCGCCGGACACTTCCAATGCAAACGCGTGTTCGTCCTCGGCGGACGGCAGGGCCACCTCGTCCCAGCCCTTCCCCGCGGGATGGCCGTTCTCATCCAAATGCGCGTGCTGCGCCGCCTGCGCGAGCGCGATCAGTGGCACCGACAGCACCGGCCGCGTGCCGTCGCCGATCAGCTGCACAAAAGTCTCGATCGAGCTGTCGGTCGCTGCCAGCGCTTTCGCCAGCGATTCGGTCGAGGGCCAGCGTGACCTGCCATCGGCGGTGATGCGCTTGGATTTGTTGAAGGTGGTGGGATCGAGGCCGGCTCGCTTGGCGAGCCCTGACGGCGACAGCGAGGCGCGCGCCGCCAGCCGATCCAGCGCTGTCCAGATCTGCTCGTGGGTCAGCAATCGCGGCGTTTTGGGGTGCTTGGCCATCGCCGGACCGCCCCGAAATTCCATGGGAATTGGGTCCCGAATCAACCGGTTTTTCCAATCCGGTGCAAGAGGAAGTCAGGTGCCCTTGAGTTAAAGGGGATGCGCCGATACGGTCGAAAGATTGTTTCGAAACCGAACTGGCCCAAAAGCGACTAAAAAGAACAGTCTCAACGGCTTAACCGATCAACTCACGTGTCTCCGATTTACAAGATTTGCCCTGCTTCGGCCTGGCGCGAGGCCGAACGGCAGGGTGTTTACCGCGGCAGCCCTGTCGATGCGCGCGACGGCTACATCCATTTCTCGACCGCCGCGCAGGTGAACGAGACCGCGCGAAAGCACTTCTTCGGCCAGACCGGGCTGTTCCTGATCGAGGTCGATGCCGACGCGTTGGGGCAGGCGCTGCGCTGGGAGCGCTCGCGCAACGACGAATTGTTTCCACATCTCTATGGCAAGCTCGATCTCGGCGCGGTGCGGCGCGTGCTCGACATGCATGTGCGCTCCGATGGATATCATGACATTCCGGAGCTCGAGCCGTGATCCGCGCCTTCGATGCCTTCTCGCTGCCGCTGCTCCGCTGGCTCGATCCGGAGGATGCGCATCGCCTTGCGATCCAGGGGCTGAAATTGTTGCCGCCGCTGCGGGCGAAGGCGGATGACGCCAAGCTTGCCGTGCGCGCCTTTGGCCTGAATTTCCCGAATCCCGTCGGCATGGCCGCGGGTTTCGACAAGAATGCCGAGGTGCCGGACGCCCTGCTCAAGCTCGGCTTCGGCTTTGTCGAGATCGGCACGGTGACGCCGCTTCCGCAACGCGGCAATCCGCGGCCGCGGCTGTTTCGCCTCGAGCGCGACGAGGCGGTGATCAATCGCATGGGCTTCAACAATGACGGCGCCGAAGCCGTGCTGCGGCGGCTGGCGGCGCGCGCCAGCCAGGGCGGCATCGTCGGCGTCAATGTCGGCGCCAACAAGGACTCGCCCGACCGCGTTGCCGACTACGTGCGGCTGATCGAAATGTTCGCGCCGCTTGCGAGCTATTTCACGATCAACGTGTCTTCGCCCAACACACCGGGCCTGCGCAATCTGCAGCAGGCTTCGGCGCTCGACGATCTGCTTGCCAAGGTGATCGACGCCAGGGAGCGCGTGCGCGAGAAGGCCGCCGACACGCCGGTGCTGCTCAAGATCGCGCCCGATCTGAGCCTTGCCGAGCTCGACGATGTCGTGCACGTCGCTCGCTCGCGCCGGGTCGACGGCATGATCGTCGCCAACACCACGCTGGCGCGTCCCGAACGGCTGCGCGAGACGTCACGGGCGAAGGAGCAGGGCGGGCTCTCGGGCCGGCCGCTGTTTCGGCTCGCCACGCGCATGGTCGCCGAGACCTATGTGCGCGCCGAGGGCGCGTTTCCGTTGATCGGCGTCGGCGGCATCGATACCGGTGGCGCGGCGCTGACGCGCATCCGAGCCGGCGCCAGCCTGATCCAGCTTTATTCGCCGCTGATCTACAAGGGCCTTGGCCTCGTCGAGGACATCAAGCGCGATCTTGCCTCGACCCTGCTGCGCACCGGGCGCGAGTCGCTCTCCGAAATCGTGGGAGCCGATGCAGCGACGATCACCGCGGAGGATTGGCCGGTCTGACCATACCTCCGCTGTCATGACCCGCTTCAAGAGACGTCAGTGCTTGAGCGAATAAGCCGCGGCGTACTGGACCGCCATACATCGAGCCGGGCGATGACGCTGGAGTAGGTGGATGAGTGCTCTAGATCTCGACGGTCATGCCGTCATGCGCAGCGGTATGGGCGATGCTGTCCAGCCGCGACAGCATATCATCGCTCATGTGGGTGAGGATCAGCCGCTTCGGCTTGATTTCGGTAAGATGCGCTTCGAGCGTCGTCAGGCTGAGATGGTTTCTGACATTCCGCTCGAACGTATAAGCCTCCGCGACGAGGAGATCAGCGTCGCGTCCGAGCGGTACGAGCGCGTCCGTCCATTCAGTGTCGGCCGTGTAGGCCAGTACGCGTCCCTCCGCTTCGATCCGGTATCCAAGAAATGGACCGCCGGACTCGCCGTGTACCACCGGAAACGGTGTAATCGTCACGGCACCGAAGCTGCGCGACTGTCCGCCTTCGAGCGGAACGATCGACAGCTCGAATTTCTGCTGCGTTCGCGACGAATGCTCAAACAGCGCTTCCATCACCTGCGTCAGCCGTATTTCGATTCCCTGCGGCCCCGCGATGACAAGCGGGCGGGTGCGGCGCGAGAACTGGGCATCGAGCAGGAAAAACGGCAGGCCAGCAAAATGATCGCCGTGAAAATGGGTGATGAGGATCAGTTCGATGTCGTTGCGGACGATTTCATGGCACTTCAACGCGGGCAGTGACGAAGCACCGCAATCGATCAGGAAGTTGAGCGCGTTGCCTGTGACGTGAAAGCAGGTGTTCTGTCGGCCGCCCGAGCCGAAGGCGTCGCCACAGCCGACAAATCGCAGTTGCATCGGCTGTAGCCGCCTTTCGAAAGTTACCGTCCGCGCGGTGCGCCGAACAGACGCGACAGGAACCAGATTGGAATCACGATCACGGCGCCAAGCAGGAAGTAGCGCCAGAGCCAGTTGACGGCATCGAAGCCGAGATCCCACAGGCGCCGGAACAGAAGCTGGATGCTGCGCAGGATGTTGTAGGGATCGAACCCGATCGCCGCGAGCACGACGCCGACCAGGATCGACAGCAGGATCAGTCGGAATGCGACCGCGAGCGGTGTGCCCCCGAGAAAGCGGGTCAGGCCGTCATGGGCGGCCGGCAATTCCCGGGCATCGTTGAACCTCGGGTCGTTGGGCATCGCAAAACTCCTCGCGGATTCGCCGCTTACTTTACTACGGCGAGGAGCAAATGGGGAACCCGCTAGCCGCCGGAAGAGCTTACCAAAACTTTATTTGTCTCGGACTTCAGCATCTTCTCCAGTATCTCCAGCCGGTCGGCCTCGCGCGGCGGCTTGTCCCAGCGCAGGCGGCTGACGCGCGGGAAGCGCATCGCGATGCCGGATTTGTGCCGCGTCGAGCGCTGCAGGCCCTCGAAGGCGACTTCCAGCACCAGCCCCTGGTTAGGCTCGTGCACGACATGGCGCACGGGCCCGAATTTCTCCGTGGTGTTGCGGCGGACGAAGCGGTCGATCTCGATCAGCTCTTCATCGGTGAAGCCGAAATAGGCCTTGCCGACCGGCACGAGCTCGTCGCCGGCCTCGCCTGAGGTCCAGACGCCGAAGGTGTAATCGGAGTAGTACGATGAGCGTTTGCCGTGGCCGCGCTGCGCGTACATCAACACCGCATCGATGACGTGCGGGTCGCGCTTCCATTTCCACCACTGGCCCTTCGGCCGTCCCGGCAGATAGGGCGCATCGCGGCGCTTGAGCATGACGCCTTCGACCGCTTCCGCGTCTTCTCCCGCGCCGGCGCCCGCGGGATTGGCGCGCGCCGCCGCGAGCTGCTTCCAGCCATCGAAGGTGATGGTCGGCGACAGATCGACGCGAGGATCATCGAGCTTCTTCACGAAAGCCTCGAGCCTCTCGCGGCGCTCGGCAAACGGCAATTCGCGCAAATCATTGTCGTCGTCGGCGAGCAGATCGTAGGCACGCAAATGCATCGGAAAATCCTTTGTCAGCTTCGGCGAGACCACTTTGCGGTTCAGCCGCTGCTGCAGCACGTTGAAGCTCTGCACGCGGCCGTCGCGCACTACCAGTAGTTCGCCGTCGATGGCGCCGGGCAGATGCAACGATGACGTGAGGTCTGGAAAGCTTTTGGTGATGTCCTCGCCGGTGCGCGAATAAAGCCGTGCCTGGAGATGGCCGCGAGCATCGCGGCCCGCCACAGCCTGCACGCGGATGCCGTCCCATTTCCATTCTGCGATGTAGTCGGCGGCATCGAGGCCGGCGAAATCCGCATCCTCGATCGCATGCGCCAGCATCACGGGGCGGAACGGCGCCGGGTCGAGATTGACCGGCTTCTCGCCGCGTCCTTCCAGCCAGGCGAACAGCTCGGTGTAGGGAGGGCTCAATCCCGGCCAGAGCAGCTCGATCTCGTGCGGATCCTTGTCGCCCAGCGCCGCGGCCGCGGTCTTCGCGAGCCGCGCGGAAATGCCGATCCGCATCGCGCCGGTGACCAGCTTCAGCAGCGCCCAGCGCCCGGTTTCGTCGAGCTCGTCCAGCCAGCGCGCGAGTTGTCGCGGCAGCTCGGTCTTGCCGAGGGTACGCAGCATGGTGACGACTTCGGTCAGCGTCGGAGGAGGTGGGTTGTTGTGGCCCGCCAGCGTCGCCTTCGGCCACATCAGCGCGACCGTCTCCGAGAGGTCGCCGACATAATCATAGGAGTAGCCGAACAGCACCGGATCGCTGCGCTCCATGATCAGATCGCGGATCAGGCCCGGCTTGGCGTGCTTGAACGACAGCGCGCCGGTCAGCGCGGCCAGCGCATAGCCGCGGTCGGGGTCCCCGACCTCGCGGAAATAGGCCGTTATCAGCCGCAGCTTGTTATTGCGGCCGGGCTCATAGGCGAGACGATCCAGAAGCTCCGCGAAGCGGTTCATGCCTGCTCGCCTTCGCCAAGTGGCTCGCTCTCTTCCTCCTCGCCATAGCCGACGAGATCGAGCGGCCGCGCGGCGAGACCCCTAGACTGGCACCAATGCACCAGCGCGTCCTCCTGCCCATGGGTGACCCAGACTTCGCCGGCGCCGGTTGCAGCAATCGTTGCGGTGAGCCCATCCCAGTCAGCGTGGTCCGAGATCACCAGCGGCAGCTCGACGCCACGCTGGCGTGCGCGGGCACGCACCCGCATCCAGCCCGACGCGAACGCCGTCACCGGATCGGGAAAGCGCCGCGTCCAGATGTCGGAAGTGGCGGTCGGCGGCGCCAGCGTGATGGTGCCGGTGAGGTCAGCCTTCTTTGTGCCGCGCACGGGACGCAACTCGCCGAGCGCGATGCCGCGGCTCTGATAGTAATGCGTGATCTTCTCCATCGCGCCATGCAGATGGATCGGCGCGTCATAGCCTTCTTCGCGCAATAGCGCGATCACGCGCTGCGCCTTGCCGAGCGAATAGGCGCCGACCAGATGCGCGCGCTCGGGAAACAGCGCGACGGAGGCGAGCAGTTTTTTCACCTCGTCGGCCGCATGGCCATGCCGGAACACCGGCAGGCCAAACGTGGCTTCGGTGATGAAGACATCGCACGGCACCACCTCAAGTGGCGCGCAGGTCGGATCGCGCACGTCCTTGTAGTCGCCGGAGGCGACGATGCAGGTGTCCTTGCAGGACACCGCGATCTGCGCCGATCCCAGCACATGGCCGGCGGGATGAAATTTCACCGTGACATCGCCAAGCCGGATCTCCTCGCCATAGCGCACCGCCTGCGTCGAACCGGCAAAGTTCTCGCCATAGCGCAACCGCATGATGTCGAGCGTCTCCTGGGTGGCCAGCACCGCGCCATGGCCGGCGCGCGCATGGTCGGAATGGCCATGGGTGATCAGAGCCCGCTCCACCGGGCGAACGGGGTCGATGTGGAAGTTGCCGCCCTTGCAGCAGAGACCGGCGGGAACTGGCGAGAGGAGGTCTTGCGGTCGCATCCGGCCAATATAGGCGGTCTGACCGCGATGTTTAGCCGCTCCGCTCCATTCGATCGTCATGCGCGGGCTTGACCCGCGCATCCATCTACCCGAAAAAATCTTCTTTTGAAGATGGATGGCCGGGGTCGAGCCCGGCCATGACGAACCGAGAAGCCATGCCTGCGCGCCTGTTCCTGTCCTCCGGCGATCTGTTGGCCGACCGCCGCTATGAATTCGCGCGCGATCTGCAGCTGAAGGGCGACCTTCCCGCCGCCGCCGACCTGCTGGAGCAAGCGGTCGAGTTGGCGCCGAACTTTCCCTCGGCCTGGTTCACGCTGGGTGAAATCCGCGTTCAGCTCGGCGAGCACGAGAAGGCGATCGCGGCGTTCCGTGAAGCGCGGCAAGCCGACCCGCAGGACCGCCATGGCGCTTCGGTCTGGCTGATGCGGCTCGGCGCGGACGCGCTCGGCGAGATGCCGAAGGGCTATGTGCAGGCGCTGTTCGACCAATATGCGCCGCGCTTCGAGGCGGCGCTAGTGGGCGATCTCGACTATCGCGCGCCGCAGCTTCTGTTCAAGGCGGTGCTGTCGGTTCGAGCGAAAGCGAAGAAGCCTGCCTTCTTCAAGCGCGCGATCGATCTCGGCTGCGGCACCGGGCTTGGCGCCGGCGCCTTTGCGAAAGAGGTCGACCATTTCATCGGCATCGATCTGTCGCCGGGCATGATCGAGCGGGCGCGTGCCACCGCTCTCTACGCCGAGCTCGAAGTCGCCGACATGGTCGAAGGCCTGCGCAGCAAGCCTGACGGCATCGCCAACCTGCTGCTCGCCGCGGACGCCATGTGTTACATCAGCGATCTCGCGCCCGTGCTCGGCGAAGCCAGGCGCGTGCTCGCGCCCGGCGGTGTGTTCGCGTTCACGCTCGAAACTCACAAAGCCGATGGAGTCGTGATCGTCGCGGGCCTGCGCTATGCCCATGCGGCGGAATATGTCCGCGGCAAAGTCGTCGAGGCTGGCTTCGCGCTCGCGCATCTCGAGCAAGCCTCGCCCCGCACCGAAGACAATGAGCCGGTGCAGGGATTGGTGGTGGTCGCCGCGAAAACTTGAGTCTAGACGCTGCGCTCCCGCCGAAAGCGGCGGTGCAGCCACAATTTCCCTATTGCCCGCCATGCGCAGATATCAGCACAATGCGTGCATCCAGGGAGAAACAAAAAATGAAGAAACGTCTCACGCGCCGCGAGTTCGGCGCCAGCGCGATTGCAACCGTCGCTGCCTCCACGTTCCCAGCGCCCTATCTTTCGGCCGCCGAGAAAAAATACAGTCCCGGCGCCAGCGACACCGAGATTACGCTCGGCCAGACCGTGCCGCATTCCGGCCCCGGCTCGCTCTACGGCGTGCTCGGCCGCGTCGGCGAAGCCTATTTCCAGATGATCAACGACAAGGGCGGCCTCAACGGGCGCAAGATCAAGTTCCTCACCATGGACGACCCCTATAGCGCGCCGAAATGCGTGGAGGCGACACGGCGCCTGGTCGAGCAGGACGAAGTGCTGGCGCTGTTCGGCTCGCTCGGCACCGCGCCGCAGACCGCGGTGCATAAATATCTCAATTCCAAGGGCGTGCCGCAGCTTCTGCTCAACACCGGCGCGTCGAAATGGAACGATCCGAAGAACTACAAATGGACCATGGCGGGCCTGCCGCTTTATCCGACCGAAGGGCGGATTCTCGCAAGGCACGTCATCAACGTGCGGCCCGAGGCGAAGATCGGCATCCTCTATCAGAACGACGATTTCGGCCGCGACTTCCTCGACCCCTTCAAGAAGACGCTGGCCAATGCCGGCGGCAAGGCACAGGTCATCATGGAGCAGACTTATGATCTGACCGATCCGACCATCGATTCGCAGATCATCAATCTCTCGAAATCCGGCGCGGATACCTTCTACAACATCACCACCGGCAAGGCGACGTCGCAGTCGGTCCGCAAGGTGGCCGAGCTCGGCTGGAAGCCGCTGCAGCTGTTGTCGGCGGGCTCGACCGGCCGCTCGATCCTCTCCGCCGCGGGCTTCGAGAATGCCAAGGGCATTGTCGCGATCCGCTACGCCAAGGATGCCGGCGTGCCGCGCTGGGCGAACGATCCGGAAGTGATGGGGTTCGAGGCCTTGCGCAAGCAATATCTGCCCAGTGTCGATCCTGATAACACCATCGCCTATGCCGGCTACGGCCAGGTCGTCACCATGACTGAAATCCTGCGCCGCTGCGGCGACGAACTGACGCGCGAGAACGTGCTGAAGCAGGCCTCTACGCTCAAGGGCTTCCACTCGCCGTTCTTTCTCGACGGCGTGACTTACGACTACACGCCCGACGACTACACGCCGATGAAGACGCTCTACATCTCGATCTTCAACGGCCAGGACTGGGATATTTCGGACAAGCCGGTGACGGAGTAGTCAGCTGCTGCTTCTCCCTCTCCCCGCCCTTCTGTTCAGACCGGGGAGATGGTGGGGGCCTCTCCGCGAATGCCGTGGCCCCTGGACTCGCGGAAACTCCCCCTCACCCGGATCGCATCTTTCGATGCGATCCGACCTCTCCCCGCAAGCGGGGCGAGGTGAAGCGCGACCGCCGCCATCTCCCGCCAAAGTCGCCCTTCCACCCTCGACGAAGCGACCTTGACGGCTTAGCTCTTACGCCGTGTCGCTCCTTGATCTCCTCGAGCCGCCGCCACAGGCGCCTGCGCTGCTGCCGGACCGTTTCCAGAAATGGTTCGCCGGACGCGGCTGGTCGCCGCGCGAGCATCAGCTTGCGCTGCTCGCGAAGACGCGCGAGGAGCGCTCGGCGCTCTTGATCGCGCCGACCGGCGCCGGCAAGACGCTGGCTGGATTTTTGCCGACGCTGGTGGAGCTTTCGTCTCCCGCCGCAAGCGAGGAGAGGAAGAGCGTCATCTCCACCGGCCGCAGCGTGAAACGCAGCGGCGGGCTGCACACGCTCTACATCTCGCCGTTGAAGGCGCTCGCGGTCGACATCGCGCGCAACCTGGAGACGCCGATCGCTGAGATGAAGCTGCCGATCAAGGTCGAGACCCGCACCGGCGATACGCCGGTGTCACGCCGGCAGCGGCAGCGGCGCTATCCGCCGGATATTCTCTTGACCACGCCCGAGCAACTGGCGCTGCTGCTTTCCTCCGATGACGCGCCGTATTTGTTCTCCTCGCTCAAGCGCATCGTGCTCGACGAGTTGCATGCACTCGTCACCTCCAAGCGCGGCGATCTGCTGTCGCTCGGCCTGGCGCGGCTGTGGCAGCTGGCGCCCGAGCTGCGCGCGATCGGCTTGTCGGCGACCGTTGCCGAGCCGGAGGAGCTGGCGCGCTTCCTGGTGCCGCAGCCCAACGGCGAAAAGGCTTCCGCCGACATCGTCATCGCAGGCGGCGCGGCCGCGCCGATCGTGGAGATGCTGGATACGCGCGAGCGGCTGCCCTGGGCCGGCCATACGGCGCGGCATGCACTGGGCGAGATCTACGAGCTGATCAAGGCCAACAAGACCACGCTGGTGTTCGTCAACACCCGCAGCCAGGCCGAGATGCTGTTCCAGGATCTCTGGCGCATGAACGACGACGGGCTCGCCATCGCGCTGCATCACGGCTCGCTCGATGTCGCGCAGCGCCGCAAGGTCGAGGATGCGATGGCGGCCGGCAAGCTGCGCGGCGTCGTCTGCACCTCCTCGCTCGATCTCGGCGTCGACTGGGGCGATGTCGATCTCGTCATCAACATCGGCGCGCCCAAGGGCTCATCGCGGCTGTTGCAGCGCATCGGCCGCGCCAATCATCGCATCGACGAAGCCTCGCGCGCCGTGCTCGTTCCCGCCAACCGCTTCGAGGTGCTGGAATGCGCCGCCGCGATCGATGCGATCGCGGAG
>Ga0207661_10000463_pt1 | contig 26200 bp, 27 predicted proteins | sample KBSC713LmetaG_FD_184337 | JGI IMG/M metagenome (GOLD analysis project Ga0207661, IMG submission 184337) | Corn rhizosphere microbial communities from Kellogg Biological Station, Michigan, USA - KBS C7.1-3L metaG (SPAdes) (version 2) | ecosystem: Host-associated > Plants > Roots > Rhizosphere ...
CCTGGGAGACGGGCTCGTCGGTGAAGGACGTCCAGGCGATGGTGCTCGGCGGCCACGGCGACCAGATGGTCCCCGTCGTCTCGGCGACGACCGTCGGCGGCGTGCCGCTCGAGCAGCTCGCGCCACGCGGCCGGATCTCGAAGATGGTGGGGCGGACGCGCAAGGGCGGAGGCGAGCTCGTCGGCCTGCTCGGCACGTCTGCGTGGTACGCACCCGGCGCCGCGGCCGCCCAGATGGTCGACGCGATCTGTCTCGACCAGAAGCGCGTGCTCCCGTGCACCGCGCTCCTCGAGGGCGAGTACGGGATCGACGGCCTGTACATGGGCGTCCCCGTTCGCCTCGGAGCGGCCGGCGTCGAGGAGATCGTGAAGCTGAAGCTGAGCGCGGATGAGAAGAAGATGCTCAAGGCGTCGGCCGCTGCCGTGCGCGAGGTTGTCGGCGTGCTGACCACGACCTGAGTCCCTTTCGCGCGGCGCCGGTCGCTTCATCGGGGCTGAACGGGGCCCTGGGTAGCCTTGCGCCATGGAGTTGGGGCTCGAAGGGCGCACGGCGATCGTCTGCGGCGGCTCGTCCGGCATGGGCCTCGCGGTCGCGGAGGCGCTCGCCGGCGAGGGCGCCAATGTCGCGCTGTTCTCGCGCCGGCGTGAGGTGCTCGAGCGCGAGGCCGACCGCATCGGCGCGCTCGCCGTCCAAGGCGACCTCACGGTCCCGCAGCACCTCGAGCGGCTCGTCCAGGCGACCGTCGGAGCCTTCGGCGCACTCGACATCGTCGTGCTCAACGGGGGCGGCCCACCCGCCTCGCAGGCGGCCTCGCTGACCGCCGCCGCGGTCGACGAGGCAGTCGCGCTTCTCCTCACGTCGCACGTGACGCTCGTGGGCCACTGCCTGCCCCACCTCCGCGCGAGCGGGCAGGGGCGCATCGTCGCGATCGAGTCGTCCTCCGTCCGCGAGCCGATCGACGGGCTCGCGCTGTCGAACGCCGTCAGGCCGGGCGTGATCGGCTGGTTGAAGACCCTCGCGCGCGAGTTGGCGCCCGAGGGGATCACCGTCAACACGATCGCGCCGGGACAGATCGACACCGAGCGCATGCGGGAGCTCCACGGCGAGGACGGCCCCTCTGCGAAGACCCTCCGGCGGATCCCACTGGGTCGGCTCGGCACCGCCGACGAGATCGGGGCGGTCGCCGCGTTCCTCGCCTCCGAGCGCGCGTCGTACGTCACGGGGGCCGTGATCCCGGTCGACGGCGGCCTGACGCGTTCCCTTCTCTGACGTCGAGGCCCAACCGCATGTCTCGCCTCCGCGTCTCACCCATCTCACTCGTTCTCGCCGGCGCGACCCTGCTCGCCCTGTTCGTCTTCATCGCCGCGACGACGTCGTCGGACGACTTTCTGTTCATCCCGGACAAGGCCAAGCCGGTCGCGACGAGGGTGACGGTGGAGGGAGGCCGCGAGCCGGACAACGGCGGCGGCATCTACTTCGTGGACGTCTCGCTGCGCAAGGCGCGCTGGCTCGAGCGCCTCCTGCCCTTCCTTCAGCCCGACGGCTCCAGCCTCGTTCCCGAGCACGCGGTGACACCGCCGGGCGAGTCGTTCGCCGAGCAACGCGCGCAGGCGCGCGTGGACATGGACCGCTCCGAGCAGGTCGCAGCCGCGGTCGCGCTCGAGGCAGCCGGGTATCACGTGAAGACGAGGCCGACCGGCGTCGTCGTCGACGGGGTGGCGAGCGACGTGCCGGCCGCAGCCGACCTCGAGCAGGGCGACGTGATCGTCGGTGCCGCCGGAAAGCCCGTGAAGACGGTCGCGCAGCTCCGCGCCGTGCTCGCCGCGCTCGCGCCCGGGGATTCGGTGTCCCTCAGGCTGCGCCGCGGGGGAGAGACGCTCGAGCGCACGGTGAAGACGGTCCGCTCCCCGACCGACCCGAAACGCGCGATCGTCGGGATCAGCGTGAGCGAGGACGCGAAGATCGAGCTGCCGCGGAAGGTCAACATCGATCTGGGCAACATCGGCGGCCCCTCGGCGGGCCTGCCGTTCGCGCTCCAGGTCTACCAGGAGCTCGGGAAGGACGTCGACCGCGGCCTCCGCGTCGCGGCGACAGGGGAGATCCAGCTCGACGGCTCGATCCTCCCGGTCGGCGGTCTGAAGCAGAAGACCGTGGGCGTCCGCCAGGCGAACGCGGACGTGTTCCTCGTCCCGGCTGGGGAAAACGCGGCGACCGCACGCCGGTATGCAGGGGGGTTGCGGATCATCCCTGTGGAGAGTTTTCGACAGGCGTTGCGCGTTCTGAAAACGCTGCCGCAGAAGTAGCTATTTTGCAGGCATTTCTTCGGATCTGACGACATCCGCAATTTGCGGCAAGTTCATCGCAGAAGGGGCTTGCGGGGCCTAGTGGCCAGGACCACAATGGCCGCTGTCCTTCAGGGGAAGGGCAGCACCGGAAAGGGGACGATGAGCAAGCGAACGCCAGCGACCTGCGAGGACTGCTACTTCCGCCGAGCGGGTCTCTGCGCACTCCCGGGAAATGCCCCTTGCCCCACCTTCCGCGCGGCGACCGGAGGTCACCTCATGCCGCCGGCGCAGCCGCGCCTCGTTCTTCGCGCTCCCGTCGCACAGGCCGCGCACGCAACCGCGTAAGATCGCCGCGTGGCGAACGAACCGCAGGCCGAGCCCGCGTCCAGCAGCGGAGACGGCATCCCTCGCTGGAAGCTCGTCCTCTGGGCCGTCGTCGCCGTCTACGCCGTCGCGTTCCTCCTCCTGAACTCGAGCAAGCAGGAGGTCAGCTTCGTGTTCTTCTCCGTGAACACCCGGCTGATCTGGCTGATCCTGCTCAGCATGGCGCTCGGCGCCGCGCTCGGCCGGATCGGGCCGCGTTGGTGGCGCGGCCGCAAGCAGTAGACGCGCCCTACAACAGCGACGCGAGCAGGCGGACGCCCTCGGCGATCCGCTCGGGCGGCTCGTAGGAGAACGCGAGGCGCGCGGCATCGACGCCGCCGCCGTCGGCGAAGAAGTCCGCGCCGCGGACGAACGTCACGCCCGCGTCGGTCGCCCGTTCGAGCAGGGCGGACGCATCGGTCCCTTCCTCGAGGTCGAGCCAGACGAAATACCCGCCCTCGGGTGTGCTCCAGGCCGCCCGACCCGCGAGCTCGCCCTCGAGCGACGAGAGCATCGCGTCGCGCTGGGCGCCGAGGATCCCTCGGATGCGCTCGAGGTTGGGCTCGAACGCGCCGCGCGCGAACAGCTCGTGCACGATCGCCTGGGGCAGGAGCGGTGGTGAGATGTACGTCGACACGGCACGGTCGTCGTAGTCGGCGCGCATCGCCTCGGGCACGACGAACCAGCCCACGCGGAGCCCGGGCGCCACGGTCTTCGAGAAGGACGACGTGAAGGTGACGCGCCCGCCGCCCTCCAGCGAGTGGATCGACGGGACCGACTCGCCGACGTAGCGGACGAGGCCGTACGGATCGTCCTCGAGCACGTGCAGGTCGTGCTCCGCCGAGAGCTCCACGATCCGGCGCCGACGCTCTTCGCCGAGCGTGCGGCCGCTCGGGTTCTGGAACGTCGGGATCGTGTAGAGGAACGACACGTCGCCGCCGCTGCGCAGCTCGGCCTCCAGCGCGTCCGGATCGAGCCCCTCGTCGTCCATCGGGATGCCGACGACGTCGACGCCCCGCCAGCGAAGGAGCTTCAGCGGCCGGTCGTAGGTCGGGGCCTCGACGAGCACGCGACCGGGACGCCGGAGCAGCTGAACCGTCGCGTAGAGATCGAAGCCCTGGAGACCGCCCGCGGTCGCGAAGACACGCGCCGGATCGACGCCGTGGCGCTCGGCGAGCAGCTCGCGAAGCGGTCCGTAGCCGCCGCCGGCCCCGTACGACAGGATCGTGGCGCCGTCCCGCTCGAGCGCCGCCGTCGCGCAGCTCGCGAGCAGCTCCGCGTCGAGGCACTCGGGCGCCGGAGCGCCTCGGGCGAACGAGATCGGGGCCATCGACCGAGCCTACAGACGGCATCCGCCGGGTCGATTGCTACCGTTCAGCACATGGTCGGCCGCCGGTCGACCTGTGAGATCCGCTTCGTTCGACTCCTTGTGGGCTCGAGTGTCGTAGGTCTCGAGCCAGTTCCACCAAATCACAGGAGTCACATGTCACAGTCATTTGCCGCGCTCGGCGCGAGCGCGAAGCTGACCGCAGCGCTCGATGCGCGCGGCCTCACCAGTCCGTTCCAGGTCCAGACGCGGGCGATCCCGCCGGCGCTCGCCGGCACCGACCTGCTCGTGAAGTCCCCGACCGGGTCGGGCAAGACGCTCGCGTTCGCGATCCCACTGGTCGAGCGGGTCCCGCTCGACGATGCCCGGCCGGCCGCGCTCGTCCTCGTCCCGACGCGCGAGCTCGCGCTCCAGGTGAGCGAGGAGATTGCTCTCCTCGCGACGGCGCGCGGCCTGAAGGTCGCCACCGTGTACGGAGGCGTCTCGATCCGTCCGCAGGCGAACGCCGCGCGCGACGCGCACGTGATCGTGGCGACGCCGGGCCGCTTGCAGGACCTGCTCGACCGGCGGATGCTCACGATCGACGCCGTTGAGATCCTCGTCCTCGACGAGGCCGACCGGATGCTCGACATGGGCTTCAAGCCCCAGGTCGACCGGATCGTGAAGCGCCTCCCGCGCGAGCGCCAGACGATGTTCTTCTCCGCGACGCTCGACGGCGAGGTCGGCGAGCTCGCGCAGGCCTATACGCAGTCGCCGACGCGGATCGAAGCAGAGCTTCCGAGCGAGCACGCGTCAGGAGAGATCGACCACCACTTCGTCCCCGTGACGCAGGACGGGAAGATCGACACGCTCGTCCAGCTGCTCGAGGCCGAGCGCGGGCTCGCGCTCGTCTTCGTCCGGACGAAGCGCGGGGCCGACCGTCTCGCCCGACGGCTCGAGCAGCGCGGGGTCAAGGCCACCGCGATGCACGGCGACCTCAACCAGAGCCAGCGCCAGCGGGCGCTCGAGCGCTTCGAGAGCGGGAAGGTCACGACGCTCATCGCCACCGACGTCGCGGCGCGCGGGCTCGACCTCGAGAACGTCACGCACGTGATCAACTTCGACCCGCCCGAGGACGGGAAGGCGTATACGCACCGCGTCGGGCGGACGGGCCGCGCCGGCCGGTCGGGCACGGGCGTCACGCTCGTTCTGCCCGAGCAGCAAGCCGATATGAGCCGCGTCGCGCGCCTGAACGGCCACCACGAGACGTTCGCGGAGACCGGGATGAAGACCGCCGCGCCGAAGCTCGTCTACTCGTCGCGCCGCCGCGGCTCGAAGTGGGGTCCGGTGCGTCCGCGACGCAAGATCTGACCGACCGGCCGCCCACCCGATGAGCGCCGCCTCCCGCTCACGCATCGCCGACCCGGCGCTCGCGCCGGCCGGCGAGCAGCGGATCCGGTGGGTCGAGCGCCACTCGCCGGTGCTCAACCGGCTGGCGCGGGAGCGCCTCGCCGACGGCTCGCTCCGCGGGCGACGCGTCGCCGTCGTCGTCCACCTCGAGGCGAAGACCGCCTATCTCGCCCTGCTGCTCTCGGAGGCGGGGGCGGAGGTGGTCGTCTCGGGATCGAACCCCGGCTCGACGCAGGACGCGATCTGTGCCGCCCTCGTCTCCCGCGGGCTCGAGGTGCACGCCCGGCACGGCGCGTCGCGGGAGGAGTTCGACGCCGACCTGCTCGCGGTCGCCGACACCGCGCCGGAGATCGTCGTCGACGACGGCTGCGAGCTGACCGCCCGCACCGTCGAGCACCGGCCGGAGATCGCTGCGCGGCTGCTTGGTGTCACCGAGGAGACGACCACGGGCGTCGCACGGCTGCGAGCGATGGAGTCCGCGGGACGGCTCACGTTTCCGGCGATCGCCGCGAACGACGCGCGTTGCAAGCAGCTCTTCGACAACCGCTACGGCACCGGCCAGTCGACGCTGGCGGCGATCGACCGGCTGACGAACCTGACTTTCGCCGGCCGCGAGTTCTGCGTGGTCGGCTACGGCTGGGTCGGCAAGGGCCTCGCGCGGTACGCGCAAGGCGAGGGCGGTCGCGTGACGGTCGTCGAGGTCGATCCAGTCGCGGCGCTCGAGGCACACATGGACGGCCACCGGGTCGCCCGCCTGGAGGATGCGCTTCCCGACGCCGACGTGCTCATCACCGCGACGGGCGCGATCGACGCCGTCCCACGCGAGGCGCTACCGCTCCTGAAGGACGGAGCGGTGCTCGCGAACGGCGGCCACCACGAGCGGGAGATCGCGATCGACGGTCTCGGGACGGGCGAGGAGGTGCGGCCGGGCGTGGCGGAGCACGACCTCGGCGACGGGCGGCGCGTCTACGTGCTCGCCGAGGGTCGTCAGACGAACGTCGCCGGTGGTGACGGCCATCCGGTCGAGATCATGGACCTCTCGTTCTCGGTGCAGGCGCTCGCGGCGCACCTGCTTGCGCAAGGCGGGCTGGAGCCGGGGCTGCACCCGTTCCCGCCCGCGCTCGACGCGGAGATCGCACGGACGAAGCTCGCCACCCTGGGTGTGGAGCTCGGCGAGCCGACCGAGGCGCAACGGAACTTCAGCGGCCGCTGGTCGGTCGGCTGACGCGGGTTCCGGCCGACACGGCGCGGGCAAAGACGTCGTCGAGCATCGGCTCGGTGAGGCGGCCCGTGAACGTGTTCTGCTGGCTCGGGTGGTAGCAGCCGACCACGAGCACGTCGCCGCCTGGGCCACGGAGGCGGAGCTCAGCGCCGTGACCGAAGCGGGGACGCGGACGCGGGACGTCTATCTCGCAGCGCGTGAGAGCGGCCAGGGCGGCCGACCACGCGAACGATCCGAGCGCGACGATCGCGGAGAGCGACGGGAGCACCAGGCTCAGCTCGCGGTCGAGCCAGGGCGCGCACGTGTCTCGCTCGAACGGAGTCGGCCGGTTCGCTGGCGGCGCGCAGCGCACGGGAGCGACGACGCGCGCACCCTGCAGCCGGAGCCCGTCGGCCGCGTCGGTCGCGGTCGGCTGTGAGGCGAGCCCCGCCCGGTACAGGGCTCCGAAGAGCCAGTCGCCGCTCCGGTCGCCCGTGAAGACACGTCCGGTGCGGTTGCCTCCGTGCGCCGCCGGCGCGAGGCCGACGACGAGGACGCGCGGACGCGGATCGCCGAAGCCGGGCACCGGCCTCCCCCAGTACGGCTCCGTCGCGAACGCGCGGCGCTTCTCGACCGCGATCTCCTCGCGCCATTCGACGAGGCGCGGGCAAGCCCGACAGACGGCGGACCGCGCCGTGACCTCCTCGAGGCTCGCGTCGGCGGCCAAGGCGGCGACGTCGGCCGGCGTCTGCGCAACTGTCGTCGCAGCGTCGGCCGGGTCGCCGGGCCAGCCCGTGCCCGGCAGGACGGGGCTCGTGAATGCCCCGCCGACCCTGGGATGCGGGAGCGATCCGCCCGCGGCCGGCGCCACGAGTCAGCGAGCGAGCTCGGCGGCGAGCTCCGCGGTCTCCGTCGGCGTCGTGCCGACCCGGATCCCGCGCGCCTCGAGCGCCTGCTTCTTCGCCTCGGCCGTCCCGGAGGAGCCCGAGATGATCGCGCCCGCGTGCCCCATCGTCTTCCCGGGCGGCGCGGTGAAGCCAGCGATGTAGGCGACCACCGGCTTCGTCATCTCCGACTGGATGAAGTCGGCGGCCTTCTCCTCCTCGTCCCCGCCGATCTCGCCGACCATCACGACATACTCGGTCTCGGGGTCCTCCTGGAAGAGCCCGAGGACGTCGACGAACGAGGAGCCGACGACGGGGTCACCGCCGATGCCGACGATCGTCGAGTTGCCGAGGCCCATCTGCGTGAGCTCGTGGCCGATCTGGTACGTGAGCGTGCCCGAGCGGGAGACGAGGCCGATCGAGCCCTCGGTGAAGATCTCCGCCGGGATGATCCCGACGTTGGCCTTTCCGGGCGAGAGCGCCCCGGGGCAGTTCGGGCCCAGCGTCCGCACGCCCCTGGCGCGCGCGTAGCCATGGATCCGGAGCATCTCGTGCGCGGGGACGCCCTCCGTGATCGTGATCACCGTGTGGACGCGGGCGTCGATCGCCTCGTAGATCGCGTCCGCGGCGAACGGCGCAGGCACGAAGACCATCGCGGTGTTCGCGCCATGCTCGGCCACCGCCTCGGCGACCGTGTCGAGCACCGGGACACCCTCGACGTCCTGCCCACCCTTCCCCGGTGTCACGCCGGCGACGAGGTTGGTGCCGTACGCACGGTTCCGGAGGCCGTGGAAGCGCCCCTCCGATCCGGTCAGGCCCTGGACGACGAGCCGCGTGTCCCTGTCGACGAAGATCGCCACCTAGAGGCCCTTCAGCGCGCGGATCGCGAGCTTGTCGAGGGTCAGGCGTCCGTCCGCGACCCGATCGCCGAGGAGCACCTCGACCTCGGCGGCGGTCTCGCCGGTGCAGCCGGTGCGCTCGAGCCACTTCGCGAAATCGATCGGATGCTCGAGCACCCGGAGCTCCTCGATCGAGAGGCCGGCCTCCTGGACGAATCCGCGCCACTCGGCCTCCGTGTAGTTGCGGACGTGCGACGGGTCGCGCAGCGCCTCGGCCTCCTCGACGTCGTCACCCATGTGCAGCGTGTCCACGATCAGGACGCGGTCGGAAGAGACGCGCGCCATCTCGGACACCGCGACGCGGACGTCGGCGAAGTGGTGCGCGGCGGTGCGGCATGCGACGACCTCGAACGCGTCGTCGGCGAACGGCAGCGACTCGGCGCGGCACGTCACGTCGGCACGCATTCCCGGCGCCGGGTCGCACGTGACGACCTCGAGGCCAGCCTCGCGCAGGCGCCGGCCGACGTGGCCGCCCCCCGTCGCGACGTCGAGCGCGTTCGCTGCTCCTGCGGCCCACTCGACGAGGAGGTCGAGATCCTCGCCCTCGCGATGGGCGTCCGACTCGACGTACGCCGCAGCCCGCTCGCTCCACGGCTCGACCGTCATGCCGCGAGCTCCACGGCCAGCTTCGCCGCCTCGAGCATCGTCGGCGCGACGTGGAGGTTCTCCGGCGCCGCCTCGGCGAGCAGCCGCCTGCCCTCCTCCGCGTTCGTGCCGTCGAGCCGCACCACGATGGGCAGCTCGAGCGACATCTCGGAGAGCGCCTGGAGGATCCCGCGCGCGACCTCGTCGCAGCGGGTGATCCCACCGAAGATGTTGAAGAAGATCGCCTTGACCTGCGGGTCGCGGGTGATCACCGAGAGCGCGTCGACCACGCCCTGCGCATCGCCGCCGCCGCCGAGGTCGCAGAAGTTCGCGGGACGGCCGCCCGCGAAGGTCACAACGTCGACGGTCGACATCGTCAGCCCTGCGCCATTCCCGAGCACGCCGACCTCGCCGTCGAGCTTCACGTAGGTCACGTGCTTCTCGCGCGCGAGCGACTCGAGCGGGTCGTCGGCCTCGACGTCGCGCATCTCGGCGATCTCCGGATGCCGGTAGAGCGCGTTGTCGTCGACGGTGAACTTCGAGTCGAGCGCCTTCACCACGCCGTCCGGTGTGACGATGAGGGGGTTGATCTCGCAGAGCATCGCGTCGAACCGGACGAACGCGTCGTAGAGACGCTCGACGATCGCCGCGATCTGCTTCTGCTCCGACGGATCGCTCACTCCGGCTCCGTAGACGAGACGCCGGGCCTGCCAGGGGCGGAAGCCCTCGAGCGGATCCACATGGAGCCGGACGAGCGCCTCCGGGCTCTCCGTCGCGACCTCCTCGATGTCGACGCCGCCCTGCGTCGTGAACATGTAGAGCCCCCGCTTCGCGCTTCGGTCGAACGTGAGCGAGAGGTAGTACTCCCTTGCGATGTCGGAGGCCTGCTCGATCCAGAGCTTCCGCACGACGTGGCCGCGGATGTCGAGCCCGAGGATCTCCGAGGCGTGGGCCTCGGCCTCTTCCGGGCCGGCGGCGAGCTTGATCCCGCCCGCCTTGCCGCGACCGCCCGTGAGGACCTGCGCCTTGACGACGACGGGGCCGCCGAGCGCCTCGGCCGCCGCGCGCGCCTCGGCGGGCGACGTGGCGAGACGTCCGTCCGAGACCGGGATCCCGGCCTCGCGGAAGAGCTCCTTGCCCTGGTGCTCGTAGAGATCCACCCGGCGCCGGAGGCTACCGAAAGGCGTATGCGAGCATGCCCCGATGCCGCCCGTTCGCAGCGCACTCCTCGTCCTCGCCGCAGCAACTCTCCTCGCCGGCTGCGGATCGAGCCAGACGGCGCCCCTGCCACCAGGCCCGGCGCCGCCGCAGGAGGCCAACCTCCACTGGCTCGAGCGCTACCCCGACACGGGCCCCGCGCTCGTCTTCCGCGCCGAGCACTTCGAGGTGACCAGGACCGGCTGGCGAGCGGAGATCGGGCTGGAGAACCAGACCTCGACGACGTGGCGCCTCGTCGAGACGCCGACGACGGGGTTCGGGTTGATGCTGTTCCCGACGAACGACGAGTCTGACGTGGAGAGCCGCAGCAGCGGCGGAGACCTGCCGGGGCTCCGCTCGGCGCAGAGCTTCAACCCCCTGCTGCCGCCGAGCCTCGTGCCCGGGAGCAGCTGGCACGGGACGATCGCGGCACCGGGCCCGCTCGCCGTCGGGCTCTATGCGCGCGTCGTCTTCGGGCAGCTCGTGGCGGACGGCGACGTGCCCAAGGGGATGCCGGCGCAGTTCTCCTGGATCACCGACAACGCGTACAAGCTGGAGGGCGCGAAGCCGGGCTGATCAGGTGTTCGCGGGCTCGAGCCCCTGCAAGGTCGCCTCGAGAACCCGCATCGGCTCCCCCTCCTTGCCGCAGCTGGCCGGCAGCGTCGGCCCCTCGCGCTCCTCGACCGTCACCTCCACCGACCCGCTCGGCGTCGCTAGGACGACACGCGTTCCATCGTGCTCGAGCAGCCGGACGTCCGTCAGACGATCGAGCTCGAGCGCCGCCCGCACTGCTGCGTCCGCGGCCTGCACCTCCGGCGAGTGAAGCGTGCGCCCCCGGTAGAAGGGCAGTGGAATCCGGCGCTCGGCCAGGGTCCGCGCCACCGTGTCGGCCGCGTCCGGCAGGACACGTCCCAGCTGCACCGCCTCCGGGAGCGCGAGCACGTTTGCCGCGAAGCGGTGACCGCCCTGATGGGAGGATCGCCAGAGCAGCTCGCTCGGAACGTGACGACGTAGCGCGTTGTAGACCGGCACGCCGTAGGTGCCGCAGCAGACGTCGCGGCGCGCATGCGTGCAGACCAGGACGAGGGGCCCTTCGACCGGCAGCCCGTCCCTGACCGGATCCGCGTCCATCACGTCCTCGAGCCGGTCGATTGGGAGCCTGACGAGCGACCCGCCGTCCTCCGTCGTCCGAGCGGCGAACGCGAGCGGCGGGCCCTGTGGACGGCCCGGCCGCCGGATCAGGTGCACCCTGCTGCCGATCTCGCGGAACCACGCGACGAGCGCCTCGGGGAGCCCCGAGTCGTCCGTCCCATCCGGTCCCCACGGTGGACGGTGCTCGAGGAGCAACCACCGCTCCGCCCGTCCTGCGGTTCCGGCCAGCGGCAGGCCGGCCGCACTCGCGAGCTGGGAGCAGCTCATCGGCCGCTCTGGGCCACGAGTGTGACGAGCATGACACGGGCTGCGTCACGACCGTCAACGACGCCCCGCGGCGCCGCCTCTAGCGTCGACCGAAGGAGACAACAGAGAGAGAGGAGACGCTCATGAAGCGGATCGTGATCGTCGCGGCGCTCGTCACGGGCATCGCGGCTGCGCCGGCCGTCCTCGCGGCGGACACGGGCAGCGGGCAGGGCGCGGACAATCCGTACGCGGACGCTCACGCGGTCGACTCGCCGCTCGGGATCCTCTACGGCCCGGTGCACGCCGGCCCGCCGTCCTCGACGTCGTACGGCTACGTCTCGCGCTGAGGGGTCGTGACGCCCGGGGCGGAAGTCGCTCGCGAAAGCGCCGGTGCCTTGCGCCGTCATCGCTCCGAGACCACGCGGCAGAGGAGCTCACCGCTCGCGATCGACGCCCCGGGCGCCACGGCGAGGTCTGTGACGACCCCTGCGCGAGGCGCGACGATCTCGTTCTCCATCTTCATCGCCTCGACGACGCAGAGGAGCTGACCGACGTTCACGTCGTCTCCCTCTGCGACCTCGACCTTGAGCACCGTCCCCTGCATCGGGCTCGTCACCGCGCCGTCCGCAGCCCGCCCGCCTCCGGTGGCCCCGCGCTCGCGCCGCGACCGCGCGAGCGCGGCCCACGGGGGCTCCGTCACCTCGAGCCGGACCTCGTAGCGGCGACCGTCCACCTCGATCCCGGCGAGGCGCGGCACGGTCGGGATCGCTCCGTCCGACCGTCCGGGCATGCTTGTTGTCCGATGAGAAAACTTCTGCTCCAGCTCCTCCGCGCGGGCCGCGAGCTCTGCCGACTCGACCACCCCGGCACACGTCGTGCCCGCGACGAAGCACGCGTGCTCGATCAGCGCGCGATGGAACCCGAGCAGCGTCGGCGGCCCCTCGATCCGGAACTCTGCGAGGGCCCGGAGCATGCGTGCCGCGGCGCGCTCGCGGTCGACGTCGTGCACGATCAGCTTCGCGATCAGCGGGTCGTAGAGGCCGCTCACCTCGTCGCCGGCCTCGACACCGGAGTCCACGCGCACGCCCGGGCCCGCCGGCTCCGCGTACGCGGTGATCCGGCCGGGGGCAGGGAGGAAGCCTGCCTTGACGTCTTCCGCATTGATCCGGCACTCGATTGCGTGGCCGCGCAGGGCGATCTCCTCCTGGGTCACGGAGAGCGGCTCACCGGCGGCGATGAGCACCTGCTCCCGCACGAGGTCGAGCCCCGTCACCGCCTCTGTGACCGTGTGCTCGACCTGGATCCGGGTGTTCATCTCCATGAAGAAGTACTCGCCTTCCGATGTCAGGAGCCCCTCGATCGTCCCGGCGGAGCGATAGCCGGCGGCGCGAGCCGCGTCGACGGCGATCCGCCCGACCCGCTCGCGCAGCGCGTCGTCCACGGCGGGCGACGGCGTCTCCTCGACGAGCTTCTGGTGCCGACGCTGGATCGTGCAGTCGCGCTCGCCGAGGTGCACGACGTTGCCGTGCGCGTCCGCGAGCACTTGCACCTCGACGTGGCGAGGGTCCTCGAGGTAGCGCTCCACGTACACCGTCGCGTCGGCGAAGTACTTCTCGCCCTGCCGCGTCGCCGCGTCGAACGCCCGCGCAGCTTCGAGGGGCCCGCGCACGAGCTCCATGCCCTTGCCGCCTCCGCCCGCCGCGGCCTTGACGATCAGCGGGTAGCCGAGCTCCTCGCCGAGGGTGGCGATCTCGCCGCCCGAGCGGACCGGATCGACCGCGCCCGGAATGATCGGGACGCCCGCGGCGCGCATCGCAGCGCGCGCCGCCGTCTTCGAGCCCATCAGCTCGATCGCGGCCGGCGGCGGGCCGATCCACACGAGGCCCGCTTCCTCGACGAGGCGCGCGAACGCGGCGTTCTCCGCGAGGAACCCGTACCCCGGGTGGATCGCCTCCGCCCCGGCGCGCGTCGCGACCTCGACCACGAGGTCGCCGCGCAGGTAGCTCTCTGTCGCCGGCCCGGGGCCCAGCCGGTACGCCTCGTCCGCTCGGCGCACGTGCGCGGCCCTCCGGTCGGCGTCCGAATAGACGGCGACGCAGCCGATCCCGAGCTCGCGCAGCGTGCGGAAGATGCGGATCGCGATCTCGCCGCGGTTGGCGACGAGCACCTTCGAGAACGGAGGCATGTGCGGCGTATTCTCCCCGAACGGTGACGCTGCCCGACCAGCTGACTCTCGTTCGGGCACTCGCCGTGCCGGTGGTCGTCGTGCTGTTCGCCTGGGACTTCTCCGGCCACATCTACTGGGCGACTGCCGTCTTCGCCGTCGCGATGGCGACCGACCAGGTCGACGGCTGGCTCGCGCGACGCTGGAACCAGACCTCGGCGTTCGGCTCGCTGCTCGATCCGATCGCAGACAAGGTGCTCGTGCTCGCGACCCTCGTGATGCTGATTGCGGAGGGAGTGGCGCCCGCATGGATGATCGCCGCGATCGTCGCCCGAGAGATTGCCGTCTCCGGGCTGCGGCTTGCCGCGCTCGAGCGCGGCGTCGTGATGGGCGCTCGCGACCTCGGGAAGCTCAAGACCTGGGTGCAGACCGCCGCGGCGATCATCGCCGGGCTCCAGGCCGCGGGCGCCTGGGACGCCGACGTCGCCTGGTGGGTGCTGCTCGCAGCGACGCTCCTGACGTGGATCTCGGGCCTGGACTACGCGCGTGTGGCGCCGCGCGTGCTGCGCGGCGAAGGCGCCACCTCGTAGCGTCCGCCGCGGGCAGGCTCCACCGCACGCGCCGCGAGGCCGTCATCGACACCTGCCCTCCACCACCGCCCGCGGCCGACTGCGGGCGGGTCGGCCGATGCGAGCACGGCGACCGCTCTGCGGGCCGCCTCGGCCACAGCCGGGTCGGGGCTCGGGACGAGGCGAAGCTCCATGTGCGCGCACGGTACGTGCTCGCGGCGCAGAGCTGGCGATGAGCAGCTCAGGAGGCGCCCCGCGGCGTGGCGCGCGCGACCACGTCCGCGAGCGTCGTCTGCTCGAGGACGTCGCGCATGGCGGAGCGGAGGTCGAGCCAGACGGGGCGCAACCCCGCGGCGGCGCCCACGTACTCGACGTCCTCCGGCCGGGCGCCGCGAACCGTCGCGATCGGACCCTCGACTGCCCGGATCACGTCCGCGACGCTGATCCTTTCGGCCGGCCGGGCGAGCGCGTATCCCCCTTCGACGCCGCGCCGGCTAGCGACGAGCTCCGCGTGGCGGAGGTCGATGAGGATGCTCTCCAGGAATTTCTGCGGAATCCCCTGCGCGGTCGCGAGCTGCTCCCCCTTCACGAGCCCCCCGGCCGCGGCGAGCTCGAGCATCGCCCGCAGCGCGTAGTCGACCTTCGCGGAGACACGCACGCGCGAACCGTAACCGGGTGCCGCCGACCGTCGTCAGGGCACAGGTCCATGATCCGGCGCACACACCCGAGGAGGCAACGATGCAGGAGTCGCTGATCCGCCGTCCCGACGACGGCGTTCCGCTCCCGAACCCCGTCGGCGGCGAGATCACCCTCGCGTTCCGCGGCGAGGAGACGGGTGGGCGCCTGATGGCGCTCGTGACGATCGCGGCCCCCGGCGAGGGGCCGCCGCTCCACACGCACGCGAACGAGGACGAGTGCCTCGTCGTGCTCGAGGGCAGGATGCGCTTCCGGCTCGGAGACGACATCGAGGATGCCCCTGCCGGGTCGCTCGTCTTCGTGCCGCGCGGCGCGGTGCACACGTGGCAGAACGTCGGCGACTCCCCGGCCCGGATGCTCGTGCTCTTCACGCCCGCGGGCATGGAGCGGTTCTTCGAGCGCTTCGCCGCGCTCGGCACGGTGGGTCCCGACACGGTCGTCCAGGCGACCGAGGGAACCGGCATGGAGGTCGTCGGGCCCCCGCTCGCCCGGTCGCATCCGGGCTGAGCGGCCCTGCGAGCCGACACCGGCGCGCGCTCCGGAGGCGGCCTCCGGAGAACCGCCGGGAGGGCGGTTCCTCACGGCCGCGCGGCCTCGCCCGTGTCGAGGACAGGCTCCTCATAGACTCGGTCGCTGCGACAGCGCGCGGTGGTTGCGGCGGCGCCGCCGACGCCTTCAGCGTCTGCCCCGCCGCAGGCGGGGATCGAGCCGCAGGAATCCGCTCCCGCGAATCTCTGCTTGGCGGACGAGCTACAGCGGAATGTTGCCGTGCTTGCGCTTGGGCGCGGGCTCACGCTTCGAGAGGGTCGCCTCGAGCGCCCGGATCAGATACGGCCGGGTGCGGCGCGGCTCGATCACGTCGTCGACGTAGCCGCGCTCGGCCGCCGAGTAGGGGTTCGCGAAGCGCTCCTTGTAGTCCGCGATCAGCTCCGCGCGCCGTGCGTCGGGGTCGTCGGACGCCTCGAGCTCCTTCCGGAACACGATGTTCACCGCGCCGTCCGGGCCCATGACGGCGACCTCCGCGGTCGGCCAGGCGACGTTGACGTCCGCGCGGATGTGCTTCGAGCTCATGACGTCGTAGGCGCCGCCGTAGGCCTTCCGCGTGATCACGGTCAGCTTCGGCACCGTCGCCTCCGCATAGGCGTAGAGGAGCTTTGCGCCGTGGCGGATGATCCCGCCCCACTCCTGGGCGGTTCCCGGAAGGAAGCCGGGCACGTCCACGAAGGTGACGAGTGGCACGTTGAACGCGTCGCAGGTACGGACGAAGCGCGCGGCCTTGACCGACGCGTCGATGTCGAGAACGCCGGCGAGCGCGGCCGGCTGGTTTCCGACGACGCCGATCGAATGGCCGCCGAGGCGTGCGAAGCCGCAGACGATGTTCTCCGCGTGGCGGGGCTGTAGCTCGAGGAACGCGCCGTCGTCGACGACGGTCTCGATCACGCCCTTGATGTCGTAGGGCTTGTTCGGCGAGTCCGGGACCAGCGTGTCGAGTCCCGGCGACTCGCGGTCGACCGGGTCGCTCGGAGGCGCGTACGGTGCCGACTCGAGGTTGTTCTGCGGGAGAAACGTGAGGAGGTAGCGCGCATCGTCGATGCATGCCTGCTCGTCGGGCGCGACGAGGTGCGCGACGCCGGACTTCGTCGCATGGGCGCCCGCGCCGCCGAGGTCCTCGAACGACACGTCCTCGCCGGTCACCGTCTTCACGACGTCGGGGCCCGTGATGAACATGTACGACGAGCCCTCGGTCATCAGCACGAAGTCGGTGATCGCAGGGGAGTACACGGCGCCCCCCGCGCACGGCCCCATGATCAGCGAGATCTGCGGGACGACGCCGGACGACTGGACGTTGCGCCAGAAGATCTCCGCGTAGCCCGCGAGCGACACGACGCCTTCCTGGATCCGCGCGCCGCCCGAGTCGTTGATCCCGACGACCGGGCAGCCGACCTTCACGGCCAGGTCCATCACCTTGCAGACCTTCTCGGCGAAGACCTCGGAGAGCGACCCGCCGAACACCGTGAAGTCCTGGCTGAACACGCACACCGGCCGGCCGAACACCGTCCCGTAGCCGGTCACGACCGCGTCGCCCCACGGCCGGTTCCCGTCCATGCCGAACTCGGTCTCGCGGTGGCGTACGAAGCGGTCGAGCTCCACGAACGAGCCGGGGTCGAGCAGCAGGTCGAGGCGCTCCCGCGCGAGGAGCTTGCCGCGCTCGTGCTGCCGCGCAACGGCCTTCTCCGTGGCGGCGTTCGCCGCCTCGTCGGCCAGCTCCCGCAGCCACGCGAGCTTCGCGGCGGTCGTCTCGTGCCGGCTCGACATCGTGCGGAGCCTAACCACCGCGGCTCCGAGCCGACCCGCGCGTCGCGATGCGTAGGGTGCGAGCGTGAGACGGCCCGCCGGTGACGGATACGAGCTCGACGACGACCCTGCCCGGATCGACCGCGAAGCCGTCCATCGCTACCTGAGCAAGGAGTCGTACTGGGCCAAGGGTCGTTCGCGCGGGACGCAGGACGCGCTCGTCGACAACGCCGCCCGGGTCGTCGGGCTGTACCGGGACGGCGAGCAGGTCGGCTTCTCGCGCGCGATCTCGGACGGGCACGTGCAGTCGTACCTCGCGGACGTCTACGTCCTCGACCAGCACCGCGGACACGGGCTCGGGGTCGAGCTCGTCCGGTTCAGCGTGGACGAGGGACCGCTCGCCGGGACGAAGTGGCTCCTCCACACGGCGGACGCCCACGGGCTGTACCGGAAGCTCGGCTTCGTCGAGCCGGGCTCGTCGATGCTCGAGCGCTCGCGGCGCGATACGTAGAGGCTCGAGGTGAAATAGCCGTGCCAGCGGGGCCGCTCCAGGCCAAGCCAGGGTGGCTCGGCGCCCGCGGCGCAGGCCGGTGGCCTGTGCAAGGGCGACGAGACGGCCTGGCGCCGCGCCTGGCGCGGCATCCGTTGCCGCGGATAGTTCACCTCGAGCCTCTAGACCGCGAATAGCATCGAGCCATGGAGGCGCCACTCGACCGCTCCGCGACCTGGCCGTACGAGGACGGCCAGCCTGGCCGCTTCTCCTACGCGCGCGCCGACCATCCGACGGGCGTCGCCTGCGAGGAGGCGCTCGGCGCGCTGGACGGCGGGTATGCGCTGCTCTACCCGTCGGGCATGGCCGCGGTCACGACCGTCGTGCTGACGATGCTCCGACCGGGCGGGACGATCGCGCTCGCAGAGGGCGCGTACTACGGCCACCGCACGCTGCTCGATCATCTCGCGCCCTGGGGAGTACGCGTCCGCGAGTTCGACCAGACGGGCACGCCACCGGACGACGTCGACCTGATCCTCGTCGAGGCTCCCGCCAACCCGATCCTGACGATGCCCGACCTGGAGGCCGCCGCCGCGCACCCAGCCCCGGTCGTCTGCGACGCGACCATCGCCTCGCCGCTCCGGCTGCGGCCGCTCGAGCACGGGTGCGACGTCGCGCTCCACTCCGCCACGAAGATCCTGTCCGGCCACGACGACGTCCTCGCCGGCGTCACGGTGACGCGCGACGAGGCGCTCCGCGACCGTCTGCACCAGACCCGCCGGCTCGCCGGGATGGTCGCCCCGGCAGACACGGCCTGGCTCGTCTTGCGTGGGCTGGAGACGGTCGCGGCGCGCCTCGACCGCCAGGAGGCGAGCGCGCGTCGGCTGGTCGAGCGGCTCGAGGCGCATCCCGCGGTCGTCACGGTGCGCTATCCGGGCTTCTCCTTCCTCGTCAGCTTCGACGTCGCCGACGGCGGAGCAGCCGGGCGCGTGGAGCGAGCGGTGCGGACGATCGTCAACGCGACGAGCCTCGGCGGGACTCGCTCCAAGCTCGAGGCACGCCACCGCTGGGAGGGCGACCGGATCCCGACGGGCCTGCTGCGCCTCTCGGTCGGCCTCGAGGACGCCGACGCGCTGTGGGCAGACCTCGAGCAGGCGCTCGCGGTGGCATAGCCGCCTTGGGGAACCGTCGCGTACGGTATGGCTGTACAGGCACGATGCATGCAGAAACACGGCAGGCGCAAGGAACAAGGTGCGGCTTGACCCGTGACGAGCGTTCGTTTATTCATACTGCACAGTGCGCGCCTCTAAGGACCCGCGTCCCGCCGTGGGGCTCATCGGTCTCGGGAACATGGGCGCCGCGATCGCGGAGCGGCTCCTCGACGCGGGGTACGACCTCGTCGTGAGCAACCGCACACCCGGGCGCTCGCAGGCCCTCGAGGCGCGAGGCGCCTCTGTCGCCGGCACCCCCGAAGAGCTCGCGGCGAACGTCGAGGTCGTCCTCACCTCGCTCGCCGACGACGCCGCGTTCGAGGCCGTGGCGACGCGCGTCATCGACGCGGCACGACCGCGGACGGTCCTCGTCGACGTGTCCACGGTCTCGGCGGAGTGCTCGGCACGCGTCGCAGAGCGCGCAGAGGAACGGTCGATCCGATACCTCCGCGCTCCGGTCAGTGGGAACCCGACCGTCGTCCGGGCGGGGAACCTCAGCTTCATCGTCTCGGGTGACCGGACGACGTTGGAGGAGATCGAGCCGGTGCTTCTCGCGATCGGGCCGACGATCCACCACGTGGGTGGCGACGACCAGGCGCGAGTGGTGAAGCTCGCGATCAACTTGATGGTCGCCGTCCTCGCGCAGGCGATCTCGGAGGCCCTCGTCCTCGGCGAGGCGGCCGGCGTGAGTCGCGCAGCGTTGCTCGAGGTGATGGGGAGCTCGGCCGTCGGCGCGCCCTTGGTGAAGTACAAGACCGAGCCTCTTCTGCAGGACGACTACTCGGCGACGTTCACGACGGCGTTGATGGAGAAGGACATCGACCTCGTGCTCGATGCGGCCGGCGAGGGCGGCGTCGACCTGCCCCTGGCGCAGGAGCTGAAGCGGCAGCTTCGAGCGGCGAGTGAGGCCGGCTACGCCGACGACGACTTCATCGCCCTCTTCCAGCACCTGCGACGCGCGTCCGGGCTCGGCGCGACGGGACAGGTCGACGAGGGGGCGAGCACGCAGCTCGAACAGGAGGTGGTGCCGTGAGCATGCGCAGCAGGGCGAATGGCTCGCCCGACGCCACGCGGGCGGTGGACTGGGAGCAGCGGATCGACTTCGCACGCCTCCGACAGGATCGGCTCGGTCGCGCCAAGGCCGCGCTCGACGCCTCCGATCTGGGCGCTGTGCTGCTGTTCGACCCGAACAACATCCGGTACGTCACGAGCACGCACATCGGCGAGTGGGCACGCGACAAGAACGCGCGATTCGCGCTGCTCCCGCGCGGCGGCGACCCCATTCTCTGGGACTTCGGCTCCGCCGCGAAGCACCACCAGCTGTTCGCCCCGTGGCTCCCGCCGGAGAACTTTCGCGCGGGTGTCGCGCCCATGCGCGGCGCGATGCCCGTCGAGACGGGGATCCCCGACCGCCTGGGCGAGCGGATCGCCACCGAGCTCCGTGAGCGCGGCCTCCAGGGCGAGCCGCTCGGGATCGACATGGCCGACCTCGTGACGATCGAGGCCCTCCAGCGGGCGGGCGTGCGCGTCACCGACGGCTCCCGCGTGCTCCTCGCGGCGCGGACGATCAAGACGTCGCAGGAGATCGCGCTCCTCGACCAGTCGGCGGGGCTCGTGGACGCGGTCTACGAGGAGATCTACCGCATGCTGCGGCCCGGCGTGTACGAGCACGAGATCGTCGCGCGTGCCCACCAGCTGCTGTTCGAGATGGGCTCCGAGCAGGTCGAGGCCGTCAACGCCGTCTCCGGCGACCGCTGCAACCCGCACCCGCACGTCTTCTCCGACCGGCTGCTGAGGCCCGGCGACCAGGCGTTCTTCGACATCATCCACTCGTTCATGGGCTACCGGACGTGCTACTACCGCACGTTCAACGTCGGCGGGGTCAACCACGCGCAGCTCGACGCGTACAAGCAATGCCGCGAATGGCTCGACAACGCGATCGCGCTCGTCCGCCCAGGGATGACCACGGACCGGATCGCCGAGGTGTGGCCGACCGCCGAGGAGCTCGGCTTCCCGGACGAGGAGACGTGCTTCGGGCTCCAGTTCGGTCACGGGATCGGCGTCGGGCTGTACGAGTCGCCGATGATCTCGCGCGTCCACTCGCTCGACCACCCGGTCGAGCTCGAAGAGGGCATGGTCTTCGCTCTCGAGACGTACTGCGCGGCGACGGACGGCCGCTCCGCTGCGCGGATCGAGGAGGAGGTCGTCGTGACCGCCACCGGGTGCGAGATCCTCACGCGCTTCCCTGCCGAGGAGCTGCTCGTCGCCGGCCGCATCTACGTGCGCGGCGCGGACCTCGTCGGCGAGAACGGAGACCGCTCGGTGGGTGCACCCGGCCTCGCGTCCGCAGTCGCGTCGTCCGCCGTGGTCGAGCCCTCCGGCGTCTCGCTGTGAGGGAGGAGACCGGAACCCGCACGCTCGCCGACGGCCTGCCGGCGTATCGCCTCGTCCGCCGGGAGGACATCGAGCTCGCAGCCGGGCTCCCCGGTCGTTCCGACGGCCTGACGAGCTGTCGGCTCGTGGACGGCTCGCTCGGGTCGACGCACATGGCCCTGACCCTCGTGTCGCTCGACGCCGGCCACGTCGACGAGCACCTGCACTCGTTCGAGACGAGCTTCTACGTGCTCGACGGGAATCCGGTGCTCTATCTCGAGGGCCGCGGCGTGACGCTCGAGCCGGGCGCCTGCGGGGCGATCCCGGTCGGCGTCCCCCACGCGTTCCGGTCGAGCGGCCCGACGCGCTGGATCGAGATGGCCTCGCCTCGGCCCCGCACGGACGGGAGCGATACGTTCTTCCTCGGCCCGGCGCCCGACAGCCTCGCCGCGACGCTCGACGCGCGGGATCCGCGCAACCACAACCTCTTCCTCTTGAGAGACGGCGAGACGGATCTTGACGTGCTGAAGCGGGCCCAGGCGATGGGCGCGCCCACGGTCTCGGGGAGCATGGCCACCGCGGTCCTCGCGTACAGCGGGATCGCCGTGAAGATGCTCGTCGACCAGCGCCTCGACGCGCAGCTCCACACGATGTTCATGGTCGACTACCAGCCCGGAGCTTGCGCGAATCCGCACGACCACCCGTTCGAGGAGTCGTACTACGTGCTCGAGGGCGAGGTCGACGTCGTCGCGGACGGCGACCGCTACACGCTCCGACCGGGTGACGCCTTCTGGACGGGGACGGGGTGCGTGCACGCTTTCTACGAGACGCAGGGTCGTCCCGTCCGTTGGCTCGAGACCTCGGCGCCGGGGCCGCCGCCCCGCCACTCGTACCGCCATCAGCGCGACTGGGAGTACCTGGGCGAGCGCCTCGCCGTCGAGACGAGCGTTGGTGCCGCATGAGCGACGTCAGCGACACGCCGGCGACGGCCGTCCTCGACGACCTCGACCTCTACACGCAGCTCTTCCGGCAGATGCTCCTGATCCGCGGCTTCGAGGACCTCGTCCAGTCGCTCTTCCTCGCGGGCGAGGTCTACGGGACGACGCACCTCTACTCCGGGCAGGAGGCAATCGCGACCGGCGTCGCGAGCCGGCTCGAGGAGCGCGATCGCGTGGCCGCGACGTACCGAGGCCACGGCCATGCGCTCGCGCTCGGCGTCGACCCGCAGGCGCTGCTCGACGAGATGCTCGGCCGCGGCACCGGGATCAACGGCGGCCGGGCGGGCTCGATGAACGTCAACGCGCTGGACGACCGGCTGATCGGCTCGTTCGGGATCGTCGGCGGCAGCATCGCGGCGGCGACGGGTGCCGCGCTCGGCCTCAAGCGGACGACGGGTGGCGTCGCCGTCGCGTACTTCGGCGACGGCGCGATGAACCAGGGCTACGTCTACGAGTGCCTGAACTTCTGCAAGGTGCTCGACCTGCCGCTCGTCCTCGTCTGCGAGAACAACGGCTACGGCGAGTACACGGCCTTCCGCTCGGTGACCGCCGGCGAGATCCGTGAGCGCGCGGAGGTGATGGGCGTGCCGACCGAGACGATCGACGGGATGAGCGTCTGGACGGTTCGCGACGCGGCCCGCCGCGCGATCGACCACGCACGCGGGGGAAACGGCCCGGCGTTCATCGAGGCGTTGACGTACCGCTTCGTCGGTCATTCGCGCAGCGACCCCGGCGCGTATCGCCCGGACGGCGAGCTCGACCGCTGGAGGGAGCGCGACCCGATCACGGTGCTCGCCGCGCAGCTCGTCTCCGAGGGAGTCGACGAGGCGCGGCTCGACGACGTGCGCCGAGAGGTGGCAGACGAGCTGGAGCGAATGCGCGACCAGGGCCTCGCGGCACCCTGGCCCCCCGAGCTGACCGCGCGCGAGTTCAAGGACTGAGGCGTGGCCGTGCCCCGCGAGCTGACGATGCCCAAGCTGTCCGACTCGATGGCGGATGCGGTGATCGTCCGCTGGCTCAAGGCGCCCGGCGAGGCGTTCGCGCGGGGTGACGCGCTGCTCGAGGTCGAGACCGACAAGGCGACGGTGATCCACGAGGCCGAGCACGACGGGATGCTCGCGGCGATCCTCGTCCCCGAAGGCGGGACGGCCGGGGTCGGGGAGCCGATCGCGACGCTGTCGAACGGCGACGCCGAGGCGCCCGCGCCGCAACCCGCTGCGGAGCCGGAACGCGATCTCGCTCCGCGGCGCGAGCCCGCGCCGGTCGTCGCCGCCGACGGCGACGACGCGACGGGTCGGCGACCGAACGCCACGCCGGTCGCGCGGCGCGTCGCCGTCGAGCTCGGGGTCTCCCTCCACGGCCTCTCGGGCACCGGGCCCGCCGGCCGCGTGACCGTTGAGGACGTGAAGGCGGCAGCCGCGTCCAGCGGCCCCGCTCCCGCACCGCGCGATGCCGCGGGCAAGGGCGCGGTCGAGAGCCGCGAGCTGACGCCGACCGAGGCGACGATCGCCCGCCGGATGACGGAGTCGGCGACGAGCACACCCGTTCTGACCGCGGCGGCCGACGTCGACGTCTCGCTGATCGTCGCGCTGCGACGAGGTGCGCGCGAGGCCGGCGAGGAGGTCCCGTCCCTCAACGACTTCGTGGTCAAGGCCGTGGCGCGGACGCTGCGGGAGCACCCGCGCCTCAACTCCTCGTTCGCCGACGGGCGGATCGAGACGTACTCGCGGGTCAACGTCGGCATCGCGGTGGCGACGGAGGACGCGCTGCTCGTGCCGGTCGTGCTCGATGCGGACCAGAAGCCGCTCGCGGAGATCGCCGCCGACTCGCGGCGCCTTGCCGACGCGGCGCGCCGCCGTGCGCTGATGCCCGACGAGCTCCACCACGCGACGTTCACGGTCTCGAACCTCGGAATGTTCGGTGTGCGGTCGTTCACGGCGATCGTCGACCCGCCGCAGGTCGCGATCCTCGCCGTCGGCGCCGCGCGGCGCGAGCCGTTCGAGGACGGGCCCGACCGCATCGGGTTCCGCGACGTGATGACCGTGACCCTCACCTGCGATCACCGCGTCGTCTACGGCGCCCATGCCGCCCGGTTCCTGTCCCGCGTCCGCGAGCTCCTCGAGCGACCGCTCGCACTGACCCTATGACGACGACCTTCCGCACCGCGATCCGCGACGCACTCGACGAGGCGCTGGCAGACGACGACCGCGTGATCCTCTTCGGCGAGGACGTCGCCGTGGCGGGTGGCGTCTTCGCGACGACGACCGGTCTCTACGACAAGTACGGCCCGGACCGCGTCTTCGACACGCCCATCTCCGAGCTCGCGCTTGCCGGGGCCGGCTTCGGCTCGGCCGTGACGGGTCTGCGGCCCGTGATCGAGATCATGTTCGGCGACTTCCTCACGCTCGCGATGGACAGCCTGGTGAACCAGTCCACGAAGTACTGGTTCCTCACCGAGGAGCGCGTCGGCGTCCCGCTGACGATCCGCTCCGTCGTCGGCGCGGGCGGCCGCTTCGGCGCGATCCACTCGCAGATGCCCATCTCGTGGTTCATGGGCGTGCCGGGGCTCAAGATCGTATGCCCCTCCACCCCGGCCGACGCGAAGGGGCTGCTGAAGGCGTCGATCCGCGACGACAATCCCGTCCTCTTCTTCGAGCACAAGCGTCTCTACACGCTCGAGGGCGACGTCGACGACGATGCGGCCGAGCTGGGCAAAGCCTGCGTCACCCGCGAGGGCCGCGACATCACGATCGTCACCGCGATGAAGGGCGTGCACGACAGCCTCGAGGCCGCGGACACGCTCGAGCGCGACGGGGTGTCGGCGGAGGTGATCGACCTGCGGACGCTCCGTCCGCTCGACGTCGATACGGTTGTCGCCTCGGTGAAGAAGACGAACCGGATCGCCGTCGTCGAGGAAGGGCCGCGGACGGGCGGCTGGGCCGGCGAGGTGCTGGCAAGCGTGACCGAGCGGGCGCTCGGGCACCTGGACGACGGCTGGCGGATCGCGACGCCGGACACGCCGATCCCCTACAGCCCGGCGCTCGAGGACGCGTTCCTGCCGGGCGCGGACCGCATCGCGACCGAGATCCGCCGGCGGCTGCGCCGCGCATGAGCGACGTCGCGTCTTCCGTCGAGCCCGCGGACGGCAATTTCGACGCGTCGCGGGTCGGTCACCGTCTCCGCGCCGAACGCGAGCGCCACGGCATCGGGCTCCGCGAGCTCGCCCGCCGGGTCGGCGTGTCCCCGAGCCTCGTCTCCCAGATCGAGCTGGATCGAGTCAACCCGTCCGTGAGCACGCTCTACTCCCTGGTCACCGCGCTCGGGATCACGATGAGCGACGTCTTCGGCGAGCAGCCTGAGGAGCGCGTCGTGGAGCGTGGGGACGGCCTCGCCGAGAGCCCCCGTACGCGACGCGTGATCAACCTCGCGTCGGGGGTGCGCTGGGAGCGGCTCACGCGCGAGCGCGACCCCGACGTCGAGTTCCTCTACGTCACGTATCCCGTCGGCGCCGAGTCGTGTCCCGAGGACGCGTTGACGACGCACGGCGGGCGCGAGTACGGCTACGTCTCGACCGGCACGCTCGGCGTCCAAGTGGGCTTCGAGCAGTACGAGCTCGGCCCCGGCGGCTCGATCGCGTTCGACTCCTCGTCGCCGCACCGCCTCTGGACGATCGGGGGCGAGCCGGTGCAGGCGATCTGGGTCGTCATCGGCCGCGAGGCCGACCCGCGCACGACCGGTCGCCTTTCCCCGGCCGGCGCGTAGCTCAACCCGCCGAGGCCTCGCCGCCGCCCGTCCGCAGACGGCCGACCCCGCCCCAGCTCGTGCGCAGCCGGGAGACGAGCTCGGGGCTCTTGTAGAGCACAAGCGCGAGGAGGA
>Ga0207661_10000465_pt1 | contig 26158 bp, 24 predicted proteins | sample KBSC713LmetaG_FD_184337 | JGI IMG/M metagenome (GOLD analysis project Ga0207661, IMG submission 184337) | Corn rhizosphere microbial communities from Kellogg Biological Station, Michigan, USA - KBS C7.1-3L metaG (SPAdes) (version 2) | ecosystem: Host-associated > Plants > Roots > Rhizosphere ...
GGGGAGGAGGGACGCGTTTTCTCCGTACGGCTATCCGGGACTCGTCGTTGGGGAGGGGCGGGGGGGTCTTCTACCGGACCCGCTCGCTTCGCTCGCTCCAAGTGTCCGTACGAAGACCCCCCCGCCCCTCGATCCGGGGAGGATCGATTTCTCTGGGACGGAGCTTGTCAGTGTCTTCATTCGGCATACGTTGGGACCGGCGCCGCTGGGTGGGGCCAGCGAGAGGAATGTCGTGCAGATTGCTGATCCGGAGTTGCCGCGGAAGAGTCGGCCTAGCGATCGGCGGCAGGTGCGGCGAAATCTAGAAGCTGGGTATGAGCTGGAGCTGGTGCCGGGACGCGAGACGACGGGAGAGCAGCGGGCTGGTTTTCTCGACGTCTACGAGCAGACGATGCGGCGGACCGGTGCCGCCGATCACTATTTCTTCGGCGCTGGGTACTTCGATCGCATCCTGGAAGCGGAGCGCACCTGGTTGGTCCTTGCCACGGGGCCAGAGGGGGATCTTGCTGCCGCGTCGATCGCTGTGGTCAGCGACGGCTACCTCCACTACTACCTCAGCGGCAGCGCCGACTCCCACCTCCGCGCGGCGCCGATGAAGAACGTCGTCACCCGCCTGGTCGAGCACGCGACCGAGCTGGGCCTGCCGCTCAACCTCGGCGGCGGCATCGCCCCCGGCGACGCGCTCGAGGAGTTCAAGCGCGGCTTCGCCAACCGGCGCCAGGCCTGGCTCACCTCGGAGCTGATCTGCGACGAGGGCGCCTACGCGGAACTCAGCGCCGGGCGGCCGCGGGACGGGTTCTTTCCCGCCTACCGCGCGTAGAAGCGCCGAAAAGCGCCTAGCGGCAAAACGCTATTCGCTCGGTTCTTCGGGTTTGGCCGGGGTCGGCCCGGTGAAGGTGAAGCCTTCGACCGGCTCGCCGCCGTATTTGCCCCAGGTTTCCCGCCCGAAGGCGCGGATCGCGTCGAGGGTGATCGCGCCTTTGTAGGTCTTGCAGCCGATCAGGTTGGTCCAGGTGGTCGCCGCGACGTCATACGGCATCTTGCTGTTGGGGAAGAGCAGCGTCGCCCCGTACATCGTGTCGTAGAGCCCCTTCAGTTCCAGCTGGGCTTTTTCCGGCAGGTCCGGGGAGTATTGGATCTCCATCCGACCGTGCTCGAGCGAGTGGACGTAGTCGATCGCTTTCGGTTCTTCGATGTAGGCGCCGTCGGCCTGCTGGAAGGGCGGTTCGACGTGGTTGCCGGAGGTCGGCGGGTTGGTTTCGTAGTTCGGTTCCGGCGAGTTCGGCGGGATGTGATTGTGTCCCTCGTCCTTCAGTTTCAGTTCCAGCACGCAGCCGGCTTCCTTCGCCGCCTGGTGGAGGTCGAAGACCTTCGTCCGGGCGGGGGCGATGCCTGCGCGTTCGTCGGGCTTGACCCCGTTGGTGCTGCCCATCGCCTGGTTGCCGTTGATGTGGGCGCTGGCGTCTTCGCTGCCGCCTCCACCGCCGCCGCTGCTGACGAGGACGAAGACCAGGACCGCGATCGCTAAGACGACCGTGGAGACGATCGCGTAGGTGACGATCAGCCGGTTGTTGCCGCTGCGGCTCTCACGCTGTTCGGCTTCGATCCGTTCCTGCCGGAGCCGTTCTCTTTCGCGCTCTCCCTTCCCCATGGGTCCTTATTCTGCCCGCTCCATCTCGGCGGCGTCGGCTCGTACCCGCTCCCAGGGGCGGGAGGCACGCAGAGCCCCCAGCACCGCGCGCGTCGCCGGCGCCCGGTTCAGCGCGTAGAAGTGGATTCCCGGGGCGCCGGCGATCAGCAGCTCCGCGCACTGTTGCGCGGCAAAGGCGATCCCCAGCTCGAACTCGCGCTCCGGATCCCCGCCCGCCGCGGCGAAGGCGGCTTCGAGCCGCGAGGGGATCGACGCGTCGCAGAGATCGCAGATCCGTTTCGTCTGGGCGAAGCTGGCGACGGGGATGACGCCGGCCAGGATCGGCACCTCGATCCCCGCCTCCCGGGCCGCGCGGACGAAGTCGAAGTAGACCTGGTTGTCGAAGAAGAGCTGGGTGATCAGGAAGCTGGCGCCGGAGTCGACCTTCGTCTTCAGGTAGCGCAGGTCGGTCTCCAGGTCCGGGGCCTCGGGATGGACCTCCGGGAAGCAGGCGCCGCCGATGCCGAAGTCCCAGCCCGCGGAGATGAACTGCGCCAGCTCGGCGGCGCTGCCGAGCCCGCCCTCCGGCTGGACGAAGTCCTCCTGGCCCCGCGGTGGGTCGCCGCGCAAGGCGAAGACGTTCTCGATCCCGGCCGCCGCGATCTGGTCGAGCGTCCCCGAAAGCCCCTCGGTGGTCTCGCCGACGCAGCTGAGGTGGGCCATCGTCTCGAACCCGATCTCGTCCTTCAGCGCCCTCGTGACCTCGACGGTGCCGTCGCGGTTCGCCCCCCCGGCCCCGTAGGTGACCGAGACGAAGTCGGGCTCCAGCGCCCGCAGCTCGCGCGCCGTCTCGTAGAGCTGCTCGGCCGCCTCGGGGCTCTTCGGCGGGAAGAACTCGATCGAGAAGGTCGGTCGCTGCTCAGAGATGATTTCGTCGATCCGCACCCGCTGAGGGTAGCCGGACGCCACCGCATCCGGCCTGCCGCTCGGGCCTGTGGGACGATCAGCCGATGAGCGGCGAGGAGGTGCGCTACGAGCGACGCGGAGCGGCGGCGGTGCTGACGATCGACCGCCCCGGGCGCCGCAACGCCGTCGACGCGGCCACGGCGGCGGCGCTGCGCGAAGGCCTCGAGCGCTTCGAGGCCGACGCCGGGGCGCGGGCCCTGATCCTGACCGGCGCCGGGGAGGCGTTCTGCGCCGGGGCCGACCTCAAGGCCCTCGACCTCGACGTCGACCACCCCGGCGGTCCGATGGGTTTCACCCGGCTGACGCCCTCGAAGCCGACGATCGCGGCGATCGACGGCTGGTGCCTGGCCGGGGGCTTGGAGCTTGCCCTCTGGTGCGACCTGCGGATCGCGACCGACGCCGCCACCTTCGGCTGCTTCGAGCGTCGCTGGGGAGTGCCGCTGATCGACGGCGGCACCCAGCGCCTCCCGCGCGTGGTCGGCATGGGCCGGGCGCTCGACCTGATCCTCACCGGTAGGCCGGTCGAAGCGGAGGAGGCCCTGGCGATCGGCCTCGTCACCGAGGTCGTTGAGCCGGGAGCGCACCTGCAGCGGGCGCTGGAGCTGGTCGAGCGGCTGGCGAGCTTTCCCCAGGAGACGATGCTGAGCGACCGGCGGGCGGCGATCGAAGGCGCGGCGCTGCCGCTGGAGGAGGGGCTGCGGCTGGAGCATCGGCTCGGCCGCGAGGTGCTGGAGGTGGCGGCCCGTGGAGCCGCCCGGTTCGCCGGTGGCGAGGGCCGCCACGGCGACGGCGCCTAAGCGCTCAAACCGGGCTCGCCTCGCATCTCCTCGGCCGCGGCTTCGGCCCCGAAATAGGGGAGCACGGCCAGGTACATCAACTCCGGGAGCAGGCGGGTGAAGCCGCTGTGCTCGCCCCCGGCGAGGCGGCTGTGGAGGACCGCGAGGATGCCGGCGACCACTGCCTCGGCCGAGATCGCGGGGGCGTCTTCCTCGCTTTCCTCGCGGGCGAGGTCCACCGCCTTCGCCGCCCGCTCCATCGCCTCTGTCCTCTTTGCGACCGCGCGCGGGCCGGCGGCGTGGACCTCGACCAGCAGCGCCCGGCCGATCTCGGGTTCGTCGTCGAGGAACCCGAGCAGGCCGCCGAGGGCGCCGCGGAGCTGCCCGCGCCAGCCGGCCTCGTCCGCGACCGCCTTCCGCATCGCCAGCTCGACCCAGGCCGAGCCGGCTTCGAGCGCCTCCAGATAGCAGGCTTCCTTGTCGTCGAAGTTGTCGTAGAAGGCCTGGCGATAGAGGCCCACCTTGGTGATCGCGTCCTGAACCGTCGCCTGCTCGTAGCCTCGACTCCCCACGGCTTCGAGCATTCCCCTGAGAATGCGCTGACGCTTTCCGGTCAAAGTCCCCGCCCGGTCGAAGTTGATTGATAAAAGTTGCTGTCTACCTTTCGGTACCTCAACGGTATCCATTTCCGGGCCGCCGCACCGCCACGATCCGACTTCGGTACTCTTCCGTTCGTGGCTATCAAGTCAACAACCCGTCCACTTCCTGGGCGGGAGCCGCTCTCGCGAGAGTTCATCACCCGGCACCAGCGGGCCCGGATCGTCAACGCGCTCGCGCGCGAGACCTCCGAGAAGGGCTACCGGCAAGTCACCGTCAGCGACATCGTCAAGCGTGCCGCGATCGCCCGCAATACCTTCTACGAGAACTTCCGCTCGAAGGAGGACTGCTTTCTCGCGACCCAGGAGTTCGCGATGTCAGCGGCTTTGGAGCGGGTCGTAACGGCCGCCGGCGAGTTCGACGAATGGCCGCTCAGGGTGCAGGCCGGCCTCGCCGCCTTCCTCGACTTCGTCGCCGAGGAGCCGGATCTCGCCCGCACATGCATGGTCGAGTCGCTGTCGGCCGGACCGGCGGCGGTGAAGTACTACGAGGAGTCCCAGCAGGCCTTCGTTTCCCTCTTCCGGCTTGGACGCGATGTCTCGCCCCGCGGCGGAGACCTTCCGGAGACAATGGAGGAAGCGATCATCGGCGGCGTCTTCTGGATCGTCTACCAGCGTCTTGTCGTGGCCGAGCCCGACTCTGCCCCGGAGCTGCTACCGGAAGTGGTCGAGTTCGCCCTCACGCCCTATCTCGGCGCCGAGGCCGCTCGGAAGATCGCCGGCGAGGGCGATTAGTGTCGAAAAAGCGCAGCGAGAAGCCCGCCAGCGTCAAGAAACTGGCCAATTAGCCAAAGTAGGTTCCACTCGTTTGGATCGGTATCGTCGGTTCTCTTGAGCGATCCGGTCAACCCGTCAGTGGACTCTCCCGAGTACCCGCCTGAGCTCGCAAGGCTGCCCCCTGGCCGCCACGGTCTTCCCCGCGAGTTCGTCAGCCACAACCAGCGCGAGCGGCTGATCGCCGGCCTCGCCGAGGCGGTCTCCGAGAACGGCTATGCGGGGACGACGATCGCGCACATCACCCGCCACGCCGCCGTCTCCCGGCGCACCTTCTACGAGCACTTCAACAGCAAGGACGAGTGCTTCGTCGCCGCCTACGACTCGGTCATGTCCGAGCTGCGCCAGCGGGTCGGCGAGGCTTTCGACCAGGAGGAGGAATGGCCGCGGGCGGTCCGCGCGGGGATCGCCGCGATGCTCGAGTTCCTCGTCGCCGAGCCCCATCTGGCGCGGCTCAGCATGGTCGAGGCGCTGGTCGCGGGGCCGGTGGTGGTCGAGCGCTACGACGCGGCCATCCAGAGCCTCGTGCCCTACTTCGCCGCCGGGCGCGAGGGTCGCTCCCCCGAGGTCCTGGCCGGTCTTTCCCCCGCCACCGAGGAGGCACTTGTCGGCGGCATGGTCTCGCTGATCTCCCGCCGCATCTTCGCCGACCGCACCGAGGAGTTGGAGTCGCTGCTCCCGGACCTGGTCGAGTTCACGCTGACCCCGTACCTGGGCAGCGCCGAGGCGGCCAAGGTCGCCCGCGCCTGAGGCTCCCCCGCGCTCCAAGCCTTGCGGTTAACGCTATGGAGTTACTCTATCTGCGGTACGAACATACGTTCGTATGGAGATCGCCTGCGTAATCGACAAGCGCTTGGCGGTCCCGCCGCGCTCGGACCATGCCGGGGGGCCTTGGTCCGGGCGCGGCGATCTTCGCGATCCGCTCGCCGCGGCTGAGGCGACCGAGTCGACGGTGCGGGCGTTGGAGGCGCTCGGCGCACGGGTCGAGTCCGAGCGCACCGGGGAGGCCTTCTTCTCCCTCGACGGCTTGCGCGGCCTCTACGGGGGCTCCTCGGCCGGAGTCCTGGCGGCGGCGCGGCGGGCGCTGGGGGAGGAGAAGGCGATCGGCACCGGAACCACGCGCTTCGCCGCCTTCCTCGCCGCCACCGGTTCCCCCCGGCCGGTCCCGGTGGCGGCGCTGCGGACCCGGCTTGGCGTTCCCGAGCGCGAGGCGGCGAACCTGATCGAGGCGCTCGAGCGCCTCGGGATCGAGACCGTGGCGGCGTTCGTCCGCCTCGGCGACGACCAGGTCGCCGACCGCTTCGGCCCGCTCGGGCTGGAGGCGCTGCGACTCTGCCGCGGCGAAGAGGAGCCGCTGCGGTTGCGGACCCCGTGCGAGGAGCTGAGCGAGGAGATCGAGCTGCCGGAAGGGACCGCGGGCCGGCAGCTGGACCGGGCGCTGGACCTGCTCGTCGACCGCCTGCTGGCGGTGCCGCAGCGCCGGGGGCGGACCCTGCTCGGCCTCCGCCTCGGCGCCCGGCTGGCTGCCGGCGGCAGCTGGAGCGTCGAGCAGGGGCTCGGCCGGCCCAGCGCCGCGCCGCGGGTCCTGCGCGGCGTCCTCGGCCCGCGGCTGGAGGAGCTGCCCGGGCCGGCGACGTCGCTGCGGCTGCGGGCGGTCGGGCTGGGGCCGCCCGCCCGCGACCAGCTCGAGCTGACGGTCGGCGGCGAGGAGCCGCGCCGGCGCCGGCTCGGGGCGGCGGTGCGCGAGGTGCGGGCGGTGCAGGGCGCCGAGGCGCTGCTGAAGATCCTCCCGGTCGACGCCGCCTCGCGGGTGCCCGAGCGCTGGGCGATGCTCACCCCCTACCCCGAGCTCTGATGCCGGGCCTCCGTCGTCTCTACGCCCCCCAGCGGGTGGCGGTGCGAACCGACCCCCGCGGCGTCCCGACAACCGTCGAGGGGGTCACGGTCGAGGCCGTCCGCGAGGAGTGGCTGGTCGAGGACCGCTGGTGGACGCAGCAGCCGCTGCGGCGCCACTACTTCGAGGTTGCGACCGCCGACGGTCGCGCCCTCACCGTCTTCCGCACCGCCCGCGCCCAGCGCTGGTACCGGCAGCGGGCCTAGGTGAAGGTCCATGTACGTCGAGCTGCACGCCCACTCCGCCTTCTCCTTCCTCGACGGCGCCTCGACCCCGCTGGAGCTCGCCGCGGCCGCGGCTGCCCAGGGCTACCCCGCCTTCGCCCTCACCGACCACGACGGCCTCTGGGGCTCGATGGAGTTCGCCCACGCCTGCAAGGGTTTCGGGATCCACCCGATCACCGGCGCCGAGCTGACGCTCCAGGGCGGCCGCCACGTCACCTTGCTGGTCGAAGACGAGGTCGGGTACCGCAACCTCTGCCGCCTCCTCACCGCCGCCCACTCCCACACCCGCGACAACACGCAGCGGAGGCAGACCCAACCGTGGGCGACGCTGGAGCAGGTGGAGGAGCATGCGGAGGGATTGATTTGTCTCTCTGGCTGCGCGGGGGACGGGGCCATTGCGGGAGCATTCGAAAGAGGAGACACCGCCGGGGGGGAGGAGTTGGCTCGGAGGCTGCTCTCGATCTTCGGGCCCGAGCGGTTTCGGATGGAGTTGCAGCGGCCTTATTGGCGACGGGATCGGGCCCGGAATCGTTGGCTTGCCCTATTGGCCGAACGGCTCGGGGTGGCTTGCGTGGCGACTGGGAACGTCCACGCCCACGACCGCCGCCGGGCGCCGCTGCAGGACGCGCTGGTCGCGATCGGCCGCTGCGAGACCCTGGAGGAGTCCGAGCCCCACCGCCGCGGCAACTCGACCTCGGCCCTGACCTCGCCCGGGGCGATGGCCGCCCGCTTCGCCGAATACCCGGAGGCGGTGGCCGAGAGCGAGCGCCTCGCCGAGCGGCTGCGCTTCGACCTCACTCAGCAGCTCGGCTACCGCTACCCCGGCAGCGAGGACCCCGGCGCCGACGCCGAGCTGGCCCGCGTCTGCAACCACCACCTCGGCGAGCGCTTCGCCGGCAGCGCCCGCCTGCTCGAGGCGCAGTGGCGGCTGGAGGAGGAGCTGGCGACGATCCGCAAGCTCGGCCTCTCCGGCTTCTTCCTCCTCCACCGCGACCTGCTGGAGCTGGCGCGCGAGGTCGCCGCCGAGGTGCGGGGGCCGGAGTCGGCGCGCGCCGTGCTGCCGCCGGGCCGGGGCCGCGGCTCCAGCGTCAGCTCGATCGTCTGCTACCTGACCGGCCTCTCCCACGTCGACCCGGTCGAGGCCGACCTCTTCTCCGGCCGCTTCCTCAACGAGGAAACGACCTCGATGCCGGACATCGACCTCGACTTCCCCCGCGACATCCGCGAGATCCTGATCCCGCGCGTGCACGAGCGCTACGGCCGCGAGCACTCCGCCCTCGTCGCCGCCTTCCCGACCTACCGGCCGAAGGGGGCGGTGCGAGACCTCGGCAAGGCGCTGGGTCTGCCGTCGGCGGAGATCGACAAGGTGGCGAAGACGGTCGGCTTCTTCGAGAGTGCGGCCGAGGTCGAGCGCAACCTCGTCGCCGCGCTCGGCGCCGAGCGGGCGAAGGAGCCGCGCTGGCGGGTGCTGCTGGGGCTGGCCGAGGAGATCATGGGCCTGCCCCGCCACTCCTCCCAGCACCCCGGCGGGATGGTGATCTCGACCCGGCCGCTGATCGACGTCTGCCCGGTGGTGCCGGCGGCGATGGCGGGGCGGCAGACGGTGCAGTGGGACAAGGACTCCTGCGCCGACGCCGGCTTCCTCAAGATCGACCTCCTGGGCCTGGGGATGCTCTCGGCGGTCGAGCGCTGCGTCGAGGAGATCGGCCGCGCCCGCGGCGAGCGGCTCGACCTCTCGCGGATTCCGCTCGACGACCCCGAGACCTTCGAGTCGATCCGCGCCGCCGACACCACCGGCGTCTTCCAGATCGAGAGCCGGGCCCAGATGCAGATGCTGCCGCGGACCCAGCCGCGCGACCTCGACGACGTGATCGTGCAGGTGGCGCTGGTGCGGCCGGGGCCGATCCAGGGCGGCGCCATCCACCCCTATATAGAGAGGCGGAAGCTGCGGCGGGAGGACCCGGCCTACGAGATTCCCTACGAGCACCCGCTGCTGGAGCCGGTGCTGGAGGAGACGCTGGGTACGATCGTCTTCCAGGAGCAGGTGATCGAGGTGGCGATGGCCCTCTCCGGGTTTTCCTCTTCCGAGGCGGAGGGCCTGCGGCGGGCGATGAGCCGCAAGCGCTCGGAGGCGGCGATCGAGGAGCACCACCGGCGCTTCCTCGCCGGGGCGGCCGAGAAGGGAGTCTCCGAGGAGGTCGCCGAACGGGTCTGGAACCAGATCAAGGGCTTCTCCGGCTTCGGCTTCCCCAAGGCCCACTCGGCCGCCTTCGGCCTGCTCGCCTACCAGTCGGCCTGGCTGCGGATCCACTACGGCCCCGAGTTCCTCTGCTCGCTGCTGAACGAGCAGCCGATGGGCTTCTACCCGCCCGACTCGCTCGTCCACGAGGCGCAGCGGCGCGGGATCCGGGTGGCGCCGCCGTGTGCCAACCGCAGCAGGGCGCTCTGCCACGTGGAAACGCCGCGGGAGGACGAGGACGTGCGCGGCGGGCTGGTGGTGCGGATCGGCCTCGGCTACGTGAAGGGGGTGAAGAGGGAGGAGGTGGAGGCGCTGGTCGCCGAGCGCGAGCGCGGCGGTCCTTACAAGGGGATCGCCGAACTCGCCTCCCGCGCCGGCGCCGGGCTGCCGAGCCTGGAACGGCTCGCCTGGGCCGGCGCCCTCGACGGCATCCCCGCCGGCTCCGACGGTGACCGCCGGGAGGCGCTCTGGCGCGTCGGCGTCACCGCCGCCGGCCAGCTCGGCGGCAACGGGACCCAGCTGGCGCTGCCGATGGAGCCGCCGCGGCCGCCGCAGCTGGAGCCGCTGGGCGAGTGGAGCAAGCTGATCGCCGACTACCGCTCGACCGGGATGACCGTCGCCAAGCACCCGATGAAGCTGCTCCGCTCTCGCCTCGACCCCCGCCTCGCCCGCAGCACCGACCTCGCCCGGATCGACCACGGCGCCACCGTCGAGATCGCCGGCATGGTCACCGCCCGCCAGCGCCCCGAGACCGCCAACGGCATCACCTTCATGCTGCTCGAGGACGAGCGCGGCTCGGTCAACCTCGTCGTCCCGCCCCCCGTCTACGACCGCCACCGCACCCTCGTCCGCAGCGCCCCTCTGCTCCACGCCCGCGGCCGCCTCGAGCGCCGCGAAGGCTCGATCAACGTGGTCGTCAGCGAGCTGGCGCCACTGCAGCCGGCGCCCTCGGAGCCAACGAGGAGCGACCGGGCGCCGCAGCCGCGCGAACGGGCGGTCGTCGAGCTGCGCGCCGTCGCCCCGGCCGGGCACGCCTTCGGCAGAAGGGGCCGATGAGTGACAGGTCTCTCCGAGTGACATTTGTCACCTGACACCCGTGACAGACGAGATTTACAGGCCATAGGTGACCTCGACTTGAAGGCTCGGATCAACCACTTCAACTCACTCGGGTGACACCGCCCGCTCCTTCGTTGACACGGCAGTTCTTAAAGCAGTAAGAACCTCCCCGAACAGTTCGCACTTCTTGAGCGAACTCACTAAACAGGAGGAAAGATGAAGCACCTCAAGATCATCGGCCTCGCCGCCATCGCGGCTATGGCCCTCATGGCGTTCGCCAGCTCGGCATCCGCGGACGTCCTCTGTAAGACCGCCCCGAACAAAGCGGGCGAATGCGAAACAGCAGTCGGCGACTACGCCTCCGGCACCGTCTTCACGTCGGAATCGACCAACTCGAAACTGACAGTAGAAGGCGGACTGGTTTCTTCGATCACCTGTGAAAAGTCCAACGTCTCGCTGAAAAACACCAGCACAGGGAGCAACACTTCTGGCACTGCTGTCACGGGTGAAGTCACCTTGGTCAAATGGACCAACTGCAAATCCAACAGCGGCACCAGCTGCACGGTCTCGGAAAGCAGCGGCTACACCGGAACCGTCAAGGCAACCAACGACACCGGCGCTGGCACAGTCACCGTCAATGGTTCCAAAACCACCCTTGTGGACTGCACGGCCTTCGGCCTCAATTTTAAATGCACCTACAAGCCGACGGCAGCCGGCCTCGACCTCACTTTGACCGGCGGTAACCCCGCCTCAATCGTCGCGACCGAACAGCCCCTCACCCTCGAAGCGGGTGGATTCGGCTGCGGAACCGGCGCGAAGTGGGATGCGACCTACAACCTGACGGGCACCAACCAGGCCCTCTGGGTCGCGACAAAGAACGCCTAAGGATCCAAGTAGGTTCCTAGAGTTCGCATTGATGAAGTTCGTGAGCGGCCGCCCCGTCGGGGCGGCCGCTTTCCGTCGGCCCTCTGGATGGCAATGGAGAATGCCCGGGAGACCAGTCCCCCAGAGGCCAGCCGGGTGACAATTGCCGCTCCTTGATTGACAACGTCAAATGTCGTACCTAACGTCCATATAGCAGCGTCGCGGGGGCGGCGAAGGAGCCAGGGACCGAAGTGTCGTTAGACACTTCGTCAGGAACGAAAGAGATCGGTGGATGAAAGGTTCGGTTCGGCGGAAGCCGCAAATTCTCGTCGCTATGGTGGCTTTGCTTTTGGCGACCTCGCTCTTCTGGGCTCGGGCAGGTAGCGCAACCGCTCTGCTAGCGGAGCGTGGGTATGAGCTGGTCTCTCCTCCCGACACCGGCCCGTTCACTCCTGATGCCGCTTCTATAGGAGGAGCGGACGGTTGGAGCTGCTTCGAGACCTATCTCGCCACCAAGGATGGAGAAGGGGCCATCTTCACCTCGGGAAGTCCTCCGGCGGGAGGCGCTTCCAACGGCATCCGAAATCTCTACGAAGCCCGTCGGACCGCCTCGGGCTGGGTGACTGAATCAAAGAGCGCTGCTGGGAATCAATCGTCGCACCCCGAGGGTGGGCTCTGCCTCTCGTCTGATCATCAGTTTTCGACTCTTCTGACGGGGGAAGCACCCCTGGAGCAAGGCAGCCTCGGGGAGAACTCGTCATATGTGCGGACCCCTGCTGGAACCTACGTTCTAGCTGGAGCCGGGAGCATCGGCACCGAACCAAAGGCGAACATCCGCTGGATCTCAGCCGGTGGAGCCCACATGATTTTGACTGCCCGTAAACGACTGGAGCCTGAGGCACCCGTCGGAGTTGGCGCTGGCACGGGCGCAGAACTGGGGGAACCGGCGATCAATGCAATATATGACCGTACTCCCAGCGGGCTCGAGGTTGTCTCGCTGCTACCTAGTGGGCTCGCCCCTGATCCAGCGAGCGAAACGACCTTCTACCGAGCATCTTCGGCCGACGGTACGAGCGTTGTGTTCGAAGTGGTCAAGGGCGATGGGAGCGCCACTCTCTATGAGCACCGCGGGGGAGGTCCGACCGCTTCCATAGTCACCGGCTCCCCGGTCGGGAAATATCGCTATGCGGCGATCTCCACGAACGGAGGCAGAGTCACCTACGTAGCGGAAGGACCCGAAAGCCCGACCTTTCCCGTTCGCGGGAGCATCTATTCTTTTGACGCCGCCTCTCAGGCCACTCATCCCGTCACCGTCGGATCTGAAGCTGCCGTAGTCAACGTTTCTGACGACGGCTCCTCAATCTATTTCACCTCAGAAGAGGCCCTTCCTGGCTCGGGTCAAAACAGTCTCGGACAGACCCCAAGCCCCGACTCCCCCAATCTCTATGTCTGGACGGCCGGGACGGAAGAAATCAATTACGTCGCCACCGTCGCTCCCGTCGACGTTGAAGGCGACATCTCCACCGCCGAAAATCTCACGGAATGGATCCGCACGGTTGCACGCCCTCAGCAAACTGCGACTGCCGGCCGGCGCAATGCGACCTCCCGGACCACGCCTGACGGGTCCGTCTTCCTCTTTCAGTCCCGTGGCAATGTAAGCGGCTATGACAGCGGCGGGCACGCTGAGATCTACCGCTATGACCGCTCGAACGGCAGCTTGGTGTGCATCTCCTGTCCGCCGGCAGGAGCCGAGTCCGACGCTCTCCTCCAGAGGGATACCGGAGGCCCCCTGGTGGCGTTCAACAGCCTGGCGCGCCTGCAGAACGTCACCGACGATGGGCGTCTGGCTGTCTTCACCACCAACGATGCACTGGTGGAGGAAGACGTCAACGAAACGACGGACGTCTACGAGTGGGAAGGCGGCGAGGTAGCGCTCGTCTCAAGCGGTCAGAGCTCCCTCCCCAGCCTGCTCTATGCAATGTCAGCAGATGGCAGAGACGTCTTCTTCGTCACCACGGATCGGCTGGTTCCACAAGACCCCAGTTCGGTCGTGTCGATCTACGATGCTCGCGAGGGAAGCACCGGCTTTCCGCTCCCACCGCCCGCCGCTCCATCCCTCCCCCTCGCTTCGCCCGCTCCCCCGAACGAGCCGGCCATCGGCAGCGAAGGAGACCTCGGGACCGGCAACCTCAAACCTAAGCGATCTTCGCGCTGCAAAAAGCACCACGGTAAGCGGTGCTGCCATAAGAAGAGGCGCTGTTCGACGGTTCACCGTCAAAGGAGTAGTAACCGATGAGGATATGGAGGCCCTACCTACGGTCTCTTCTGACGTGGGCGACCATTGCGACCGCTTTGTCGCTGTCAAGCGCCAGTCCTACCTTGGTCCAAGCTGCAGAATTCGACAAGTTCGGGTTCACCTCGGTTTCAGCCGACCTCACCAGTGATGAAGCTGGAGCTCATCCGGATTTCACGACCGTTCTTGTCACTAAGACGGATCCCAACAGTCCCGCTGTATTCGGGGAACATTTTCCCTATGCAGCTCTCCGGGACGTGGCGGTGGAACTCCCGCCCGGTCTGGTCGGGAATCTCAATGCCGTAGATCAGTGCAGCAACATAGAGTTCGTGCTGCAAAAGACGGGTGATGGCCAGTGCCCATTTAGCTCGCAGGTAGGAGTCTCTGAAGTTCGCCTCCTCGGCTCCAATCCAGGCGTATTTGGCAAGTCTCCGATCTTCAACCTTGAGACCACCGACGAAGATGGTGTCGCCAGGTTTGGCTTCATGGTTCTGACGGTGCCGGTCTTCATCAACGTCCGTTTGCGCTCGGACTCCGACTATGGTGTGACGGCCGAAGTGGAGAACCTCGCCGCCGCCACTCCGGTTCTGGAAGTGAAAACCACGCTTTGGGGAGTGCCCGCTGCATCTAGTCATGACAATCTGAGGTTCACCCCTCAGGAAGTGTTCGAAACCAAGCAAGAATCACTTCCTCGCTCGGCCGAACACTCGCTCGAGCCGTTCCTGTCAAATCCCACGAGTTGCGGGACACCTCTCTTTGTCGGCTTTGCCGCGGACAGCTATCAGGAACCGGGACGTTTCGTGGAAGCGGCAGCTCCTCTCGGGTCGATCACCGACTGCGGCGCGCTCGACTTCTCCCCCGCATTCGATCTCAGCGCGTTGACGAGGGAGTCCGCCACTCCCACCGGCGCCGCCGCGACGCTGACGATCCCGCAGCACGAAGGCTTCGACGAAAAGATCACCTCTCACCTTCGTGACGCCATCGTGCGGCTGCCAGAGGGGATGACGATTTCGCCGAGTGCTGCTAACGGTCTTGCCGCCTGCAGCGAGGAGCAAGTCGGCCTTCGGGTTTCGCCGCCTCGCTCCGCCCATTGCCCGGAGGCCTCCAAGATCGGAAGCGCCGAAATCGACTCCCCGTCCTTGAGCCGGCCGATCAAAGGCGCTGTCTACCAGCGGACCCCCGAACCGGGACACCAGACCAGGGCCTGGTTGGTTGCGGATGAACTCGGGGTCCACCTGAAGATCGCCGGCGAGTTCCAGCTCGATCCCCAGACGGGGCAGGTCACCTCCCTTTTCCTGGATACGCCGCAGCTGCCGCTGCGTGAGCTGAAGCTTCACTTCAAGGACGGGCCCGACGGCGTCCTCGCGACTCCTCGCAGATGCGGCACCTACCAGGCTGATTACACGCTCAGGCCCTGGTCGGGCGGCGCCGAGGCGCAGGGGCAGATCCCCATGACTTTCGACCAGAACTGCGACACCGGCGCCTTCTCACCGGTCTTCAAGGCCGGCACGGCGGACCCGCGCGCCGGCGCCTTCTCGACCCTCGTCACCACCTTCAGCCAAGCTTCCGGTGAGCAGAACCTCTCGCGGCTCAGCGTCACGATGCCGCCCGGCGTCCTCGCCAAGCTGAAGGGAGTCGGGGTCTGCTCCGACGGTTCTGCGGCCGACGGCAGCTGTCCCGCCTCCTCTCTGGTCGGCAAGAGCACGGTGGCCACCGGCTTCGGTCCGGACCCGCTCTGGATTCCGCAACCCGGCAAGACGCCGACGGCGGTCTACCTGGGCGGCCCCTATGAAGGCGCCCCCTACAGCCTCGTCGTCGACACGCCCGCCGAGGCGGGGCCGTTCGACCTCGGCGATGTCGTCGTCCGGGTCGCCCTGCAGATCGACCCGACCACCACCCAGGTGACGGCGGTCTCCGACCCACTGCCGCAGATCATCGAAGGGATCCCGATCGCCTACCGCGACGTCCGGGTCGAACTCGACCGGCCGGGCTTCGCCCTCAACCCCACCAGCTGCGATCCGATGGCGGTTAGCGGGACCGCGACCTCGATCGAAGGGGCGAGCGCCCCGCTCTCGAGCCGCTTCCAGGTCGGCGGCTGCAAGCGGCTCTCCTTCAAACCCGAGCTGAAGCTGTCGCTCAAGGGAGAGATGCAGCGGTCCGGCGACCCCGCCCTCTCCGCCAAGCTGAAGATGCCGAAGCACGGCGCCAACGTGGCCTGGACGCGGGTGACCCTGCCGCCCGGCGTGCAGATCGACAACGCCCACATCAACAACCCCTGCACGCGGGTGCAGTTCAACGCCCACGCCTGTCCGAAGAAGTCGATCCTGGGACGGGCCACCGCCCGGAGCCCGTTGCTGGACGAGCCTCTCAAGGGTCCCGTCTACTTCCGCTCCAACGGTGGCGAACGGGAACTGCCCGATATCGTCGCCGACCTTCACGGCCCGATCCACGTCATCCTAGTCGGCTACATCGACTCGAAGAAGAAGCGCCTGAGGAGCACGTTCGCGCAGGTGCCCGACGCCCCTGTCGGCAGCTTCAAGATCGACCTCTTCGGCGGTCGGCGCGGGCTCCTGGAAAACAATCGCGACCTCTGCCGCAGACCCAGTCACGCCGCGGTCCAGTTCAACGCTCACAACGGAAAGATCGCCGACTCCAGTCCGCTGGTCACCGTTCGCTGCGGCAAGAAGAGCAGGTAGAAGAGACCTTCCATCTGCTCAGTGCGGCGGATGGCTATCCTCGGTGGCCCGACCGCGCTGCGGCCCCCACCGCGCGGCGACCGTTTTCCTGCGCTTCGGCCTACCAGTCCTAGGAGTCTCCACCTGCATGAACGTCACCCAGAACGACAGCACCCGTTGGCTTGCCCTCTACGTCCTCTGCGCGGGGATGCTGATGATCGTCCTCGACGCGACGATCGTCAACGTCGCTCTGCCCTCGATCCAGGACGACCTCGGCTTCTCCCAGAACAAGCTCGCCTGGGTGATCAACGCCTACATGATCCCCTTCGGCGGGCTGCTGCTCCTGGCCGGGCGGATGGGTGACCTGCTGGGCCAGCGCCGGGTCTTCCTCGTCGGCCTCGCCGTCTTCACGATCGCCTCGCTCGTCTGCGCCGTCTCGCAGACGCAGGAGATGCTGGTCGGCGCCCGCTTCATCCAGGGCATCGGCGGCGCCCTCTCCTCGGCGGTGATCCTGGGGATGATCGTGACGATGTTCCCGCAGCCTGCCGACCAGGCGAAAGCGATCGGCGTCTACGGGTTCGTCGCCTCGGCGGGCGGCTCGATCGGCCTGCTGCTCGGCGGCGTCCTCACCGACGCGATCAGCTGGCATTGGATCTTCCTTATCAACCTGCCGATCGGCATCGTCGTCGCCTTCCTCGCCAAACGTTTGGTCGCCAACCCGGACGGGATCGGCCTCAGCGCCGGCGCCGACTTTCCCGGCGCGGTGCTGCTGACCAGCTCGCTGATGCTCGGCGTCTTCACGATCCTGCAGATCGAAAAGTGGGGCTGGGGAGACAGCCGCACCCTCGTCCTCAGCGCGATCTCGGCGATCCTGCTGGCGCTCTTCGTCTTCCGCCAGGCCCGGATCGCCAACCCGCTGATGCCGCTGCGGCTCTTCCGCTCCCGCAACGTCGCCGGCGCCAACGTCCTGCAGGCGCTGCTCGTCGCCGGCATGTTCGGGATGTTCTTCCTCGGGGCGCTCTACCTGCAGCGGGTGCTCGATTACAGCCCGCTCCAGGTCGGTCTCGCCTTCCTGCCGACGACGATCGTGATGGGCTCGCTCTCGCTCGGCTTCTCCGAAAAACTGATCATGCGCTTCGGCCCCCGCACGACCCTGATCCCGGGCGTCTGCCTGGTCGTCGTCGCCCTCCTCCTCTTCGCCCGCACCCCGGTCGAAGGCGACTACCTGACCGACCTGCTGCCGCCGTTCCTGCTGATCGGGGTTGGGGTCGGCACCTCCTTCCCGGCGATCATGACCCTGGCGATGTCGGGAGCCACCCCCGAGGACGCCGGCCTCGCCTCTGGACTTGTCAACACCAGCATGCAGGTGGGCGGCTCGATCGGCCTGGCGGTCCTGGCGACGCTTTCGACCGAGCGCACCAACTCGCTGCTCGCCGACGGCGAGGGCAAGCTGCAGGCGCTCAACTCCGGCTACCACGTTGCCTACCTGATCGGCGCCGGCCTGGCCGCGATCGCGGTGGCGATCGCGGTCTTCGTCCTCCGCTCTCCGCGCCCGCAGGAGATGCCGATGCCGCAGGAGGGCGAGCCCGAGTCCGCCCTCTCTGAGGTCGGCTAGCCGCAGGCCACCGGCTAGCGTCGCTCCAGCGAGGCCGACTCCAGCACGCCGAGGATCTGCGTCACCCGGCAGACCAGGAGCCGCTCCTCGTCGACTTCGACCCAGACGCCGGCGCTGGAGGGGAAGACGACGTGGTCGCCGGGCTCGACCGGCATCTCGACCCCGGCGCCCGCCCACCAGTCGAGGCCGGGGCCGACGGCGAGGACGATGCCCTGCTCGGGCGGAGGCTCGTGCGTACCCGGCGGCACGACGAGGCCGGAGCGGCGAACGCGGTCCTGGTCGAGCTCCTTGATCACGATCTGGTCGAAGAGCGGCCGCAGCTGGTGGCGGACCGACTCGGTCGGGTCGGGTCGTTGCGCGGTTCCCATCGGGCTTAAGTCTGCCGGATAGCGGGGAATATGATCGTGCGATGCAGCAGCAGAAGAAGCCGGTCAACTGGCGCGCCTGGCTGGTCGGTGTCCTCAGCGCTCTGGTCCTGATCGTCGCGCTGCAGAACTCGCAGGAGGTCAGCTTCGACGTCCTCTTCGCCACCTTCAAGGCGCCGCTGATCGTCATCATCCTCCTCGCCGCCCTCATCGGGGCCTTGATCGGCTACGTCGCTCCGCTCGTTCGCCGCCATCATCGGGAGGACAAGCAGCACAACCCTTGATCTTTTAAGCTTTCCTGTGCAATGGGAAGGCCAGCGAGGGAGAGGGAGATGACGGTTCTTCAGGAGGAGATTCCGCAGGACTGGTACGAGACGGCGTTCACCGGGATGAGCGCCGACATGGCCTGGACCGAGCGGACCGAGTCGGAAATCAAGCGCGCCCTGACGATGCTGCGCCCGCAGGGGGGAGAGCGGATCCTCGACCTCGCCTGCGGGACCGGGCGCCACTCGCTGGAGCTGGTGCGCCAGGGCTTCTCGGTCGTCGGCGTCGAGATCGGCGAGGAACTGGTGGAGATCGCCCGCCGGGACGCGGCCGAGCAGGGGCTGGAGGCCGAGTTCGTCCAGGGCGACCTGCGCGAGCTCGACTACGAGGCGGAGTTCGACATCGTCCTCAACCTCAACGACGGCGCGGTCGGCTACTTCGAGACCGACGAGGAGAATCACAAGACCTTCGAGGTGATCTCCCGCGCGCTGAAGCCCGGCGGCCAGAATCTGATTCAGGTCCCCAACATCCTCTACGCCCGGGCCCGCCTGCCGCAGCGCTCCTGGATTCCCAGCGAGAGCATGGTCGAACTCGTCGAGCACCGCTGGAACAAGAAGAACAGCTACATGGAAGGGGCGATGATCCCTGTCCGCTTCGGCGAGGTCCTCGAGAACCTCGACAAGCGGATCGAATTCCGCCAGCGCCTCTACACGGTCGAGGAGCTGCGGGAGATCTACGACTCCGTCGGGATGAGCCTCGAGCGGGTCTTCCACGGCAACGGCCGGCCGAAGGAACCGACCGAGAACCAGTTCGAGATCTTCGCCAGCGCCAAGAAGGGCTAGAGGCAGGACCCCACCGTCAGGCGGGGACCCCGCCGAGCAGGACGTCTCGCGAAGGGATCCCGATGACCTCGCCCTCGAACCGCTTCCGGGTCCCGTAGACGAGCCAGGTCGTATCGATTTCGCCGATGTCGAGATCGAGGCGCAGCTCGTCCTCGTGCTCTTCGAAGTGCTCGATGTGGGTCAGTCCGGCATCGTAGCGGCCGGCGAGCAGCTCCTCGCCGACGACCGGCTTGGAGACGACGTCGATCACCTCGTCCCACTGGGAGAGGTCGACGTAGCCCTTGGTCGCCGGCACGATCCCGATCGAGCGGGCGCGCTCGATCTCGCGCCGGGTCAGCACCACCAAGTGCTTGGTCGGGTAGATGAAGGTGTCGACGACGAAGACCTCGCGCCAGTAGCGCTCGGTGACCTCGTGGACCTTCGGGTGGGCGCTGCACTGGATCAGGAAGGCGTCCTCCTGCCCCCGGATCCTCTCCAGCCCGTCGAGGAAGTCGGTGATGAACTCGAACTCGAAATCGTCGATCCCCTGGAACTCCATGTAGCGCCGGACAGCGCGCTCATGGCAGGTCCCGGCGGGACCGAGGGTGACCAGCTTCAGCGACATGCACCAAGAATAGCCGAGCAATCAAAGCAGGTCGCGAGGAGGGCGTTCTCCCGCACCGCCAGCGCCCGCCGCTCTAGTCGGACTCGCCCAGTTGCCGCAGGACCTCGTCGAATCCTCCGACCCGGGATTCGATCAGGCGGGCGGCGATCTCGACTTCCCAGAACCTGGCGCCCGCGACCCACGCCTGCCCCAGGTAGTTCCAGGCCTGGACCGTCGTTCCGACCGTAGTGTTGAGGGCCTCGCCACAGCGTTCCATCAGCTCCTGGAACTCGTCCTGCATGCTGTGGATCACCGGCGCGGGGTCGGTCTGCCCCATCTTCGTCTCGACCATCACGGTGTGGCCGGTGCGGATGCCGAAGAACCAGGCGTCGTGCAGATAGCCCTCCAGCACCTCGAGCTGGCGGGGATCGAGGCCGAGCTTCTCGGCGCTCTCCTCCGCCAGGGGCTTCAGGTCCCTCTCCTTCGCGCTTTCGACTGCGGTCGGCAAGCTGTCGCTGCCCAAGAACATCGCCGCCAATCTAGACAACTGAGTTTAATCGGGTGCGCCTATTTGTACTACGGGCCCGAGGCGGGCGCAACCGCCTGAGCAAAGAAAAGGGCGGCCCGGAGGCCGCCCTTGCGAAACGCTCGTGAAGCGGAACTCAGGTGCCCGTGCAGGCCCTGGGGATCGTTGCCGAGGCTTTGGTGCCATCGGCGAAGACTGCGGTCCCGTGGACCTGGAGCTTGCCGTCGGGGCATTTGGCCGTGAGTACGCCCTTCCTGTTGATCGTCAGGTTGAAGGCCGTGACCGAGCCGCTGCCGCCGGCGATCTTCGGGATGGTGGCGACGGATTTGAGGCCGTAGCGACCGTTGTGGATCTTCTTGATCTTCACGGTGGTGACGATCGCCGCCGGAGTCGGGACGGTGATGAACGCGTGGATGTAGAGCGTGGTCGTGCCGCCCGAGAGACCGCCGTTGAAGACCAGCAGCTTCGAGCTAACCGGGATCGGTTTCTGTTCGGGGAACGCGATCTCGACGTTGGTGGTGCCTTTCCCGATGATCGACTTCGGGCAGGCTTTTTCCGCCGCCTTCGTGTCGCGGGATTGAAGCTTGCCCGCCTTGCACACCGGGATGCCCTTGACGTTGATGGCTCCGTTCTTGTCGCTTTCCAGCACGACTTCCTTCAGCGCCGGCGGATGAGTGCCGTCTTTGGTTTCGATCTTGCCGGAGGCGTTGAGGCTGATCGGAGCGAACTTCTTCTTCGGCAGCTTGTTCGGGCTGAAGCCGCCGTTGAAGGTGACTCTGAGGTTTCCGGCTTCGACCGTGACCGGCTTGTTGGCGCCGGTGGCGATACCCGCCACGCTGACGGCGATCAGGGCCGCAATGGCCATCGTCAACATCAAGTACTTACGCATATCCCTATATCTCTCCTTTGCGGCCTGCCCGTCCTGGGTCCGATGCCGTGGAACGCTTGCTTGAACGTCTCTCCAGCGGGTCAAACTACCACCCCACCCTCTTTCGTAAACCCACCTGTTCGTGAAAAGGAGCGGCTTAACCGCGCCGCTAAGAAGCCAGTTTCGAGCGGCGCACCCGCTCGCGCTCGGCCGTGGCGCCCTCCGCCCCGAGAAAAGGCAGCGTCACCCAGAAGGTCAAGTCCGCCAAACGGCTGGGAAGACGGCTGGCAGCGCCGTGGAGGATCTCGCTGTAGAGGAGCTCGTTGATGCCGCCGGCCACCGCAAGGGAGGTGATCCCGGGCAGCTCGACGCTCGCCTCCGTCCGTCCCGGCTCCAGAAACCCGGCGAACTGCCTGAGGGCGGCGTCGCGCCGGGCGAGCGCTTTCGGTCCTGCGGCCAGGACCTCGACGATCGCGAAGCGGGCCTCGTCGGGATGGCGCGAGAGGTGCTCGAGCAGCGCCTCGAGCGCAGCGGAGATCCGCTCTGCCCAGGGGGACCCGGGAGCCGCCTCGAAGGCGTCGGTGGCCTCGCCCAAGAGGCCTTCGAGGAGGAGGTCGTAGGCGGCGAGGAAGCAGTCCTCCTTGCTCTCGAAGAGCTCGTAGAAGGTCTTGCGAGAGACGCCGGCGACCCCGATCACGTCGACCACCCGGGTCTCCGGATAGCCGCGCTCGGAGACGACCTCGACCATCGCCCGGTGGATGCGGTTGCGCTGGGACTCGGTCACCGCCTCCCGCGGCAGGCGGTGCCTTCCTCGGGGAAGCCGCTCAGTCGGCTTGCTCGAGCGTCTAGCGGAGGCCACAGCCAGACTGTAGAGCAGCCCGGGCGGCCACTAGAGCTTTCTTTCTTAATTTGAGGCAGGCGGGCTCAGTCTTCGAGCCAGATCACCTGCTCGCGATCCGGTCCCACCCCGACCAGCCGCACCGGCACGCCGACGAACTCGGCGATGAAGCCGAGGTAGTCGCGCGCCTCCCGCGGCAGGTCCTCGGCGCGGCGGCAGGAGGCCAGGTCGAGGTCGAAGCCGGGCAGCTCCTCGTACTCGGGTGTCGCCGAGTGCAGGATCGACTGGTGGTAGGGGAAGGTGTCGAGGTCGGCGCCTTCCTTGGAGCGGTAGCGGACCGCGACCCGCAGCGGGCCGATGCCGCTGAGGACGTCGAGCTTGGTGATCGCCAGCGCGTCCATGCGGTTGAGGCGGACGGCGTAGCGGAGGGCGACCAGGTCCATCCAGCCGCAGCGGCGCCGGCGGCCCGTCGTCGTCCCGAACTCGTGCCCCTTCTGCAGCATCTGCTCGCCGACGTCGTCGAAGAGCTCGGTCGGGAAGGGGCCGGCGCCGACGCGGGTGGCGTATGCCTTGGCGATCCCCCAGACCTCGTCGATGTCCTTGGGCCCGATGCCGGCGCCGACGGTGGCCGCGCCGGCGATCGGGTTGGAGGAGGTGACGAAGGGATAGGTGCCGTGGTCGAGGTCGAGCAGGGTCGCCTGCGCCCCCTCGAAGATCACCGTCTCGTCGCGGTCGAGCGCGTCCCAGCAGAGGCGGGCGGTGTCGGCGATGTGGGGCTCGAGCCGGTGCCCGAAGCTGATGTGCTCCTCGACCATCGCGTGCAGGTCGAGGCGCGGGTCTGGAACCCCGACCGGGGTCTCGCTCCCCTTCGCCTCCTCGCCGGCCTCCTTCAGTTGCTTGCGCCGCTGGACCGAGAGTTCGCGCAGCGCCTGCTGCTTGGGCTCCAGTGCGGCGCGGATCTTCGTCCGCAGGATCTTCTCGTCGAGCAGGTCCTGGACGCGGATCCCCAGCCGCAGCGCCTTGTCGGCGTAGCAGGGGCCGATCCCGCGGCGGGTGGTGCCGATCGAGAGCTTCCCCAGCTTCGTCTCCCCGGCGCTGTCCAGGAGCACGTGGTAGGGCATGATCAGGTGCGCGTTGGCGGAGAGGCGGAGGTTGTTGACGCTGACGCCGGCCCGTTTGAGGCCGTCGATCTCCCCCAGGAGGACCCTCGGGTCGACGACGACGCCGTTGCCGATCACGCAGGTCTTCTCGGCGTGCAAGATCCCGGAGGGGATCAGGTGGAACTTGAACTCCTCGCCCTCGCGGACGATCGTGTGGCCGGCGTTGTTCCCCCCCTGGAAGCGGACGATCGTGGTAGCCCGCTCGGCGAGGAGGTCGACGACCTTCCCCTTGCCCTCGTCGCCCCACTGGGCTCCGACTATCACCACTCCTGGCATGCCGCGGGAGATTGTGACGGTCCGCCCCGGCGGAGGGGCTGCGGCCGTCAGTCGCCGGCGCGGGCCTGGAACCGGTGGTCGGCGCCGAAGAGGGGAAGCGGGTCGCCGCAGATCTCGATCAGGCGGGAGACGGTCCGGCGGCCGATCTGCTCCTCGAGCTGGCGCTGGCCCTGGTCGACGTCGCCGCCGGCATTGCTCGTGACCAGCATCGGCCGCTGGTTCTCGTAGCGCTCGTTGATCACCGCGTAGAGCTGCTCGACGACCCAGTCGGTGTGGCGCTCGGAGCCGAGGTCGTCGATGTAGAGGAGGTCGACGGAGGTGACCCGGTTGAAGAACTGGCCGTAGGCATCCTCGTTCTCGGCTTCCTGGTAGGTCTGCCGGATCCGGGTCAGCAGCTTCGGCGTGAAGTAGATGCCGACCGTCTTGCCGGCGGCGAGCGCTTCCTTGGCGATCAGCATCCCCAGGGTCGTCTTGCCGGTGCCGGTGTCGCCCATGAACCAGAGGCCGCGCCCGGCGGCGATGTTCTCGTCGAGCTCCTCGAGGTAGCTGCGCGCGGCCTGGACCACGTGGCGGCTTTCCATGTCCCGCGACATGTCGGAGACCGGCGGCCGCTCGAAGGAGACCCCTCGGTAGCGGGCCGGGATCGCCGAGGCGACGCCGCGGCTGCGGCCGCGATTGAGACGCTCGCCGCGGCAGTCGCAGGGGCGGGCGACGTCTTCGGGGCCGAGGATCCAGCCGGAGCCGTCGCAGACGCCGAGCGGGCAGGCCTGTTCGCGGAAGGGCTCGGAGCGGGCGATCGCGGGCATCAGAAGTCAGGCCCGACCGCGGCGGCGTCCTCGAACGGCGGCGGCTCGCCGACGGGCTGCTCGATCGGCGGCTCGGAGTGGGCCTGGTCGGCGAATTTCGGATAGCGGTCGAGGAAGACCAGCTTCCTGGTCCCGATCGGGCCGTTCCTGTGCTTGGCGATGATCAGGTCGGCAAGGCCGTCGGGCTCCTCGTCGGGATCGCGGTAGTAGTCCTCGCGGTAGAGGAAGGCGACGACGTCGGCGTCCTGCTCGATCTGGCCGGACTCGCGCAGGTCGGAGAGCTGCGGCTTCGGCGGCGTCCGCTGCTCCGGTGCGCGCGAGAGCTGCGAGATCGCAACCACCGGCACCTCCAGCTCGCGGGCGAGGATCTTCAGCCCGCGGCTGATCTGGCCGACCTGCTCGACCCGGTTGGCCCGGTGGTCGTCGGAGCGCATCAGCTGGATGTAGTCGAGGATGATCAGGCCGAGGCCGCCGCGCTCCTGTTCCTGGGCGTGCAGCCGCCGCGCCTTCGCCCGCAGGTCGAGGATCCCGAGGTCGGAGGAGTCGTCGAACCAGAGCGGCGCCTCTTCCAGCTCGTTGCAGGCCCGCAGCACCTTCGGCCAGTCGCGTTTTGAGACCTGCCCCTTGCGCAGTTTGTCGCCGGAGATCCGCGCCCGGCAGGCGATGAAGCGCTGGGCCAGCTCGACCTCGGACATCTCGAGCGAGAAGAAGGCGACCGCCTGCCCCTTCTTCACAGCGACGTTTTCGGCGATGTTGGCGACGAGGGCGCTCTTGCCCATCGCCGGGCGGGCGGCGACGATGATCAGGTTGCCGGGCTGGAAGCCGCCGGTGATCGCGTCGACGTCGCGGAAACCGGACGGGGTGCCGGTCAGTTCGGTCTCGCCGGTGGAGAGCTTCTCCAGCCGGTCGACCTCGTCGTGGAGGATTTCGCCGAGCAGTTTGAAGTCGCTCGCCTGCTCTTTGTGGGCGACCTCGAAGAGCAGTTTCTCGGCCCGCTCGGAGAGCTCCCGCGGCTCCCCGTCGCGCTCGTTGACCCAGCCCTGGATCTCCTGGCCGGCGCCCAGCAGCCGCCGCAGCAGCGAGTTCTGCTGGACGATCTCGGCGTAGTGCTTGGCGTTGGCGGCGGCGGGGACCTTCGCCGCCAGCTCGGAGATGTAGTGGCGACCGCCGGCCTCGTCGATCTTGTTGCGCTGGGTCAGCGCCTCGCTGACGCTGAGCTCGTCGACCGGGTTGGAGACGGCGTAGAGGTCATGGACGACCTCGAAGATCAGCCGGTGCTTGTCGAGATAGAAGTCGGCCGCGTGCAGCTTCACCTCGTCGATCACCCGGGTCAGCGTCGACTCGGCCACCAGCATCGCGCCCAGGACCGATTCCTCGGCCTCGATGTTCTGCGGGGGGACGTGGGTGGTGGGCGGCTGCGGCATCAGGTCAAGTAAAGGCGGCGTGGCGGCGGATCGAAGGAGGGAAACGACCCCCCGACCAGCAAACCAGAGCAGGGATGCCCTGACGCCTCTCTTCCGTGCAAATCCCGCGAAAAGGAATTCACACTTTCGTGAGCTTTATGCGGCAGTTCCGAAGGAGAGCTGGTGGTGATGGGAGGGCGGGATCAGGCCCTCCTGCTCCTGGCGCCGCTCGCCGCGGCGAAGCATTCGCAGGGTGAGGATGGCGATGCTGAGGATCGCCGTGGCCCCGAGGCTGAGCTGGACGCTGAGCAGCCCTTCGCGGCTCCAGTAGACGTCGCGGAGGTCGAGCAGCAGCGCCGCCTCGTCGAAGGTGAGGCCGAAGCCGGCGCCCATCGGGATCGCCAGCCACTGCTCGAGGTCGTCGTCTTCGCTCAACAGAGCGGCGGTGCCGGAGCCGAAGGCGAGCAGGATCCCCGGCACGAAGTGGTGAATGTGGCGGCCGCCGATGCTGACGTTGCGGAAGGGGCCGCGGCCGTCGCGGATCGCCCAGGTCGAGAGCCGGACC
>Ga0207661_10000468_pt1 | contig 26119 bp, 20 predicted proteins | sample KBSC713LmetaG_FD_184337 | JGI IMG/M metagenome (GOLD analysis project Ga0207661, IMG submission 184337) | Corn rhizosphere microbial communities from Kellogg Biological Station, Michigan, USA - KBS C7.1-3L metaG (SPAdes) (version 2) | ecosystem: Host-associated > Plants > Roots > Rhizosphere ...
GAGCGGCTCGAGCCGGCGCTCAACGAGCTCGTCGAGGCGAACGGGCAGGAGGAGGACGAGCCGTTCCTCACCGGGCCGTATCCCGAGTCGGTCCAGCACGACCTGTCGGTGGTCGTCGCGCGGGCGTTCGGCGCGGCCGAGGAGTTCTTCCGCCTCGACTCGACCGTCCACCCGTTCTGCACGTCGTTCTCGACCCAGGACGTTCGGCTGACGACGCGCTACGCGGAGGACGACCTGCACGCCTCCTCGATCTTCTCGACGATGCACGAGGCCGGGCACGGCCTGTACGAGCACGGCGGCGACGCCGCGCTCGACCGTACTCCGCTCGCGACGGGTTGCTCGTCCGCGCTGCACGAGTCGCAGAGCCGGCTCTGGGAGAACGTGATCGGGCGCTCGCTGGAGTTCTGGCGCTGGTTCTACCCGCAGTTCCGCGACGGGTTCGCAGTCCTCGAGGACGTCCCGCTCGAGACGTTCCACCGCGCGATCAACAGGCCTCGGCCGTCGCTGATCCGCGTCGACGCGGACGAGACGACGTACGGCCTGCACATCATCCTTCGCTTCGGCCTGGAGCAGGAGCTTCTGTTCGGCGACCTCGACACCAAGGACTTGCCCGAGCGCTGGAACGACCGGATGGAGAAGCTCGTCGGGATCCGGCCCCCGGACGACCGGCGCGGCTGCCTCCAGGACGTGCACTGGGGCGCCGGGCTGTTCGGCTACTTCCCGACGTACCAGCTCGGCAACGTCCTTTCGGTGCAGATCTGGGAGCGCCTGCTGGCCGACGTCCCGGCTGCCTACGCACAGATCGAGGAGGGCTCGTTCGGCGAGATCTACGAGTGGCTCCGCGACCGTCTCTACCGCCACGGCCGCAAGTTCACGCCGACCGAGACCATCCTCCGCGTCGCGGGCGGCCCGATCGACCCCGAGCCGTACCTCCGCTACCTCGCGGACAAGAACGCCTCGCTCGCCGCGGCGTAGCGGGCGGCGCGGGCCTCCGTCTGCTCGTCGGCCGACGGCGCCTCACGCGCGAGCACCCGCTCCAGCGCGTCGACGCACCTGGGGTCGAACTGCAGCCCGGCGCCCTGGCGCAGCAGCGCCAGCGCTCGATCGTGCGGCCACGCCCGGCGATAGACGCGCGGCGAGATCAGCGCGTCGTAGACGTCACACACGGCGAGGACCTGAGCCTCGAGCGAGATCTCCTCGTCGGCGAGCCCACGCGGGTAGCCCGATCCATCGAGCCGCTCGTGATGGTCGTTGACGAGTGACACGACGAGCGGGTCGAAGCCGCCGAGCTCCTCGAGCAGCGCGACACCTGCCGCCGCGTGCTGCTTCACTTCCGAGAACTCCTCGTCGGTCAGGGAGGCGGGCTTGCGGAGCACCTCGTCGCGGACGGAGAGCTTCCCGATGTCGTGGAGCAGGCCGCCGGTCGCCATCGAGCGGAGCCGCCCCGGCGGGAGCCCGAGCTCGTCGCCGACCTCGACCGCGAGGAGCGCGACCCGCCGCGTGTGCTCCTCGGTCGAGCCGTCCTTCAGCGCGAGCGCCACGAGCAGCGCGCGGACCTGCGAGCCGAGGAACGCCTCCTCGGAGGTGACGAGGTCGACGGCCCGGAGATCGCCGACGAGCGGCCTCGACTGACGGCCTGCGCCACGGCGGAGATCCAGCGCAACCGGAATTCCGACGAGAGCCATGGCGACGATCTCGAGCGCGTGGCCGAACCACCAGCCGATGTTCTCGTAGCTGTAGACGAGCGAGGCGACGAGCGCGGTGCCGAGCCAGGCGATCCCGACGACGACGACGAGGTCGAGGAAGCGCCGCGTCAGGAGGTACGTGCGCAGGGCGCGGACGACGAGCAGCGCCGTCGCCACGAGCCCGAGGGCGAGGACGGCGAGCGCGAGCGGGCTCCGCGGCGCCGGGACGGACGGGACGAGGCCCGGCCAGTGGATCATCGAGATCCCGAGAGCGAGGATCGCGCCGACGCCGACGACGAGCGCGACGAGCAGGGGCCGGACCGCCTCAGGCCGCCGCAGAGCCGAGAGCGTCCCGAGCGCGAGGATCGCACAGCCGACCGGCAGGGTGGCGCCGCCCGTGAACGCGATAACGCCGTTCGATCCGACGAGGATGCCGGGCGTCGACGCGCCGTGGAGACACAGGAGCGCGGCCATCAGCGAGAAGGCGAGCCCGGCGAGGACCGCGCGGCCGTCGGATTGGAGAGCGCCCATGACGGTGAGGGCGAGCGCGGCGCCCGACGCGATCGCCGCCGCGAACCCGACGCCGACGAAGTGGATCCACGGGTCGATCTGGACGTGGTGCGCGCCGCCGACGACCATGGCGATCGCGGGCAGCGCGGCCGCCGTGGTCACGAAGATCAGCGCAGCCGAACGACGAGCCGCCACGAGGCGGATATCGGCACCTTCGACGCGCGGGTTGAGGCCTTGGCTAGGCCGCGGCGCCGAAGCGCTTCTCGGCGCGCACCCTCGCCCTTGCCGCCTCGACCTCGCGGTTCTTCGGCGGTGCCGTCGTGACGAGCTCGGCGAGCAGGCGGAGCGAGGTCGCGGCGACCTCGTCGACGGCACGCTGGAACGCCGCCTCGTTCGCCTTCGACGGCTTCGCCGAGCCGCTGAGCTTGCGGACGTACTGGAGCGCGGCAGCCCGGACCTCGTCGTCGGTCGCGGGCGGCTCGAAGTTGTGGAGCGTCTTGATGTTTCTACACATGGCTCCGAGCGTACCTGCGTCCTGGTCGCGCCGACTCGGCCGTAGAGTGGCCTCGTGGTCTCGCCCGACGCGGTTCGCGGGGTTCTCCGCCGGCATCCGAGCGGTGTCGCCGTCGTGACCGTCGAGGCAAACGGACAACGGATCGGGCTGACGGTGGCGACACTCACCTCGCTCTCGCTCGAGCCGCCGCTGATCGGGGTCGGGGTCGCGCGCCAGGCGGCGCTCCACGAGCTCCTGCGCGAGGCTGGATCGTTCGCCGTGTCGCTGCTCGGCGCCGAGCAAGAGCCGCTCGCGGAGCACTTCGCCCGCGGCGTCCCGCCGATCGGGATGTGGCAAGGCGTTGCGACGCGCGAGGGTGAGCTCGGGGCGCCGCTCCTCGAGGGCTCGCTCGGCTGGCTCGAGTGCCGACTCGTCGACGAGCTCGCAGCGGGCACGCACACCTTCTTCGTCGGTGAGGTCGTGGCGGCGACGGAGGGCGAGGACGGCGCACCACTCCTCCGTCTCGCCGGAACGTTCCGCCCGGCTCCCTAGCGACCCCAGCCGCCTCCGCCGGGCGTCTCGGTTCGGAGGAGATCGCCCGACTCGAGCGAGCGGCTGTCCTTGCCCGGGATCTCTTCGCCGTTGACGAGGGTACGGCCGCGGGCGCCGTCCGCCCCGCCTTCGGCACCGCGTGGCGGGTGGCGCCTGCGGTCGCCCAGGACCGAGAGCCTGTACGGGGCGAGCGCCCTGATCTCGCGAACGACGCCGTCGCCGCCGCGATGCCGGCCGTCCCCGCCCGACCCGCGGCGGAGCGCGTACCGCTCGACCCGGAGCGGATACGCGAGCTCGAGCGCCTCGACCGGCGTGTTGAGCGCGTTGGACATCGCGACGTGGACGGCCGAAGGCCCGTCGGCGCAGGGCCCCGCGCCCTCTCCTCCGCCCAGCGTCTCGTAGTACGTCCATACGTCCGTTCGAAGGTCGTGTTGCTCATCGTCCCGGCGCCCTGCGCCGGCACGTCGACCGCGCCACCGAAGGCGGAGAGCACGACGTCGGTGATGCGGCTCGACGTCTCGGTGTTACCGGCGACGACGCCCGCGGCAGGCCCGGAGACGAGGATCAGCGCCGGGTGCGCAGCGGCCTCGGCGATCGTCGCGACGCCGCCCGACGAGCGCATCACGAACGGCTCGGGCAGCGCGGCGCTTTTCGGCGGCCGTGCCGAGCGCCCGGAGGTAAGGTCCTCGAAGCCCTCGGTCGCGACGAACGCGGTCCGGGCCCCCTTGCGCCCGAGCAGCGCGTTCGTCGCGACGGTCGTCCCGTGCGCGAACCGCTCGAGCGCGGCCGCTCCGGCGGCCTCGAGCACGAGCCGGGCAGCCTCGACGACCGATTCCTCCTGCGCCAGGCGCGTCGGCACCTTCGCGGTCGTGAGCGTCCCGTCGGCGAGCAGCACCGCGTCGGTGAACGCCCCGCCCACGTCGACCCCGAGGACCGCCATCAGCCAGTGTTGCGCAGCGCGGCGGCGATTCCCGCAATCGAACGAAGCATCGGTCGCAACGCGTCCGAATCGCCGGCGCGGTAGCGCTTGAGGAGCTCGACCTGGATCGCGTTCATCGGATCGACGTACGGGTTGCGGAGCCGGACCGACTGCTGGAGCACCGGCTGCCGGTCGAGGAGCTCGCGCGCTTCGACGATCTCGAGCACCGCGGCGCGTGCCCGGTCGTGCTCCGCTCGCAGATCGCCGAAGATGCGCGCCGCGAGCGCCGCGTCCGGCACGAGCTCCAGGTAACGCTCGGCGATCCCCATGCTCGTCTTCGCGAGCGACATCTCCAGGTTCTCGACCAGCGCCCGGAAGAACGGCCAATCCGCGTAGAGCGCACGCAGCTCCGCGACGGCGCGGGCCTCGAAGCCGACGCCCGCGCCCAGCCACGCCGGGACGATGCAACGCGTCTGCGTCCACGAGAACACCCACGGGATCGCGCGCAGCGCGGCGAGCTCCCTCCCGCCACCCGCTTCGGGCCTCCGTGCCGGACGCGAGCCGATCTCGAGCAGCGTGAGCTCGTCCAGCGGAGTGAAGTGCGCGAAGAAGTCCGCGAACGCGGCGTCGTCCCAGACGGTCGTCCGATACCTGGCGTACGCGGCCCGCGAGACAGCCTCGATCGCCTCGCGCGCCTCGGGCGGCGCCTCGGGCAGCACGCGGTTCGGAAACGCCGTGAGCAGCGTCGCCGCGAGCGTCGCCTCGAGGTTCCGGCGGGCCAGCCCCGGCAGGCCGTACTTGAACGCGATGGTCTCGCCCTGCTCGGTCAGCTTCAACCGGCCTGCGACCGCATGCGGCGGCTGCGCGACGATCGCCGCGTACGTCGGGCCGCCCCCGCGGCCGGCGCTACCTCCGCGGCCGTGGAAGATCGTCAGCTCGACTCCACGCTCTCCGGCCACCCAGGCCAGCGCCTCCTGGACGCGGAAGATCTCCCACTGCGCCGTCACGACGCCGCCGTCCTTGCCGGAGTCGGAGTACCCGACCATCACCTCGAGGCGCTCCCGCGGGCTCCGGTCGAGCAGGTCCTCGACGAGGGCAGCCGCGCCGCGGAGATCGTCGATCGTCTCGAGGAGCGGCACGACGGATACATCCAGGCCCGCGTCGGCGGCAAGGCGCTCCGCGACGAGGACGTCTTCGGCCGAGTGCGTCATCGAGACCACGAGCCGATCGATGCACTCCGGCCCGCGTTCGCGCTGGAGCGACGCGGCCTCCGCCATAACGGCGGCGGTGCGACCGGGGTCCTCGCGCAGGGCCGTCGAGTGCAGGCGGAGCTCGAGGGAGGAGCCGTGGAGCCCGAACACGTCGACGCGCCTGCGCAGCGCTGCCAGGGCTCCGTCGGCCACACGCGCAGCACGGTGCGAGCGGAGGCTCCGCTCGACGACGTCCAGCTCGGCGCCGAGTTCCTCGGAGGAGCGGTAGCCGTCGGCGCCGAGCCGTTCCCAGATCGCGGTCAGCCGCCGGCGATACGGCTCGGTCGGGTTGCGGTCGGCCGGTAGGTCGACCTCGCCGACGGTCGGGTCGGCGTCGACGAGGGTCGTCGAGATGCCCCACGAGCGGGCGAGCGCACGGACGTCGCGCCGAAGGAGCTCGCGGACCGTCGCCGCCGACCGCTCGACCGCCTCGCGCACCGTCTCGGGCCCCGCGTTGGGGTTGCCGTCGAGGTCGCCCCCGATCCAGCTCCCGAACCGCAACGGCGACGAGGGGCCGAGCCGTTCGCGCCACGACTCGACGAGGGCCGGCGCAGCGTCCCAGAGGCTCTGCTCGAGGAACCAGAGGCCCTGCCGGATCTCGTCGACGACCCGCGGTCGCTGGGAGCGGACCTCGTCTGTCTGCCAGAGGAGCGTCACCTCCTCGGCAAGGCGACGCTCGAGCTCGGTGCGCTCGCGCACGGTCAGACGCGGCTCGTCGAGCCGGGCGATCAGGTCGGCGATCGTCCGATGCTTCTCGAGGATCGTGCGCGGCAAGGCCTCCGTCGGATGGGCGGTGAGCACGAGCTCGACCGAGACCCGCCCCGCCGCCTCCCGCAGCTCGGCCTCGCCCACACCCTCGCCCTCCAGCTGGGCGACCGCCTCGTCGAGCGACTCGCGGAGCATCGTCCCCTCGGCCTCGAGCGCGTGACGCCGCCGAATCCGATGGTGTTGCTCCGCGATGTTCGCGAGATGGAAGTACATCGTGAACGCGCGCAGGACGACCGTCTGGGTCTCCACGTCGAGGGCCGCAATCGTCTCGGCCAGCGCGCGCGACGAGCCCGCGTCGCCGCGACGGCCAAGCCGGGCGAGCAGCCGGATCCGCTCCTCGAGCCGGAGGACGTCCTGCCCCTCCTGCTCCGCGATGACCGTTCCGAGGATCTCGCCGAGCAGCCGGACGTTGGCCCGAAGTGGCGCGTCAGTGGAGCGGCTCGGGGCGCGGGTCACCGGCCCACTCTGCCGACTCGCGGTCGTCTACGCGGGGGCGTCCGCGAGCGCGTTCAGCTCGCGGCGGAGCTCCTTGACCTCGTCGCGGAGCTTGGCCGCGTACTCGAAGCGGAGCTCCTCCGCCGCGACGTACATCTCCTCTTCGAGCGTGACGACGAGCTTCTCGAGCTCCTCGGGGCTCATGCCCGAGACCTCCTGCTTGCCGCGGCGGCGCCGGCCGGGGACGGTCGGCGACTCGAGCGCGAGGAGCTCGGCGATGTCGGAGACTCCCTTCTGGATCGACTCCGGCGTGATGCCGTGCTCCTCGTTGTAGGCCAGCTGCGCGTCGCGGCGGCGGTTCGTCTCGTCGAGGGCGCCCTGGATCGCCTCGGTCAGCTTGTCGGCGTACATCAGCACGCTGCCGTTCACGTTCCGGGCGGCGCGGCCGATCGTCTGGAGGAGCGCCGTCTTGCCGCGGAGGAAGCCCTCCTTGTCGGCGTCGAGGATCGCGACGAGCGAGACCTCCGGGAGATCGAGCCCCTCCCGGAGGAGGTTCACGCCCACGAGCACGTCGTACTGACCGAGCCGCAGCTCCCTGATGATCTGGATCCGCTCGAGCGTGTCGATCTCGGAGTGCAGGTACCGCGCCTTGACACCCGACTCGAGCAGGTAGTCGGTCAGATCCTCGGACATCTTCTTCGTCAGCGTCGTGACGAGCACGCGCTCGTTCGCCTGCTCGCGACGGCGGATCTCGGAGAGCAGATCGTCGATCTGGTTCTTCGTCGCCCGCACCTCGACCTCGGGGTCGACGACCCCCGTGGGCCGGATCAGCTGCTCGGCGACGTGCTGCGAGTGACGGAGCTCGTACGACCCGGGCGTCGCCGAGACGAAGACCATCTGGCCGACCTTGCCGAGGAACTCGTCGAAGCGCAGCGGGCGGTTGTCGAGCGCGGACGGGAGGCGGAACCCGTAGTCGACGAGCGTCTGCTTCCGCGAGCGGTCGCCCTCGTACATCCCGCCGAGCTGTGGCACCGTCTGATGGGATTCGTCGATGTAGACCACGAAGTCGTCTGGGAAGTAGTCGATCAGCGTGAAGGGGTGCGATCCCGGGGGCCGCCCCTCGAGCACACGCGAGTAGTTCTCGATCCCGTTGCAGAAGCCGAGCTCCTTGAGCATCTCGACGTCGTACTCGGTGCGCTGCCGGATCCGGTGGGCCTCGAGCAGCCGGCCCTCCTTCTCGAACAGCGCGACCTGCTGCTCGAGCTCGTGGCGGATCTCGTCCACGGCCCGGTCGACGGTGGGCTTGGACGTGACGTACTCCGTAGCCGGCCAGATCGCGAGGTTGTCGAGCTTCGAGAGCACCTCGCCGGTGAGCGGGTCGAAGTGCGAGATCTGCTCGACGTCGTCGCCGAACATCGAGATGCGGTACGCCGTCTCGCTCGACGCGGGCTGCACCTCGACGACGTCTCCCCGGACGCGGAACCGGCCGCGCGCGAGCACGGTGTCGTTGCGGACGTACTGCGAGTCGATCAGGGTCCGCAGGAGCTCGTCGCGGTCGTGCTCGGCGCCGACCTCGAGGATCAGCACGCGCTCGCGCCACTCCTCCGGCGAGCCGAGGCCGTAGATGCAGCTCACGGAGGCGACCACGACCACGTCGCGCCGCGTCAGGAGCGAGCTCGTCGCGCCCAGGCGGAGCCGCGCGATGTCGTCGTTCTGCGAGGAGTCCTTCTCGATGTAGAGGTCGGCCTGCGGGACGTACGCCTCGGGCTGGTAGTAGTCGTAGTAGGAGACGAAGTACTCGACCGCGTTCTCCGGGAAGAACTCGCGGAACTCGTTGCAGAGCTGCGCGGCGAGCGTCTTGTTGTGCGCGATCACGAGGGCGGGGCGCTGGAGCTCCTCCATCACCCACGCCATCGTCGCCGTCTTGCCGGTGCCGGTCGCGCCGAGCAGCGTCTGCCCGCGGTTCCCCGAGCGGATCGACTCGGCCAGCTGCGCGATCGCACGCGGCTGATCGCCGGTCGGCCGGTAGGCGGAGGTGACGCGGAGGTCGGGCACGCCGTCACGGTACCTCCGAGGCGCCGCGACGGGCCTGTGCCCGCGAGTCGTGTTCCGGAGCGGCGTCTAGCATCCCACCGTGCTGGACGCGCTGACGCGGAAGGGCTTGCTGTTGCGTGCGGGCGCCGGCGGTCTTGCCGCCCTCGGGATCCTCCCCGCCGACGCGCTCGCGCGCGACACGAAGAGCCCGCAGGCGCTCGCGCTCACGGTGCGCGGCTCGAAGCTCCCCTTCGCCGGAGACCGGCCGATGTTCGTCACGATCGCGCCCGGTGTCGCCGGACGCGACGTCGCGACGGTGCGCTTCGCGCTCGACCGTCGCGCGCAGGTGCAGCTCGACGCGGTGCTGATGGGGATCGGCACCGGCAGCGTTGCCTGGACGAGGCAGGCGACGTTCGACCCCGGAGCCCACGAGATCCGCTGGCGTCCCGCGCCCGACACGCCCGTCGGCAGCTACGTCATGCGCTTGAGCCTCTCGAAGGACGGGCGGCGGCGCGTCTACGGTGGAAAGCGCCCGCGCACACCCGACCGTGCGACGGCGCCGGTCGTCCACCTGCTCGGGGTCGAGGCGGCGTTCACCCGCCGCTCCTACCTCCCGACCGAGCCGATGGACCTTCGCATCCGCACCGACGCGCCGTCGTTCACGCTGACGTTCCTGCGTGTGGGACACGGGCCGTACCTGAGCCTCCGGAGCGACGACCTCACGGGCCTGCAGATGGCCGATCCGATCACGATCGACTGGAGCAGGAAGCGCTCTGCGGCCAGAGCGATCCGCGTCCAGTCGGGCACGTGGCCGAGCGGGCTCTACACCGCGAAGCTCGACACGCCCGACGGCCGCGTCGGCTTCGCGCCGTTCATCCTGCGCTCGCCGACGCCCGGCCCGTCGCGGGTCGCCGTCGTGCTGCCGACGAACACCTGGCAGGCGTACAACCTGTACGACGCCGACGGGGACGGGTGGGGCGACACCTGGTACGCGGGCGGCAACCCGCCCGTCGTGCTCGACCGCCCGTACCGCTCACGCGGCGTGCCGCCGCGGTTCCGCCGCTACGACTACCCGTTCCTCCGCTGGCTCGAGCAGACACGCCGCGACCCGGACTTCCTCTCGGACGACGACCTCGACGCGATCCCGAGCGGCGACGAGCTGCGCACGTCCTACGACCTGGTCGTCTTCCCCGGCCACACGGAGTACGTCGCGCAGCACGCGTACGACGTGGTCGAGCGCTACCGCGACCTCGGCGGCCGACTGATCTTCCTCTCGGCGAACAACTTCTTCTGGAGGGTCGACCGGAGCCCGAACGCGATCCGGCGGATCGCCCAGTGGCGGAACCTGTCTCGCCCGGAGTCGACCCTGCTCGGCGTCCAGTACCGCGCGAACGACGACGGGACACGACAGGGGCCGTACATCGTCAGCGACGTCGACGCGGCGCCATGGCTGTTCGAGGACACCGGCCTCGTGAACGGAAGCGTCCTCGGCGAGGAGGTGGGCGGCTTCGGGATCGAGATCGACTCGACCACCCCCCTGTCTCCGCCCGGGACGAAGGTGCTGGCGCGGATCCCCGATCTCTTCGGGCCGGGTCTGACGGCCGAGATGGCGTACTACGAGACGCCCGCGGGGGCACGTGTGTTCGCGGCCGGAGTGATGGACTTTCCTGCGGTGCTGTTCACCGACCCCGGCGTGAAGCTCCTCGACAACCTGTGGCGGCACATGCTGGAGGGGACACCCGGCTCGGAGACGCCGGCGCCGGCCCCCGAGCCGCCTCAGCCGCCGAGCTCGTCCGCGTAGACCTCCGCGTAGACCTGCTGCGCGTCGAGCACCTTCTCGACGTAGTGACGGGTCTCCGGAAAGCGGATCCCACCGCCGTCGCGCCGCCATTCGTCGACGTTGCCCTGGCCCGCGTGGTAGGCAGCAAGCGCAGTGCGGACGTCGTGGTAGCGGTCGAGCAGATGCCTCAGGTACCAGGAGCCGTAGCGGACGTTGATCTCCGGGTCGAGGAGGTCGGAGACGACGAACTTGTCTCCTCCGGTCCGAACGGCGATCCCCCGCGCGGTGTCGGGAAGCAGCTGCATCAGCCCGACGGCGCCGGCGTCGGAGCGGGCGTCGGCGTCGAACCTGCTCTCGGTGTAGATCACCGCTGCGAGCAGCGTCGGCGGGAGGTCGTAGTTCTTGGCGTGGGCGCGGACGATCGTCTCGTAGCGCAGGGGGTAACGCGCGCGCTGATACCAGTCGGGCTCGGTGGTCACGACCCACGCCGCCGCACCGGCTACCGCCGCGACCGCGACGAGCAGAACCACCACGAGCTTCCTCACGGGTCGGAGGGCGCCTCCGCCTCGAGCTGCGCCATCACGCCGCCCACCCACTCGAGGAGATCCTCGAAGGTGCCCGTGTTGACGTAGTGGAAGTCCGCCCGCCGCACCTTCTCGCGGTCGGGCAGGAGCCGCGCGTCGCGGTCGTCCAGCGGGACCCGGCGCCGCTGCTCGCGAAGCGCCGTCGGAGCGGTGATCACGACGACCTTGTCGAAGCGATCCTGCGAGCCCACCTCGTAGAGGAGCGGCACCTCCGTGACGCAGACGCGGGGGGGCTCGTCGAGCCGTGCGAGCTGCTCGCGCCACGTGAGGTACTCACGGGAGACGAGCGGGTGGAGCAGGCCCTCGAGCCAGGCCAGCTGCTCCTGGTCGCCGAAGACGGCCTGGGCGATGCGCGCCCGGTCGGGGCGTCCGTCCTCACCGAGGGTCTCCGGGCCGAGACGCTCGACGATCGCGTCTCGGACGTCGTCGTTGGCCGCCAGCAGGTGGTGGACGATCTCGTCGCTCGAGACCGTGGCTGCGCCGTGTGCGCGGAACGCGTCGAGCGCGGTCGATTTCCCCGCACCGATGCCACCGGTGATCGCGACCGCGAGCACTCCTCTGCGAGGAGCGCTAGGCGTCGTCGGCGGTCTGCTCGTCCGACTCGGATTCACCCGCGTCGGACTCAGGCTCGGACTCGACGACCTGGGCCGAAGGCTCGGATTCGGGCTCGGCCGCGGGTTCGGCCTCGTCCACCACGGCCTCGGCAAGAGACTCGGTCTCGGGCTCGTCCGCTTCGGCGGCCTCGTCCACCACAGCGTCGGCGGTCTGCTCCTCGTCCTCCGTGGTCTCCTCCGCCTCCTCCTCGGGCGAGACGACGGCGCCGCCTGCGGGGAACGCCTCCTCGGACAGCTTCAGGTCGGGAGTCGTGTGGACCGACTCCGCGCCGTCGGCGCGAGGAACCGGCACCGCATCCTCCTCGACGCGCTTGAGCGACAGCGAGAGCCGGCGGCGCTCACCGTCGATCTCGAGGATGAGGACGTTGACCGGGTCGCCCTGCGAGACGACCTCGCGCGGGTTCTCGACGTGGTGCGCGGCGAGCTCGGAGATGTGCACGAGGCCCTCCACGCCGGGAAGGATCTCGACGAAAGCGCCGAAGGTGACGACCTTGGTGACGCGCCCCTCGACGACGTCGCCCTCGCCGTAGGAGTCGAGCACCTGCTGCCACGGATCGGACTGCGTCTGCTTGAGGCCGAGCGAGATGCGTTGCCGCTCGCGGTCGATGTCGAGCACCTTGACCTTGACGGTCTGGCCGATCTCGAGCACCTCCGACGGGTGGTTCACGTGCGACCACGACAGCTCGGAGATGTGGATCAGGCCGTCCATCCCGTCGAGGTCGACGAACGCGCCGAAGTCGACGATGTTCGAGATCGTGCCTTCGACGACGTCGCCCGGGTTGAGCCGGTCGAGGATCGCCTGGCGCATCTCCTTGCGCTCGTCCTCGAGCACCGCACGCCGGGAGAGCACGACGTTGTTCCGCGAGCGGTTGAGCTCGATCACCTTGCAGCGAAGCTCCTTGGCGAGAAACTCGTCGAGGTCCTGGACACGGCGGATGTCGACGAGCGACGCGGGCAGGAAGCCGCGCACGCCGAGATCCAGGATCAGGCCGCCCTTGACGACCTCGATCACCTTGCCGACGACGGGCTCGCCGCTCTCGGCGGCGGCCTCGATCGCCTTCCAGGCGAGCTCGAAGCGGGCGCGCTTCTTCGAGAGCAGCAGGCGCCCCTCGGCGTCCTCCTTCGTCATCACGAGCGCGTCGATCTCGTCGCCGACCGACACCTCGTCGGCCGGATTCACGTTGCGGCGGATCGACAGTTCGGCGACGGGGATGACGCCCTCGGACTTGTAGCCGATGTCGACCAGCACCTCGTCTTTGTCGACCCGCACGACCGTGCCGTGCACGACTTCGCCCTCGTTGATCGTCGGGAACGTCCCCTCGTAGTCGGGGATCAGCTCCCCGTCCGGGCCGGTCGTCCAGACGCCTTCCTCGGGCTGGGTGGGGGTCTCGAGCGTGTGGTTGCTCATCGGAGCGGTGGAGTATAGCGGCGGATCAGCGGACGTTCGTGAATGCGAATCCCCTAGAAATCCAGCATGAACATCACCCTCGTACGCAGCGCAACGCTGATCCTCGAGACCCCAGCCGGCCGGCTGCTCGTCGATCCGATGCTCGATCCCGCGGGAGCCCGGCCGCCCATCGAGCACACCGCGAACCCCGTCCGCAACCCGACCGTGGAGCTGCCGTTCCCGCCGGAACAGGTCGTGGAGGGGATCGACGCCGTCCTCGTGACGCATCGGCACGAGGATCACCTCGACGGCACCGCCGTGCGCCTGATCCCCTGCGACGTCCCCGTCTTCTGCCAGCCCGAGGACGAGGCAGCGCTTCGCGAGCTCGGTCTCGACGCCCGCCGGGTCGACGACTCCGTCGACTGGAACGACCTGACCGTGCGCCGGGTCCCGGCGCAGCACGGCTTCGGGGAGATCGCCGAGCTTCTCGCCCCCGTCAGCGGTTTCCTCATCGGCGACGTCTACGTCGCCGGCGACACGGTCTGGTACCCGGGCGTCCAGGAGACGATCGAGCGCTTCGACCCGCGGGTCGCGATCGTCAACGCGGGCGGCGCGTCGTTCGTCGAGGGCGGCCTGATCCTGATGGGCGTGGACGACGTCCGCGAGGTCGTGGCCCGCGTCCCGACCGTCGTGTGCGTGCACCTCGAGGCGCTGAACCACTGCTTCCTGACGCGGGCGGAGCTCGCGGCCGCCGTCCCGGGGGCGGTGCTCCCCCGGGACGGCGAGACCGTCGAGGTCTAGCGGAGTTGCCCCGCTACGCGTCCTTGTGGATGCGGTCGAGGGCCGGCGGTGCCACCGGCTTGTGCGCGTCGAGGTACGCCGTGAAGGCGTCCAGGTCGACGTCCCCGCCGAGCGGGTCGGTGCACGAGCGGAACACGGTGTAGCCGTCGCCACCGTCGGCCATGAAGTTGTTCATCACGACCCGGTAGCTCGCGGCCTTGTTCACGAAGGTCGCCCCGTCGTCGAACGAGAGGGTGCCGTCGACGACGTGCGGCGTGCCGCCCGCCGTCGTCCAGTGGTAGTCGACGTTGGCCGACGGCAGCATGATCCGGTTGCTGCCGACCGCCGGGTTGTTGAACTGCTGGTTCAGCACGTCGTACAGCTGCTGGCCAGTGCACGTCTTGACGACGAGCGTGTTGCCGAACGGCTGCACCGTGAACGCCTCCGCGTACGTGACCTGGCCGTCCACGGTCTCGATGCCGCTCTTCGCAAAGAGCAGGCTCGCCCGCACGCCGCCGGAGTTCATGAACGCCGCCACAGCACCGCCGAAGTCAGCCGGTGCCGTCCGCTCGAGCATCGCGTCCGCGATGACGTCGCCCATCGGCTGCTCACCAGCAGCGTTCTGGCCGTTCGGCGTACCGCGGGCGGAGAGGATGTCGCCCGTGATCGAACCGACGATCCGGTTCGCCAGCGGCGCCGAGAGATCCTCGTAGGTCTTGAGGATCGCGCTGGTCTCGGGGTCCGGGGCCACGTCCTGCGTGACGATGTGGTTGACCGCGGACGCCTGCGTGACGACGCCGGCCGGGTTGAGCTCGAGGTCGATGCTGGTCACGACCCGGCCGAACGAGGCCGCGCTCGTGACGAGCTTGCCGTCGATGGTGCAGACGTACGGCTGGTGCGTGTGCGCGCTGACGACGACCTTGATGCGGTCGTCGAGCCCGTTGGCGATCGACGTGATCTCCGGCCCGTTGAAGTTGACGCACTTGTTGACGTCCATCCAGGCGTCCGGCTGGTTCTCCGGCCCGGGGAAGACCGGCGCCGGGATCGTCTGCGATCCGCCCTGGTGGAGGAGCACGACGAACGCCTTCACCTTCTGCTGCGACGCGAGCGTCTGCACGAGGGCGTTCACGGTCGCGACCTCGGGCTTGAACTCCAGACCCGCGACCGCCGAAGGCGTGACGATCGTCGGCGTGCCCTCGAGCGTCAGCCCGATGAACGCGATCTTCTTCCCGTCGACCGTCTCGATCTTGTAGGGCGGCAGGATCGTCTCGTCCGTCCCCATGTAGAAGACGTTCGCGGCGAGGTACTGGAACTCTGCACCCTCGAACTCGTGGGCCTGGCAGCTGTCGACCGGGCCGCAGCCGCCGTTCTGCATGCGCAGGAGCTCCGTGACGCCCTCGTCGAACTCGTGGTTGCCGACGCCGCTCACGTCCATGCCGATCGAGTTGAGCGACTCGATCGTCGGCTCGTCGTGGAACAGCGCCGAGACGAGTGGGCTCGCCCCGATCATGTCCCCCGCGCCGACGGTGAACGTGTTCGAGTTCTGCGTGCGGAGGCTCTTGATCCACGTCGCGAGGTACGCGATGCCGCCCGCCGGGACGGTCTTCGGCGCCCAGCCGGTCTGCACCCCTGCCGAGTTGCGCACCGCGTTGCAGCAGCCGACCTGGATCGAGCCCGGCGTGGTGGGCTGGAGGTGGCCGTGCAGGTCGTTGATCGCGAGCAGCTGCACGCTCGTGAACTGCGGGTTCTTGCTGGCCCCGTTCCCGGCGGCAAGCGCCTGGGAGGCCCCGAGCGCGAGCATCAGCCCGAGGGCTACGAGGACGGCGATCATCCGTCTCATCAAGCTCTCCCCTTCTGTCGGATTCCCCTGAACGTCGGGCAGATTGCCCCGACGCAGGGGATTGAAACAAACCCGGCCGGCGCGCGTCAGTCCTTTGCGTCGGCCCACGTGTCGCCGACGCCCGCCTCGACTGCGAGCGCCGGGTCGAGCGGGTAGGCGCCGACCATCTCCTCGCGCACGAGGTCCCGGACCGCGCTCGTCTCGACCTCGGGAACTTCGAGCAGAAGCTCGTCGTGCACCTGGAGGACGAGCCGGGCGGCGCGCCCCTCGGCCCGCAGGCGCTCGTGGATGCGCACCATCGCGACCTTGATCACGTCCGCCGCGGTGCCTTGCATCACGGTGTTCACGGCGAGCCGCTCCCCCAGTGAGCGGGTCTGGCGGTTCGACGCGCGGAGCTCCGGAATGGGCCGTCGCCGGCCGAGGAGCGTCGTGACGTAGCCGTCGGCCGCCGCCTGGGCGATCGTCCGCTTGATCAGCTCCTGCACGCGAGGGAGCCTCGCCAGGTACGTGTCGATCAGCTCCTGGGCCTCCTCGCGCGGGATGCCGAGGTTCTCCGAGAGCCCGAACGAGGAGATCCCGTAGACGATCCCGAAGTTGACCATCTTCGCGGTGTCGCGCTGACCTCGGCCGAGCTCCGCCTGGGGGAGGCCGAAGACCTGCGACGCGGTCGCCGCGTGGATGTCCTCGCCGCGGGCGAACGCCTCGCGCAGCACGGGCTCACCGGAGACGTGCGCGAGGATCCGAAGCTCGACCTGGCTGTAGTCGGCGGAGAGGAGCCGCGTGCCGTCCGCGGCGACGAAGGCGGAGCGGATGCGGCGGCCGAGCTCGGTGCGCACCGGGATCGACTGGAGGTTGGGGCTCGTCGTCGAGAGGCGGCCCGTCGCCGCGACCGCCTGGTTGATCGTCGTGTGAAGCCGTCCGTCCTCCGGGTCGATCAGCGCCGGAAGCGGCAGCAGGTAGGTGTTGAGCAGCTTCGTCAGCTCGCGCCATTCCTCGACGACGGGGACGAGCGCATGGTCGTCGCGGATCGCGCGGAGGACGCGCGCGTCGGTCGAATAGCCGGTCTTCCCCTTCCGGCCCGCGGTGAGCTCGAGCTTCTCGAAGAGGATGCGTGCGAGCTGCTGCGTCGAGCCGAGTTGGAACGGCTCTCCCGCGAGCTCGAGCGCCTGCGCCTCGAGCTCCTCGACCCGTTCCTCGAGCCGCGCGGTGATCTCGCCCATCCGGTACGCGTCGATCCTGATCCCCGCGAGCTCCATGTCCGCAAGGACGACCGTGAGCGGCAGCTCGACCTCGTCGTAGAGCCGCTCGGAGCCCCACTCCCGGAGCCGCGCGCGGAGCTTGGGGGCGAGCCGGCGTGCAGACTCGGCGTGGCGGACGAGCGCGGCGGTCTCCTCTTCGGCGGCAGGCTCGGGTTCGAGCTCGACCCCGTGCTCCCGCGCGAGGTCGTCGAGCTCGTACCCCGCACGGCCGGGGTCGACGAGGTAAGCGGCGAGCAGCGTGTCCTCGGCCGGCGGGCTGCCGAGGCGGAGGGCTTTCGCGTCGTGTGCGGCGATCTGCTCAGGGTCGAGAAAGCGTCGGAGCTCACCGAGCTCGACCTCGGAGACGATCACCTCGTTGCCGGTCGCGACTCCCACCCGGCCACCGGCCCACGCGACGCCGAGCAGCTCCTTGTGTGGATTCAACACAAGCTCCTCGACCGCACCTTCGCGCCAGGTGACGGACTCGGTCTCGACCGTGGGAGCGGCGGCGGGGATTGCCTGATCGAGCGTGTCCACCCGGCTCAGGAGGCCGCGGAACTCGAAGCGGCGAAAGATCTCCTTCAGAGCGGAGCGGTCGGGCGGTGAGGTGACGAGCTCCGCCGGGTCGACGTCGAGGGGCAGGTCGCGGCGCATCGTCGCGAGGAGCTTCGAGTCGCGCGCCTGGTCGGCGTGCTCGCGGACGGCCCTCCCACGGGCGGGCGAGAGGTCGTCGGCGTGGGCGATCACCTCCTCGAGCGAGCCGTACTGGGCGATCAGCTGTCCGGCCGTCTTGTCGCCGATCCCGGGGATCCCGGGGATGTTGTCCGAGGTGTCCCCCTTCAGGCCGATGAAGTCCGGCACCTGGTCCGGACGGACGCCGTAGCGCAGCTCGACCCGCTCGGGCGTGTAGACGTGGACGTCGGCGACCCCTCGCGGCGTCATCATCAGCGAGACGTTCTCGCTGCAGAGCTGGAACGCGTCGCGGTCGGTCGAGACGACGCAGGTGCGGATCCCGGCCCCGTCCGCGCGCGTCGCGAGCGTCGCGATCACGTCGTCCGCCTCCCAACCCTCGAACTCGAGGTTCTGGTACCCGAACGCCTCGACGATCGGCCGGAAGTGCGGAAACTGCTCGCGCAGCAGGTCCGGCATCGGCCGCCGGCCCTCCTTGTAGGTCTCGGCGATCGTCGTGCGGTGGGTCGGTCGCGTGTCCCAGGCGACGGCGGCGCCGTGCGGCTGGTAGTCGGAGAGGAGCTTGAAGAGCATGTTCGTGAAGCCGAGCAGCGCGTTGGTCGGCTGGCCGTCGGTCGTCTGGAGCTCCTCCGGCAGCGCGAAGAACGCGCGATACGCGAGGTTGTTGCCGTCGACGAGGAAGAGCTGCGCCCCGCGGACGGGCCCGTCGTCCAGCTGAAGCTCTTCTCCCGTCAGCGTCTTCGGGCTCACGGTGCGAGCGTAACCGGCCCGGCCGAGCCTCTCGCACCTACGATGCGCCGGTGCCCGGCCCCGCCGCCATCCGCTCCACGACGTTCGAGCCGCTCGCCGAGGAGCACCTCGACGGCGCCGCCGGCGTCCTCGCCGCCCGGCATGCGGCCACGCGCCGCGTCGAGCCGGCGCTGGATCCGCGCTACGAGGAGCCGGACGAGGCCCGCGCCGAGATCTCGCAGCTCCTCGCCCGAGAGGGCGCGTCAGGAGTCGTCGGGCTCCGCGACGGCGAGGTCGCCGGCTACGTCCTCGGCGTGCCGCTCGACGAGATCTGGGGGCCGAACATGTGGGTCGAGCCGGCCGGTCATGCCGCCTCGGAGCCCGAGCTCGCCCGCGACCTCTACGGCGCTGCCGCCGCGACCTGGGTCGCCGCAGGCCGGACGTCGCACTATGCGGTGGTCCCCGCGACCGACCCGGAACTGGTCGACGCCTGGTTCCGCCTCGGGTTCGGGCACCAGCACGTGCATGCGATCCGCGAGCCGCTCGACGAGCCGCCGACGCTCCCCGAAGGGGTCGTCGTGCGGCGCGCGCGTCGCGAGGACATCGAGGCGCTCGTCCGCTTGGAGCTGTCGCTCAACGAGCACCAGGTGCTCTCGCCCGTCTTTTCGGGGGTCGGACCGCCGTCGTTCGAGGAGACGCTCGCCGAGTGGGACGCGGACTTCGACGACCCGACGTACACGACGTTCGTCGCTGAGCGAGACGGAGTGGTGCTCGGCTCCGCGGTCGGCTGTGCGATCGAGGCCTCCTCGATGCACCGCAGCCTCGCGCTCCCGCGCGGGGCCGGGTTCCTCGGCTTCGCCGCGGTCCTGTCGGACCATCGCGGGCTCGGCGCCGGGCGCGCCCTCGGAGAGACGATCCTCGCCTGGGCGAACGACGCCGACTATCCGGCGGTCGTGACGGACTGGCGCATGACGAACCTCCTGTCGTCGCGGACGTGGCCCCGCCTCGGGTTCCGGCCGACGTTCTTCCGGCTCTTCCGGGCAATCGCCTGAGCGGTCACGGCGCCCGGTTCTAGGATGGCCGGGGTGCGCGTCCCGCTCGCGTCCGGCTCGCGTCTCCCGCTCGTGACGGTTCCCGACGACGCGGTGCTGCTCGCGCCGCCGCCGCCGCTCGACCCGATCGCGGACGTGAGCGCTGCCGTCGCCGAGGCGCTCCTCTATCCGTTAGCAGGCCCACCGCTCCAGGTCGCCGCACCTCGCGACGGCAGAGCGACCGTGGTCGTCCAGCCCCCGACGCTTCCGGTGCCTACCGCGGCCGAGGACCCGCGGCGCGACGCACTCGCCGCGGTGCTCGACGCGCTCGCCGCCGCGGGCATCCCCCGCGAGCGCCAGACGGTGCTCGTCGCGGGTGGGCTCGGCCGCCGGGCCGGCCGCCGTGAGCTCGAAGGACTGATGCGGCCCGATAGAGCGCGCGGGTTCCACGGCCGGGTCGTCGTGCACGACTGCGAGAGCGAGGACCTGACTCGGATCGAGCTCGACGGCCGACCGCACCACGTCCACCCCGCGCTCGTCGAGACCGACGTCGTCGTCACCGTCGGCGTCGGCGAAACCGTGCTGAACGGCGGGGCGACCGCGCTCGTGGACGCGTGCGGCCCGTCGACGATCCGTGCGGCGACAGCGACGTCGCTCCTCGAGCCGTCGGGCGCCGCAGGCTGGCGCCTTGCCGCGGCGCTCGAAGCCGAGCTGCGACGGCGGGTTCCCGTCGTCGGGCTGTCGCTCGTCCTCGACCGACCCCGCCTCATCGGGCCGTACCAGGGCTACCCCTGGGATCCGCGGGCGCGCGCGTCGCTCGCGCGCTCCCCGCTGCGGCGTGCCGTCAACGCGGCGCCGGCGATGCTGCGACGCTGGCTCGTGGGTCGGCTGACCTACGAGCTGAGCGCGGTCGCCGCGCTCGCCGGCCCGCCGTCGGTCGCGCACGCCGAGGCGCTCGTGCGCGGATCCGCTGTCTTCGGCGTCCGGCTCGAGCGGCAGCTCGACACGATCGTCGTACCGCTCCCGCACACCGGGTTGGGGATGCCGCGCGAGCCGCTCAACCCGATCACGGCGGCCGCGCTCGGCCTCGGCCACGCGCTGCGCCTCTGGCGCGACCGGTCGCCGCTCGCCGAGGGAGGCACCGTCGTCCTGCTCCATCCGTTCACCCGCGTGATGGGCCACGGGCCGCAGGCGCCGTACCGCGCGCTCTTCGCGGAGCTCCGCGACGGCTCGCGCCCGAGGCTCCGCGCGACCGAGGCGATCGCCGCGCGCGACCGTCGCGCCGTGGCCGCCTATCGCGCGGGGACGGCGCCCCATCCGCGGTTGCCGTTCGGCGAATGGGAGGAGTGCCGCTCCGTCCTCGACCGCGCGGGCTCCGTGATCGTCGCCGGGTGCCGTGACGCCGGGGCGGCGCGTGCGCTCGGGCTCGTCCCCTCGCACAGCGCCGCGACGGCGCTCGCGATGGCGCGTGGGCTCTCCGGCGACGAGGGTTCCGTCGGCGTGCTCTTCGGGCCGCCGTACCCGCGGCTCGTCGTCGGCTGACGACGGCGCCGCGGCTCAATCGACGCCGAGGTACGCCTTTCTGACGGCCTCGTTGGTCTTCAGCTGCGACGCGGGGCCGGCGAGCGTGATGCGCCCTGTCTCCATCACGTACCCGCGATGTGCCGTGTCGAGCGCCATCAGCGCGTTCTGCTCGACGAGGAGGACGGGCGTGCCCTGGTCGTTGATCGTGTGGATGATCTCGAAGATCTTCTCGACGAAGATCGGCGCGAGCCCCATCGAAGGCTCGTCGAGGAGGAGCAGCTTGGGACGGGCCATCAGCGCGCGGCCGATCGCACACATCTGTTGCTCGCCGCCGGACATCGTCCCGGCCTTCTGCGTCCGCCGCTCGTACAGCCTCGGAAACAGCTCGAAGACGTTGTCCATGTCCGCCTGGAAGTTCTCGCGGTCGGTGCGCTGAAAAGCGCCCATCTCGAGGTTCTCGATGACCGTCATCCGCGGGAACAGCCGACGGCCCTCGGGGCTCTGCGCGATCCCGTTCTTGACGATGGTGTGCGGCGCGGACGTCGTGATCTCCCGGCCCTCGAAGCGGATGGAGCCCTGACGCGGCCGGTTGAGTCCGTTGATCGCCCGCAGCGTGGTCGACTTGCCGGCGCCGTTCGCCCCGATCAACGTCACGATCTCCCCCGCCCCGACCGTCAACGTGACGCCCTTCAAGGCGTGGATCGCGCCGTAGTACACGTGGACGTCCTCGAGGGAGAGGATCTGGCCGCTCGCGGGGCCCGGCTCCGCGGGCTGGCTCGACTCGCTCACGCCGCCGCGCCCTTGCCGAGATACGCCTCGATCACGCGCTCGTCGGACTGGATCTCGGCGGCGGAGCCCTCGGCGATCTTCGCGCCGTACTCGAGGACGGTGATTCGCTCCGAGACGCCCATCACGACCTTCATGTCGTGCTCGATCAGGAGCACCGTGAGGCCCTTCTCGTCACGGACACGCCGGACGAAGGCCGTGAAGTCGGCGCTCTCCTGCGGGTTCATGCCCGCCGTCGGCTCGTCCAGGAGCAGGAGCTTGGGGTCGGTCCCGAGCGCCCGCGCGACCTCGAGGCGTCGTTGGTCGCCGTACGGCAGGTTGCCCGCCCGCTCGTTGTGCCGGCGCGGCAGGCCGCAGTAGACGAGGAGCTCGCGCGCCTTGTCGCGCGCCTCGACCTCCTCCCGCTTCACGCGAGCCGTGCGCAGGATGGCTCCGAGGATCCCGCTGCGCAGCCGGCAGTGCATCCCGACGAGAACGTTCTCGATCGCGCTCATCTGCGAGAACAGGCGGATGTTCTGAAAGGTCCGGCCGATCCCGAGCTCGGTGATCGCATGGGGCGGCATGTGGACGACCTCGGTGCCGTCGAACACGATCGATCCCGACGTCGGCTTGTAGACGCCCGTCAGCTGGTTGAAGAAGGTCGTCTTGCCCGCGCCGTTCGGCCCGATCAGGGCGACGATCGCGCCGCGCGGAATCGTGAAGTCGATGTCGTCGGAGGCGAGCAGCCCGCCGAACTCCTTCCGCACCTTCGTCGCGACGAGCAGGTCGTCCGCGGCGCTCATCAGTTGTCCGTCGGGTTTCGGTCGGTGAGGCTGCCCTCGGTCTGGACGTCGTAGAAGGGCGTGTCGTGCACGCCTTCCTCCAGCTCGATCTTGTGCCTGCGCTCCGGGATCAGCCCTGCGGGACGGAACAGCATCATCAGCACGATGATGATCCCGTAGATCCCGAACTGGTACTTCGTCGGGTCGAAGTTGAGCCCGGCGTCCTGGATCTTGGAGCCGATCGTCGAGAGGCCGCTGAAGTTGAGGTACGCGAGGATCATCCCGCCGACGACGACGCCCCAGATGCTGCCCATCCCGCCAAGGATGACCATGCAGAGCAGGAACACGGAGATGTTGAAGTAGAAGTCCGCCGGGAACGCGCCCGACTTGAAGCTCGCGTAGTACGCGCCGGCGATCCCACCGAAGAACGCGCCGAGCGCGTACGCCCAGGTCTTCGTCTTCATCAGCGGCACGCCCATCGCGGCGGCCGCGGTCTCGTCCTCCCGGATCGCGATCCACGCGCGGCCGAGTCGCGAATCGCGCAGCCGCACCGAGCAGAACACGGTGAACAGGAGCAGCAGGAAGGCGATGATGTAGTACCAGCGCTCACGGTTGTCCGACGTCTGGAAGTTCTCCGGAAAGAACCCGAGCGAGCTCAGGACCGGGAAGCCGACCGGGTCGATCGGCGCGATCCCGAACGTCCCGTTCGTGAGGTTGAAGCCGCCGAAGCTGTCGCCGTTGCGCACGACCTGCGGGATGATCTCGCCGAACCCGAGGGTCACGATCGCGAGGTAGTCGCCTCGCAGGCGCAGGGTCGGCAGGCCGATGATGATCCCCGCGAGCATCGTCAGCAGACCCGCGATGATCAGGACGACCCACATGGTCACGTGGATCCCGACGAGGTCGTTGTTCACCGACGAGCCGAGGTGGAACGTGACCTGCTCGAAGTGCTGGGAGGCGAGCCAGCCGGCCGTGTAGGCGCCGACCGCGTAGAAGGCGACGTAACCGAGGTCCAGCAGGCCGCAGTAGCCGACCACGATGTTCAGGCCGACGGCCATCATCGTGAACGCGATCATCACCACGACCGTCCCGGTCGTGGGCATGAAGTCGCCGATCAGCGGCAGGGTGCTGAGCGACTGCTCGAGGAACGGATAGAGAAGCCCGAGGATGATCACCGCCGGGACGACCCAGATGTTCGGGTTGTCGCTCGCACGGGCCCGCACCCGCTCCACGTAGGTGCTCACGCGCCCTCCGGGGTCTGCTCGCCCAGGATGCCCTGGGGCCGGAACACGAGCACGGCGATCAGGATCCCGAACACGATCGAGCGCGTCCAGTCGCCGCCGGGCGCGTGCCAGGTGAGACCCTCGTTGAACGACTGCACGAAGCCGATCACGAGCGCGCCGACGACGGCGCCGGCCAGGTTGCCGATGCCGCCCAGCACCGCTGCGGTGAACGCGATCAGGCCGAGCTCGAAGCCCGTGTCGTAGCGGATGTTGTACTCGAGCAGGAAGACGAGGCCGGCGACCGCGGCGAGCGCGCCTGCGATGAAGAACGTGACCGAGATCGTCCGGTTCACGTTGATGCCCATCATCGCCGAGGCCTCGGTGTCCTGGGAGACCGCGCGCATCGCCTTCCCTTGCCGCGTGTACCCCACGAACCAGCTGAGTACGACGAGGGCCGGGACGATGATCGCGAGCGCGACGATCAGCTTCCACGTGAAGGCGACGTCGCCGATCGAGAAAGCCGCCCCCTGCGGGATCAGGTCGGAGCCGCTCTCGAAGTCGACGCCGTAGAGCGCAAGCGAGATGTTCGAGACGATGAACGACATGCCGACAGCTGTGATGAGCGGCGTCAACCGCGGCGCGTGCCGGAGCGGGCGGTACGCGACCCGCTCGATCGTCGCGTTGACGACCGCGAACAGCGGGATCGTGATCGCGAGCGTGAGCACGATCCCGCCCACGACCGCGAGGTTGCTCGAGTCCCCGGTGAGCCCCAGGACCGAGAGGAGCATCGTGCTGGCGACGAGACCGGACAGCGAGAAGACGTCGCCGTGCGCGAAGTTGATCAGCTGCAGGATTCCGTAGACGAGCGTGTAGCCGAGCGCGACGACGCCGTAGATCGAGCCTCGCGTCAGGCCGTCGATCGCGACGTTGAGGAACTCCGAGGGCCCCTTGACGAAGTTGACGACGAGCCAGATCCCGACGAGGGCGAGGAGGCACAACCCGATGCTGTTGACGAGCTTCGGGTTGCGAAGCGTCCGAAGCACCCTCGCGCGCGTGTCACCCATCGGCTCGCGCGACTCTAAAGCGAACGAGACGGGAGGGCAATAGCCCTCCCGTCTCGCAGCATCGTCGTTAGCTCTTGCCTCCTGCCGCCGCCACCACGTCCGGCTTCGGCGAGATGACCTTGTCCGTCGTCAGCTTGTCGGTCGCCTTGTAGAAGGTGAAGCCGACGACTGCGCCCGAGGCGTTCTCGGGATCGCCGTTCTGGTCGATCTTGAACGAGCCGAGCAACCCGTTCTGGACGTTCGTCGCGAACAGCTGCTTGATCACGTCCGAGCGCGAGCCGTCCGACGCTGCGATCGCGTCGAGCAGGACCTGTGCGGCCTGCCCGCCGTAGATCGCGTACGGGTCGATCGCCTCGCCCTGGAGCGGGCCCTTCTGCAGCCCGTCGATGAAGTCGAGCGCCGCACCTTTGAACGTGTCGATCGGCACGCCCGCGATGGACATGAACATGCCCTTCGCGGCCGTTCCCGACTCGTCGATCGTCGACTGTTGCGTGAAACCGTCCGGGGCGAGGAGCTTGACCGCGCCGTCGTTCGGTCCGAGCACGGCGACCTTGTCCTTGATCACCTGGGCGCCGTTCTCGTCGATCAGGCCGCCGAGGAAGACGGCGTCCGCCCCGCTCGACTTGATCTTCTGCATCTGCGACGTGTAGCTCGTCGCCTTCGGGTCCCAGGCCTCGAAGCCCGCGACCTTGATCCCGAGGAACTCCGACGCCTTGCGCGTCGTCGTCGCGATGCCGAGGCCGTAGGCCTCCTTGTCGTTCAGGATGTAGACGCTCTTGACGCCCAGCGACTGCATGAACTCGGCCGCGGCCGCACCCTGGTACGCGTCGTGGGCGACGACGCGGATGTAGTTCCGCGTGCCCGACGGGTAGTACTTGTCGGGCTCGGTCGAGTCACAGCCGCCCGGCAGGTTCACCGTCAGACACGGGTACGTGTTCGCCGGGGAGACCATGCCGATGCCGCCGTCCGGCGCCTGGTTCAGCACCGGGATCTCGATCGCCGCACACCCCGAGTTGAAGGTGCCGATCACGCCGATCACCTTGTCGTTCGCGGCGTAGGCGTTCGCATTCTGGGAACACTTGCCCGAGTCCCACTTCGCGGCCTGCGCGGTCGCGTCGTCGCACACCTGGTAACCGATGTTGTAGTCGCCGGCCTTCCAGTCGGCCTGGTCGAGTGCGTAGCGGATCGCCGCGACCATCTGCTCCGTCTGTGTCCGGGACGACCCCTGGAGCGGCAGGTCGGACGCAATTAGGTAATCAGGGTCCCCGTCGCCCTTGTACTCGATCGCCGTGCAGGACGACGACGGCAGCGCCTCGGGCGCGCCGCCACCGCCGCCTCCGCCGCAGCCCGCTGCGACGAGCGCGGACGCTGCGACGACGAGCCCGGCGAGGAACACCCCGCTTCTCTTGAGCTTCAAGCTCATCCTCCTCCTTGGTGAACCG
>Ga0207661_10000476_pt1 | contig 25922 bp, 24 predicted proteins | sample KBSC713LmetaG_FD_184337 | JGI IMG/M metagenome (GOLD analysis project Ga0207661, IMG submission 184337) | Corn rhizosphere microbial communities from Kellogg Biological Station, Michigan, USA - KBS C7.1-3L metaG (SPAdes) (version 2) | ecosystem: Host-associated > Plants > Roots > Rhizosphere ...
CCGAAAGTGTCAACGGTAGGATAAAACTATGGCTGTCCTAGACGCGCTCAACTGGCCGGTTTTGAAGTGTCCCCGACTGGCCGGTTTTGAGGTGTCCCCCGAGGCTACCGCCCGATCTATCAAATCACCCATCGCGTATGCGGATGTCGTATAGCTGGCACTACTACTCTAAACCGTCTAATAGCTCCTCAAGGGTTGAATTCTTGAATGGATTGCCAAGCCTGTGCCAGAGCCGTTCATGCTCTTCGTGGGTCCGCCGATCGCGTACCGCTCTTTCGTCCTGTGTCAGGTCACTGGGAAGAAACGCCGCTGTGCCGCTATTCTGAGGCGGTGGCGACTGCTCCTGGATAACGACGCCGGCCGATAAGGCGTTCTCCGCTTGGCCCTCGGGTGCTAACAGGCTGAGTGTTCCATCTGAACTTATCCGAGATGATGCCTCATCAATACGTGACTACCAATCACACGCGGAATATCCTTCTGGATGCTCTGGATGGCCCGGTAAAAAATGTATTCTGCATATGCCCAGTCCCCCTCTCCTCCGGTTCTGCGGCCATGTGCCATTGCGTTGCGAATCCAGAAACAACGGTTAAGTGCGTCGTAGTGGCGCAGCCTTGATCGCGCCATTTGGGCCAGTTCCGGGAGGTTCATCTGTTCGGCATTTGATTTCGCAACGATAAACCGTAGCAGTTGCTCCAGAAGGGGGCGTAAGCGAAGGCGCGATCACGAAGCTTCTGCCGGTGCGCAATGTGCGACAGGCGGTCGTAGTATTTAAGGTCATCGTCTGCAGAAGTTGTACTCACGACAAGCCTCGTCCCGAACAAGCTTACACCAGGGGCTCCAGATCAAGCGGAAACGGATTATCCTCAATCGGCGGAAGCAAGAGCGCGATTGACCGAACATGTTCGACAATGGCCTGCCGGTTGGGGAAGCTGTCGGGAAGGCGTCCGGCTACGCCGATCATCCCGCTAAGATACTCGTACATGGCAACTGCTGTAGCTTCAATGCGTATGCTCTCTTGATCGGCTTCATCCGGATCATCGTCCGGATGGCGCTGAAACTCGTGGTTCATTCATGTGTGTTTGGTTTTATCAATCGCGGTTCGACAGCCGCGTTAGGACGGGGCACAGCCTCAGTTCTTGGCTCGCTCGCTGTAGAGGTAGTCACGAGCGACGAATAAATCCCCGTAGGGGCCTCGGTCTCGTGTCACAGGTCGTGTTGATGATGTTATTAAGCGTATCGGCTCGGAAAGAAGTTGTGCCGCCGCGTGCGGAAGCGCGAAGGGCAGTTTCCGCACGTGTCCGGCGGCCGTCCAATCCGACCTTCAACAGGTACCTGAAGTGTAGCAAGCGGGGCACCTTTGTCAAATCCAAACGCGACCATCCAACTTAACTGTCGAAGGGCTTGCCTATCGGACGAGGCGCAGCAGCTTGTGCAGCGGCAGCATTTCACTTTCATCGAAGGCGTGAGTGAGCTTGCCTTCAGCCTCCAAGGATTTATGCCAACTGACGAACTGATCGGAGTGGGTCACGCCCAACAGTTTAAGACCGCGATCAAAGAGGTATATGAGGTAGGGCTGGGCGTGATGGCGCTCGGAAGCCGCCTCCATGACGTATGCCTCCAGGGTGTCGCCAACCTGCCGAAGGCTCACCACCCGGTTGTACTCCTCAATCCCCTCACTGACGCAGGTCTTGGGAAAGAGAATGACGGCCTTCTCCGCTCCAACGTCCATGCCCTGTAACTGCCGAAAGTCGCCTTCTGGCTGCCGCGAAGTGCCGTAGACGCGGCGCGGATCTAAGGCGATGAGCGTTGCCCGCTGGTAGCCGTTATTAACGCCCGCAGCCAAAACTTCGGGCACGCCGTCGCCGTCAATGTCTGCGGCCAAGAGGTGGGGCACGTGGCCGGAGTGCCAGTACTCGGAAAGCAGCCTGCCGCCTGGGCTTAAGACTGCGATCTGACCGGGGTAATCGGCCTCATGAATGCTGCTGATGACCACCCACGGGCCGCCGAGGCGTGTTCTCGGCAGGATCAATACGTCTGATGCAAAAAACACGGGCTCGAAGGAGTGCGTCTTGTCTGAGACTCTTCGGCCGGGAACAAAGCGCCACTTGAGGCGGCCCGTGTCCGAGAAGCAGTACACAGCCTTGCCCCGCGCCTGCCAGTCGGCCGGCATGTAGATGAAAAGCGTGTCGGTATGGCCGCTTCCGTCCAGGTTCGCAAACCACACCATCCTCGGCTGCGCGGTTTCGTTCTTGTAGCCGGCGATAAAAAGCGGCTGCTCAAAGGCGTAGCGCCACAGCTCCTTGCCGTGTTGGTCGAAGGTGACGAGGTCAGAACCGGCCACATCAAAGCCGGCTGGTGTTCTTCCTGTTTTGCCCGAAGCCAGCCAGACCGTGAGTGCCAGCAGCGCGCCACCGGCCGCTAGGGCGGCAAGCCACCCGGCCGCTCGTCTGCGCCGCGGTAACCCCTGGGGCGGAATGCTACTGCCGGGATTGGCGGATTCGGTCCGCGCAACAGCTTTGGCCTGCGCCGGTCCTTCCGGACCAGGCGGCGGAAGTGACCACTTCCTGCCCGCTGCCTGCCACGCCTCCAAATCCGCCGGCCAAGCCGATACCTGCCCGCCCTCGCCGCCGCAGCGGAATATGGGCAGTTCCTGCTTCTTTTCCAGATACTGGGCGGTGCGCACGCTTACGCGCAGGTGCGCAGCAATCGCTTTCCAGCCTTCAAGTGGCTCATTCCGCATAGTCGATCTTCGAATATTAAGGAGACCCGTGCCTGGGGAAGAGAGACCAGCCTACCAAAGGCGCCGCGGCTTTCGGAAGGCTTTTTATGGCTTTGCGCGATTTTGCGCGGCCCTTGCGCGCCGGATGCGCGGCGTTTAACTTGCTCCTGCGCGCGCGCCAGCGCTAGGCTGATGCCTTCTCATGAAGAAAATGGCTTTGAATATGCCGGCCGGAGGTGGCACTCAGTCAGCCCTTCCGTTTGTGCCCCGGCTTTTTTGGCGAAGAAAGGCTGCGCTCCAGGCGCTGGCTAAAGGCGGTCAGAGACAGGCCAAAAGCCCGGCAGAAGGCGCGCAGTTCCACGACGTCGAGCCGCCGCTCGCCGCGCTCGCATTTGCTGATAAAGGACTGGGTCTCGCCGAGGCGCTCCGCCAAATCCTCCTGGGTCAGGCCGCTACTCTGGCGGGCGGACTTGAGTTGCCTGAGGAAGATGGCGTACTCGGCCGACGTGATGCTCTTGTCCACGAATCTGGCCTGAGCATAAAAGGCGAAGTCCGGATAGTCCAAAACGGACTATCCGGGTGCGTGTCACGAAGTTTCCGGCCAAAAGTGATCAGTCAGCCCTACTCAGAGTGATCCCTCTTCTTCCGGGGGAATCGAAACACTGGACAACAAAACGAACGAAAGAGGATTTCTTATGAAACTGAAAACGGCAATACTGCTTGCGGCACTCTCACTTGTCCTGCCGACGATCGCCAGCGCAGGACTCATAACGGTCACGTCACTTGCGTTCAGCCCCGCCACCCTGAGCGAGGGAATGGTTGGCGCCTTAATCGGTGCATGGCAGGTAACCCCAACGAGTGAGGCCATTTTGGCCGAGAACATTGCGATCGATATCGACACGACCGGCACGGTGGTTCTAGAGGACCTTCGGCTGGTAAACGACAGCTTTGCCTTCGAGATGGGTACGATCCCGAACCCCGGCCCAACAAACTCGTTTTCCGCAAGTTGGACCATGCCCGTAAGCTTCACGGAAGTGCTTTACGCCTTTGCGACCATCGGGCCGGGGTCGCACGGGACAGTTCAGTCATCTATCGCTCCGGGCGGTGTACTTGGCAGGGGCGTGTTTACGTCCGATACCTACAGCGGGCCGACAGGCACCGCGTATTCCGAACTCCAGCAGGTCCAGGGCGGGTCCGCTGTACCCGAACCCGGCACAATCCCGCTAGTCGGCGGCGCTATTGTCGCGCTGCTGCTCCTCCGTCGTGCTGCTGTGCGCAAGTAATCAGAATTCAATCAATGCAGAATCGGCTGAAGGCGGCGGGAATCCGTGGATTCGGTTGAATACGCGCGCCGCCGACAGGTCGGGCACGATCATCAGCAGCACTTAAGACGAGGAGCCCGTCATCCCCGTGCTGACCGCCGACAGCGGCCTAGGCAAAGACCTTTAGCAGTTTTCTGGAGGTGGTTGTTGCTCTCCCGCAGCGCAATACCATTTGGCGCAAGCGTATTCGCTACGACGGCACACTGCGCGGCGGTTCAGACCGGGGCCGCGGCAGCGGCGGCAACTGAGTCCAGATCTTCGTTGGCGTCAGGTCAGGCCCGCTCGGCTTCGTTAAGAGAACGATTCCCGCCGCGAGAATGTAGAAGGCCACCGACCCCAAACCAGCACGCCACAGGACGGTCGCCCAGCGTGGATTGAGTGTGGTGGGCGGTTCGGCATGCGCCCAGAACAGCATCAAGGCTGGCGTAACGGCGTACAGCACGATGGTCGGCACGAGGTACAAAACGTAGTATCGCAGTTTGCCTCGCTCATTGATCGACTCTCCCTGGTAGGTTGGAAGGGCTACGGCGACGTAATACATTTCGATGCGGCTACTGAGCCGCGCAATGGTCTCGTGATGATCGAGGTAAAGGAGGCCGAGGAGCGGCGAAACGAAGGCTACGAGGAGCCGCAGGTCCCGCCATTCCGGATGGTTCAGAATCACGCCGAGGATGGTGCCCACGATGGTCAAGTGCAGGCCCGCTATCGCAGTCTGCGCTGTGGACCGGTTTAGGATCTCGGCGCGCATACTGGCAACTTCAGCGAGCAGCAGTTCCCTCCGGATCGGCAGCCGCCAATCGGGAGCATGGAGATCTTCATTTACCGGCATAAAAAAATGCCCGGACGCTGATCGCCGGGATAGGGCGTTCGAATCGAGGGCGATCACGCTAGCGCGGACGGCCCACCTCTCCTCCTATTAGAGCCAGTATAGAGAAAAGCAGCGTCATCGTCGCATGCCATCGTAGTGCTCTCCGGCGTATTCGCTCATCGTCGGCAGATTCGCCGAGCAGACGTGAACGCAGGTCCAGGCGCTGGCCGACGTAGGCGGCGTGGAGGACCATTGCAACCAGTCCAGACAGGCCAATTCCGCAGATGATTTGGCCACTGCACTTCGTGAACATTACTGCTTCCATGTCTCCTGCGACGAATACTCGCCCTCAGGCTTTCATGGTGGTTTGTGGCGCTGCCGTGGATCGATTTCTTCCGATAGGTCTAGGGGGTGCTAGTTAGATGTGCTGCTGTCGGCGGGCACCAAGCTCTGAACGAAACGAGTTGCGATTTTCCGTTCCACTGCTGATGAAATCCACGATAGACTAGTGGTCTGCGGCGAGCAGATTAACCTTTATCCAGTACGGCGCGGGCGCGCTTGACCTTCTCCAGAATGTCGGCGGCTTTGGCGGTCCAGACGAAGGGCTTGGGATTGTCGTTGTGCTTGTCGATGAAGTCACCGATGGCCATGATCAGTTCCTCCACATCGCGGAAAACACCGCGGCGGAGCGCCCGTTGCGTGAGATCGCGGAAGAAGCGCTCGACCATGTTGAGCCACGAGCTGCTGGTCGGCGTGAAGTAGATGTGGAAACGCGGATGACGCGCCAGCCAGTTCTGCACCTTGGGATGCTTGTGCGTAGCGTAATTGTCGGCGATCAGGTGGACTTGCTTGCCCGCCGGCGTGACGTCGTCGATCACACGGAGGAATTTCAGCCACTCCTGATGACGGTGCCGGTCATCGCACATGCTGATCACGCTTCCGTCCAGCGTGCTCATGGCCGCGAACAGCGTGGCGGTTCCGTTGCGCTTGTAGTCGTGCGTCATGGTTCCGCAGCGCCCCTTCTTTAACGGCAGGCCGGGCTGCGTGCGGTCCAACGCCTGGATCTGGCTCTTCTCATCAGCGCAGAGAACGATGGCATGCTCCGGCGGGTTGAGATACAGCCCGATGATGGCTTGCAGCTTCTCGGCGAATTGGGGATCGTTGCTGACCTTAAACGTGCGAGTCAGATGCGGCTTCAGCCCATGCTGATGCCAGATCCGGCGCACGCTCTTCTCGCTGATGCCCGCTGCCTCCGCCATGGTGCGCGTGCTCCAGTCGGTCGCGTTGCCCGGCTTTTCCCGGGTCGTTTTCCTGATTACGTCCTGGACTTTGGCTGGCGTAATTGTTGGCGTTCTGCCCGGCCGAGGAGCATCCTTCTGCAAGCCTGGAAAGCCTAACTTCAAAAACCGCTTGCGCCAGCGAGCAGCCTTCTGGTTGCTGACTTTCACAGCAGCGGCGATTTCTAGATCCTGCTTTCCGTCAGCCGCAAGCAGAATGATCTGCGCGCGCTGGACCTGGCGCATGGGCAAGGACCGCGATTTGGCCCATTGTTCCAATGTCTTTCGCTGCTGGACGTCGAGCACAACTACGGGGGCAACGCGCATCAGAGGCTTCCTCATTGTAAAAGGCGCCTTGAATCCGTTATTGGTTACTATTTACGCCGCACTACACCCTTTTTCGGGTGTGAATAATCGGGAGAGCGAGAATTTCAATAGTTCGGTGCGGCGAACATTACCGTCCCGCTTGCTCAAACCCTATCCGCTGCCATCGCCACGCCTCCGACCGGTCGCGACCTGCTGCCCGCCCTTCTGAACCGCGCCATCTTCAATCTCGCAGAAATCAGTTGTGTCTCGGTGGGTGCCCCGACGGCAGCCAATCCGCCGTGTTACGTTCATTCGGTCGGCGACGTGCGACTGATCATGAACCGCGTTAAGCTCACCCTTCCAGAACCATTCTTGGGTCGACAGTAAGCCTCTACGGAATCTTCTCCCGACCCCCTTCTGCTCCTTCTCTGTTCAGCGACCACCGTGCACAGGGGCGACACTCTCGATGAGCATAATGTCGAGGCACAAACGCTCCATAACAATTTGAAAAACCTGCTCCCGCGCCACCTTGCGCGGCTGTTGCGCCAAGAACAAGAAATGCACTTCTCACCTGCAGACTGTATAATGGTTCACCGATTGTGCGGTAAACGTACTTCTAGCCGAAATCTGCGCGAAATCTGCGCCATAGGAACGCAATGCGCCATGTCCGGGACTGTTCTCACCATAGGAGTTGACGCTACAGAGATAGCAGAGCTGCGGCGCCACTTCCATGTGATAGACGCGCTGGACGCGTCGCACGCCCCTGACCTTCAGGGGGTCTCTGTCGTGCTTGCGAGCGCGGCGGGTGTCGCTAATGGCATACAGCCCCTTCTCCAAAAAGCAACCGCCCCACAGAACAGACACAATACGTCGTATATTGTCATCAACGGGGGGGACGCATCACAGTTTCAAGACCTTGTGGACGAGGACCGTCTTTTCTACTTGGCACGAGGAACCCTTGATCCGTCCAGCTTGGTCACGCTGATTAACGCCGCCATCCGCCGGGCGTCGAATTCGGTCACGTACCATCCGAGATTGTCAGAAGGCATTATCAAAATCGAGCGCCTCCGAGACTTCTATGACCAACTCACAGCCCAGGACGACTACGCAACCGCAGGGAGGTTACTAGCAGACACTGCGCGGCTCTGCATGCGGCACTGTAGCACGCGGTTTTTTATCTATGACGCCACCACGCTGACCTTGATGTGCGCCAGCCGCAGCGGTGAAGTCGTGTCGGAGGAAAGCGCCTCCAGCGGCATCCTCGGTTATGTCGCGTGCACCCTTGCATCCGTCAATGTGTCCAGGGCTCAAACGGACCCGCGATATGATGCGGAGCTCGATAATCCAGATGGAATGGAAGAATCACTGAGTCTGATTGCGGCACCGGTTCTGGCCGGGCACGATGAGCTTCTAGGCGTCTTAGCAGCCGTCCGGCCGAGTCAGTTCGGCGACTTCACCGCCGAGGAGATCGCGCTCTTCCACCTTCTCATAGACTACGCGACGGCCCCCATTAGCACACTCTATCTACGAGAATCGATACGCAAAGAAGGACTACGAGCTGAAAATCTTGTGAATAATGCTCAGGAGATCTATCGGCCCGAAGCATGGGCCCAGCATGTCAGCGAAGGTGACAGTACTGGGAGTCCGCTTTTTGAAAGACCACGCTGGTTACAGGTAAGCCACTGGCTCGCCGTCGCGTTGCTGCTTTTCGGAGTGATCCTTTTGGCGCTGGCGCGCACAGACGAAACCGTGGTTGGTCCTGCGGTCATACGCGCTGAACAGAAGGTCTCCGTTTCGGCAAACGCAACCGGAATCATTCGCACGCTAAATATGGTCGCCGGTGACCGTGTCCATGCCGGGATTGTTCTGGCGACAGTCTATGAGCCGGGGGGCCAAACAACGGTCGATCAGTTACGAGCTCAGGTGCGTGCTCCATCTGATGGCGTTGTCGGCGATGTGCGCGTCCGGCTTGGGCAGCAGGTCGCATTGGGCGACCAAGTTGCCAGTATTATCGCGGAGAATTCCGGCTACGAAGTGGTCGCCCTTTTACCAGGGTCGTCCGCACCAAATGTCGGAGCAGGAATGAGCATAGTATTGAAAGTAGACGGGTTTGCTGACGCTCGCGAAGTACTCCAAATTCAGCGGGTAAGCCCGCAAGTTCTCGGACCGCACGAGGCCGCTCGATACGTAGGGCGAGAAAGCACGGACCCCCTCATCGTTTCTGGCCCGGTGGTCATCGCAACATCGCGGATTCCTAGTGAAACGTTCACATCACGGAATCGATCATATCGATTCTCCGACGGACTCCCCGCACACGTCGAGGTTACACTTAGGTCAGGTTCATTACTTACCACCCTAGCACCGGCCCTTAAGGGCATAGCGCGTTGGTGATGCTATGTTGCCAGAAAAAACTCGTCTCATCAAACGTTTTCCGTCACTTAGAAATCTGTTGCTGAACGCGCGGGTTAAGAGGCGATTACCTATCGTACGCCAATTGGCAGCGACTGATTGCGGAGCTGCCGCACTGGCGACCGTGCTCAGGTATCACGGCAAGGAGGTCACGCTCGACGCGATTCGTAGTGCGCTAAACATTGGCAGAGGCGGCGTTTCTGCTGCCGCCCTACTCAGAGTGGGCACCTCTTACGGGTTGCGCGGTCGGGGAGTCAGTGTCGACACAGAAGCGATCAACGCCTTGCCAACTGCAGCAATACTCTTTTGGGAGTTTCGACACTTCGTAGTGCTTGAGCGAGTCGGGAAACATGACGTCCAGATTGTGGATCCAAGTTCCGGAAGAAGATCCGTACCGCTAAAGCGTTTCCAGCGGTCCTTTACGGGAGTTGCATTATTGTTCGAGCCTTCTGCCGCGTTCGAACGTGGCGGAAGCAAGAAAGCGCGGGTTGCAGGCCTCGTAAGGCAGGTTGCGGCTCACCGAGACCTACTAGGTCGAATTATCGCGGTTTCTGTCTTCGCGCAACTCCTCTCGCTAGTGATGCCGCTGTTTACCGGTATACTGATTGACCGTGTCGTTCCTCGCAAGGACTACTCGATGCTCGCGGTTCTCGCGGCTGGCTATGCCGTCTTTCAGTGCTTCAACGTTGTGACGGGATTCGTTAGGAGTCACCTCTTTATTCATTTACGCACTGAAATGGAATCTAGTTTCACGCTTCGATTTCTCGACCATCTTGTTAGCCTTCCGTATTCGTACTTCCAGCAACACACTTCCGGAGATCTAATGGTTCGGCTCGGAAGCAATAATAGTATCCGGGACATATTGACATCTAGCGCCTTATCGGCCTTTCTCGACGGAACGATGGCGAGCGTTTACTTAGTCTTGCTCCTTCTCGCAAGTCCCGTACTCACCGGCATGGTAGTGCTCTTCGCCGCAATGAGGTTTGCTTTGTTAGCTGTTATTAGATGGCGCCAGCGACTGTTTCTTGCGGAGTCCCTTGAGAACCAAGCACGATCTCAGACGTATTTAGTTGAAATGCTCGCAGGGATGGAAACCCTGAAGGCAATGGGTATCGAGCACCGCGCAGCGGAATCATGGGCGAATGTATTTGTAGACGGCCTGAACATTTCAATTAGACGAGGTAGGCTTGACGCTCTATTTAACATCCTATTGTCCGGACTCGGCCTAGTGTCGAACCTATCCCTGACATTTTACGGTGCCTTCTTAGTCCTAAACGATACGTTCAGCCTCGGAATGATGATGGCGTTCAACGCTCTTGCATCTGGCTTCCTCGGACCTCTCAACAGCCTGTTGTCTGCAGGTTTACAACTACAGATGCTCGAGGTCTACCTCGAGCGCCTAAACGACGTAATGGACACTCCGGCCGAGCAGGAGCCGGGTTGCTCATCTATTGCCCGCCGACTGAGCGGCGCATTATCGCTGGAAAAGGTCTCATTTCGATACAATTTATCTGAGCCGCTCGTCCTGGACTGTGTTTCTCTTTCGGTCGGTGCTGGCGCGAAGATCGCAGTCGTCGGGCGAACTGGTTCCGGCAAATCAACGATGGCGAGATTGATGGCCGGCCTCTACCACCCAACGGCGGGAAGACTTCTCTACGACGGGGTTGATTTAGCAAGCCTTGATCGAGCATCGGTCCGGAGCCAACTTGGCATCGTAACGCAAGAAACGCAACTCTTTAGCGGCTCTATCAGGAGAAATATTGCCTTGTCCGAGCCAGAAATGTCTTTGGACCGTGTAGTGATGGCTGCGAAAAGTGCCTGCATCCATGATGAGATTTCCGCGATGCCAATGGGGTATGAGACATCACTAGCTGATAGAGGAATGTCGCTCTCTGGAGGACAGCGTCAACGGCTGGCGATCGCGCGCGCAATTGCCAGCAATCCCGCCGTGCTGCTCCTGGATGAAGCTACGAGCCACCTCGATGCGGTGACAGAGGAGCAAGTAAACACTAACCTGTCAGCGCTTCAGTGTACCCGCGTCGTTATTGCTCACCGGCTAAGCACTATACGTGATGCCGACCTAATAGTTGTTATGGATCACGGACGAATCCAAGAGTTAGGCCGCCATGAGATCTTGGTTCGTGCCAATGGGCCATACGCCGAACTGATTCATGCGCAATGGAGCCAAACGGCAACGCCGACTGCGCCCAACACGTCATTTCCCAACAACCCGTCACTTCCGAACCCAGTTGCTCTCGGGACGGAGACGGCGATAGTCGAAGCGAGAATACACAATGATGAACGAATGGAATCCACTTCTTCCGCCAGAACACCGTCTGACTGAAACGGCGTGGACATCGATTGAAGCAATCACGCACGCAATTATTAGGAACGATTACCCGAAAAGCACCTCGACGCGGGTAGTGAGGCCGTACGAGGCACCCCTTCTCTATGGATACCTTGCGGCTGTCCACAATGATGACACGTGGGGAGCACGCGCCGTAACGGCGCTCAATGAAGCCATTTCCAGCATCGGAATGTACCGAGCGAACATCGGCCTATTCGGGGGTGTTTGCGGATTGGGCTGGACGCTGGAGCATATAGGCGCTCTTCTGATTGCTATGGAGGGGGCCGAAGGCGCTGAGGAGGACAGCGGTAGCTCCGGTACGGAAGACTCGGGGATGGAGCTCAACGCGTATGTATTGGACCTCATCGTGGGTGGGCCACCGCGCGCCAATTATGACCTGGTCAGCGGCTTGGTGGGCGCTGGCGTCTACTTTATTGAGCGGCTACCTCACGAGACAGCAATTCTGGGTGTGAAGGCGGTAGTTAACCAGTTGGAGGTGCTGTCCCGTCCCGTCGGCAAGGGGCTTGCATGGCATACAGCGCCAGAACTATTGCCCGATTGGCAACGCAAGCGGTGCCCCAGTGGTTACTACAATCTCGGCGTGGCACATGGAATTCCGGGGATAATCCAGTTTCTCACTTCGGCCGCCGTTCTCGGGATTGCTACAACCCAGTGTGCAGGACTAGTCGAAGGGGCCGTCGACTGGCTGATTGCACAGGAGCCACCCCAAGACTCATATGCTCGCTTTACGGCGTGGGTTGCGCCCGAACAAACCTCGGGCTCACGGCTGACGTGGTGCTACGGGGACCTGGGCATTCTTGCTGTCCTTAGCCAGGTAGTTGCCGTTTTTCCCCGGGAAAAGTGGAACACCTTTGTCCGCGAACTCCTTGATCGCTGTGTGAACTGGCCACCAGAACTCTCGGGAGTCGCTGACGCCCCGTTGTGTCATGGTGCTGCCGGAACAGCTCATATATTCAACCGGTTATTTCAAACGAGCGGCGATGCTCGCTGCAAGGACCGCGCGATCTTCTGGTTAGAGGAGTGCCTACTCATGAGGACTCCGGGGCAGGGTGTCGGTGGATATTCAGCTCGCACTATGCCCGATCCCCAAGGGCCGGTGGTATGGGATCCGACGCCTGCATTTCTCGACGGCGCAATTGGCGTAGCCCTCATGCTACTCTCTGCCGTGAGCCCATGTGAACCGGGATGGGACCGTCTCATGGCATTATCGAGAAAGCCGCTGACAGTGAACCTCCAAATGACCTAAGGGCGGATATGACTTATAAGCGATCTCTTCTTTCCCAAGTAGACAAAGTCTTTGAGGCGAAGTTTTTTGTGCTCCGAACCCCGCTCTTGCCATTTAGGGAACTGGCGGAATGGGGAGACTTGGCTCGCGCCGGCATCGACGGGGACCTAGCCGATACTGCGTCATGGAATGAATGCTGTAGACGTTTGCGAGGACACCTCAAGAGCATTGTCGAACGCCCAGAGGTATATCAGGCTCTCTTCGTAGCGTCGCCATCTCTCATAGCGGGTCTTGACTATTGGCGGCAAGACGCTAATAGCAAGCGGGGCCGCCAAGCGGAGCGAGCATTGGTCCGTTACTTTGCGCGGATGTGTTTCCGTCCCACTCCATTCGGACTGTTCTCTGGATGCTCAGTCGGGCAAGTCAATGCTGACACCCTGTCCAATGCCACTACGTTCGACTTAGGACCTCTATCGAAGTACCGAACAACCACAAGACTCGATTTTGACTATTTGTTTGCGTTGGCGCGTTCGGTGCGTTCGGACCCGTCCGTCGCATCGCAGCTGCTATGGTATCCGAACCCGAGCCTGCGTAAGGTGGGAAGTGCGTGGCACTATGTTGAATCCAGGGTTTCCGGGGGCCCCAATCGCAGCCATCACATGGTCAAGGTAGAAAGTGATGATCCTCTGGAGTCGGTGCTGGAGCGAGCGGCAGCGGGGGCGATGATTGATCAAATAGCCAATCACCTTATCGCACTGCCTGAGTTGGCTGACATCTCGATTGAGGATGTATCCGCCTACGTCACGGAGTTGATTAGCAACGAAGTTCTTTTGCCAACTCTGTCGCCGCCCGTCACCGGTCAATCCCCGGTCGTGGACCTCATCGAACAAATGGAGAAACTTGACCAATGTAAGGTGCCCGCTCGCACTCTCGCGGCGGCGCGAGATGGCATCGAAGAACTCGACCGGCAGGCGATCGGAATACCGATACAGCGGTATCAGACAATCACAAAGACGCTAGCTGAGTTACCAGCCAAGATCGATCCAAGCCGGATTTTTCAGGTAGACCTATCCAAGCCTGTTACGAGCGCCGTGCTCGAAGGACAAGTGTATGAGGAACTCGCATCGGGTATCGACTTGCTTTGGCAGTTTGGGCAGGGTGGTGAGCCAGACGTGTTACGGACATTTAGGGAAGCATTCGCTCGTCGGTTCGAGCGAGCGGCAGTGCCGTTGTTGGAAGCCCTGGATGAGGAGATGGGAGTCCCATTCGGGTCTACGGGCGCGGAAAGCGAGCCGTTACTTCGAGGGCTTCACCTGGCAGGCGGCACTGAAGGTGAACGTGGTCGTTCGCTACATGCCATACTTCAGGAGCGAGTCCTTGGGCGATCGCCAAGAGGGAGTGCTGAAATTGAGATCCGAGCAAGCGACTTACCTACCAGTGGACGCCGTGCGATGGAACTCCCCAGTTCATTTTCAGTCACAGCGACAATCGCGGCTGCATCACGTGCCGAGATGGAGGCGGGTAAGTTCGCCGTTTACATCAAGGGAATCATAGGCCCGGATGGTGCTCGGCTACTCGGGCGCTTCTGTCATGCCGAGCCTGTGTTGGAACAAATGATTCGCGAGCACCTTAAGGCGGAAGAGGCTACTAATCCCGAATGCGTCTATGCTGAAATTGTCTATCTGCCAGAAGGTAGAATCGGAAACGTACTGTGCCGCCCCGTCCTTCGCGAATATGAGATTGTCTGCTTCGGCCGTTCAGGCGCGCCGCCAGAGCGGCAGATACCGGCATCGGATCTACTCATCTCGGTTTCCGGAACTCGCGTGAAACTTGTCTCTAGGCGTCTTGGTCGCGAGGTTCGTCCGCGCCTCACGAACGCCCACGGATTCATGAATCCAAAATTGCCGTCCGTCTATCGCCTTCTGTGCTACTTGCAGCATCAGGGTGTCTCGACGCCGGGATTCTCGTGGGGCCAGGTGGATTCGGACTTTTTGCCTCGCGTGAGAACTGGAAGAGTCGTGTGGTCTACGGCCCGTTGGCGACTGAGTAAGGAGGAAATCGCCACGATTACAAAGGGGGATAATCTAGGGAGGTATCGAGCAATAAACGAGCTTCGCTCTCGACGAGAATTGCCGCGCTGGATCGTTTTAGAGGAATCGGACAACTCATTTGCGGTCGACCTGGAGAACCCGCTGCTCGTTGACTCTTTGGTTCACGTGCTCAAGCGTCGAAGCGCGAACGCCACGCTTCGCGAGCTTTACCCTTCGCCATCCGATCTGTGCGTTTCTGGTCCGGAGGGAGCGTTCTATCACGAGTTAAGCGTCCCATTCGCGCGGCGGCCGACGTTATCGGCCCCGGCCGGCATGAGTGCAGAGAGAGACACCTCTGCCGCGGTGGTCGCCCCCCGTTCGGCTCGATCGTTTGCGGTTGGCAGTGAGTGGACGTATCTCAAGCTTTACGGAGGGGGGGCTCTGCTAGATGACTGTTTGACGGCGGCGATCCCGACCGTCATTCGCCCAGCCGTACGTGCCGGTGAAGTGGCGCGTTGGTTCTTTCTCCGGTTCTCAGATCCATATCATCATCTTCGCATTCGGCTCAATGGCACGGCTTCGGTACTTCAGAGTCGCGTCAATCCGGCCTTGACTGAATTCTTTGCTGACTGGCTACAGCGTGGGCGAATTTGGAAGATTCAATTCGACACGTATGATCGTGAACTCGAACGATACGGCGGCCTCAGAGCCACCGAAATTTCTGAGGAGATATTCTGTGCCGACAGCGAGGCGGTAGTGAGTATCTTGGAACATCTGGAAGGCGACGCCGGCCTAGAGGAACGGTGGCGCGTCGCGGCCGTAGGGATCGACACCTTGTTGGCTGATTTTGGTGGCGATCTGGGTTGGCGCCGTGCGCACATGGAGAAGTGTCGTTCGATGTTTCATGCTGAATTTCAGGTGGACACAGCAGGTAAGCGACAACTCAGCGAAAGGTTCAGGGCGGTACGTAGCGCTCTTGAACAGTACTTAGACGGATCGGGCGGGCAGTGGCTGCGAGAAGTGTTTGCTCGCCGCTCTGCCGCAGTTCGGCCGCTTGTTGGACAGCTAAGAGAATTGGACGCTGCAGGCGCACTGCACGTCGGATGGGAGGATTTGATTTCGAGTCATTTGCATATGCACGTCAACCGCCTCGCTCGATCGGCTGGACGTGCACACGAAGCGGTGCTCTATGATTTTCTCTATAAGGTCTATGACAGTAAGATCGCAAGGGGCAAAATCTGAGCACAAAATCAAAGCGTGCGCCGCGCGTGAAAGCTGGCATAGAAGACACCGGCAGTGCAGGGGTCGGGGCGACAGCCTTGATGTGAGACAAGCGCTCCGTCGCGGAGCTATGCAGTTGAGGAGAGTGAGGCTCGTACTGCTGCCTGGGGTCCCTCAGCTCACTGGAATGGCCGTCTGACGGCAAAGTGGTTACGATGGAGAGGTGTTAGTGAGCGACACAGAACAGCGACTGGAGTTGAACTGCGGCATCTGCGGTGCCATACGTACGGTCTGCGTGACGCCCAAAGGGATGCCACGAACGCCGACGGGTTGGAAGCATCGTCCAACTGGCTACCTTTGTGGCACCTGCTGGAGGCAGGCGTACGTTCTTCGGTCGGTTGTAATGCCCGTAGCCGAGCCATTGGCCAACTCATGGGAGAACCTGTGGGACAGTCTTAGCCAGATGTGGCGGGCTACAACACAAGCGAGTAACTGGGCAATGACGGAGTTATATACACGCGACTTCCGGCGACTTCACGATCAGCGGATGCCCCCGATGCCGTATGTTTATCTATATCCGGAGATCCGGGCACGTTATCCAGAATTGCCACCGCGATCTGTAGTTTCCGTCGAGCGATCGTGTCAACTGAGATACCGGGCGAAACGTTATGCGGTCTCTTGGGTTGCGTCGGAGACTCTACCAATGTATCGGTATCCGACTCCATTCCCTGTGCCCAGCCAGGATTGGTATACTGAACTTGACAATGGTCGTTTGATCGTAAATATCCGGATCGCTAGCGAACGCTTCAGGCTAAGGCTCAGGGGTGGCCGTGACTTCCAGCGGCAGTTTAGGGCACTAGAGCTTATCCACTCAGAGGATGCTGTCCGAGGTGAGGTGGCTATCTACAAACGACGGAACATGTTAATGCTTAGGATTGTTGCTTGGTTCCCGATCGACCGGAGTGTTTCCAAGCGAGAGGGCGTTCTCTTTGTCAAGACCGATCCGGAGTCACTATTGGTTGGTGCTAGTGCTAATGGCCATACAATTTGGCAGTACGCCGGAGACCATGTCCGCCGTTGGGTCGCAGCACACCGTCACCAGTTGCAGCGATGGAATGTGGACAGCCGACATGAACGCGGCCGTGCGCCGTCGTTTGCAGCGCGGCGAACAGCCGCGACGGAAAAGTTCCGTGACCGGATGAATACGGCTATTCACCAAATCACGGCATCACTCGTTCACTTTGCCGAAGCGAAATCCTTTGCGACGGTGTGTTATGATGATGCCCGAAAAACGTATTGTGAGCAGTTTCCCTGGATGAGGCTCAGAAGCGTTCTCGCAGAGAAGTTGCGCGACGTGGGGATTGGCATCGAGATTTCGGGGGCGAACATAGTAGAATCAGTCTGTGAGTCAGACTTGAGTGATTAGCGCCACAAGCAGGCGCAGCGTGATCAACGCCGGGAACGCTAGTCGTCCCGAGCGCTCGCGGAAGGCTGTGGAACAGTCCGGGATATCCTTGTTGGCAGCCCCGGAAGGAGCCCATGTGGTTCCTCTTGGAAGATGATCACCAACACCGCCTTAGATGAACAGTCAAGAGCGGGTAGGGATAGAGCCTTGGCCGGTGACGAATTCCGCCATTGGCTGCGCAACTGGCTGTTCGATGGCCATGTTGGAGGCCGTGTTTTCGCCATGACACACCGAAATGGTCCGCGACCGTAAGACTTGCGTCCAGTCTCGCGGTTTTCGAAGTCGGCACAATACGTGAAGGTCCGTGCGCGGACGTGTGAGTCCTTCAAATCTGCGGGGCCGCCTTGGGTTGTCGAGTCGCACCGGATATAGTGTCTTCCTACGAGATTCCCAAGCCGGATCTTGGGAGACGTAGAAAGCCAGCGTCGGTCAATCTGACGAACGGGTACTCTATCCGGTGTTTTCCTGCCGCTCCGATCTTTCGAACCAAGTTCGAGTAACAATTGTAGCTACTCAACGAGCTGTGGCATAATACTGCGGAATAGCTGACTCAAGGCGTCCCGTCACGAAGTCCACGAGAACCGAGGTGCTTTCATGCAAGGACGACACCATCTGGCAAAGATGCTGGAGACTACTTCGGTGGCGGACTTTCTGACCCAATACTGGGAGAAGAACCTGCTGCACTGCGTCGGCCGGCGCGGTCGCTTCGTCCCGCTGCTGTCATGGCGTAGGCTTGAGACGATATTGCGGGAACAGCGCTTAGCCTATCCGCGACTGAGACTCTTTCGCAGTGGCGCGCTTGTTGACCGGGCAAGATATTCCACACAGGACGGGAGACTCCAACCTGATGATCTGTATCGCGAATTGTCGTCCGGGGCCACCCTGGTATTAGACTGTGTGGATGAAGCACACCGACCGTTGCGCAACTTTGCCGTTAATTGCGAAAAGTTCTTCGGTTGCCCTGTAAATATCAACGCTTATGCGGCATGGAAAACGCAGCATGGCTTTGATATTCATTTCGACACGCAAGACAATTTCATCCTACAAATCTACGGACGGAAGCGCTGGCGGATATGGGAGCCAACGCGCGAATACCCGTTGCCGTCCGACACTGCTGAGCCGCCTAAGACCTCGCCGATATGGGAGGGCCCACTGAGCGACGGGTCACTGCTCTACATCCCCCGCGGGTGGTGGCATGAAGCGTCCCCCCTAGGTGAGCCATCGTTACACCTGACTGTATCGATTAAGCCTCCAACTGGTGTTGACTTCATACAGAGTCTCGTGTTCCAACTCCGATCATCTATCGTCGCGCGTCGTAACCTGCCGACGCTAGGGGACGCCGAAGCGCGACAACAGGTCGTCGATCTATTGCGAAGTGAGTTGGCGGCGCTATGCGTTCCTGCGCGGCTCAATCTTTATCTTTCAAAGGTTAGAGCTGTTCGGCTCCGGCGCGTCGGTTGTCTCCCGCGGCCCGAATGAATTTCGGATCGCCTAGCGAAGCTTACATGACAACGACACCCTTAGATCGAATCGCCGCAATTTGACACCGGAGCAACGGCCGAAAGTTGCACTAGAAGTCGGGCTGGAGCATGGCACGATCACCGGAACATGCGAGTTCGGATCGAAGCCTGAGTGTTCAGTTCTAAGGGAACCCGCTCTTCGTAGGTCTCTACAGGAAAGACCCGCCAAGGGAGCTGTAATATTTCATTGACGCAGGAGCGCCATGTGTGTAAGATTACGCTGGAGACCAAGGCCCATGATGATGTACGACAATTAGGTGTTTATCTAACGCCGTAAGGAAGCCAAATGAAGAAAAAGCTCAGGCTGAAGAAGGTGACACTTCGGGATCTGGATGACGCCAGCCTCCAAAAAGTGGCGGGCGGAACAGACACTTTCCCTAATTTCTCGTGTAATACTTGCGAAACGAACTGTGGCACGTGTGACATCAACGCCGGAACGTGTGATATCAGCTGTACTATCGGCACAGACGACGGTAACACCTGCCAGGGTTCTTGCCAACAGAGTTGTGACAACGAATCGTACTGCGCAACCTGCTCAAACGAAAACACCTGCGGCAGCGCGTATTCGTGTCCGGCCACCGCCTGCGGTATGACTTGCGAAGGCGGCGGAACGTGCACTCCGGCGTGCAACGGAGGTTAGGCTCGATCAAGTGAAGTGAGCGGTAAGGGCTGCGCTGCTAGAACAGTTTCCCACTAGGCGAGGAGCGCAGCCCAAAACTCATTTGAGAACACAACAGCTATTATCGAACATGCGGGAGTCGCCACTCTGTACGGTGACCCGCTCGCGGAACTGTCGCGGACCGGCTCGCGAGGCGGAGCACCGGACACCAGTTGGGTTTCGCTCTTCGTACGTCAGGGATGCCTGAAACGCACGAAAGCTGTCGTGGGTTGTGAAGCGAAAGCCCGATACCCAGTGACGGGTTCTGACATGGCCTCATGCTTCGGGATGTGAACGCGAAGAGGCCCTGACGTTATTTCACACGCCCTCGGCCGCCGTGGCGACGCGCACGTGGCCATCTCACTATTCAAAATACGGCAGATCCTTATTGCCTGGCGTTGCGGAACCTTGCCAGCGCTGGGTATTCCTCTCCCGCCGGTATACTAGCAACGCGGCTAGCCTCGTGCTTACCTGACGGGAACCCGCCGACTGGCTTCTGGAGAGGACGGAGTGAACCACGGTGAGTTCCCTTCGACGTCTCAGTCTATTCGGCCTAGGCATAACGTAAGGCGCACCGCGCGAAAGACGGTCAACCGAGAACAGGTCTTGACCAACCATTATTCTCAAAACGAACCTGCCCCCCCGAATGGTTGGTTCTTCGCTGCACCCGGAGCTCTTGTTAGCGGCCGGCCAGCGGTATTTTCGCCGTGATATCGTAACGAACCTGAGTTGCTACCCGATGAGACTGTAGGACTCAACAGCAGGCGGTGGAGCGGTGGAGCGTTCGACTAGCCGGTCCTTCCGGACTGCCGGGAAAATGCAGTTTGTCGTGGATTGGCCGAAGCGATCACGCAAACGGGAGGAGGATTGCTGCTCGTATGAGCGCGATTTGGCGGGTGCATGTAATACGTTGGTAGTTGGCGACCTTACTCATATCGAAGAGCCTCAATCGGGCTGATCCTCGACGCCTTCATCGCGGGATAGATACCAAAAACGAGTCCCACGGCAACCGAAACACCGAATGCGATCCCGACCGAACCGGTCGTCACGATCGTCTTCCACTGCGCGGTCTGGGCAATCAGCCATGCGAGGAAGTATCCGAAGCCAATTCCTGTAAGACCGCCTCCGACGGAGATCAGGACCGATTCCGTAAGAAATTGGCGGACGATATCCGTTCGCCGGGCTCCTATGGAGCGGCGGACGCCGATTTCCTTGGTGCGCTCCAGGACCGTCGCCAGGACAATGTTCATGATGCCGATACCTCCGACCAGCAGCGAGATCGCCGCGATCGCAACCATTACGTATGTGAAAATGGTTTGCGTGCGCTTCTGCTGGGCCAGTAAGGCCGCCGGAATCGTGACGGTGAAGTCCTGGACTCCGTGGTGGGTCGAGTTGAGCACGCCGGTGACGATCTTCGCGACCTCAATACTGTCTGCCCGCTCGCCAAGGCGCAGCTCGACGCCGTCGAGGTCATCCCGCATGGAACTCATGGGGTCCCAAAAACGGTACTCGAACGTGGAGCGTGGCGTCAAAATGATGTTGTTGAGGTCCTGCATTGACGTGCCGGAGTTCTGCGCCCCGGCGACCAACTGCTCCCGGAGAACGCCGATGACTTGCAGCCATGTCTGGTTCACCTTAATAAACTTGCCCGTAGCCGGCCCGAAGCCAAGGATGCTCACCTTAGCCGTGTCTCCCACCACGCAGACCGGGGCGCTAGCCGCCTCGTCCCAGTCGGCAAAGAATCGGCCCTCCGCGAGGCGCAGGCTGTGGATCGTGCGGTAGCTGGGCGATATGCCGAAAAGCTCCGGCATGTCGAGCGAGGGCTTGGGCAGGATGCTCGCGGGATGGAGCGTCTTGCGGACGGAAAACATCTCGACGGCATCGATATTAGCACGGAGGATTCGGACGTCGCGGTCGCTCAATCCTTGCGAGGATTTGCGCCGTTCGAGAAACTCGTCGCGATTCATGGTTTGGCGCGCGTCAATGAGGATGTTGCGAACGCCGAGTTGTTCAATGAAACGCAGCGATTCCTCACGCGCGCCCGAGCCGATGGCGAGCATCCCAATGACCGAGCCGACGCCGAAGACAATGCCTAGCGCCGTCAAGACGGTGCGCGCCTTTGCGCACGAAGATTTGAAAACGCCTGTCCCACATCGGAGAGAAGGTTCATTTGGTGATCGCCTTCGTCGCGCTCTGGGCTCTTGGTTGAGCGGGCTTGTTCTGCTCGCTTGGATTCGTAAGGGCGACAGTCTCACCCTCGTTGACCCCGGTAATAACGGCTTGGCTCTCGGTGCGCTTGACGAGCGTGACATCGTGCGGGGTGAAGCTGGTGGCCGTTTTCACATAGATAAACGGCTTTCCGTCGCGCTCGAAGATCGCTTGGGAGGGGACGGATAACACGTTGTCCAACTTTTCAGCGGTGATGATGAGGTTCGAACTCATTCCGGGTCGCAGTTCCGGTCCTGCTTGTTCGAGGACCATGCGGCAGTCGAATCGGCGATCCCACGGCTGGCCGACGGAATTGCCGAGTGTCGTCACACGCGCCGGAAACGATTTGCCGGCGAGCGCCACGACCGATACCGTTACGGCTTGGCCGGGCGCGAGGTGGCCGCGGTCTACCTCGGCAATCTTCGCGCTGACCTCCCAATTCTCCAAGTCCGGGATCTGTGCGACCGCAAGTCCGGGACGCACGGTGTCTCCCAACTGCACGATCGGAAGCATCATGCCCTGCGTCATCATGAAGAGGTTGGAAGTATTGGATTGCAGGTTGACATAGCCGGACGTCTTGGCTTTGAGCGTCATGCTATCGATGTTGCGCTGCGCAATGGTGGCCATCGTGCGGGCGCGATTCTCGCCCGCCCGCTGAATGGCGAGCGCGGCACCACCACTCGCTTTACGACTGGCCAGATCCTGTTCAGCCTGCTTCAATCGATTGCGCGCTGCTTCGAGCGCGATTTCATTGTCGCGCGCCTTCATGGCGGGAACGAAACGGCTGCGGCGGGTTTCGACTTCTGCGATTTTGACCGTAGTCTTGGCGGCCTCAAGTGCAAGCCGCGCCTCGACGTCGGCAGCCTGATTCTCGGCCTCTGCCTGGGCAACCTTCTGCTGCGCCTCTGCCAAGTCGGCTTGGGCCTCGCGAAGGTTGTACTCCTGCTGCGTGGTGTCAAACTGGACCACGATGTCGCCCTCTTCCACCATTTCCCCGTTCTGCCGCAAGTCCGTCACCGCGAGAGTGTCGCTGCCGATCATCGGCGCAACGAGCATCTCGGGCTTGCCACCCTGCAACTCGCCCCGCGCCGTGACTGTGATCGACACCGGCCCTCGCTTGACCCGAGTCACGGGCGTCTCGACGGCTGCTTCGACGAGCACGTTCTGAATGGCGCGCCACGCGACCCAGGCAACGATGCCTAGGGCGGCGAGCACGAGAATGAGAATTGCAAAACCCCGCAGCTTCTTCATTGCTTCGGCTGCTCCTTTTCCGCGTCAACAAGGGTCACTTTGGCACCTTCGGGTACGCCCGAAATGGCGACTTCGTCGGGGTTGCGCGCGAGCATCTCAACTTCGATGGCGCGGTACGCGCCGTTTTCGGCGACATACACGATCGGTTTGCCAGCGCGCTTGAAGAGCGCCTTCGCCGGCACGCTGAGCGCGTTCGGGATGCGGCTGATAATGATGTCCATGCCACCGTTCATCTCGGGCCGCAGTCGCGGGTCCGGCTTGAGGATCGAGGCGGCGGCGCGGAAGCTACGGTTATATGGATATTCCATGCTCAATTCGGCGAGGGCGGAGACCTTGCTGATTTTTGCCGGGATGAGCAATTCGGGCATCGCGTCGATACGGACCACGACGTCCTGTTGCACGGCGACACGTCCACGGTCGCCCTCTTCGAGCTTGGCGTCCATTTCGAGGGTGCTGAGGTCGGGGATCTGCCCCAGAGCCATACCGGAGCCGACATTGTCACCGATCTTAAACGGACGAGCTTCATTCGTGCTCATCACGCCAGAGTAGTTGAGATTGAATGTCAAAAGCCCGCTCGACGGGGCTTTGAGCTCCATCTGATCGATACGCGCCTTGGTGATATCGACGTCTGCTTTGACTTGGTCGCGTTGACGGGTAAGCGAAGCAATTCGGGCCTTGCTGGAGGCGTCGTGCTGCGCCACCGTGGCTTGGTGCGCCTTCAGTTTCTGCTCGGCGACGGAAAGATCCAGCTTTAGTTGCTCGCCTTTGATGCGGCTCTCGATGGCGGCGAGGTTGGCCTGCAGACGCGCGCGCTCGACGGCAAATTTCGCATCCGCGAGATCAGTCTGGTCTTGTTGCGCGGTGATGTTCGCCTGCGCGACCGCCTGGTCGAGCGATGCGGCCGACTGGCGCAACTGCGCCTCCTTTTGCATGACCTGCTGCTGGGCGGTGCTGGAGTCGAACTTGACAATGACCTCACCTTCGCCGACTTGCTCGCCAGCCGCGGCCAGCCAGCCGATGCGCAGATTCGGGACCACCGGCGTATAGATGCCAGCAGACTTGTTGGCTCGAAGCGCGCCGCGACACCGCACTAATACGAGGAACTCGCCCTTCCGTACCGGAGCGGTGGGAAGTGTGGCGGTAGTTTGCCCGGTACGGAGACGGTACACGCCGAAGGCACCGCCACTGATGGTCAAGAGGATCAATAAGGCGGTCAACCAGGGGCGCAGGATGGTCCAGATTTTGTTCATCGTCAAGTCCTCAGTTCGAAGCCGGCGTCGTGTTCGCGGCCGTGCGAGGCGTGAGGACAACTGCAGCCGAAAGGTCGGGCAACAGATGAGGGTCGGTTTGGTCGAGGCCGAAAATCGCCACGAAGGTTTTCAGCGGCGTGCCCATGCCGGACGACGCGACGGGGCTGGCCGAGATGAAATGCGCCCGCAACGTCAGTTCGGGGTACGCGTCGAAGTGGACGGAGACGACACGGTTGGCGATCAGGGCGGTCACGTCGGGCTCGTTAATGGAGCACTTAATGATCATCTCTTTTGGATCGAATATGCTCGCCAGCGGGTAACCCCGGTAGATCTGGTCGCCGACCTGTGCGCGGCCGAGCGATCCAGAGCGGGGAAGCAACTCGTGGACGACCATACCCGGCAGAGGTGCGCGGATCTCGAGCTTTTTGAGGTTGGCTTCGGCGCGTTCGATTAAAATCTTTTGGCGGTCGCGCTGGAGCTCGATCCCACGAAGGGCCGCGGCTTCGGCCTTATCCCGAAAGCCCATTACGAGTTTCAGGTTCGCGACGCGGCTTCGGGCACCTTCGGCGCGCGCCTCGCTTTGCAAACGGTCGATGTCGCTGAGCACGGGGCCTTTTTCCAACTCAAGCTCCGCTTTTTTCTGATCAGTCTCCGCTTGGCGGAGTTCCACGGCACGCCGTTCGGCTTCGGCTCGATTTTCAGCGATTTTCTGGTTGACTTGGTGGCCAAGGTCCTCGAATTTCGCCCGCGCGTCACGGGCAGCGTCAATTTGAGTGGCCGGGTCGAACGTGGCGACGACGTCACCCTCCTTAACGCGAACACCGTTAGCCACAATGTTCGTCAACGTCAGGTTTCCAAACTGGCCTTGAATTTGAGGCACGGTAATTTTCATCGAGTGTACCGCTTGGACTAGGCCGCTGATGCGAATCTCCGCTTTTTCGAGGGAAGGGATCTCAGGAGCTTCTGAAGCGGCGTTGGCGGTCGTTGCAATGCGCGTGTTGCACCCTGCGGTGAAAAACAGCAGCGCAAGTACGGATAATGTCACGAGTGGCACGGAGGCACCTCGGAGGATCGACGTTTACAAGTGCATATGCGTTGTAGCATATTCCTTCTTCGTTCGCGATTGTGTCGGGATACGCCCAGATATCAACTTCACCAGGCTATTTCGAGAATCAGTATATCGTATGGCGTAATACCGAACGTGTCAACCGGATTGAACAGCCGACCCGCGCGGCAAAAAACCCGGTCTTTCAGCGGCACTATCGTCGCGCGAGCCACGCGCCTGCGGCCCGCCACGAAGCAGTGGAAAGCGGAGATCGCGTACGACGCTCGGCAGGACGGCGCGTCCTTCACCGGCAAGGTTCGACTCGACCTCGCCATTCACCGGGCCATCGTCGATGGGATCTACGAAGGTCCTTTCTCGGGCAGTCCCATCCGCGGGCCGGGTGGGTGCCGGCGTCGCGTTCGAATACGACCTAAACTCCTCCGATTCTGGGCTCCCGTGGGGTAGCCCGCCTCGAGCTTGCGACCGCGTCGCACTCGAAGGGCAGCGCAACGTCGGCTGCGATGAACTGGCAGTTCCCCTCGCGCATCGCCGGATGCATTAGCGCCCACGGCGGCGGTTAGTCGGACGCGCCCCGCCGCAGTTTCGATAACCCCTGTGTCTACACGGCGGCTAGAAGGCGACCCAAAGGCTCGCCCCGGTACATCGAATCGGACTTCGTTGCGCTCCGTCGCGAAGACGACCGCGCGCCCTTGATCACTGACGTTGTGCTCGGTTCACTGCTGTCCGGCTAAAATTCCTCCGAACCTGACAACTATCCCTGAATCAGAGTGATAGGGGGAAAGTTGGATTTTTCGATTTCAACTTTTTCTGGCGCGTATG
>Ga0207661_10000477_pt1 | contig 25885 bp, 27 predicted proteins | sample KBSC713LmetaG_FD_184337 | JGI IMG/M metagenome (GOLD analysis project Ga0207661, IMG submission 184337) | Corn rhizosphere microbial communities from Kellogg Biological Station, Michigan, USA - KBS C7.1-3L metaG (SPAdes) (version 2) | ecosystem: Host-associated > Plants > Roots > Rhizosphere ...
ATGTTGAGACCGCGCTGACCAAGCGCGGGACCGATCGGGGGCGAAGGATTCGCCGCACCGGCCGGGACCTGAAGCTTCAGGTATCCGGTCACTTTCTTTGCCATTTATCACTCCTGTTGTGCCGGCCCTCTCGGCCAGCGATTTCAGGTTCGTGGTTCGGATCGAGGCGGCTGGCGACCGCCCTCTCCTCCCACGGCCTCTCCAGGAGGCGTCGCCGCCTCCATTCCTCTCGTCGTGCCCGGGCTTGACCCGGGCATGACAAAAACGGTCAAACCTTCTCGACCTGACCGAATTCCAGCTCGACCGGCGTGGCGCGGCCGAAGATCGAAACCGCGACCTTCACGCGCGAGCGCGCCTCGTCGATTTCCTCGACCACACCCGAGAACGAGGCGAACGGACCATCGGCCACGCGGACGTTCTCGCCGATCTCGAACGACACCGAGGCCTTCGGCCGCTCCACGCCCTCCTGTACCTGGTGCAGGATGCGCATGGCTTCAGCTTCCGAGATCGGCATCGGCTTGTTTTCCGCGCCGAGGAAGCCCGTCACCTTCGGCGTGTTCTTGATCAGATGAAACGCCTCGTCGGTGAGCTTCATCTTGACCAGCACATAGCCCGGGAAGAACTTCCGCTCCGCGTCGATCTTGCGGCCGCGGCGGACTTCCGTGACCTTTTCGGTCGGCACCAGCACCTGCTCAAACAGCTCATCAAGCCCGCGCTGCTTGGCCTGCTCGCGGATCGATTCCGCGACCTTCTTCTCGAAATTCGAATAGGCGTGGACGATGTACCAGCGCTTGTCCATGGTCTCGATTGCGGCGGTTGCCATCAGTGAATGCCCAATACTAGTGTAATCAGGTAGCGGATGATCTGATCCGAGGCGAAAAAGAACAGCGACGCGAGCGCAACCATCACGAACACCATGATCGTGGTGATCGTGGTCTCACGACGGGTCGGCCAGGTGACCTTGGCGGTCTCCGAGCGCACTTCCTGCAAGAATTTGAACGGGCTGAAAGCCATCGTTTGGTATCCGCGTCCGTCGCCAGACGAATTACTGATTTAAGGGGGAACCGAACAGCTCGATCGGCCAAACTTGTTCTGGCCCAACCCTCTCTCGAAGGATGAGCCGGCAGGCGGCCTCGATGGTTCGGGATTTCAAACGCCGCGCCGGAAATCCGCCTTTCGAGCGGGCCGGCTGCAGGTAACCCGCTATGTACTGCCGGAATGGCGAAAGGTCAAGCTCCCCAGGACGGTGAGAGGCCTATCCATCCAAGGGATATCAAGGCCTTAACCACAACGCAGCCGCGATCGTGTTCTCAATTGCGGCTGCGTTCAAGTTCATTTTCCTATTGCAGCTGCTGCACGCCCACCCTTGCACGCCGTTTTCTAACGACAAACAACGTCAGCTGACTCACCACCAGTAACAGCGATATGCCGCAAAACACAGCGCTGATGGGGTGCGTTACGAACACCGTAAGATTGCCGTCCGAAATCAACAGAGCGCGGCGGAAATTATCCTCGACCATCGGACCCAATATGAATCCAAGCAACACGGGAGCCATGGAAAAACCGCAGTATATGAACACATAACCGATTATTCCAAAAACCAGCACTTCACCAACCTGAAACGTATTGTTGTCGGTACTGAACGCACCAACCGCAATAAAGAACAGGGCCGAAGAATACAGGTATCTATAAGGGACGTTCAGCAACTTCACCCAGAAGCCCACCAAGGGTATGTTGAGGATCATCAATATGAAGTTGCCAATCCAGAAGCTGGCGACCAGGCCCCAGAAAAGATCCTGATGGGTGGTGATCAACCGCGGCCCAGGCTGTATCCCCTGTATCAGCAGGGCGCCAAGCAAAAGCGCCATGACCGGATCGCCCGGAATCCCGAGCGCCATCGTGGGGATAAAGTCAATCTGCGTTTTCGAATGCGCTGCAGCCTCGGCCGCGGCCACGCCCCCCATAAAGCCCGTGCCCAGGCGCGCGCGATGCTTGCTTAGCTTGCTTTCCAGGGCGTAAGCCACAAACGGGGTGATCATCGGCCCGGTGCCCGGCAATGCTCCAAAAGCAGTACCCACCGCCGTTCCACGTATCATGGGCAAAATCGCTTCCTTCGCCTCCTGGTACGTTGGTATTAAGTCCTTGAGGCGGATCTTCAGGTGCGCCTTGACGACCGCGAGATGATTAACATTCTTCAAAAACTCCGCGACGCAGAACAAGCCAAGAGCGAGCGCGACCAGATTGACGCCTTCCTGCATATCCAGGAGGCCAAAGGTAAAGCGCGGAAGGCCGCTGGTGACATCTATGCCGAAAGTGCCCAGAAACATGCCGAACAAGGTCATGGCTATTCCCTTGATCGGCGACCCCTTTGACATAGTGCTACCGGCGACCAAGCCCAGGAGCATGATGGAGAACACCTCGACCGGCCCGAATTTAAATGCTGCTGCCACCAGTATCGGAGAGAACAGCATCATGATTACGATGCCAACCGTTGAAGAAAATACGGCCGAGGTCATGGCAACGAAAAGCGCTGCGCCGCCCCTGCCCTTTTGTGTGAGTGGATAACCATCCAGGCAGGTGACTGCATGTGCAGGGTGCACCGGAAGGTTTAGCAGAATCGCGCCGATGGCACCGCCGTAAATTGATCCATAAAACAGCCCCGAAAGCATCACGATGGCAGACACGGGATGCATCGTAAATGTAATCGGCAACAGGATCGAAATTGCGGCGAGCGCACCAATGCCCGGTAGTACGCCGATGATATTGCCTGCAACAACGCCTATAGTCGTCCACATCAGGTGTTGGGGCTGCAAAGCAATGCTGAAGCCAAGCAGCAGATCATGCAGGGCAGTCTCCACGTTTATACTCCCCCACCCAGGAGAGGAACCTGGAGCTTGAGGAGCCACCAGAACACGACTACCGCCACAACGCACATAATGAGCGACGCGATGACCGCCGCCTTGACGGTCATGCTTTTGTCTCCCATCGCTGAAATGAACACGACGGCAAAAGTGGCCGGCAATAACCCGGTATAGGTAACCAGGAAAATAAACGCCAGTATGCCGCCAGCAATACAAAGCCAGCCGCGCCACTCGGGCCGCAGTTCTTCATTGGTTGCCATGTTGTGCCGGCCAAATCCCTGCGCCACAATCACGGCTCCCGTTATCATCATCAGCACACCAATAAGAACCGGATAAAATCCCGCTCCCGTGTTAGCCAGCGTGCCGATGCCGTATGAGGATCCCACTACTTGTGAAACCAGCCCGAACAATATGATCAGGATGCCGCCCAAGTAATCTTTGTTCAGACTTTTCATCATCTCGATCTCGGAACAGATGGGTATCCAAGCTCAATGGCCATCATTGATGGGTGCACTGCTCCGTGCACCCATAGCTTGCCAAAGGCTATGCAGATCGCCCTTTCAGTATCCTTTGATGCGCCGAGCAGATGGGCGCAGCATCTCCAGGCTTCAGTAGGGGTCGGCGACCTTGATCGATTCGAGCACGGTACGCTTGCGGAAATCCTGTTCACGTCCGTTTGGCGTAATAATAACAAGAAACTGATTCCAGGAATCACCAGTGTTGTGGTGGGAATGAAGTGTTCCTGGCAGGCTTGCGCCGGCTTCGCCCTTCTTGAAGGTTACCGAACCGTGATCAGTTTCAATCGTCATGCAGCCTTCAATCACGTAGTAAACTTCAGTGACCGTCTTCTTGTGCTTTTCGGTTTCTCCTCCGGGCGGCATCGTCACGAGCGACACCGACGCCCCGTTCACCCCCATGTTTTGATCGACCAATATTTTTGTCAGGCGCGATGCGCCGACCAGAGTCTCCGTCTCGGACTGCGCTCTGTGAACTACGCCATCTACCGTCTTAGTTTCAGACTTCATTACCAACTCCAGTGTTTGGCCTGTCAGAACATTGGTTATCGGAGAAAGCTCGATCAGCAATGTTCGAAAAGCCGGTTGCGTTTATTCGATTAGGGGTACCTTGCAGGCGCATAAACACGTCGTACGTCACTCGACTTCGACTGCTCCACGCTCCCTAGGCATAACACTCCGCATAGAGAGAACTTCATTTCCCGGACCTCCCAGGCTATTTATCTTTACCGGAGCATCCCTCTTGATTGTGACGTTAAGATCAAAAACGTCGTACCGGTTGTAATATCCAACGACGTCGTGCATGCGCTTGGGCGCCACGGAGTCGCCAAGATTTATGTCGGCAATGCACAGCCCTTCTTCGGTGCTTAAGACGTCAGATATGATTTTTCCTGTGGGGCCGACAATCATCGAAGTCGACTGAGCGCCGCGTTCAAACAGCGGCAAAACATTGCCACCCAACCCCGACAGGAATTGCCGCGCCGTATCGTCAAAGGGCGTTGCCGCGACGATGTTGAATAATTTGCCTTCGAACGCGTGATTGGCTGCACGTATCCTGATAGCATCCTGTATGTCATAGGCTCCCTTGCCGTCGGGAGACCTGGCGGGGAATACCGAAGGATAGCTGGATATGTGAATCTGCTCGCCTTGCGCTATCAGCGCATAGCGCGCCAACGGGTTGGTATTCTCCCCGCATATCAGCATGCCGACGCGACCCAATGCCGTGTTGGCGATTTTCAACCCGGCACTGTCTCCATTTGCCCAGATCAACTTCTCAACGCTGGTCGGAACAAGCTTCCTGTGGTGACTGAGAACGGTGCCGTCGCTATCAATCAGCAGATTGGCGTTCCACACGCAGCCTACGCTGGCATCTGTGCCTTCGTTGAAGCCAATGGAGACCACTATTTTATTTTCCGCGGCTGCCGCGCATATACGACGAATCTCGGATCCGCTGATTCGCAGTCCCCGCTCGACCATCTGGTTGAACAGGCCATCGGTCTCCATGGGCGGAATCACTTCCCCCCAATGCGGGTAGCCTGGAAGAAAGCTCTCTGGAAACGCAATCAGTTGCACGCCCTGCTTCGCGGCTCGCCCTATGACATTACACGCCTTGTCGACCGTCTTCTCTACGTCGAAATATACAGGCGCGACATGCGCAGCGGCTACTTTGCAGCGGGGAAACTTGATCATTGCATTCTCCTGGTTCAAACCCTCTGCGTCGGCAGGCGCGGCGTGGAGTTTCAAAATGAGTTCGATCTAATCTTCGATCTTTATATTCGCCGCCTTTATCACTTTGCCCCACTTCTCTGTCTGGGACGCTATATAGTCTGCGAACTCCGCCTGCGTGGTCGGTGAAGCGATCGCGCCCTGATTCAGAAGCTGCTTCTTGACGTCCGGGCGGTTCAGCGCTGCCACCAGCTTCTCGTTCAGATACGCCTGCACATCTTTGGGCGTCTTGGCCGGAGCCAAGACACCGAACCAGTTGGTGACGTCAAAACCTGGCAGGGTTTGTGAAACGGTTGGAATTTCGGGGAACAAGGGCGACGGTTTGGCGTCCAACACGGCGATTGCGCGCAGCTTGCCGGACTGAATGAACGGCTTCGTGAGTAGCACGGTATCCACTGCCAACGGCACTTGGCCACCAATCACCGCCGTGATGCTTGGTGAGCTTCCTTTGAAGGGTATGTGCTTCATGGCGATGTGCGCTTCCAGGTTCAGCTCTTCGCCACCCAGATGCAGCAGGCTGCCAATACCGCTCGTGGAGAACTTCAGCCCCCCCGGCTCCTTTTCTGCAAGATCAATGACGTCCTTGACCGTGCGCACGGACTCCTCCGGGTTGGCAACCAGGATCAGTGTGGCATCAGCAATTTTTGAGATCGGAACAAAATCGTGCTGAATGGTGAATGGCAGCTTGTATAGGAGCGGATTGACGCTGATGTTTCCCGCCGTGCCGAAGAATAACGTATGGCCATCGGGCTTTGCACCCGCCACTCTGGCTTCAGCCAAGCTACCATTGGCACCGCCAATATTCTGCACGATGACTGAGAGACCCGTTTCTTCGGCAAGCGCCTTTGAAATGATGCGCGCGAGGACGTCCGTGCCGCCCCCGGGCGGGAACCCCACAACCAGCTGAATCGGGCCTGCGGACAAGCCCTCTGCGCTCGCCCCGAAAGGCACGACGGCAAGAGCGAGGAGCAAAAGGAGTTGGGTAATTCGGCGCCCTATTTTCATAATTTGTCCCTGACAAGACTAAGTGATTTGACCCGCCGTCGTCGCTGACCGCCGTATGACTACGCTGTGATCGGACTACGGAGCTCGACGTGGGCGCTGACGATTGAGCGCATCGTCTCGAAAGGCATCAGCGATGACCACCTTCCTTTTGGAGATCCTTGGGTAGAGTGGACTTCAGGTTGGCGTACTTCGTCTTGGTCATGGATGGCCTAGATGAAAATGCATCGTACCAAGTCGCGATTTTGTCGTTACCCCTCCGCCAGTCGTCCTGAGGAAAACGAACTTCGAAGTAGCCGAGCGCACACCCCACCGTAACGCTTCCAATGGTTACTGGGCCGTCCAACAGTCCAACATGCTCGTTCAGCCACGAGATTGCCGAGCTAACGGCCAATCGTTGCCTCTGAATCCACGCTGGAGACTGCTCATTTTTCGGACGTATTGTCTCGTTGCGGCGTGAAACGTTCGCATCGAGAATTCCATCACCGAGCGCTTGAAGTCTCAGCGCATTCCAGCGCGACCTGCCCTCTGACGGGAAGAGCTTGGGACCGCTGTGGAGACTGTCGAGGTATTCACAAACGACTCGGGAATCAAAGAGTGGCAACTCTTCCTTTTCGAAGACGAGCGTCGGAATCTTGCAAAGCGGGTTGTCCGCACGCAAATATTCATCGGCATGGGGATTCGTTGCGATCCACTTTAAGCGGTCGTACAAACCCGTCTCGTGGGCTGTAACCAGCACCTTCCTGACAAAGGGCGACGTGATAGTTGCATGAATTTGCATGATTTCTCCGAAATACTACAATGTCTACTAGCAGCGTTTTCCAAAATTGGAAAGCCCAATTTTGGTGTGGCATTTTGACGGATTTTGAGGTGGTATTTTGACCGACAAGAAAGGTTCTGATTTTGAAAAGATCCGTCCTGCGCGTCTCTATGAGACCGTAATCGACGCACTCGGCAAATGGACTGCCGCGCAAGGTCTTCGAGCCGGCGCCCAGCTTCCGACCGAGCGGGTACTGGAATCGAAACTCGGCGTTAGTCGCCCCGTCGTGCGAGAAGCGTTTCGCGTTCTTGAATCAAACGGGGTCATTGCCAGCAGACAGGGTGGTGGTCGCTTTTTACTCCAGAATGACATCCCAACCAGCGATGTACTGCGGAGCATTCGCCTGGATAACAGCCGTGACAACCTGCTCAAGCTTTGGGATGCGCGTGAAATCGTGGAATGCAGAGCAGCCGAGCTGGCTGCGCTGAACGCGTCCAAAGAACAGATACGAGAAATCTTCCGACCGCTGGAGAACCTCAAGGTCGTCCACCCCGAAGACTACCGAGCCTCCGATGCAAACATCGAGTTTCACATTGCAGTCGCTCGAGCTTCGGGGAACGTTTTTCTTGATGGCGTAGTTCGAAATCTGGTTGAGGAGTTCCGGCGAATTGACTTCAAGTACCTTTTGCCGCTTGAAACATGGGACACTTTGCAGTCCGATCACCTACCGATCGCCAAGGCGATCAAAGCGGGGGACTCTCGTGCTGCAAAGCGAGCCATGCAGTATCATTTTGACAAGCTGAGAAAGTCATTGGATTAGGCTTGGGCATAGCCTGTTTTTGTTTTCTCCAGCGTCTGCCTTCCCTTGAACGCCTGCTCAGGACCTCCTGGAGTATGGATGACAAGATATTCCACCCATTCGGACCCGATATTTTGATGTGAGTGCAAGGTACCCGGCAAAATGGCGATCGCGTCGCCTTGGCTGGCAACGGTTCGCTTACCACCGGAGGTAATCTGAAGCGTGCCTCTGATCACATAGAGAACTTCCGTTTCAAGCTCTTTCCGATGCTCTTCATAGCCTCGCCCCGGAGGTATCGTGACCCAGCAAACCGAGGCCCCCTCAACCTCTGTGGTCTTGTCCACGAGAACTTTCGTGAGACGACAGTAACTAACGTAGGTGTCGACCTCCGATTGTTTAACCAGTCGCACACCGCCAAGTGGTTCACTCATTCGCAAGTTCCTTCCTGCTTTGCTGGGATCGCGTAGGCTTGCGGTTGCCTATGCTCGAATACTTCTGTAACTCTCGTGACCAGCTCCATGTTCGAAGTAGCTGGCACGATCATGTGCCCTACAGGTAAGAACCTTAGCCAGGTTGCGATCCTCGGCCCACGGCTCAATATTGATTTGAGCTACAGCCACTCGAACGACCTCTTCCGATCTTGTCAGTTGCGATTCGTCAGCGGGCATTTGCCATCGCTTTCTGATCGGAACGCGTCTTCCGCCCGAATTACCTTCCGGACGTTAAGTAGATCATATGGCCCCTTGGACTCCGCGGGTTGCTTGACCTCCACAAACAGCATTCGATGCAAGGCTCTGCCATCGGCTCTGAGCTTTACTTTTCCAAAAAGCGGATCGTCCCACGACGTGCTCCTAAGCTGCTTGATCACCGCAGCTCCGTCGGAGGACTGGCCCGTCTCCTTTACGCCGCGGAGATAAGCCAAAACCGAGGAGTAGACGCCAGCGTGTCCCATTGTCGGCATGGCCCCGTTATTGCGCGCCGCGAAACGTTTGCTCCAGGCCCGCGTGCTCTCATCAAAATCCCAATAGAATGCATCAGCGTAAGCCAGGCCTTGCGTGGCACTCAACCCAAGCGATTTCACATCGGAAATGAACACCAACAAGCCGGCAAGCTTTTGAGTTCCTCTACCAAGCCCAAACTCCGCGGCCTGTTTCATGCTTGTCACTAAATCGGCGCCAGAGTTTGCGAATGCCACGACATCCGGCTTCGTCGATTGCGCCTGCAGGAGAAACGAAGAAAAGTCTGAACTATTGATTGGAGCTCGCACCTGGCCCAGCACCACTCCACCGGCTTGCTTTACAACATTTGAGGCATCGCGTTCCAACGCATGCCCGAATGAGTAGTCGGCGGTGATGAAGAACCAGCTCTTTTTTCCTTCTGCTACCAACTCACCCGCCGCAATCTTTGCGAGCGAATATGTGTCGTAAGTAAAATGAACCGTATTTGGAGAACAGGAGGCACCGGTAAGCTCTGAACTTCCGGAACTGGATATGAACAGTGCCTTATTTTTCTCTCTGGCGACTGCAGACACAGCCAAAGCTATGGAAGAGTTGGGTACATCGACAACCATGTCGACACCATCGACATCGAACCATTTGCGCGCGATAGCTGCGCCAACATCGGGCTTGTTCTGATGATCTGCGGATACGACGCGAACCTTGAAGTCGTTGCCGTTAGCCGCTTCGAAATCCTCTACCGCCATCTTTGCAGCTTCGATAGAACCGTTGCCGCTGTTGTCCTTGTAGAGACTGGACATATCAGTCAGGACACCAATCGTCACCGCCTTCTGCGCCTGAACGGCATGGGCCATGAAAAGAAGCATGACGCCTATGAGCACCGATTTCATGCGATGTACCCCTACTCTCTTTATTCGCTATCGCCAGGAAGAGGTCACGCCGTGTTGCTCCGGCGGACGGAACTCCATTTCGCTCTTTCGCAATACATGCTTGGGAGGCTGGCCAGCCGGCTCTTCTCTGAAGAGATTGTTCGATCGAGCCAGAAGTGGAAGGTTTTGCATCGAATAAAGAATTGCATCTTCTGTTTCCGACGCGTTGACATGCTCGTGGTAGGTCCAAGCGGGCGTGAACACGATGTCACCGAATTCCCAGTCGTAGCGAACACCGTCGATGTTCGTGTAGCCCTTGCCCTGCAGAGCAAAATGGAGTGCCCACGGCGAATGACGATGGAGTTGGCTTCTTTCGCCCGGCTTCATCAGCTGGATGATAACAGCCAAATCCTGCGCGACGCTGACATCCTCGATCATGTCGGGGTGTGACAGAGCTACGATCCGCCGCTTCCAATCCCGTTCGCTCGCACGAACAGCGTCAACCAGTTCTGTGTACTTCCAGAGTGCAGGGGTCAGTAGGGGCTTCTTCGCATTCTCCGTGTATTCTTTGTAGGGAACAATCGCGCCCTTTTGGACTTGACCAGTCATTTCAGTCTCCAGGATTGCCAAAAATTGGCTATCCCAATTATGAGCTGCTCATCCAGATGTCAAGTCCGTCGATTCGATCGAAGTCCGAGCCTGAAGGCACGACAGGAAGCCGCAATGTCGGCCCGCAACAGAGGAAACATCACGCGAGGAATTTTGCACTGTGATCCGCGCGCTGTTGATGACGCCCCTGATGACGCCGGCCCGTGAAGACTTTCCCGTTGTTCGCCGCCAGGCCGACGCCCGGCGCGAACCAGAAACCAGCGAGGCCGCACTCAATCGCGCGGGGCGACGCCCTGAGAAAGTCTGGCGAAGCGCACGCGGTCGCATTGGAGCAGATCGCAACCTTGCTCGAAAACCACCTGCAGGCGAAGATCGCCTCCGAAGTCCAGCGCCTGCTGCAGGCAGCCGAACCGGCCATCCATCTGAGCAGGGCCGCACGGGGTCAGATCAGGATCGTGAAGCGATCGAGCACCATCATGATCAGCGCTGCACCCGCGATGATCGTATCCGTCCGGTGAAGGCCGCCTTGCCGAATGAGGCGTGTTGTTGAGAACTGTCCTTATGGACAGTGATAGGCGCAGTGCCCAAGTCGAAGGGCTTGAGGTGGTGGACACGGGCCGGCGGTGGCGCTGGTCCGAGGACGAGAAGCTCAAGATCGTCCTGGAGAGCTTACAGGCGCCGCGCCAGGTGGCAGCAACAGCGCGGCGGTATGGCGTTTCGCGCTCATTGCTGCTGCGATGGCGACGGTCGTTTCGGCCTGAGCCGAAGGATGCCGCCCATCAACCTGGCTTCGTACCGGCGATGGTGGTCGCGGAATCAGGGCCGACGCCTTGTCCAGTCGCGCCGGCCAGCAGCGGCGGGGCGATCGAGATCGAGTTTGCTGCCGGGGCTCGGATGCGGATCACGGGTACGGTCGACGCGGCGACGTTGAAGGCCGCCTTGGCGGCGCTGGCAGATGGACGCCTACGGTGATCCCCATTGCGTCGGGCGTGCGGGTATGGATTGCGACCGGCCACACCGATATGCGTCGCGGCATGAACTCGCTGGCCGACGCCTACGCCGGCTTTGGCAGGCTCTACGAGGCCAATCGCAAGGGCGGCCCGATCATCGAGGCCGCGTGCTGGGCGCACGGCAGGCGCAAGTTCTTTGATCTCGCGCGGCTCAGCAAGGCGCCGATCGCGGCCGAGGCGGTCAAGCGCGTCGATGTTCTGTTCGCCATCGAGCGCGAGATCAACGGTCTTACTGCGCAGGAGCGTTTGCGTGTGCGCCGGGAGCGTAGCCGCCCCCTGATCGTCGAGCTGGAGGCGTGGTTGCGCGAGCAGCGCGCCAAGCTCTCCAGGAACAACGACACGACCAAAGCGATCAATTACTGCCTCAGCCGCTGGGATGCGTTTAGCCGCTTCCTTGACGACGGACGGCTTTGCATGTCGAACAATGCTGCTGAGCGTGAGCTACGGGCGGTCGCTGTGGGGCGAAAAAATTGGACCTTCGCCGGGTCTGATGAGGGCGGCCGGCGTGCAGCTGCCATCTACAGCCTCATCGCCACCGCCAAGCTCAATGACATCGACCCACAGGCTTGGCTTGCCGACGTGCTGGCGCGCCTACCGGATCACCCTGCCAAGCGCATTGACCAACTGCTGCCTTGGAATTGGCAGCCTCAAAGCCTCGCTCACGCCGCTTAAGCGCGATCAGTCTTCCGCCAAAAAACGGCCTAGCCGGGGGCCGTCGCCGGATGCGTACCCTCATGCTGAGAAAGCTCTGTCAAATAAAGAGCATGATCCCGGACAGACTCTAAGAAAATCAAAATCTGTTCGGAATCGCTGCCGTTATGCAATCAACAGGACATTCTTTTACACACTCTTGATGGATACAATCGATACAGGCTTTAGTTATAACATGGGGCACTGCGGTCCTTCTCATTTTAAAATGACATGAACCGGAGACACTACATGATACATATCACCTTTCCATTTCGGCTCTGGTTTACTCGGATCGATAGTAAAGGAAGAGGTGACAGAAAGGAGTGCCTTAATTGCCTCTGATGTTTCCGATCTGCCTACGTATCGCCCTACGCAATAACCGGCACCATAACCGAATGCGAAGCTAGTCCCATCCTCCGGCCTGGTATAGTCGAAGTGATATGGACATGGCCAAAGCGTTTCATCTCGATTTGCCGTCGCAGTTATTGCATATATGACATCATTGCGGCGTATCTGCTGACCATCAAGAACGGTATCTTTCGTTGCTGTACGCACGATGGTACGTTTGGGAGACAAAAATCTAATCCCCTCTTCGATAAAATCGTCAACTAAAGATAGATCACTACGCAGGATAGATTGCAGCTCTTGATTGCGGCACAGGATATATAATAGCCCACGCAAAGAAAGTTTTGACTCGTTGTCTATATTACTCCAGCAGTTGCTTACAATATCCTTCTCATCCCAGTTAGGGAATATCTCGCGTCCTTTGGCCCAAAACTTACTAATTAAATCATCGCGAGGATGATCCCTTCGATCAATTATGGTTGGCAACATAGCAGACGTCATGATCTGTATCGCCTCTAACCCATCTCGTGCTATCTTTGAGTTTAAAGGTACTCCGTCGCCGATATCTAATTGGTGCTTCCATATTTCTCTTATCGGCAACTGAGCTAAAAGGGTATCCTTTAGTGACGTGTCACTAGAATCAAACCCAAGATAGTCATAGCCGGCGAGAAATGGGATCATATTGGCATAATCTGCCACCAATTCAGCATGCCCCTGATTCAATAGGCGCGTGCTCACTTCATGTGAAATTTCACACACCCTCTTTCTAATACCTTCAGCAAAATCCTTCCCAGTAAGTTGCATATGGGCCGCGTGCCAAAGCCTATGCTCGGCAGTATCCAAACCTTGATATAATAAATGATTGGGCCCCCAGAATTCGAGGCTTCCCTCTCGTTTATTCATATTTCGTACGAAGGTATTTGCGTCTTTGAGAATTTTTGCGACAGCGTCATAGCTTGTGGCAACCCATACATTCCATTTCGAATTCCAATAAACTGGCTGATCGCCTAGCCATTGATCGATCGCAGCTCTCAGCTCATTTTCGATACTACGCGACACGTCATCTAGCGTTTCGTTCAACATCATTTGTTCCCTACCGTGCGTAGTCCTCACGCGTATGAGTTTGTAGATTGTCAACGCACCGGCAGTCCGTCAAATATTTTGGTGATAGAGGTTCATTCATCTAGGCTATGATCGGCAATCAAGTCGCGCGCCCGCATTCGACAGCTGGAGGCATTTCAGGCCGTCCTTAGGAGCGGCTCGGTAACGCGCGCTGCTGAACTACCTCGCATTTCTCAGCCTTCCGTTAGTAAGCTGTTGCTGGATCTTGAAGCAGATATAGGCCTTCGTCTCTTCGAGCGTGCCCGAAAACGTCTGCTGCCGACACCTGAAGGACGCTGTCTTGGACAGGAGGTCGAAGACCTATTCCTAAAGCTCAGTCGTATAGAGCACGTCGGCAACGAAATGCGCGCAAAAAGAATCGGCGAGCTTCGTATCGCAACGTTCACCGGAAAATGTGCATCCAGCCGGTTCGCAATGTAATTGGCGTTGAGGATCGCCATCTCGGTGGCGCGCCTCAGTCCTTCACCTCCCATCATCAAGACATCAAGATGTAGATGTAGGAGATCGTCAGGATCGACGCCGAGCCGAATGGCGCCCCCGATAACGGCCGACCGGATGGCCGTGACGTCGTTGCTGAAAGGATGACCGGTAAGGAACGGCGCCAGATGCGGATGCGAGTTGATCCGCCGGATGGCCCCTGATCCGGCGAAGCGCGATATGTTCGCCATGATGGCAAAGCAGCTCAACGGATAGCGGAAGACTTGGAAAGGGTGATCGCATCGGCAGCGCCGCCGGATACGTTCTTAGGTCGCAGGACCTATGAACCGTTCCCCTCACAGGAAGATGATCCGTAGTTTCCGGCTGAGAACAAAGTTCCCAACTTCTTAACCATAAGGTAAGCGGATAGTTGACCCGAACGTCACCTTAGATATGCGACTCCACTTCGCGACCTTTCAGCATCTCGCGAAGCGGCTGGGAGAAAATGCCGAAATATCGATCCCAAGGTTCTGCCCCGAGATGGACGCGGCTAAGATCTTCGCCGTCATTGGCGCTGCGGTCATACCAACATGACCATGGCCAAATCCGTAAAGCACTTTCGGCGAACGCTTCGACGGACCAATCACCGGCAGCGAGTCGGGCATGCTAGGCCGGAATCCCATCCACTGCGTCAGCCGGGCTTCCGGATATTCGGCGGCGAGTCCCGGAAGCATCTTTCGAGCGTTCTTCAGCAAAATGCGAGCACGGCGCCAATCCGGAGGGAGATCGAGCCCGCCGAGTTCTACCGTTCCTGCCAGGCGCAATCCGTCCTCCATCGCATTAACGATAAACTTGCCTTCCGCTTCCGTCGTCGGAACAGTCGGCTTCACCTCGGGATCCCGGATCATCAGGTGATATCCGCGCTCAGTATCGAGCATCACCTTGTCTCCCATTTGGTCCGCCAGGGCCTTCGAATGCGCTCCAGCCGCAACCACGACGCAGTCAGCCGAAATTTCACCAACCGACGTTCCAATCGCGCGAACCTGATGCCCATCAAGTATAATCGTCTGAGCAGAGGCGGGTATAAAAGATCCACCGTTTCTCACCACCTGCTCAACCAGACGCTTGACCAACTTGGAGGGATTGATTGTGTGTCCATTCTCTTCGAGAAAAACGCCGCGGATATAGTGAGGCGCAAGCGACGGGTCGAACTCCTTCAACGCCCGCTGGGCCAATATCCGCAGCTTGATTCCGTTTTCCTGCCGCAAGGTCCAACCGCCCTGATCCTTTCGAAACCCTTTTTCGGTTCGATAGACGCACAGGTGCCCTTGATGACGTATGAGACCTTCTGCTCCCGCCTCTTTTGCAAGCGAGGTCATCAATTCGAGCGTCGGTTGCAGGAGCCCGCGCAACGCGGAAGCCTGGGCCGCGATCTTATCGGGGCGCCCCGACTGCATGAAAAGCTTCAACCACGGCATAATCCTGGGTAGATAACTCCAGCGCAGGGATAACGGACCCAGCGGATCGAGTAACCAGGCCGGCACGTCCTTCCAGAGGCCAGGCATCGACATCGGAACGATTGAGGAAGCGTTAAAACAGCCGGCATTCCCGAAGGAGGCGCCTTCGCCCGGTGGCTTCGGATCGATAATTGTGACCGCATGACCGTAACGCTGAAGCATCAATGCCGTGCAGGCACCGACCACGCCTGCTCCGATTACGACAACTCCGTTATATTTCATGAGCCTCTCATGACCTCGATCGCTTTTCGCTCGCCAGCACGCGAATGCTCCCCTAAGGTTCCACCGGACCGGTAGCCTGTCAAATATTCTGCCACTAGAAGTTCATTCATCTAGACTATGATCGGAAATGATGTCGCGAGTCCGCATCCGACAGTTGGAAGCGTTCCATGCAGTCCTCAAAACCGGCTCGGCAACGCGCGCTGCCGAATTGCTTCGCATTTCGCAGCCTTCTGTCAGCAAGCTTCTGCTCGATCTTGAAGCAAATATTGGCCTTCGCCTCTTTGAGCGCGTCCGAAGGCGTCTGATACCCACGCCAGAAGGACGTCGTCTTGGACAGGAGGTCGAAGGCCTATTCCTGAAACTGAGCCACATAGAGCATGTTGGCAACGAGATGCGCGCGAAGGGGGTCGGCAAGTTTCGCATCGCGACGCTGCCTGCTCTCGGCATCGGTCTTGTTCCGCATGTCCTTGCGAAGCTCCGACACGCTCATCCCGGCGTCAGCGCAGTGCTTTCGGTGGCACCTTCCCAGCGTGTCGTCGAGATGGTGGCGGCAGGCGAGGCCGATATCGGCTTCGCTTATCCGGTGCCAGGCACACCCAGTACGCTGATCCGACATCAGCTAGCAACACTTCCCGCCGTCGCCGCGTTGCCTCGCGGCCATCGTCTCGCACGCCGCAGCGTTTTGCGGCCTGAGGATCTTTTTAGCGGCGACCCATTCATTTCGCTCGGGCGTGAGGATCGTTCGCGCGACAATATGGACGTCATCTTCGGCAAAACGTCAGTGGAGCCGGAGACGGTAATTGAAACGCAATTTGCGGCCGTCGCTTGCGAGCTCGTTGCAACTGGGGTCGGCATTACCTTGATCGACGCCGTCACTGCAAATTTCTATCGCGGCCGCGTCGTGATCAAGCCGGTCAATCCGACGTTTAATTTCGACTTCGGCGCCATCATGCTCGCGGGTCAGCCACAATCATCAATTGCCCATGATTTCTTGAAAGCTGTCGTCGCCGCTCTCAAGGCGATCAATGTGGCATCGAAGCCACCTCGCAAATCACGTCATTCATAAGCTCCGGGCATGAACTTATCATAATTACATATTTGACGCTCTTTCGATAAATCTAGAACTTTGCCCGTACGACGTTTCCGCTCGTCGAGGGGGTACAGGTGAACGCGACCAAAGTCTTACTCACAATGGACTGTGAGCCGACAACAGCGACGAGTCATCACGCGCTCTCCGCGGATTTCTCAAAAATCCTCGATGGCCCGGCCCGGCACAATTTGTGCGCAGATCTCAGGTCGGACGTCGATTGGCCCGTCAAGTATGGTGTGATCTATCGAACGGTTGCCACCAACATCGTTGGACAGGTGAGCCAGCGCCCCACGGCCACTCCTACGTTGTGCGCGATCACTCGCAATCATTACGATTATCGAAAAACATCGGATCCCATTATCGACGGCTGCGTTTGAGGCCCGGAGATCATGTCCGCACGTGAGAGCGCAGGAATTGAAGCAGAGGGAGCGACGGTGCAGCACGTTACCGGCGAAATTCTCGCCTCGCCCCTCGCGCATGAACCATTCGTATGTGAAGGCGCCATTCTCGATCTCAAGGCCGAACACGCCGAGATCGATCAAGTAACCTGATCGCAGAAAAACCATCGAGGAGACCTGTCATGAATTCAAGACTACTTCGCAAAATGATTGCCGTAGTCGGGTTTACCTCAATTATCCTCGCGGCTTCGAATGCAGAGGCTCAACGTGATTACCCACGAAAGCCCATTGCCCTTGTCGTAACTTTTGCCGCCGGCGGTGGAACGGATGTTGTTGCAAGAGTCGTCGCGAAACATCTTTCCAAGGAGCTGGGGCAGCCCGTCAATGTCGTAAACCAGCCAGGGGGCAATTCGATTCCTGGGGCAATGTCGGTGATGACGGCAAAGCCGGATGGCTACACGCTGCTCTTCGATTCGCCGGCTACCAGCTCGTTACATGCACTCATCAGCGACCTGCCATACAAGGTCGACGAGCGAACCTGGGGGCCGCTCGTTGCCAGTGGGCCATACATCTACGCTGTGAGTGCGAAATCGCAATGGAAAACCATGAAGGATGTGGCGGAAGCGGGAAAGCGCGATCCGTCATCCATCGAAATCGGCTGGTTAGGCGGAAAAAGCTTCACGGACATCACAATGCTCAAGTTCCTGAGCGTTGCCGGTATTGACGTGTCAAAAGTGAAGAAGGTGCCATTCGCAGGTGCTGGTCCGGCCATCATTGCGCTCGCGGGCGATCACATCAATCTTGCCGGTGGCAATATCGGATCGGCAACATCTTTGATCGCATCAGGCGACGTCCGAGCGATCGGGGTCTCAGGAGATAAACGCGTACCGCTATTAGCTGATGTGCCCTCTTCTCAGGAAGCAGGCGTTTTCGTCCCGTTGACAGGTTGGAACTCGATTTCCGGACCGGCCGGGATGTCACCAAAGATCATCCAAAGAATCGATGAGGCCGTCAAAAAAATGGTCAATGACCCCGACTACACGAAGGAGCTGACGGCTCTCGGTAATGTGTCGAACTATAAGGCACCGAGCGAAATGTCAGCCTATGTCAGCGATGAGATAAAAGTTCTGCGCGACGTTGAAGCCTCGCTTTCACCCTTAAAATAGACGGATGACATAACATGCAGAATCCCGTCACAGAACTTTTGGTAGAAGACAACCTAGAGCCTGCTTTTTCGATGCCTATCGTGGCATCGCATGTCGATACGCTCTTGTTACTGCTGGTCGGCGTCGCCGGCGTCGCCGACGGCTTGCGGGTTATTCTGACGAAAATGGACACCGTCGGTAGTTCTTCAGCTGGAGGCTGGATTGTCTTGCTGGGAGGGCTACTTATTGCGGCAACATGTGTTCACGCCGTCAAGGCAGTCCGGGCTGGGCAAAATACAGTCGCGGTAGCTGTCGATGACGAAGTCAGGCAGCCCGTGGTTGCCCTGGCAATGCTGCTTGTCTACATCGCCCTCATCAATCCGCTCGGCTACACACTGTCCACAGCGCTGTTCATGGCGATCTATCTTCGCGTCTTCGGAAAATACGGCGTGCTGAAGATCGCGACGATATCCATCACTTTCGCGCTAGCCTCGGGTTGGCTCTGGACGATCATGGACATGATGCTTCCCCAAGGGATCCTGCCCTGGCCGTAAGATCCGGCAGGTCAGTAGGTCTATCCCAACACTGTCATCGATTTGCGGTGTATTTCTCCTAAGCGAACGTCAAGGAACCGCACTATGGACCTTCTCAATGGCCTGATGACGGTGCTTACGCCGGCCTATCTGGGTTATTCTTTCATCGGCTGCTTGCTGGGAACGCTAGTCGGCGTTCTTCCTGGCGTCGGCGCGGCATCCGCTGTCGCGATCCTGTTCCCCTTCGTGACGGTTCTGCCGCCTGCCGGCATGATCATCACCATGGCCGCCATTTATTATGGTGCGCAGTACGGCGGCTCGACGACCGCCATCCTCGTCAACGTGCCCGGCGAAGTATCCTCGATGGTCACCGCGATGGACGGCTATGAGATGACCAAACAGGGAAAGGCCGGTCCCGCACTTGCAATGGCCGCCATCTCCTCCTTTATCGCCGGCATTGTAGGAGCGATCATGGTCAGCGTGGTCGGACCTTCGGTCGCGCGGCTTGCCTTGCTCTTCGGGCCGGCTGAATATCTCGGCCTTGGAATATTCAGCCTGACGGCCATCGCTGCGTTGGCCGGCTCGTCACTGACACGTGCGATCCTGGTCACATTGTTCGGGATGATAATGGCCTCCGTCGGCTTCGATGACTCATCGGGCCTTCCACGGCTGACGTTCGGCACAACGGCGCTTCTTCAAGGCTTTGATCTTGTCCCCGTGATGATCGGACTATTCGGCATAGGCGAAGTTCTTGCCTCTTTGGGCGAGCAGTCCTCTCGGATTACCACCAAGGTCGGCAAGCTGATGCCCGACCGTGGCGAGATGCGCGCCGGTCTCGGTGCCACGGGGCGCGCAACGGGAATATGCCTGATGCTGGGTCTTCTTCCGGGCATGATGCCGTCGATAGGGTCATTCGTTTCCTATTCGATCGAGCGCTACCGATCCCGTACTCCACAACGGTTCGGCCGTGGAGCGATTGAAGGCGTGGCAGCGTCGGAAGCTGCGAACAACGCAACCGCCATGGCAAATCTTATTCCTTTGCTGGGGCTTGGAATTCCGACAGGTCCCACCATGGCGCTGATGCTGGCTGCCTTTACCATGTACGGCATCGTGCCCGGCCCGCTTCTCTTCACGCAACAAGGCCCGCTTGTGTGGGCGTTGATTGCTAGTTTCTTCGTTGGCAACGTGATCTTGCTGATCCTCAATTTGCCGCTGGTCGGACTTTGGATCCGGCTGGCGACTATCCCCTATCCGATCCTGGCACCGATTATTCTCGTCATATGCTTGGTTGGTGCGTACAGCACACGCAACACCATGTTTGATGTCTGGACTTGCGCGTTGTTCGGAATGCTGGGTTGGTCGATGCGAGCGCGGGGCTGGCCACTTGCGCCGCTCGTTATCGCCTTCGTGCTTGGTCCCATGATCGAACGTGCCGGCCGACAAGTCATTGCCATTTCGCCCGATCTACTTCTGCATCGTCCGGCGTTCTGGTTCTTTATGGCTCTCGCGCTTATGGTGATTTGGGTATCTTATCGTTTCACGATACGCGGAGAACTTACAGACTAGATCTCTGGTCGACATTCACGGGAAAGGGCCGCCACCAGCCTAAAGCCAAAAAAGCGCGAAAGGATATTTTCGTTGGCCCCCAAGGAAATAAAAGTCGTCCTCACGATGGACTGCGAGCCAACCACGGCGACGACCCACCCGGCGGCGACAGGCCCGGCCGATTGGAGTGCGGGCGAAGCCGCCGTTTATGGCTATACAGAGATAGCGAACGAGTTCGGTTTCCCGGTCTCGTTCTTTGTCCATCCCGAGACTGCAGTCGGGCAGCCGGATCTATTCAAGGAACTGGAGTCTAGAGGGCACTGCCTCGGCCTTCACATGCATCCATGGAAGTATTCACTATGGAAACATCAAGGCAAACAATACATGGCACACTACGGCGGGTTGACGAGTGACGAGCAGCGCCATCTATTGAAGGAAAGCTCCGAGATTTGGGAAGAAGCTATCGGGCATAGACCGCTATATTTCCGGCCCGGAACGTTTTCTGCAAATGACGGGATATTTTCTGTTTTGACAGAGTGCGGTTTTCGCGGGGGATCGTGCACGGCACCCGGCCGTGTGATTCCGGAGATGCAAGCCGTATGGACAGCTGGCCAACTCGATCCCCATCGGGCGAATGCTGCATTTCGTCAGTCAATCGGCGATTTGCCATTCGCCAATATGCCTCTTTCCGCCGACGTTTCGAAGCAACTAAGCGGTCCAGCAGGACGAAGTATGTATGCTGATTTCCGACCTGACGTTGATTGGAAGGGACAGTACGGTGTCAGCTACCGAACGATCGCTCGCAATATCGTCTCTCAGGTTATGACTCGGTTGCCAGCAGTCCCGGTTCTGAACGCGATAACGCATAACCATTACCGATACCGGGATCGGAACGACGCAGTAACCCTGCGTTTGGTGGAGATGCTCACGGAACTACATTCTGCATGCAAAGAGGCGGGAATCTCTCCTGTTGGCGCCACTCTTAAAGATGTATCCGACGACGTCTTGAGACAGCCAATCAAAACCGAGCCGTTCGTCTGCGAAGGAGCAATCTTCGATCTGGCGGCCGAGCGTGCGGAAATCCCCGCGTCAAGATAGTTCGTCTTAGCGAAGAAGTGGGCTGGATCGCCAAACAGGCCTGGATTGCGTTTAGCGGCCTGCGCCAGCTCATGTCCGATGCGAGCATTACGCTTCGTGCCAGATTCCCTTGCGCACCAGACTTTGACTGAACTCGCATAGCATGTCGTGGAAGCGCTCGGCGGCGACGCCGAGCGTGCGGCTTTTTGGCCGCGCCACCAGCCAGGTGATGAAGAGGCCGGCGATCGGACTTGCCGAGACGCGGCCCTGCTCTACGAGTTCGCGCACGCCGCACAAAGGCAGCACGGTGTAGCCGAGACCTGCTGTCACGAGATCGGTCATCAGGGGCAGCGTGTTGGCCTCGAGGTGGACACGGGCCGGCATGCCCTGAAGTCCAAGTCCGTTTTCGACCATCAGCCGCAGACTGTTCGGCCGCATGGTGAGGATCAATGGCAATTCGGCGAGCGCCTTGATAGGTGTCTCCCTGCGCCTCGAGAGCCTTGCGTTTGGCGGCCCCACCAGCACCAGAGGCTCGCGCCCCAGCGTCCGCGACACGATGCCGTGGGTGGGCTCGCCCGTATTGGTGACGGCGACATCCAGAATTCCGTTCGCGATCATATCGCGCAGCTGACCGCTGGTTTCCTCCACCAGGCGGATGGCGACACGCGGATAGGCGGCGTGGTATCGCTTTATCAGCGGCACCGCGATCGGCCCCCGCGGCGAGGGCGGAATGCCGAAGGCGACTTCGCCGGCAGGCTCGACGGCCACCGCGGCCACGTTGGTCTTGAGCAGCCGTAGCTGCCTTTCGATGCTTTGCAGCCCCTCATGCAATTGCTTCCCCGCCTCGGTCGGCAGCATGCCACGTCCGCCGCGCACAAAGAGCGCAGTCTGGAATTCCTGTTCGAGCGACTGGATTTGCCGGCTAAGCGTCGGTTGCGAAACACGCAGCGCCTGCGCCGCGCTCGAGAGATTGCCGTGCTCGATCACCGAGAAGAAGTACTGGATCTTCCGAAGGTCCATCGCGGCACCATTGCGTAGTCCATACGTATTATGAATAGGTTGTATCGTAAAAATTCGATTGATGCATGCATTTTCGATTGTTACGGTTTGATGCCCGTTTGATCGAAAATCCGGAGCTGACCATGAGAAGCCTCCTACGCTTTGGTGTCGTGTTCGTTGGGCTCTGGCTCGCGACAACACTCCCGGCGGCCGCGGAGGATCCGATCCGCATCGGCGTACTGCTGCCCCTGACGGGCCCGCTCGCCAAGAACGGAATCGAGAACTGGGAGGCGATGCAGATCGCGCGCGACATGATCAACGAGCGCGGCGGCGTCAATGGGCGCAAGATCGAATATCTCCAGGGAGACGCCAACACCCCGAACGCCGCGATCAGCGAGACCGAGCGGCTGATCAGCCAGGAAGGCATCAAGATCACGACCGGCTCATTCGCTTCCCCGATTGCGATCGCGGTGAGCCAGGCGGCGGAGCGCCACAAGGTTTTTCATTGGGAGACCACGGGCGCCGCTGAAATCATCACCCGCCGCGGCTTCAAATACACCTTTCAGGTCGGCGCCCCTGCGCGCAAATACGGCCAGGCAGCCGTGGATTTCATCATCAACGATCTTGCCAAGCGCCTGGGCAAGTCGGTTAGCGCCCTGAAGATCGCGCTGTTGTGGGAGAATCGCGCGTTCGGCAAATCCGTGGGCGATGGTATCCGTGCCTACACCCAATCCAAGAACATCAAGCTCGCCTACGACGAAGGCTACGATCAGACCGCGACCGACATGACGCCGATCGTGCAGAGGTTGAAGGATGTCGGCCCCGACATCCTGATCGCAATCTCCTTCCCGAACGACGCGATCCTGTTCCAGCGCAAGTCGAAGGAGCTGAATTTCAATGTCGCCGCGTTCATCGGCGTCAGCGCCGGCTATTCGTCACCGGATTTGCGCGATTCGATCGGCGATTCAGTGAACGGCATCTTTGTCGCTGATTTCCCGCCCAAGGTGAACGAGGCCGTGTTGAAGCCTGAAGCCAGGAAGGTCGCAGAAGAGTTCTACAAGCGCTACGAGGACAAGATGAAGCGTCCGCCCGCGGGTCACGCCGCGGCCGGCTTCTCGGCGATCTGGGCCTTGTTCACCGACGTATTCCCGAAAGCAAAGACCTTCGAGCCGGATGAGTTGCGCGACATCGCCTTGAAGCTCGATCTGCCGGTGGGTTCGCTGGTCAACGGCAGCGGCATCAAGTTCACCAATTTCGATTGGCCCGATGATGCAAAGGACGCCGGTCAGAACCTGCGCGCGTCCATCGGCGTGTGGCAGTGGACCAAGACCGGCAACGAAGAGGTCTACCCGCCGGAGCTCGCCACCCAGCAGCCGGCCATGGTGCCGTTGCCGGACTGGAGCAAGCGTTGACGGTCAGCTCCGGCGATTGCCGCAAGCGGACGCAGCCGGCCCGGCGCGGCGCATGAGCACCATCCTCCAGCTCCTCGTCTCCGGCGTCCTCATCGGCAGCGTCTATGCCCTCATGAGCATCGGACTGACGCTGATCTTCGGCGTGCTGCGCATCGTCAACTTCGCTCACGGCGAGTTCCTGATGATCGCGATGTATGGCGCGTGGGCGATTAGCCATTGGCTCGGGCTCAACCCGTATGCCGCTGCGATCGCCGTCGTGCCGGCCATGTTCCTGTTCGGCACGCTGGTCTATCGCCTGGTCATCAGTCCCGGGCTCGACAAGCCGCATCTGGTCGTGGTGTTCGCGACCATGGCGCTGTCGATCTTCCTGCAGAACGCGGCATTGATGCTGATGACTGCCGATCTGCGTGATGTTCCGCCGATTTTCGCTCGCTCGATCGCGATTGGCCCGATCTATATCAAGGGCGAACTGCTGCTCGGCTTCGTCATCACGCTGGCCTGTACGGCCACGCTGCAATGGATGATCAAGCGCACATATCTCGGCAAGGCCATTCGCGCCACGGTGCAGGACGGCGAAGCAGCGATGCTGATGGGCATCGCCGTGCCGAAGATATTCCTCATCACGTTCGCGGTCGGTTCCGCTTTGGTGGGACTGGCTGCTTGCGTGATGCTGCCCTTGTTCTCGGTGTTTCCGACAGTTGGGCTGAACTTCGTCCTGATCGCGTTCGTCATCGTCGTGCTCGGCGGGATGGGCAGCATCGAGGGCGCACTGCTTGGCGGTGTTTGCGTCGGCGTCGTGCAATCGATAAGCGGCTATTATGTCGCGCCCGCGTTTGGCCAGCTGTTCTTCTTCCTGCTCTTCCTGGTGGTGATGATCTTCCGGCCGAACGGTCTGCTCGGTCAGAAAGGCGCGGCCATGCTCGGTGTCAACGAGTAGCGTTTCATGACAATAGTTGCGGCGGCGGAGGGTGCAACGGAACGGGTTTCATGGCTGCCGCGGCGCGGCAGGATCTCGTGGTTCGAGATCGCGCTGCTATTGGCGTGCGCCGGCTGGGTCGGTTTTGGCTTCGCGCCTTCGCTACAGGACGTCACCATCCTCACCTTCCTGTTTGGCGGCCTGGCGCTCTCCTGGAACATAGCCGGCGGCTATGCCGGCATGATCTCCTTCGGACATGCCGCTTTTTTTGGAATCGGGGCCTACGCCTCGACAATCCTGCTGCTGCGTTACGATCTCACCCCGTGGATCGGACTCGTTGTCGGGGCCTTCGCGGCGGCGATCGCCGGTTCGGTGCTCGCCTTGATCTGCGCGCGGCTGAAGGGGCCATTCTTCATTCTCTCCACGCTTGCTTTCGCCGAAGTCGTCCGTATCGGCGCGTTGAATTGGTCATCGCGCACCGGCGGCGCAGAAGGTCTGTCAATTGCTCCGATGCCGAGTCTCGCCAACATGGTGCTCGCCTCGAAGTCCGGCTATGCGGCGCTGATGCTCTGCTATCTCGCGTTCGCTTACGCCATCAGCCGCGGCCTCGAAGCCTCCCGTTTTGGATTCTATCTGCTGGCGATCCGCGACAACGATGAGGCGGCGGCCGCGGCCGGCATCAATCCGCTGGTGGTGCGAACTTCCGCCATGGCGCTGAGCGCAGCGCTCACGGGAATCGGCGGCACCCTGTTCGCCCAGTACTTCCTCTACCTTGATCCGACCTATGTGATCTCGCCCGAACTGTCCTTTCAGTTCGCGCTGCTGCCGGCCGTCGGCGGCCTCGGCACCGTGATCGGCCCCATTCTGGGTTCCTTCCTGGTCACGCCGGTGTCGGAATTGTTGCGCTCCTACCTCGGCAATGCCGCCGCCGGCCTCCACCTCGTGATCTACAGCTTCGGGCTGATCGTCGTCATGTTGTATTTCCCGTCCGGCCTTGCCGGGGCGCTCGACAAGATACAGCGGCGGAGACCGCCGCCGTGAGCGCCCTGCTTGAGATCAGGAATGTCAGCCGGTTGTTTGGTTCGGCTCGCGCCGTCGACGGCGTTTCCTTCGAGGTACAGCAAGGTGAATTGCTTGGTCTGATCGGGCCAAACGGCGCCGGCAAGAGCACCCTGTTCAACCTCGTGGCCGGTGTCCTGTCGCCGACATCAGGCGAAATCCTGCTCGACGGCCGTTCGGTGACCGGATGGAAGCCGCACGCTATCGCACGTACCGGCGTCGCCCGGACCTTCCAGATCCCGAAGCCCTATCGGCAACTTTCGGTCGTGGAAAATGTGATGATGAGCGCGTT
>Ga0207661_10000480_pt1 | contig 25755 bp, 25 predicted proteins | sample KBSC713LmetaG_FD_184337 | JGI IMG/M metagenome (GOLD analysis project Ga0207661, IMG submission 184337) | Corn rhizosphere microbial communities from Kellogg Biological Station, Michigan, USA - KBS C7.1-3L metaG (SPAdes) (version 2) | ecosystem: Host-associated > Plants > Roots > Rhizosphere ...
TCCTCGGCGTTGACGAGCTCCCGCGTCGCGATCCTCGGCTCGGCGCCCGCCGCCGCGGAGCTCTCGCGCCTGCTCGAGTCGGCCGGTGGCGTCGAGACGACCTCGGCGCCGATCGACGGGCCGGAGAAGGAACTGGACGCGGACCTGATCGTCGCCGCGCCGGCGGCCGAGGAGGCGCAGCACCTCTCGGGCCTGAACGAGGGGCGCCTGCGCGACGCGACGCCGTGGCTCGTCCTGCTCCCGACGGACGGCCGCTTTGTCGCCGTCGGCCCGTTGTACGTGCCCGGACAGACTGCGTGTCACGCCTGCTACCTCCTGCGGCGCGGAGCGACGTCCGGCTACGAGCAGGACTTCGCGCTGCTCGAGCGACGGCCGGTTCAGGCGCCGATGCCCGGCGCGGCGAGCGCGATCGCGGCGGGACTCGCTGCGCTGATCAGCCTTCGCTGGCTCGGCGCCCGCGATCCGACGCTGCCCGGAGTGCTCCATGCGCTCGAGCTCGAGGGGCCCTTCGCCGTCACGCGGCATCGAGTGCTCCGCGTGCCACGCTGCCCAGCGTGTGGCGTGCTCTCACCGCCGGCGAGCCCGTGGTTCAGGGAGCTCGATGCTTGAGCTGCTGGACAGCCCTGCGACCCCGGTGGCCGATGCGCTCGACAGGCTGGAGCAGGCCGTCTCGCCGCTCGTGGGCATCGTGCGTGTCGCGCCCGCGATCATGGTTGCCGCGGACGAAGCCCGCCTGCACGCATTCGCGTGCCAGGTCGCGAGCGCAGCGAGGACGACCGGGTCGGCGACGGTCGAGTACGCGGGCTCCGCCCACGTGCGCTCCGAGCGGGCGCGCGCCGCCTCGATCGGCGAAGCCGTCGAGCGCTACTCCGCCACCTTCGTTCCCGAGAGCTTGACGACCGCTTCGACGGGGGAGCTCGGGGCAGACGCGGTGCCACCCGAGTCGTACGCGCTCTTCCACGAGCGACAGCACGTCCCGGGCTTTCCGTTCACGCGGTTCACGCAGTCGACCCGCCTCTCGTTCGTCGAGGGTTTCGCGCTTGACGACGGGCGACCGGCGTTCCTTCCTGCGCAGCTCGTCTATCTCCATTACGGCCGCTCCGAACCACCGATCGGCTATCCCACGAGCAACGGCCTCGCCTGCGGGCCGACGCTTGCCGAGGCCGTGCTCGCCGCGCTCCTCGAGGTCGTCGAACGCGACGCGATGATGCTCGTCTGGGCGAACCGGCTCTCGCTTCCGCGCCTCACATGGCTCCAAGACCCGGCGATCCGAGCGGTCGACAGCGTGGCGTTCGCCCCCACCGGGCTCAGATACACGGCGATCGACGCCAGCGCCTTCTTCGGCGTGCCGGCTGCCATCGGCGTCGTTCGCGGGTCCGACGGAGACCGAGCCGCGATCGGCATCGGCGGAGGCTGTGCACCGACGGTGGGGGACGCCTGGAGGACGTGCGTCGCGGAGGCATTCGCCGTCCACCGCTGGCTGCGCGGCCTGCTCGCCGCCTCGCCCACGCCGCTCGAGCGAGTCGAGGACGTTCGCACGCTCGAAGATCACACGCTGTTCCACGGAACGCCCGAGCGGGCGGGCGAGCTGGCGTTCCTCGAGGCCTCCGGGAGCGAGCGCAGCACAACGAACGTCCCCGCCCTGCCCGGTGACAGCCCAGGGAAGATCGTCGCCGAGATCGTGCGCCGCCTGGGTGGACAGGGTGTCTCCGCCTACGCGGTCGACGTCACCTCGCCCGACGTCGAGGAGCTCGGCTTGAAGGTCGCCCGGGTGGTCACGCCGGAGCTCTGCGCGCTCGACGTCTTCGGCGGCGCGCCGTACCGGGGTGGCACGCGGCTGTATCGCGCGGCCTTCGAGGCCGGCCTCGTCGACGGGCCGGTGACATACGACGACCTCAACCCGCTGCCGCACCCGTACCCGTGAGCGCTCCCGAGCCACAGACGCTGCTGTTCGGCACCGTCGTCTACGGCGACGGCCCGCTGGCCACGGACGACCCGGCCGAGCTGTTCCACGAGGCGTCCCGCTTCTACCCGGACGTGGTCGACACGTCTGCCGTGGGCGGGGCGCTGCTCGTCCGCAGTCCCGAGCTCCAGGCGAGCGTGCGGCGGGCGGTGCGCCGGCGGACCGGGCTCCCTGCTGTACCGCTCCCCGAGGCGGAGCCGGCGCGCGCGAGCCTCGACGCGCTCGTCGCAGCACGTCGCTCGACCCGTCGGTACGCAGACACGTCCCTCCGCCTCGCGCAGCTCTCGACGCTGCTGCGGGCGAGCTACGGCGTCACGGGCGCGGCCGGGCCGCAGCCGTTTCGCGCGGTCCCGTCGGGTGGAGCGCTTTTTCCGCTGGAGCTCTATCTCGCGGCGCAGCGCGTCGAGTCGCTCGAGCCCGCGCTCTACCACTTCGATCCGCTCCGCGCCGCGCTCGAGCGCATCCGCCCGCTCGGGGACGACGAGCTCGCGGGCCTCACACCGTACGACGAGCTCCTGGTGCCGAGCGCCGCCGTCGCGATGGTCACGGCTGTCTTCTGGCGATCTCGGTTCAAGTACGGCTCACGCGCGTATCGCTTCGCGCTGCTCGAGGCGGGTCATCTGGCGCAGAACTTCCTGCTCGCGGCGACGGCGCTCGAGCTCGCCGCCTGTCCCGTGGGCGGCTTCTTCGATCGGAGGGTCGACGTGTTCCTGGGGATCGACGGGCTGTACGAGGCGGCGCTGTACCTCCTGCCCGTGGGAGCAAGCGCCCGGTGACGGTCGCCCGACTCGCCTGGTGGACGGCCACCGTGGTGCTCGCCGTCGCGCTTGCCCCGCAGATCGACCCGTTGGTCGATTTTCGAGCAGCGGCGGTGCTGCTCGGAGTCTGCGCCGGCGCGATGCTGTTCGCCGCGCTCGCACGCATGCGCCTCACACCTGCGGCGCTTGCATGCGTCCCCCGCGAGCGGCTTCTCGCGCGAACCCTCGTCCTCACGGTCAAGGCGGCTCACGAGGAGGCGATCTGGCGCGCCATCGTGCTTGGCTTCCTGGTCGTTCCGATCGGCCGCCTCGGAGCGCTCGCGGTGAGCACGTTCCTCTTTGCCGCTGCCCACGTGAACCGACTTGGCACACGTGCGACGCAGCACCTCGCGACCGGCCTCGTGTTCGGGCTCGCGTATCTGGTGACGGGCAGGCTCGGCGCTGCGATCGGCGCCCATGCGACCTACAACGCGCTCGTCGGGGTCGGCCTCCTGACCGGTCGGGACATGTCCTTATCGGCCACTAGCGACGCGACAGGCGCGCTCGTACGATCGCGTGGCGCGTCCCGAGCGACCCCGACTCCGGAGGCGCGGCCCATCGTGCAGTCACCGCCGGTCGCAAGCCTCGTGGCAGTCTCGAAGTCGTTCGGCGCGGTGCGGGCCCTCGACAGGGTCGATCTCGAGCTCCGTTCGGGGGAGATCCTGGCGCTCCTCGGGCCGAACGGCGCCGGGAAGTCCACCGCGGTCTCCCTGCTGCTCGGTCTGCGCCGACCGGACGCGGGACACGCATTCCTCCACGGGCGCGATCCGCGGGATCCCGAGGCCAGACGCAGCGTTGGCGTCGTGCTCCAGGAGGTCGGATTCCCGCTCTCGCTCCGTGTCCATGAGGCCGCGGAGTTCGTCCGGGCGCACGCCCCCGGCGCGCCGCCGGCCGCACAGGTCCTCGAGCGTTTTGCTCTGGCCGAGCTGTCCGACCGCGTCGCGCTCGGCCTCTCCGGGGGTCAACAGCGGCGCCTGGCGGTGGCGCTCGCGCTCGCCGGCAGCCCGCGCACGTTGTTCCTCGACGAGCCGACCGCCGGCATGGATGCGACCGCCCGGCGTGCGCTGCTCCACGACATCACAGCGTTCGCAGCGGAGGGCGGCGCCGTGCTCCTGACAACACAGCAGCTCGCCGAGGCCGAGGAGGTCGCCTCCCGCGTCGTGATGTTGGTGCGGGGCGGAATCATCCTCGAGGGGACGGTCGCGGAGGTTCGTGGCCGCGCCGGACTCGCCAAGGTCACGCTGCGCGCCGAGAAGCTGCCCCTCTTGCCGGGCGTCGCATCCACCGACTCCAGCCTCGATCGGCACGTGGTCTACGTCGAGGACGCGGATGCGTTCGTCGCGAATCTCGTTCGCTCTGGGGTCGCGTTCCGCGAGCTCCAAGTGACGCAGGTCAGCCTCGAGGACGCCTTCGTCGCACTGACGCGGGAGCCCGACGGATGAGGCTCGCGCTCGCCTACGCGAAGATGGAGACGATCCAGTACGGCAGGTACACGCCGTACTCGGTCCCGACGCTCGCGCTCCCGGCGGTGCTGATGCTGGTGTTCGGCCATCAGGTCGTCCAGGGCGAGCCAAACCGGATGGTTGCCGGGTTCGCGGCAACTGCGCTCATCACGGTCGCGCTCTTCCAGTTCGGCGTGGGTATCGCGATGGCCCGGGTGACGCCCTGGGAGACCTATCTGCGGACGCTGCCGGCCGGCGCCGCCACGCGCATCGCCGGCCGCATCTGCTCGGCGCTCGTCTTCGCGGTGGTGACCGTCGCGGTCGTGATGGTGGTGGGCGCGACCGTGTACGGAGCGGGGTACGCGCCCTGGCGGTTCGGAGTGCTGGTGCTCGCGCTGCTGCTGGGCAGTGTGCCTTTCGGACTCGCGGGGATCGCGCTCGGCTACTGGCTGCCGCCACGCTCGGCGATGCCGATCGCCAACATCGTGATCATCCCGGTGATCGTGGTCGGCTTCCTCTGGACCAGACCACCGGACGACTTTCCGAGAAGCGCAGACATCGCCTCTCAGCTCACGCCCACGCGCAGCTGGGCGGAGGTGTTGGACTCCGTCTCCACAGGCGACCACCCCCTGCCTCTGCACCACGTGGCGGCGCTCGTCGGATGGGCGATCGTGTTCTTCGCGCTCGCGTGGTGGGGCTACCGCCGCGACGGGGGAGAGCAGTTCGAGTAGAGCCCCGATGTGAAAATGGACATTCCTACGAGTCCGCTACCGCGGAGACTGCACATCAAGCCTCTGGCTACCAGACCGTCGTCAGGAGCTCGACGACGTCGTCCGCGGATGCCGGCCGCGGGTTCACGCGGGCGCCCGGCCTAGCGGCGATGAGCTCTGCGAGCTCGCCGAGGCCCGCCTCGGGAACACCGAGGTCGCGGAGTCGACCGAATCCGCCGAGCGCGGCGAGCTCCTCGATCCGCGCCGGCGCGTCGTCCGTCTGCAGGGCCGTTGCGAGGCGATCGACCGCCTCGGGCACCGCCTCCGCATTGAATCGCAGGGCGACCGGGAGGCACACGGCGTTCGCGGAGCCCTGCGGAACGTCGTACCGACCTCCGATCGCCTGTGCCATCGCGTGGCCGAGGCAGACACCGGACTCCGCCAGCGCGAGCGCCGCGCGGTGCGCACCCTCGAGGAGACGCGAACGCCCGTAGATCCCGGTCGGGCGCGCGACGACGATGGGCAGCGCGTGGTTGATCGCCGTGGCGCCCGTGTCGGCATGCCGCGCAGCGCGCGGCGCCGCGTGCGGGTGGTAGTAGGCCTCGGCGCAATGCGCCATGGCGTTCATCGACGTTCCGACGGTCGGCTCCAGTGGGAGGCCGAGCGTCAGCTCGGGATCGTAGATCGCGCCGACCGGGGTCGCGCGCGGGTCGTTGCCCCCGCCCTTGCGTCCGGGTGCCAGCAGGACGCCGAAGAAGGAGGTCCATTCCGCTCCGGCGTAGGTCGTCGGGACCGCGACGATGCGCGGCAGGGGCGTGCGACCCACGTCCGCGAGCTCGGCGACCACGGCCTTGCAGGTGTCCATCGCGCTGCCGCCGCCGAGGCCCACGAGGCCGTCCGCGCCGAGGTCGGCCGCCAGCGCGGCGGCTTCCCGCACCGTCTCCACCGGGACATGGGGTCGGACGCCGTCGTAGACACCGACGACCGGCAGCGGGCCGACCGACGCGGCGCCGCGTCTCGTCGCGACGAGCATGGGGCGTTCGATCCCCGCCTCGGCGCACACGTCAGGGAGCTCGGCGAGCGCACCCGCCCCGTACCGCATGATCCTGAGTGGGCGGTCGCCGCTCACGCCGGTCGCGCAGGCTGGGTCGGGCGGACGGCCGCGAGCGCCGCCGCGCGTCCCTGAGCGAACTCGACGAATGCGTCCGCGATCCGACTCGTGACGCGTCCGGTGCCGCGCGCGAGCGAGATCTCGCGGCGGCCGTTCATACCCGCGACGCGTGCCTCGGCGAGCGTCCCTGCGGCGATGTCGGCCTCGACGGCTGCGCGCGAGATGAAGGTGACCCCGTGGCCGGCGAGCACCGCGCTCCGCACGGACTCCTGGAGCCCGAGCTCGAGGCGCACGTCGAGGTCGCGCAGCCGCACGCCGAGGCGCCGGAGCTCGTCCTCGACGATGCGCCGGACGCCCGCGCCCTCCTGCATGACGACGAGGGTCTCGGAAGCGAGCTCCTCCACGTCCACGTCGCGGCCCGCGAAGCGGTGCCCTCGCGGGCACACGAGCACGACCTCGTCGTACGCGAACGGCTCGAAGCGGACCCCGCGGTGCCGTGGTGCGGCGCCGACGATGCCGAGCTCGAGCCGCCGCTCCGCGACGAGCTCGACCACGGTCCGGGTGTCGTGCACCTCGAGCGCGACGCGGATCCCGGGGTGCGCCTCCTGGAACTCGCAGAGGAGCTCCGGAACGACGATCGCGGCCGGTCCAGTCGAGGCGCCGATCGCCAGCGCACCGGCGAGCTCGCCCTCCGCCTCGGCGGCGAGCTCGTCGAGCACCTGCGCCTCGAGCGTCAGGAGCCGCTGCGCGCCCCGGTACAGCCGGCGCCCTGAGTCGGTCGGCTCGACCCGGCGTCCCGAGCGGTCGAGGAGCTGCGTGCCGAGTCGCTTCTCCAGCGCCCGCACCTGGAGCGAGACCGCCGGCTGCGTGACGCCGAGCTGCTCGGCCGCCTGAGAGAACGAGCGGCGCTCGACCACCGCGCAGAACGCCGCCAGCTGCCTCGTATCCATAAGGAAATCTTATCCGAGAGTGTGTCGTCCCCGCAGTCGTCCCGCTCGGCGAGGATACGCGCGTGCTGCGCGTCTGGATCGACGTCACGAACTCCCCGCATGTCGTGTTCTTTCGCCCGCTCGTCGCGCTGCTGCGCAGCAGGGGGAACGAGGTGTCGATCAGCGCACGCGACTTCGCCCAGACGCTCGAGCTGCTCGACGACGCGCGGCTCGAGCACACGGTCGTCGGGCCGCCCCACGCCGGCGCCTCCAGGATCTCGAAGATCCGGGCGATGGGCGGGCGGCTCGTGGCGCTTCGCCGGTTCGCCCGCCCGAAGCGGTTCGACATCGCGCTCTCCCACGCCTCACACGAGCTCCCCCTGGCGGCCCGCTCGCTCGGCATCCGCTCCGCCTACGCCTTCGACTACGAGTTCGCACTCGAACAGCACGGGCTCGGCTGCCGGGCGGCGACCCGTGTCGTCGTGCCCGAGGCGATCCCACAGGGCAGGCTCGACCGGCTGGGCGCGCGGTCGCGCAAGGTCCGCCGCTACCCGGGCCTCAAGGAGGAGTACTACCTCCACGGCTTCGCGCCCGACCAACGAGTGCTGGACGGGCTCGCGCTCGACCGTTCGCGCATCCTCGCGGTCGTGCGGACGCCCCCCGAGGTCTCGCTGTACCACCTCCATGGGAGCCCGCTCCTTGCCGACGTGCTTGCGCGTCTCGGCACGGAGCCGGGCGTCCAGGCCGTCGTCCTGCCGCGGACTCCGGCCCAGCGTGCTGAGCTGCGAGAGCTCGCGTTGCCGTCGCTCGTCGTCCCGGACCGTGCGGTCGACGCGCTCAGCCTCGTCGCGCTCGCCGACCTCGTCGTGTCGGCCGGCGGCACGATGAACCGCGAGGCGGTCGCGCTCGGGACGCCGGTCTACACCACGTTCTCGGGTCGGCTCGGCGCGGTCGACGAGCAGCTCATCGACGAGGGTCTGTTACGGCCGCTGGCCTCCGCCGACGAGCTCGTGCTCGACCGGAAGCCGAAGACATCGCCGCGACGCGCCGACCGCGACCCCGCACTCCTGCTCGACCTCATGCTGTCCGCGCTCGCGTGACACCGGGCGTGGCGATCTCGTCGAGCCGCGTGACAAACCCGGGTCCGCCGCCGAACAGGCAGTGATCGACGTTGACGACGCGGCCGTCGTCCGAGACGAGCGGCTCCGTGATCGTCCGTGGGTCTCGCCCGAGCACCGACGCGATCGGTGTGTGCCCGTGCACGATCCGTGACCCGCCAAGGCGGCCGAGGAGCGTGTCGACGGCGATCGGGTCCGACAGCCGAAGCCGGTCGCAGAGGACCTCGAGCAGCTCGTCGAGGACGTCCGGCACACCCGAGCCGAGCGCCGCAGCGATATCTGCGTTGACGCCGTCGACCGTACCCCCGTAGCTCAGATAGGCATCGGTGTCGGCGTGGAGGAGCAGCCAGTCCCCTGCCCGCGCGATCGCGGGGCGAGAGGCGAGCCAGGCCACGTGCTCGGGCGTCAGCGAATGCAGATCGTGCGGCACCCCGCCGTTCGCGAGCCACACGTCGGTGAACGTCGTTCCCGGAAACCCGGTGTCGTCGCCGCCGACGGCGTGGACGGCGAGCAAGAACGCCTCGTGGTTCCCGAGGAGACAGCGCGCGCGACCGCCGCTCCCGACCTCGAGTCGACGCACGAAGTCGATTGCGCCGATCCCGTCCGGCCCACGATCGACCAGGTCGCCCAGAAGCCAGAGAGCTGCGTCCTCCCCTGTCCACCGCTCGCGCTCGTCGACGAGGCCCGCCTCGCGAAGCAGCCGAACGAGGACGTCGCGATGGCCGTGGACGTCGCCCACGACGAACAAGGGCTGCATCGCCGTGCTTACCCGACGCGCTCGGACTCGGCCGCCACGGGCTGGCCGGAGCCGACGAGCCGGTTGAGCGACCCGACCAGCTCGAGGGTCTCGCCGTCCCCGACGAGCCGCTCCAGGCGGGCGAGCTCGCCCTCGAGCCACTGCGCGTCGACGGGCGGCTTCGTGATCAGGTCGATCTTGGGGTACTGGCTCGCGGAGACGACCTCGCCGTCCCCGACGAGCTCCTCGTGGAGCTTCTCGCCCGGCGCCGGCCCGACGAAGTCGATCGCGATGTCGGTGCCCGGCTCCTTGCCCGAGAGCCGGATCATCCGCTCCGCGAGGTCGACGATCCGCACCGGCTCTCCCATGTCCAGGACGTAGACCTGGCCGCGGCCGGCGATCGCCCCTGCCTGCACGATCAGCTGCACGGCCTCGGGGATCGTCATGAAGAAGCGCGTCATCTCCCGGTGCGTAACCGTGACGGGCCCGCCGCGCGCGATCTGGCGGCGGAAGATCGGGATCACCGAGCCAGACGAGCCGAGGACGTTGCCGAACCGTACCGCGACGAACCGCGTCTCGACGGCCTCCCGGCTCCCCCATGCCTCGACGATCCACTCCGCGAGGGCCTTCGACTGTCCCATCACGGTCTTGGGATTCGCCGCCTTGTCCGTCGACACGAGCACGAACCGCGTCGCGCCGTACTCGACCGCGACGTCGGCGAGAACGCGTGTCGCGAGGGTGTTGTTGCGGACCGCCTCCAGCGGGTTGGCCTCCATCATCGCGACGTGCTTGTACGCGGCCGCGTGGAAGACGACGCCCGGGCGGTACTTGTCGAACACCTGACGGAGCTTCGCCGCGTCCTTCACGTCTCCGACCACCGCTGCCGCGGCGCGGAAGCCGCGGTCACGCACGAGCTCGCGCTCGATCTCGAACAGCGCGGGCTCGGCATTGTCGAGGAGCACGAGCTTCGCCGGCGCGATCCGTGCGATCTGACGGCAGAGCTCCGAGCCGATCGAGCCGCCGGCCCCCGTGACGAGCACCACCTCGCCCGTCAGGTAGCCCGAGACCGACGCGAAGTCGATCTCGACGGCCTCGCGGCCGAGGACGTCCTCGACCTCGACCGGACGCAACTGGCGCGCGAGGTCGGCGTCGCCGGAGACGAGCTCGGCGATCCCCGGGAGCGTCTTGACCTGCACGCCTGCCTTCCGCGTCGTCTCGACGATCCGGGCACGAAGCTGGCCCGACGCGCTCGGGATCGCGATCAGGACCTCGTCCGGGCGGCGGTCGCGGATGATCCGGTCGAGGTCGTCGACCGTGCCGAGCACCCGCACGCCATGGAGGCGAAGGTTGCGCTTCCGCGGGTCATCGTCGACGAGCCCGATCGGCGAGTAGCCGAGGGCAGGGTTGCGCTGCATCTCCTTGACGACGAGCTGGCCGGCATCGCCCGCGCCGACGATGATCACGTCCTTGCCGCGCGCGACGATCCTCCCGGGCAAGGGACGCTCGATCAGCGTCCGGGCGAGGAGCCTCGTCCCGGCGACGAAAGCGAGGCAGAGGAGCAGATCGACGAACCACACGCCGCGCGGCACCGCGACGCGGTGGACGTGGAAGAGCGTGAAGACGAGGAACACCGCGATCGACCCGAGCACGACTCCGCGGAGCACGGCCCACATGTCGCGCGTGGAGACGTAACGCCACCAGCGGTTGTAGAACCCCGACAGCGCGAAGACCGGGAGCTTGACCGCGACGACGAGGAGGACGATCGACCAGTCGAGGTAGCGGTCGTAGTAGACCGGACGACCCTGGTCGAAACGGAGGCTCCAGGCGAGCCACCAGGCCGCCGCGACGATGGCCCCGTCGACCGCGACCTGCCAGATCGAGTGGCGGTTGACCGGGCTGCGCACGGCTACACGGCGACGCCGACGGCGGCCCGCACCGCAGCGACGACCTCTGCCTGCCGATCGGCGTCGATGCCACCCCACATCGGCAGGGCGAGGTTCTCGGCGGCGGCGCGCTCGGTCTCGGGCAGCGAGCCCGCCTCGTAGCCGAGGTACGCCATCGCCGGCTGGAGATGGAGCGGCGTGACGTAGTACGCGGCGCAGGCGATCTCGCGCTCCCGCAGCGCTGCCGTGATGCGATCCCGCTCGTCCGTGCGCACGACGAACATGTGGTAGACGTGGCCGGGCTCGTCGACCGGAAGGTCGACGGCCTCGCCGAGACCGAGCTCGGCATAGCGCGAGGCCGCCTCGCGCCGCGCCGCGTTCCAGCCCGCGAGGTGGGGCAGGAACACGCGCAGCATCGCCGCCTGAACGGCGTCGAGACGCGAGTTCGCGCCGACCAGCTCGAAGGTCTGCTTGTCGCGGGAGCCGTGGAACCGGAGCATGCGGATGGTCTCCGCGACGCCGTCGTCCATGCACGCGATCAGGCCGCCGTCGCCGAGCGCGAAGAGGTTCTTCGTCGGGAAGAAGCTGAACGTCGAGCAGACACCGGTCGTCGCGACGCCCTCGGCGCCGAACGCCTGCGCGGCGTCCTCGAGCAGCGGGACGCCGAGCGCGGCGAGCGCGGCGAGCGGCGCCGGCCGGCCGAAGAGGTGCACCGGGACGATCGCCTTCGTCCTCTCGGTGATCCGGCCCTCGACGTCGGCGGGGTCGAGGTTCAGGGTGGCGGGGTCGATGTCGGCGAACACGGGCGTCGCGCCGACCCGAGCGATCGCCTCCGCGGTCGCGTAGAACGTGAACGCCGGGCAAATCACCTCGTCGCCGCGGCCGACGCCCATCGCCTCGAGCGCGAGCACGAGCGCGTCGGTTCCGTTTGCGACCCCGATCGCGTGCGGGACGCCGAGCGCGGCCGCAGCCTCCCGCTCGAAGGCCTCGACCTCGGGGCCGAAGATGAAGCGGCCCGAGTCGAGAACGTCGGCGAACCGCCGCTGGAGCTCCGGGATGTGCGGCGCGTACTGCGCCTTGACGTCGACCAGCGGGATCACGACGACCGAGTGTACCCGCCTCTACGCAGGGAAATCCTGACGTGCGGCCTCGTCGGCCGGGCGGCGCCGGCGGCGGATCCAGTGCCACCCGAGACCCGTGAGCACCACGACGACCGCACCGACGATCACGTACTCGACGTAGTGGAAGCCGTTGTCGATGGACTCCCAGTTGGCGCCTGCAGCCCAGCCCGCGCCGGCGAAGGCGAAGCACCAGATCGCCGAGCCGAGCAGCGTCAGCCAGACATACGGCCCGAAGCGCGCGCGGAACACGCCCGCCGGGATCGAGATGAACGAGCGCATCACCGGCGTGATGCGGCCGAGGAAGACGGCCCATCCCTCCCACCGGTCGAACCAACGTTCCGCCTTGTCGAGGTTCTCCGCGTTCAGGTGGAGCCAGCGCCCGTGTCGCTCCAGCCACGGCCGGCCGAGGTAGTCGCCTGCGCCCCAGCCCGCGATCGAGCCGACGAGATAGCCGAGCGTCCCCGCTGTCGCCATCGCGACGTACGCGGGAAACCCGCTCTGGAACTCGTGGCCGAACAGGCTCACCGACTGGCCGGCGATCGCCCCCGAGGCAATCGCACCGGCGTAGACCATCACGAGCTCGCTGGCCGCGGGGAAGACCGCGTCGATCATCATCAGGATGAAGACCGCGTAGAGGCCGTGATTGCCTACGACCTCCGTGATGCGATCGGTGATCTCGCTGAGCGCGGCGAGGGGCATCGCCGCGGAAGGCTACCCGCCCGGCCCGGCGGCCTTCCTGACCGATACGGTCGTTCGCAGCTCCGAGCGCCCGACGGTGCTGATCGCGATCACGCGAACGGTCAGCGCCCCGGACACGCGCTTGCCGTTCTTCGCGAGCCCGTCCCATTCGACGTCGTGGTCGCCCTCGGCGAGCGTCGAGTTGGGCGCGAGCCCACCCCGCACGACGCGGCCGGCCTCGTCGAGGATCGCGACACCGACCCGGGCGGCACGGGCCAGTGTGAACGAGATCTGCAGCGGCCGGCCGCCGGGCGGGACGGCCCACCGCTTGGGAGCGCGGAGGAAGCCCAGAGTGTCGTCAACCGTGAACGTCCGCGTGATCGTCGACAGGCGACCGAGGTCGTCGGTGGCGCTGACCTGGAGCGCCCACTCACCGACGGCGGGTGCGGCGCCGGCGCCCACCGCGGCGGCGACGGGGCCGGGGAACGGGACGGGGTAGGAGCCCGGCTGCTTCTCGGCAGGTGGGAACGCGGTGGTCGCGTTCCCCGGGCCGTTCAGGGTCACGCTCACGGTGGAGGGTCGATAGACGCGGTAGCGCAGCGCCGGCGTGTCGTCGACACCGTCGCCGTTCGGCGAGACGAGCGGAGGGGGCTCGGAGGCGAAGACGCCCTGATACTCGAACATCAGGGCGTTCGAGATCCGCCGTTCCTGTCCGTCCGAGGGACGGTTGAGCAGCGTCCCGTCGAAGGCCATCGTCGTGGAGCCGCCGCTGTCGAGCGCCATCCCGGTGACCGCCCCCAGCCGGACGAGCGCCTGTGCGAGCTCGAAGTTGGTGAGGCCGACGCTGTACCCCGGCTGACGACCGTCGACCGCGACGAGGACGACCCGGCCGTCCGCGGCCTGCCCGACGGCGCTCCTCGGCCCGCGCTGCCCGAGCTGGCTCGTCGTGAACGCCTCGCCCGCGCGGAACACCGGAGCGCCGTTCCGCACGATCTGCGGCCCTCCGCCGACTGCGGCGACGATCCCGGGCCAGTCGGGCTTGAACGAGAGCCCGACGGTGAGCGACGAGCCGACCACGGCTTCCCGTCGGAGGATCGCGGCCGCGGCGTTACGCGCGAGCAGCACGGCGCCGCCCGACGGGATCGGAACCGGGCTCGAGCCCGAGCGCACCTCCACGACCGGTGCCGACAGACCGACCGACGGAATCGCGTCGGGAAACGGAAAGAGGATCACCGCCGCGCTGCCTGCGATTGGCGGCGTGGCCGGGCCGTACGCGTCCGTGAAGAGCGCGACGCGGCCGGTCTTCGGCGCGGCGTTCAACGCGGAGAGGACGTGCGGGCCGGCGCCGGCGTCCCAGCTGCCGCCGAATCCGACGCGCCGGATGTCGAGGGTTCCGTCCGTGGTGACCCCCGCGCTCGCGCGGCTGCCGTTCGGTGGGGCCAAGAGCTGGCCTTCCTGCATCACCAGGCCGGAGGGGCGCCCGGTCGCGAGCGCGAAGAAGTCGCCGTTGACGCCGGCCATCGCAGCGGTCGAGGCGAGCCGCCGCTGCATCCCCGTCAGCGTCTCCCGGCCGACGGTCGTGCCGTTCGAGACAACCGGCTCGAGCGTCGTCAGTCCGCCCGGCCGCGGGCCGCGGAGCACGTTGATCGCGACCGGGCCGTGCGGCGTGAACTGCACGTCGTTCTCGAAGGTGACCCCGGGCCAGAGCTCGCGCGGCGCGGCCTCGCCGACCGGAGCGACGAGCGCGGCGGCGGCGAGCGTGACGAGGAGTGTGACGACGAGGCGGCGCATCGACCCCGCACGAGGCTACCCCAGCCCCCGGTGGAGTCCTCTCCGTCCTCACCGTTTCCGAACACCCGCCGACGGGCGGGACGAGGGCTAGAAGACCCGGACCTCCCGATACAACGTGTCCCGCTGGACGGGGGTCTTGCCGAGCGAGCGGATCAGGTGCACGAGCTCGTCGATGGAGGTCCTGTGGGTCGTGCCCGCCGCGGACACGACGTTCTCCTCCATCATCACGGAGCCCATGTCGTCCGCGCCGAAGCCGAGCGCGACCTGGCCGATCTTCATGCCCTGCGTGACCCACGACGACTGGATGTGCGGCACGTTGTCGAGGTAGATCCGCGACACCGCCTGCGTGAGCAGGTAGTCGAAGCTCGTCGGCATCGTCTCGGGCGGGACGAGAGCGCCGAGGCGGTTGCCGTCGTCCTGGAACGTCCAGGAGATGAAGGCGCGGAACCCGCCGGTCTGGTCCTGGAGCTCGCGGATCCGCCGCATGTGCTCGACCCGCTCCGCGACCGTCTCGACGTGCCCGTACATCATCGTGGCAGTCGTCGACATGCCGAGCCGGTGCGCCTCGCGCATCACACCGAGCCACTCGTCGGAGGTCGTCTTCTTCGGCGCGATGATCTTCCGCACCCGGTCGACGAGGATCTCGCCCCCGCCGCCCGGCAGCGAGTCGAGCCCTGCGTCGCGCAGCCGTGCGAGCGTCGCCGGGACCGTGAGCTTCGAGCGCCGTGCGATGTGCTGCACCTCCGGCGGCGACAGTGCGTGCAGGTGGATGGGGTAGCGCGCCTTGATCGACGAGAAGAGATCGACGTAGTAGTCGATCGCCAGGTCGGGATGGTGGCCGCCCTGCATCAGGAGCCCCGTGCCGCCGATCGCGAGCGTCTCCTCGATCTTCTTGAAGATCACCGGCTTGGGGAGGACGTACGCCTCGCGCGTGTCGCCCGGCGAGCGGTAGAAGGCGCAGAAGTCGCAGTCGGTGACGCAGACGTTCGTGTAGTTGAGGTTCCGGTCGACGATGAACGTGATTCGCGACGCGTCCTGCTTGCGGTTCCGGATCTCGTTCGCGACCCGGCCGACCGCGACGAGGTCGCGCGACTCGAGCAGCGCGAGTGCCCCCTCGTCGTCCAGTCGTTCGCCGTCGAGGACGCGCTCGAGGATCTCGGCGGTGGTGGGCGAGGCCGCGAGGGTCGTCACGCGACCGGGACCTCGTCCTGGATGAACCGAAGCTCGGGCACCTGCTGCAGCTCGCCGACGTCCCTGGCCATCTCGAGGAACGTGTACAGGCCGGCGCGCTCGCGTGGCCCGAAGCTGTAGCGGAGCTTCTCGAAGTAGCGGGCGAGGAACCCCGCGGGATAGCCGTAGCGGGCGCTCGCCTCGTGTGCGAGGCGCTCCGGCTCCGAGCGCGCGAGCCGGACCGAGGCGACGAGCGCCTCCTGCAGCTCCGTGAGGCCGTCGACGACCGGCTCGGGCGCGGCCCAGACGGCGAAGACCATCGGCAGACCCGTGCGCTCGAGCCACAGCCGACCGAGGTCGTGGTGCGGGGTCGGGTCCTCGAACGCGCTCTGGAGGGCCGCGTCACCGATCAGGAGCTTCGCGTCCGCGTCGGGCCAGGCGTCGAGCGGCACGAGCTCGGCGCGCGGCAGGAGCACCTTCGTCAGGACGACCGACGTGGCGCTCTCCGGCGTCACGGCGACGGAGCGAACGCGGCCGAGCGGCAGGCGCGTGACGAGCTGGATCGAGTCGACCGCGCCCTCGGAGGACACGCAGAGCCGCGGCAGGAGCCGCAGTCGGGTCGCGTCACGCGCGTAGGCGATCGACGAGATCGGCGCGATGTCGATCTCGCCCGCGATGAGCATCCGATTGAGGTCGGTGGGGACGCCGGTGATCTCCTCCACGTCCGACGTCAGCCGGTGGAAGACCGGCGCCATGTTGACGTACGAGATCCGCCCGAGCCGGATCACGCTGCGTCCCGGGTGGGCCAGCGGCGGAGCTCGTTGTACAGCGTGTCCCGCTGGACCGGGATGCGGCCCGCCTCGCCCACGAAGCGGACGAGCTCGCCGATCTTCTGCTCCGTGCCGGCGCTCGCGCCGGCGGCCTGGAAGATCGCCTCGCGCATCACCGTGCCCTGCACGTCGTTTGCACCGAAGTGGAGCGCGACCTGCGCCATGGGCATCCCCATCATGATCCAGTAGGCCTTGATGTTCGGCACGTTGTCGAGCATCAAGCGCGCGAAGGCGAGCATCTTGAGGTCGTCGGCGCCGGTCGTGTGACGCCAGCCGCGGCGCTCGAAGACCGTGTGCTCCGGGTGGAACGCGAGCGGGATGAACGCGAGGAACCCGCCGGTGCGGTCCTGCTGCTCGCGAAGGCGCAGGATGTGGTCGACGCGCTCCTCGTACGTCTCGACGTGCCCGTAGAGCATTGTGCAGTGCGTCGGGATACCGAGCCGGTGCGCGGTGTCGTGGACGTGGAACCAGATGTCCGCGTGCTCCTTCCCCGGCGCGACGAGCGCGCGGACGCGGTCGGCGAAGACCTCGGCGCCGCCGCCCGGAAGCGACCCGAGACCCGCCTGCTGGAGCTCGCGCAACACCTGCTCGTGCGTGAGCCCAGAGACCGTCGTCATGTGATGGATCTCGGAGGCCGTGTAGCACTTCAGGTGCACGTCGGGAAGCGCAGTCCGGAGCGCGCGGATCGTGTCGACGTAGAAGTCGAAGCCGACGTGGGGGTTCTCGCCGTTCACCATGTGGATCTCGGTGAACCCGCTCGCGCCGTGCTGCTCCACCGCGTCGGCCACCAGCTCCTCGGCCGTGATCGTGTACGCGTGCTCTTGCTTGCGCGTCGCCGCGAACGCGCAGAACTTGCACTTCACGCGGCAGACGTTCGTCTGGTTGAGATAGAGGTTCTGGACGAAGTAGACCTCGTCCGTCCCGCCGCGGAGCCGTCGCGCGGCGTCGGCCAGCTCGCCGAGCGTGAGGAGGTCGTCGGACTCGAGGATCGTCAGACCGTCCTCGAGGTCGAGACGCTCACCGGCCTCCACCTTCTCCCGGAGGCTCGCGAGCGTCGATGTGGTGTCGAGCAGGGCCATGTCGGTCAGCGGTCGCGGTCGACGACCGCGTCCACGAGCGCCTCCAGCTCCTCCCGGCGGACGGCGCCGTTCAGGCTCGCTCGTGCTCTCCTAGCGTAGTCGAGCGCCGTCTCGCGAGACCGTTCGAGCGCACCGCTCGCGGCGACCCGGACAAGCGCCCCCTCGAGCGGCCCTCCCGCAAGGGCCCGCCGGACCGCGTCGTCCTCGCGCGATGCGAGGAGCAACGGCAACGTCGGCGTCCCGTCTCGCAGATCCGTGCCGGGCACCTTCCCGGTCTCGATCGTCTCGCCCGAGCAGTCGAGCACGTCGTCGACGATCTGGAAGGCGATCCCGAGCAGCCGTCCGAACTCCCCGCTCCCGCCGCCGAGCACGCAGGCGGCGGCGAAGAGCGAGCCGGTCTTCAACGCGCAGCGCTCGATGTAGGCGTCGACGCTCGTGTCCGGGTCGCGGCGCTGGAGCCGCTGGAGCGCCTCTCCGCGCGCGAGCGCGAGCGACGCGTCCGCCAGCGCGGCGACCTGCTCCACCGACCCGGTCTCGGCGAGGATCGCGAACGCGCGCGCGAAGAGGTGGTCGCCGGTCGCCTTCGCGGCGAACGGGCCGTGCGCCGTCCACGCGGCCGCCCGGCCCCGGCGCAGGCGAGCCTCGTCGACGATGTCGTCGTGGACGAGGGAGGCCATGTGCACGAGCTCGATCGCGGCGCCCTCTGTCACGGGGGGCGACGCGCCCGGCGGCGTCGAGAGGAACGTGAGCGCGGGGCGGAGCCGCTTGCCGCCCGCCGCAAGCGCATCCGAACCGACCCCTGCGACGGTGCCGGGGTGCGCTTCGACGACGGCCGCGAGCCGCGCCTCGACCTCCGCGAGGTAGCGGGAGAGCCCCTCGACGGCGCTCATCGACGCGAGGGCGGTCAGGTCCTCACTCCCGTGTGGAGCGCGACGATCGACCCGCCGAGCAACCGGAACCGCACCTGCTCGAACCCCTGCCGCTCCAGCAGCGCGGCGAGCTCCTCCGCGCCGGGAAACCGCCGGACGCTCGCCGGGAGGTACGTGTACGCCTTGCCACCCGGGAGGACCTTTCCGAGGAGCGGGACGATCCGCTCGAACCAGAGCGAGAAGAAGGGCCGCAGGACACCGCGCGGCTGGGTGATCTCGAGGATGGCCAGCCGCCCGCCGGGACGGAGCACGCGCTGGAGCTCGGCGAGCCCCGCTTCGAGGTCCGCGACGTTGCGGACGCCGAACCCGACCGTCGCGGCATCGAACGAGCCGTCCTCGAAGGGCAGCTCGAGCAGGTCGCCTTCGATCCAGGTCACGGTCTCCGACTTCCGCCGGGCACGCTCCAACATACGCGGCGAGAAGTCGAGGCCCGTCACGATGCCGCCCTCCCGCTCGGCTGCGACCGCGAGGTCGCCCGTGCCGCAGCACGCGTCGAGGACGCGGTCGCCGGGCTGGATTACGGCCTCGACGGCGAGCCGTCGCCAAGAGCGGTCGAGCCCCGCGGTCATCACGCGGTTCATCACGTCGTAGACGGGCGCGATCCGGTCGAACATCCCGCGGACGGCGTCGGGCCGGAGCGTCCCGCTGTCGTGGGTCATTCGCCCCACCGCCGGACGAGGGCGTTGTCGACGCCGAGCTGGTCGAGGCAGCGCGCGACGCCGAAGTTCACGAGGTCCTGCACGGTCTCGGCGCCGTGGTAGAAGCCGGGCGCCGCGAAGAGGATCACCGCTCCGGCGTCGTTCAACGTCGCAAGGCCTCGTAGGTGGATCGACGAGAGGGGGTCTCGCGCGGGACGAGCACGAGCTGCCGATGCTCCTTGAGCGCGACCGAGGCGGCGCGGTGGATCAGGTTCGTCACCGCCCCCGAGGCGAGCGTCCCGACCGTCGCCATCGAGCACGGGCAGACGACGTATGCGTCGATCCTGGCGGAGCCGCTCGCGTACGGGCTCCTCCAGTCGTCGGGCGCGTGGATCTTCGCGCCGGAGGCGCTCTCGGTGAACCGGGCGAGCACTTCGTCGCGCCCGAGCGTGGCGTCGCCGTAGAGCTCGGTCGCGAGCACCTCGATCCCGGCCGACGACGCGCAGATCCCCACGTCGGCGCCCGCGGCGACGAGCGCGTCGAGGATGCCCTTGGCGTACGGCGCGCGGGACGCCTCGGTGATGCCGAGGAAGACCTTCATCGCCGTGAGCGTAACCCGGCACGTCCGGGTTGGACGCGCCGGCGCCGCCCTAGGACTACCCTCCGCCGCCCTTGCTCGCGTCGAGGAACGTGGCGATCTTCGTCAGGTTCTCGTCGCCGAGGTAGCCGTACGAGATCATCACGTTGTTCCCGTACTGGGCCGGGTTCGAGACGTACGACTTGAAGAAGTCGACGCCGCGGCCAGACGCGCCGATCTTCGAGAGGTCGGGCGCGCCGAGTTGGCCGGCGCCCTCGCCCAGGTACGTGTGGCAGTTCAGGCAGCCGGACTGCGCGAACAGCGTCGCGCCGGCGACCGCGGTCGGGTTGTCCGCAAATCCCTGCTTCTGCGCCCACTCCTGCGGCTTGCCGGCGGCGATCAGCTCGGAGCCGAGAGCCTCCTTCGCCGTGGCGCCCTTCCACGTGAGCACGCCCATCGAGATCACGACGAGGATCGCTGCGACGACCGCGACCGGGCGGCGGCCGATGCGGCGCTCGGGCCGGCGGTCGTAGAACGGCAGCCCGACCAGGAGGATCAGGAGGATCGTCGGGATCCCGACGGTGCCGAGCACGACCGTCTCGGGCCACTTGAAGATCCGCAGGAGGTAGAAGAGGAAGTAGAAGAACCAGTCCGGACGCGGGACGAACGCGATCGTCCCCGGGTCGGCCTCGTCGGTGTACAGCGGCCCGAGGATCCCGGCCTTCGTGCCGTCCGCGGTGAAGTACCAGACGCAGGCGAGGCCGATGATGACCGCCACCACGACCAAGGACATGATCGAGTCGTGGAGGATCGCGTACGGGAAGAAGCTCTTCCCTTCGCGGTCGACGTCCTCCTTGTAGCGCTTGAACTCGGCCCGGTTGCGCTCCTTGAGCGGCGTGGCCATGACTAGGGCTCTCCCTCGACGGCCGGGTCGCGGATCAGGCCTTCGCGCACGCCTGTCTCCTCGCGCTCACGCCCGGCGGCGGTCTTCGACCACGGCGGCGAGGTGACGCCCAGACGCACCACGAGGTACAGGTGCAGGCCGATCAACGCGAAGATCAGCCCCGGGATCAGCAGCATGTGCAGCGCGTAGAACTTCGGCAGCGTGTTCGGGCCGATGTTCAGGCCCCCCTGGAGGAACTGGGCCAGGAACGGCCCGAGGAAGGGTGCGGTCGCGTTGAGGTTGATCCCGACGACGGTCGCCCAGTAGGCGGTCTGGTCCCACGGCAGGAGATAGCCGGTGAAGCCTTCGAGCATGCCCGAGACGAGGAGCAGGACCCCGATCACCCAGTTCAGCTCGCGCGGGTATTTGTAGGCGCCGAACAGGAACGTGCGCGCCATGTGGAAGAACAGCAGGATGATGAAGACGCTCGCGCCCCACTTGTGCATGCCGCGCACGAGCCAGCCGAGGGTCACGTCCTGGGTGATGTTCACCACCGAGTCGTACGCCTTGTCCGGGTCGGGCTTGTAGTACATCGCCAGCACGACGCCGGTGATCGTCTGCGAGAGGAACGCGGTCAGCGCCGCCGCGCCGAGCGTCTGGGCCCAGCTGATGTCGTGCGGCACCTTCCGGAAGAGGAACCACTTCGTGTAGCCCACGAGGCCCGAGCGCTCCTCCACCCAGTCGAGCGGGTAGAGGGCCGCGCTCTCGAGCTGCTTGCGCCGCGCCGTCTTTGCCACCCTCAGTGCTCCCTCGGGTGATGCTGCCTCGTGACTCGACCGCGAGGAGCAAGCCAGGCTAGGACGCAGGGAGCCTCGATACCAGAAGGTATCGGGGCGACTGAGGACGACGCATGGCGCCGCTCATCGCGGACGAGGGACCTGGATGGCATTGCCCGAGGGAGCACTCCTAGTTCCCTGTGCTTCCCGGCGTCGGGATCGGGTACAGGAACCGCTCCACGCCGTCGACGTGGACGCCCGGGTACGCCTTGTAGTACTTCGCGATCCGCGCGCTGGCGCCCGTGCCCTCGACGTTCGCGACGCTGAACGTCCGGCCGAGGATCAGGTCGCCGTTGACGATCGAGAACTCGAAGCGGTCGAGCGAGCGAACGGGCGGCCCGGCCTGCCGGTTGCCCTCCGAGTTGTAGAGGCCGCCGTGGCACGGGCAGCCGAAGCTCGCCGCGAGCACCGGGCGAAGCTCGACGCCGTTGACGTCCTTCTTCGCCTGCTCGTCGATCGGGCCGTTCGGCTGGACGGGGCAGCCGAGGTGGACGCAGCGGCTGTAGATCGTGGTGAAGCTCGGCACGCCGTCGTTGGTGAGGCCGTTGTTCCGGACGAACGCGGTGCGGCGCGACACCTCGCCCTGGTCGGGGTTCTCGAGGAACGTCGCGATCACGTACTGGCCCTCCGGGAAGTTCGTGATCGGCCCGAGGTTCGCATGGCTCTCCTGGATGCCCTCTCCGTCGAAGGAGGGCAGCACCGCGAACCCGAGCGGCGGCAGCGTGATGCCCGCGCCGATCAGGGCCCCGACGCCGATCGTGGAGAGCGAGAGGAACGTCGCACGGTCGACCGGAGCGTCGAGGTCGCCGACGGTGGCCGCGCGCGGCCTCTCCTCGATGCCGGGCTCGGCCGCAGTGACCGGACGCGTCGTGAACAGGTCGCGGACCCAGAGGAAGCCGAAGACGAGGGCGATCAACGCGCCGACAACCAGCACGGGCACGCTGACGACCAGCCCGACGAGGACGCAGGCAACGCCGATCGCGAAGCCGATGGGCCACAGGCTCGGCGTCGGAACCTGGTGCGTGTCCCGCTCGTCACTCACCGGGTGCCATTCTGCACGGTTCCGCGGCGGGCGTGCACGGTCAACGCGCCGGTACCCCCAGCTCGGCCCAGCGCGCATCGACGTGCGCCCTGATCTCCGGGCTCATCTCGATCTCGGTTGGCCACTCGCGCGTCCCCTCGTCTGGGCCTTTCGTCGTGGCGTCGAACCCGATCTTGCCCCCGAAGCAGGGGAGCACCGAGGAGTGGTCGAGCTGGTCCAGCGGCCCGTCGGTGAGGACGACGTCGCGCTTCGGGTCGACGTTGGCGCAGACGTGGAAGAAGACCTGCGCGTAGTCGTGGACGTCGACGTGCTCGTCCACGACCACGACCGACTTCGTGAGCGAGAGCAGGCCGAGCCCCCAGACCGCATGCATCACCTTGCGCGCGTGCCCGGGGAAGCGCTTGCGGATCGAGACGATCGCGCAGTTGTGGAACGCCCCCGCGGTCGGCAGGTCGTAGTCGACGATCTCGGGCACGCTCATCCGGATCGCCGGGAGGAAGATCCGCTCCGTCGCCTTCGCGAGCCACTCGTCCTCGGCCGGCGGCTTCCCCACGACGATTGACGGGTAGATCGCGTCGCGGCGCATCGTGATCGCCGAGATCCGGAAGAGCGGGAACTCCTCGGGTGGCGTGTAGTAGCCGGTGTGGTCGCCGAACGGGCCCTCGAGCCCCGTCTCGGCCGCGTCGACCCACCCCTCGAGCACGATCTCGGCGTTCGCCGGGACCTCGAGCTCGACCGTCTTGCAGGGCACGAGCTGCACCGGCGAGCCCTTCAGGAACCCGGCGACCATCAGCTCGCCGACGTGCTTCGGCAGCGGCGCGCTCGCGGAGTACGCCGTCACCGGGTCGAGCCCGAGCGCGACCGCGACCGGGATGCGGCCGTCCGGGGCTGCGAGGAGGTCCGCGCGGCCGTCCTTGTGCACCTGCCAGTGCATGAACGTCGTGCGCCGGTCGACCTTCTGCATCCGGTACATGCCGACGTTGCGGACGCCGGTCTCGCGGTCCTGCGTGATCACGGCCGGGAGAGTCACGAACGGCGCCGGGTCGAGCGGCCAGCAGCGCATGATCGGGAGGAGGTCGAGGTCGACGTCGTCGCCGGTCAGCACGACCTCCTGGCAGGCCCCCTTCGAGACGCTCTTGGGCATCGAGTCCGCGATCGACTTGAGCGTGCCGAGCTTGCGAACCTTGTCCATCAACCCCTGCGGCGGCTGCAGCTCGAGCACCTCTTCGAGCCGCGCGGCGACGTCGTCGAGGCGCTCGACCCCGAAGGCGAGGCACATCCTCCGTTCCGTGCCGAACTGGTTGATCAGGAGCGGCAGCCGCGAGCCCTTGACGTTCTCGAAGAGGAGAGCAGGCCCTCCCGACTTGACGACGCGGTCGACGATCTCGGTGATCTCGAGGTCCGGGTCGACCTCTGCGCGGACCCGGACGAGCTCCTGCTCGCGCTCGAGCAGCGCGATCCACTCGCGAAGGTCCTTGGCGGGCGCGGCCATGCGGCGGTCAGTCTAGGAGCACGGCGACGCCCCGGCCGCGTGTCAGAGCGGGCGGTCGAGCTTCGACCGACGGCGCCGGGCGGCGGCGTAGTGGCTCAGGTCGCCGAGGAGGATCACCCCGAGGAAGATCAGGCCGACGACGAGCATCGAGAGGACGACCTTCTTGCCCTCGGAGGCGGCGTCGGCGAGGAGCCAGAGCGCAGCGGCCATCGGCGGCGATGCTATACGAGCCGGAGGGCGTGCGCAGTGAGCGCCGCCTCCACCGCGTCGTCACCGGCCCGGTCGCGCGCGAGCCGCTCGAGCGGACACGGGTCGCGCGCGTCGCGAAGCGCGGCCCTGGCCTCGTCCAGCCCGCCCTCCCCGAGGAGCGCAGCGGTCGCGGCCCACGCCGCGCCGTCGCCGTCGGCGTCGTCGGCCCTGGCCTGGGTACAGAGCGCGAGGAGCTCGGCGAGGTCGGCGACCGCGTCGGCCGAGCCCGTCGCGGCGACGAGCACGAGCCCCTGCGCCAGCAGGGCGTCGCCGAGGAGGAGTGCGACGTCGGCGTCCGGCGGGTCGAACAGCCGGGAGCGCCCGTAGTGGAGGAGATAGCCCTCGTAGATCGTCTCGAGCCCGAGCGCGAGCTGCGTGTCGGGCACGAGCGGCGAGAAGACGGGCTCCAGCTCGCGGGCCGGCTCGGGCCGGAGGGCATCCGCCCACAGCGGGCTCTCGGCCGCAGCCGCAGCCGCAATGTCTTCGAAGATCAGCTCGCGAGCGGGATCTCGCTCGCGCGAGATCCCGCCGCTTGATCCTGGCCTCCGGCCGGGCACATCCCTGAAGGCCGAACGCCTTCGGCGTCCGGCTTCGCCGCCGCGACTACCTCGGCCGCCCATCACGTCGCGGACGCGTCAGCGAACGCCTCGACCGCGGCAATGGTGCGTTCGACGTCGTCGTCGGTGTGGGCCGTCGAGGGGAAGAGGCACTCGAACTGCGACGGCGGCACGTAGATCCCCGACGCGAGCAGGTGACGGAAGAGCCCGCCGAAGCGGTCGGTGTCGCTCGCGCGGGCGTCCTCGTGGTCACGGACCGGCCCGTCGTGGCAGAAGAGCGTCAGCATCGCGCCGACCCGCTGGACCGTGCCGAACGGCGCGAGGCCCGTCTCCAGGAGCGCGCCGACCCGCTCGAGCTCGTCGTACACCGACCGGTCGCGGAGACGGCGAAGCACGGAGAGCCCCGCCGCGGTGGCGAGCGGGTTCCCGGAGAGCGTGCCGGCCTGGTACACCTCGCCGACGGGCGCGAGGCGCTCCATCAGCTCGGCCCGGCCGCCGAACGCCGCCGCCGGGAGCCCGCCCCCGACGATCTTCCCGAGGATCGTCAGGTCCGGCAGCACGCCGTACAGCGACTGCGCGCCGCCACGGCCGACACGGAAGCCGGTCATCACCTCGTCGAAGACGAGCAGCGCGCCCGTCGCGTCGCAGAGGTCGCGGAGCGCCTCGAGGAAGCCAGGCTCCGGCGGGACGCAGCCCATGTTCCCGGCGACGGGCTCCACGATGATCGCAGCAAGCCCCTCGCCGTAGCGCGCGCACGCTGCCGCGACGCCGTCGACGTCGTTGAACGCGCAGACGATGGTGTCGGCGGTCGCTCCCGACGGGATGCCCGGCGTCGAGGGGATCCCGAGCGTCATCACGCCCGAGCCGGCCTCGGCGAGCAGCGCGTCGACATGGCCGTGGTAGCAGCCGGCGAACTTGATCACCCGGTCGCGCCGTGTCGCACCGCGGGCGAGCCTGAGCGCGCTCATCGACGCCTCGGTTCCCGAGCTCACGAGGCGGACCATCTCGACGGAGGGGACAGCGTCGACGATCTCGGCCGCGAGCTCGACCTCCGCCTCGGTCGGCGCGCCGAAGGTCGTCCCGCGCTCGGTCGCCGCCTGCACCGCCTCGAGGGTCTCGGGATCGGCGTGACCGAAGATCAGGGGGCCCCAGGACTGGACCCAGTCGACGTACCTGCTCCCGTGCACGTCTTCG
>Ga0207661_10000481_pt1 | contig 25755 bp, 24 predicted proteins | sample KBSC713LmetaG_FD_184337 | JGI IMG/M metagenome (GOLD analysis project Ga0207661, IMG submission 184337) | Corn rhizosphere microbial communities from Kellogg Biological Station, Michigan, USA - KBS C7.1-3L metaG (SPAdes) (version 2) | ecosystem: Host-associated > Plants > Roots > Rhizosphere ...
TCGTGGCGATCGCGAGCGCCCCGATAGCCCAACGGGAGACGGTCTCGGTGATCCGCTCCCACGTCTCGAGCCAGCGGTCGGCGTCCGCGGGCATCAACACCGCGCGAAGGACACCGCGAAGGCGGTTCATGTCGATCAGCAGGAAGAGCGCCAGAAAGATCAGCGTGAAGATCCAGAGCCCCACCGAGAACGCGTTGCCCGCGATGCCGAGGACCGACGAGATCGCGTGCGGGATCGCGTCGGCGAGGTTCGCCGAGCCCTGCTGGACGTTCTCGGCGGCGCCGGAGTCCCCCGCCCACGACAGCTCCCCCGAGTTGCGCAGCTGATCGACGATGTCGGGGAGGCTCTTGAGAAAGTCCCGCAGCGCGCCGACGAGGGGGACGAGCAGCAGGAGGGCGAGCAGGGTCACCGCGACGGTCGAGCCGAGCACGAGAATCGTCGCCGAGATCCCCCGCTTCCACTTCGTCCAGCGCACGAATGCGCGCAACGGGATCTCGAAGACGAGCGCCAGGAAGATCCCGAGAAAGACGAGGATCAGCGTGTCGCGGATCGAGATCACGGCGGCCGCGAGCGCCGCCACCGCCGCTGCCAGGAGCAGGGTGCGGAACGGGATGGTGCGCGCTGCGGCGCGCATGTCGTTCATCGTCCGGCCTCCCACTCGCCGTCGGGCCCCGAGGCCGCGACAGCGCGACGAGACGCCCCGCTCACCGCATGTCGGCCCGGGCCCGACGCCGGTCCGAGATCCAGCCGATCAGCATCAGGACGATCGCGAGCGCGAGCAAACCTCCGAAGATGCCCCACGCGACGAACGCCTTCGTGACCAGGAGCAGGATGATGACCGACACGATCGCGATCGCCACCGCGAGCGCGGCCAGCTTGATCCAGAAGCCGAACCCCATTCGCGCATCAAACAAGACTGCGCAGACGGCCGCAACATCCAGCGCTGCCGAAGGAATCGAGCCATCGTGCGCGAGGCGGTGTTCGATGCCCTGCCGGCGTCGTATGATCGCCCTGCTCGTAAGGCACTCGTCGCCGGACAGAATTCGAACTCGCGGAGCGCCGGCGCGCCCGCGACCGGAGGTGAGATCGCGTGGTCGTCGCATCGGACTATCCGTTCCTCGACGTGTTCTGGACGATGATCATCTTCGTCCTCTGGATCGTCTGGTTCTTCATCCTCTTCCGCGTGATCGCCGACCTCTTCCGGCGGCACGACATCTCGGGTTGGGTGAAGGTCCTCTGGATGATCGTGGTGATCCTGTTGCCGTTCCTCGGCGTCTTCATCTACCTGATCACGCAGGGCCAACACATGGCCGAACGAGACATGCACCAGGCGCAGGCGGCGCAGAGCGAGTTCGACTCCTACGTACAGTCGGTCGCCTCGAGCGGCGGACCGACGGCGGAGATCGAGCGCGCGCACGGGCTCCTCTCCTCCGGCGCGATCACGCAGGCGGAGTTCGACGCGATCAAGGCGAAGGCGCTCGCGCAGAGCTAGCACCGGGCCCGAGCGCGCCCCATGAGCACATGGCACGCGATGCTCTGGGGCGCGCTCGGTGCCTCCTCGCTCCTCGTCGGGCAAGCCAGGCGTTTCGCTTCGGCTGACGCGCCGTCGGTCTGCTGACCGTCCTCGGCTATATCGTCGCGGGCGCACTCTCGGTCGCGCAGTGACTCACTCCCCATCGGCACACGACCCGGTCACCGGCGGCGACGCGCCGACGCCGCTGATGAGCGGTCGCGGCTACCTGCACCTCGTCCTCCTCGGGGCGGGGATCGGGATCCCGGCCGCGCTCGTCGCAGCACTCTTCCTCGCGCTCGTCCACGACCTCGAGCACTGGCTCTGGCACGACCTCCCGGACTCGCTCGGCCACCCCTCGCCTCCGTGGTACCTCGTCGTGGGACTTCCGGTCGTCGGCGCCTTGCTCGTCGTGATCGCCCGCGCGCTCCTGCCTGGCGACGGCGGTCACGAGCCACTGGAGGGCCTGGCTACGGCGCCGACGCCGGTCTCACATGGCCCCGGGGTGGCGCTCGCGGCGCTCGGCACGCTCTCCTTCGGCGCAGTGCTCGGCCCCGAGGCGCCGATCGTCGCGCTCGGATCGGTCGTAGGCGTCGCGGCCGGCCGGATCGCGTCCGTCGGGCAACGTGGCTCGGCCGTGCTCTCGGGGGCCGGCGAGTTCTCCGCGATCTCGGCGCTCTTCGGCGGCCCGATCGTCGCGGGCATGCTGCTCGTCGAGGGAGGCGTCGCGATGGGCGCCGCGCTGCTGCCGCTCCTTCTACCGGGGCTCGTCGCCGCCGCGATCGGCTACCTCGTCTTCATCGGGTTCGGCAGCTGGGGCGGTCTGGAGACGCAGGGATTGGTCGTCCCGAACCTCCCGCTGTACGACGGCGTCCACGTCGGCGACCTCACGGTCGGCATCGTGGTCGGGCTTCTCGCGGCCGTGATCGTTGCCGCTGTGCGGCGCCTCGGCACGGCCGTCGATGGGCGCGGCGAGCGGCTCGGGATGCCGGCGCTCCTGCTCGGCGGCGCGCTGGCCGTGGGACTGCTCGCGGAGGCGGCCGAGGTCCTCGGCGCCGATCCGCTCGACGTCCTCTTCTCGGGTCAGGCGTCGATCCCCGCGGTCGTGGGCGAGGACTCCACGAAGATCATCATCGTCCTGCTCGTCGCGAAGTTCCTCGCTTACGGCGTGAGCCTCGGCTGCGGCTTTCGGGGAGGCCCGATCTTCCCCGCGATCTTCCTCGGTATCGCGCTCGCATCCCTGACGATCGTGTGGTTCGACGTCTCGCCGACGCTCGCCGTGTCCGTGGGGACCGCGGCGGGAATGGCTGCCCAGACCCGTCTGATCGTCACCCCCGTGCTCCTGTCCACGCTCCTCGTCGGCTCGCAGGGACTCGACACCGCCCCGGCCGCCGTCCTCGCTACCGCGAGCGCCTGGCTGGCGATGGCCCTGGTCGATCAGCGCAACGCGCAGTCCACCGTCGGCGTGCCGCCGACCCCGAGGTGATCCGCCAACGGCTCCCGGACGATGCAGCGGAAGCCGAGATGGGACGTCGAGGAGTCGATGGCCTGCCCTTGTCGGGCGGCCGGGCGGTAGCGGAGGCAATAGTTCGGCGCACAAAGGTGCGACCCGCCCTTGATCACGCGCCGCGGGACCGGCTCTTCGCCGCCCGAGGACGTGACTCTCGGATTCCGCGGCACGCAGCAGGGGCTCTCGACCTCGTCGGGATGGTGTGACGCGAAATCGTCGGACGTCCACTCCCAGACGTTCCCGGTCATGTCGTAGAGGCCGTAGCCGTTCGGAGGGAAGCTCCCCACGGGCGACGTCCGCTCGTACCCGTCGAGCTTGAGGTTCTGCCAGGGGAACTCGCCCTGCCACGTGTTCGCCATCGGCTTCCCGTCCGGGAAGTGCTCGTCTCCCCACGCGAACGCGGCGCCCTCGAGCCCACCGCGGGCGGCGTGCTCCCACTCGGCCTCGGTCGGAAGCTCCTTGCCCGCCCACGTGGCGTACGCCTCGGCGTCCTCGTGCGCGACATGGACGACGGGGTGGTTGTCCCGGCCGTTGATCGTCGTGCCCTTCCCGCCGGGACGCTTCCAGTGCGCGCCCGGGACGTACGCCCACCAGTTCCGGTAGTCGTCCAGAGCCACCGGGCCGGCGGTGGCGCGAAAGACCAGCGAGCCGGGGACGAGCAGGTCCGGGTCGGCGTCGGGGTAGTCGGCGGGATCGAGCGGCCGCTCGGCCACGGTCACGTAGCTCGTCTCGCGGACGAACCGCCGGAACTCGGCCGCGGTGACGGGCTTCTCGTCCATCCACAGGCCGTCGACAGTGACCCGGTGGACGGGCCGCTCCTCCGGGTAGAAGTCGTCGGAGCCCATCGCGAACGTACCGCCGGCGATCCAGGTCATCCCCTCCCGCTCGGCGCGAGGTGCGGTGGGCGTCGTGGTCACGACCGCTACTGCCGCGCCATCGCGATCTGCAGGCGCTCTTCGGGCGTGATCAGATGGTCGAGATCCTCGGCGGCGTCGTCGACGTCGATCTGCACCCATTCGACGGTGCCCGTGAAGCGGCTGCCTGCCGACGTGTAGTCGTCGCTGACCGGCGAGGCGGTGTCCGAGCCGACGTCGCATGTCTCGTCGGCCGAGAACACCAACGGCACCGTGGCCTCGACCCGGCCCTCGCCGCATTTCGCGCCGTCCACGTAGAGCGTCACGGCGCCGCCCTTGCCGAGCCCGCCGCCGTCGTAGGCGAACTCCAGGCGCACCTGGTGCGTCCCCGGCGGCAGGGTCGCATCGCCGCGGACGTGGAAGCGCTGGACGCCGAAGAGGTTGTAGCAATACGTCGGGCGGCCGTCTTTCAGGTAGAGGCTCCAGCCGGCGTACGCACCGCCCTGCGAGACGATCACGCCCTCGGCGCCTCCGTTGGGGACGACCAGCTCCGCGGTGATCGAGTGCGACTTGTTCTTGACGTTGATCGTCGCGTTCTCGCTCAAACGCCGCATCCCGCCGAAGAGGAGCTGCGAGTTGCCCCGGATCAGCGTCGGGCGGCCGGCGATGTCGGAGTCGAACCGCTCGACGCGCCGGTCGTCCAACGGCAGCACGTTGTACTTCCGGGCCTCCTTCATGAAGAGCTCCTTCAGCTCGTCGAGCTTCTCCGGCAGCTCGGCCGCGAGGTCGTGCGCCTGGCTCCAGTCCGTCGAGGTGTCGTAGAGCTCCCACACGTCCTCGGTGAAGGGCGGCAGGGGCTCGACAACCCAGGGGATCGAGTGACGGGTGACGGCGGTCCAGCCCTCGTGGTAGATCCCTCGGTTGCAGAACATCTCGAAGTACTGCGTCGTGTGGCGGTCGGCCGCGGCCGCGTCGTCGAAGGCGTAGCGCATGCTCACCCCCTCCAGTGGAATCTGCTCGACGCCGTGCACGATCTTCGGCTCGGGCAGGCCTGCCGCCTCCAGCACCGTCGGAGCGACGTCGATCACGTGGTGGAACTGCTGCCGTACCTCTCCCTTCGCGCGGATGCCCTCGGGCCAGTGCACGACCGCCCCGTTTCGAGTCCCGCCCCAGTGCGAGGCGATCTGCTTCGTCCACTGGTACGGCGTGTCCATCGCATGCGCCCAGCCGACCGCGTAGTGGTTGTACGCAGCCGGAGTGCCGAAGTCGTCGATCCGCGAGGAGAGGAACTCCGTCGTCTCGAGATCGTCGACGCCGTTCAGGCGGGCGATCTCGTTGAAGCAGCCGTGCACGCCGCCCTCGGCGCTCGCCCCGTTGTCGCCGACGATGTAGAAGACGAGCGTGCTCTCGAGGACCCCGAGGTCGTCGAGCGCGTCGACGAGCCTGCCGACCTGGTGGTCGGTGTGCTCCATGAAACCGGCGTAGACCTCCATCTGCCGCGAGAGGACGGGCTTGAGGTCGTCCGGGATGTCGTCCCAGGCGGGGATCTCGTCCGGTCGGGCCGTGAGCTCCGTCTCCGGCGGAACCACGCCGAGTTCCTGCTGCCGTGCGAGGGTCTCTTCGCGCAGCGCGTCCCAGCCCGCGTCGAACCGGCCCTTGTACTTCGCCGACCATTCGGCGGGCACGTGGTGCGGCGCGTGTGTCGCGCCCGGTGCGAAATAGACGAAGAACGGCTTGTCGCCCATGAGGGCCTTCTGCTGGCGGATCCAGCCGATCGCCTTGTCGGTCATGTCCTCGGTGAAGTGGTAGCCCTCCTCCGGCGTCTGCTCGGGCTCGACCGCCGTCGTTCCCTCGTAGATCGCGGGGTAGTACTGGTTCGTCTCCCCGCCGATGAAGCCGTAGAAGTGCTCGAAGCCGCCGCCGCCGCTCGGCCACGAGTCGAACGGCCCGAGCGGGCTCGTCTCCCAGACCGGGACCTCGTGGCACTTGCCGAACTGCGCGGTCGAGTAGCCGTTCAGCTTCAGCGTCTCCGCCAGCGGGGCGCACGTGTTCGGGCGGATCGAGTTGTACCCGGGTGCGCTCGTCGCGATCTCGGTGATCCCGCCCATGCCGACGGTGTGGTGGTTCCGTCCCGACAGCAGCGCCGCGCGCGTCGGCGAGCAGAGCGCCGTCGTGTGGAAGCGGCCGAGCTTCAGCCCCTCGCCGGCCAGGCGTTCTGCCGTCGGCGTCGAGCACGGGCCGCCGAAGGCGGACGAGGCGCCGAATCCCGCATCGTCGAGCAGCACGATCAGCACGTTCGGGGCGCCGGCCGGCGGACGGATCGGCTCGATTGGCGGGAACGTCGCGTCCGGGTCCTTCGCGTCCTCGTAGACGGGCCCGTCGTACGGGCGGTCCGGGATCGGCAGAATCTCGCGCTTCGGCTCGTGGGGCATTCGTTCTCCTCTCTCAGCGGCGTGCGCTCGCCGCGATGAAGCCCATCAGGGTGAACCTGTTCGGATCCTCAGCCGCGAATCTAGCCTGACCCGGCGAATCGGGCCAAGCACAGCGGCCAGGGGAGCGGCGGTCCGCGCTGATGCAACGGGCGTGAGCGTGGGGCCGCGCTCGACGCTGTGCGACACTCGGAGGGTGGCGACGCCCGTTGAGCCGTCCACCGCGCTGAGGTAGGCGATGCGCGAGCGTGCGCTGGCGGTCGTCGCGCTCGCGACGCTGCTCGCCGGTGGGATTCTCTGGCTGGCCGACCAGCCGGGCTGGGCGGACGCAGCATGGGCGGTGGGCGCCACCGTCGTCCTCGTCCCGCTGACGATCGACACCGCACGGAGCCTCCTCCACGGCGACGTCGGGGTCGACGCGATCGCGCTCATCGCGATCGCCGGCGCGCTGATCCTCGGCGAGCAGCTCGCCGCCGCGATTGTCGCGTTGATGATGTCCGGCGGCGAGGCTCTCGAGGCGTGGGCCGCCGGGCGGGCACGCCACGAGCTGCGTCTTCTGGTCGACCGAGCGCCCCGGATCGCGCACCGGCACCTCGATGGCCGCGTCGAGGAGGTCACGGTCGAGGAGCTCCGAGTCGGCGACCTCGTCGCGGTTCGCGCAGGAGAGCTCGTACCGGCCGACGGCGTCGTCGAGGGCGCGGACGCCGTGGTCGACGAGTCGGCGCTCACCGGAGAGCCGCTGCCGGTGACGATGTCGCCGGGCTCGCCGGTGCGGTCCGGCACGACGAACGCCGGCAACGCCTTCGACGCGCGCGTGACCCGTCCGGCGGAGGACAGCGCGTACGCCGCGATCGTGCGCCTCGTTCGGGCTGCGGAGGGCAACCGAGCGCAGTTCACGCGTCTCGCCGACCGGTATGCCGCCGTCTTCCTCCCGTTCACGCTCGTCGTCGCCGGGATCGCATGGGCGGCGGCAGGGGATCCGACGCGCGGCCTCGCCGTGATGGTCGTCGCGACCCCGTGCCCGCTGATCCTCGCCGCACCGATCGCCTTCGTCGGCGGCCTGTCGCGGTCGGCCAGGGCAGGTGTGATCGTGAAGGGCTCGGGGGTGCTCGAGCGGCTTGGGGACGCGAGAGCAGTGCTCCTCGACAAGACGGGGACCGTGACGAGCGGCACCCCGGAGATCGAGCGCGTGATCCAGTTCGGGATGCTCGGCGCGGACGAGACGCTGAGGCTCGCGGCTTCGCTCGACCAGCTGTCCGTTCACGTCGTCGCCGAGAGCCTCGTGCGGGGCGCGGCCGCACGCGGGCTCCGGCTCCAGGCTCCGACAGCCGTCGAGGAGGAGCCTGGCCGGGGCATCGTGGGCGTCGTGGACGGCCGACGTGTCGCGGTCGGCTCGGACGGCTGGCTCGAGAGCCACGGGTACGCGCTCGACGGCGATCGAAGCCCTCTGTTCGGCGGAGACGGCGACACAGGCCGCGGGCTCGTGCTCGTCGGTGTGGACGGCGCGCTGGAAGGTGCGATCGTCGTGACGGACCCCCTCCGCGTCGGCGCGGAGTCGCTCGCGCTCGAGCTCCGAGAGCTCGGGGTCGACCGCGTCGCGCTCGTGAGCGGCGACCGCGCCCCGGTTGCACACGAGGTCGCCGCGGCGGCCGGAATCGAAGAGGTCTACGCAAATCAGACGCCGGAAGACAAGCTCGCCGTCGTCGAGCGCGTGCGCGCGGAGTCGACGGGGCCGGTGGTGATGGTCGGCGACGGCGTGAACGACGCGCCGGCGCTCGCCTTCGCCGATGTGGGAATCGCGATGGCGGGGAAGGGCGCAACGGTCTCGTCCGAGACGGCCGACGTCGTGATCGTCGTCGATCGCGCCGACCGGATCCCGCTCTCGATCCGCGTGGGCAAGAGATCCCTGCGGATCGCCCGCCAGAGCGTGGTCGTCGGTCTGGCGCTGTCGGTCGGCGCGATGTTCGTGGCTGCGTTCGGCTACCTCCCGCCGGTCTGGGGCGCCCTCTTCCAGGAGGTGATCGACGTCGCCGTGATCCTCAACGCGCTGCGCGCGCTGCACGCCTGACAGCCCGTGGTCAGTGCCCAGCCGCGAAGCCATCGCCGCGGCCGTCCGAGCCGCCGACGAGCGCATCGCCGATCCGCAGGATCGCCTGGCCGACGCCGAACGGGTGCTGGCTCGTGCCTCGCCGAACATCGTGACCCAGCGCAGCCAGCCTCTCCTCCGCGTGCCAGAGTCCGGGCTCGAGCTCGACCTCGCGTCCCGCGCCGACACGCCAGCGCGGCGCATCGAGCGCGGCCTGTGGGTCGTCGCCGTGGTCGACGAGGTGCAGCACGACCTGCAGGTGGCCCTGCGGCTGCATCGCGCCGCCCATCACGCCGAACGGCCCGAGCAGCGACCCTCCCTCCAGGAGCATTCCCGGGATGATCGTGTGGAAGGGCCGCTTGCCGGGCCCCAGCCGGTTGGGGTGGCCCTCGTCCTCGACGAAGCCGGCCGCGCGGTTCTGGAGCGCGATGCCCGTCCCGGGCGGGACCACGCCCGAGCCGAACGTCCCGTAGACGCTCTGGATCAACGAGATCGCCGTCCCGTCGCCGTCGACCGCGCAGAGATACGTCGTGCCACCGCTTGGGAGGACCGACGGCTCGGGGTCGAGCGCGCGGTCCTGGCGCACGAGCGCACGGCGCTCGAGGAGGTGGTCGGGGTCGAGCAGCGTCTCCGGCCACGTCGCGTCGCCCAGGTGGGCGTACGCGTCCGCGAGCGCGAGCTTCATCGCCTCGATCTGCGAATGCAGCCCCGGCTCGAGGCCGTCGTACAGCGCCAGCCCGACGAGCGCCGCGCCGCCCTGCCCGTTCGGCGGGAGCTCGCAGACCTCGATCCCCCGGTAGTCGTAGCGCAGTGGCTCGACCCACTCCGAGCGGTGCGTTGCGAGGTCGTCTTCGGAGAGCCACGAAGCCGCCGCGATCGCCTCCGCGAGTCGTCCTCGATAGAGCGCGTCCGGGCCTTCCTCCGCGACGCGCGTCAGCGTGTCCGCGAGACCCGGGATGACGAAGCGCTCGCCGACCCGTGGGGCGCGGAACGGTGCCTTCGGAGCGTGCGCCCACTTGTCCGCGATCCGCGCCGAGCACGCGACCCCGCGACGGGCCTGCTCCGCGGCGCGTCCGAGCGCACGGTCGAGCCCGAGCCGGCCGAAGCGCTCGGCCAGGTCCGCCCAGGCGCGGACCGCGCCTGGCACGGTGACAGAGCGCGGGCCGGTCTCGTCGACCCTGAGCTCGTCGACGGTGCCGGGAGCGCGCCCGGAGCCGTTGAGACCATGGAGCACCCCCTCGTGCCAGACGAGCGCGAACGCATCCCCGCCCAGGCCGTTGTCGGTCGGCTCGGCGACCGGCAGGATCGTCGCGGCCGCGAGCGCCGCGTCCACCGCGTTGCCCCCCGCCGCGAACGCCTCCAGCCCGGCGGCGGTCGCGAGGGGATGGCTCGTGGCGATCATCGCCTCCCCGGCGACGGCGGGCATCCGCCTCCAGCCGCTCGGGTGCCCGCCCGGTCGGAACAGGGCGCCGACGTCCAGGTTCACGCCACGATCCTCGCACGCGGGTATTCCACTTGCGGCCGGACCGTGCCATCATGGTCCGCGATGATCCTCAAGCGCCCGAGGACGCCGCACTACGACGACCCGGTCGCGGTCGGCCGGCGCCTGCATGCGGCACGCGAGGCGGCGGGAATCAGCCAACGCGAGCTCGCGTTCCCGGGGTGCAGCGCTGCGTACATCTCGCGGATCGAGCGGGGTGAGCGGATCCCGTCGCTCCAGGTGATGCGGGAGCTCGCCGCCAGGATCGGGATCACGGAAGCGGAGCTCGCCTACGGCAAGGAGCCGTTCGACTCCGACGTGTCCCAGGCGGTCCGGGCCGTCGAGGCGGCGGAGGCGTCGGGCGACCCCGGGGACCTCGCGAAGGCGTACCAGGCTCTCTCGCGTGCCGCCTCGAGGGCCGCGACCCGGGCCGCGCGAGCCGTCGCCACCGCCTGAGCGAACGGCCACCGTAGGATCGCGGGCGTGAGACGTGACGCCGACATCGTCGTGGTCGGCGCCGGCATCTCCGGCGTGGCGACGGCTCGCGCACTGGCAGACAGCCTGCGATCTGTCGTCCTGCTGGAGCAGTTCGAGCTGGGGCACGCGCGCGGCTCGAGCCACGGAACGTCGCGCATCCACCGCCTCAACTACGGCGACCAGCGCTTCGTGCGTCTCGCCCAGGCGGCCGGAGACGCGTGGCGCGCGCTCGAGGAGGAGCGCGGGGAGCGACTCCTCCGGCGGGTCGGAGTGCTCGATCTGGGCCCGGCGGCGCCGGCGACCGCCCGCGCGCTCGCCGCGTGCGGCGTCCCCTACGAGACGCTCTCCGCGAAGGAGGTCGCGTCGCGGTGGCCCCTCCGACTCGAAACGGGTGAGACCGCCGTCTTCCAACGCGACGGCGGTTTCCTGTACGCGGACCGCGCGCACGCCGCGCTGCTCGCCGCGGCGGTGGAGGGCGGTGTCGACGTGCGCGAGCGGTCGCCGGTCGTTGCGCTCGAGCTCGGCCGCGGCGCCGTGCACGTGAGTCTCGGCGACGAGGAGATCGTGGCGGGCGCCGTCGTCGTCACGGCAGGCGCCTGGGCGCCTCGCCTCCTCGCGACGGTCGGTATCGATCTGGCCGTCGTACCAACCCGCGAGACCGTGGCGTACCTGGATCTCCCCGGTGCGGAGACGTTGCCTCCGGTCATCGACTACGGCGGAGTTCCGGCCGCTGGCGAGGGCGGGATCGCTCGCCCGGGGACCTCGACGTACTCCCTTGCCGCTCCGGGACGAGGGCTGAAGGTTGGGCTGCACCACGCGGGCCCGGTCACCGCCCCGGACGCCGCCGGCCTGGTCGACGAGGGCGTCGCGGCCTGGGTCGCCGACTGGGCTGCCTCTCGCTACACGGACGTGGGCGCGACGCAGGGAGCCGAGACCTGCATCTACACGAACACCGCGGACGAGAGCTTCGTGCTCGAGCGGCATGGTCGGGTGGTCGTCGGCTCCGCGTGCTCAGGCCACGGCTTCAAGTTCGGCCCGGTGGTCGGGCGCACGCTCGCCGCCCTCGCCCGGGAGGCCGCTGGATGAGTCGCGCGGCGGTCGCCGCGCTCGTGGCCGTGTCGCTGGTCGGCGCGGGCTGCGACGGCTCCGTGGGCTCGGAGGGTGCCGCCACCAAGACAGGCAGCGAGGATCCGCTTCCGCCGATCGTGATCGAGTCGCCGCTTCCCGGCGACAGCGTCGCGAGTCCGATCCACGTCACGGGAACGGCGAACGTTTTCGAGGCGACCGTCTCCTTCGAGGTCCGCGACCACGCTGGGGACGTCGTCATGCGTGGCTTCACGACGGCGACATCGGGCAACGGGACGCGCGGGACCTTCGAGACCGAGCTGGCCGTCCCAGAGCTCGCCGGGCCCGCGACGATCGTCGCGTTCGAAGCATCGGCTGAGGACGGGAGCCCGCTGCACGTCGTCCAGGTTCCGGTCACGGTCGACCAATGAACGCCACCTCCACGGCGACAGGCACACTGGCTCCGGGATGCCGCCCAAGCCGAGGAAGCCACCGCCGCGCCGTCCCGACCCGAGGAAGCGCAACCTGCTCATCGCCGGTGCAGGAGCGGCTCTCGTCGTCGCGATCCTCGTCGTCGTGAGCGTCGTCGTCGCCGGAGGGGGCGACAGCGGGACGACGACCACGAGCGGCGCCGCGTCGTCCGCGCTCTTCGACGGCATCCCCCAGAACGGCACGGAGCTCGGTGCGAAGAACGCTCCCGTCACGTTCATCCAGTTCGAGGACCTCCAGTGCCCGATCTGTCGCAGCTACCAGGAGGACGGCTTCTCCGACATCGTCCGGGAATACGTGCGGCCCGGCAAGGTAAAGCTTCGGTTCGCCGGGATCGCGATCCTCGGCCAGGACTCCGAGAAGGCGCTCCGGTACGCGCTCGCGGCGGCGAATCAAGGGAAGCTCTGGGAATACGTCGCCGCGATCTACGCGAACCAGGGTGAGGAGAACACGGGCTGGGTCACGGACGACGTTCTCGAACGGCTCGCGAAGGACGTCGGGCTCGACTGGACGCAGCTCCAGAAAGACGCAGCAAGCGCCGAGGTCACGCGGCAGGCGCAGGCGACGGCGGCCGAGGCGGGCCAGCTCGGCGTTCCCGGGACGCCGACGTTCTTCGTCAAGATCGGCAACGGCAAACCGTACGCCGTGCAGCCGACCTCGTTCTCGATCGACTCCTTCCGCCCGATCTTCGCCGACGCGCTGTCGCAGTGACTGCGTGAGCGACCGCGCGCTGCGGATCGCGATCGCCGTCGTCGCGGTCGCCGGGGTCGCCGTCGCCGGCTACCTCACGTACGTCCACTATCAACCCGACGCACTGATCTGCACGAGCCACGGTGGCTGCGAGACCGTGCAGAAGTCCTCCTACGCGGAGCTCGCCGGGATCCCCGTCGCGCTTCTCGGGCTGCTCGCGTGGAGCGCGGTGCTCGTGCTCGTCGCGTGGGACTCGGAGCTGGCCCGCACGCTCGTCGCCGCGGTCGCCCTCGGCGCGGCTGGGTTCGCGATCTACCTCGTCACGCTCCAGGCGTTCGTGATCGACGCCTGGTGCATCTGGTGCATGGTCAACGACCTCGTGCTCGTCCCGCTGCTCGCGATCCTCGCGATCTGGCGGACGCTACGGACGCCGGAAGCCTGAGGACGCGCGCCGGTCAGGTCATCGGGACCTGGCGGAGGATGCTCGACTCGATGCGGTCGAGGATCTCCGTCAGGGTGTCGCCCGTGGCCGTGATGCCGTGGTTGCGGAGGCCGATCACCGCATGCGTGGGATCGGGCTCGCGGTCGATCAGGGTCGCGACCGACTCGGCCAGCTCCTGCGTCCCGCAGGGGTAGTTGATGTCGGTGGCGGCGATTCCCTCCATCCACGCGTGCACGTGGAGGATCGCGCCGACGTCGGGATGGGCCTGATAGATCATCCAGTGCTCGATCGCATCGACCGAGACCCGGCGCGGCTCGATGCCGGGCGGCACGCTGATCCGCATGCGTGCGTGCTCCTCGTCGTAGCCCGTCACGAGGAGGATGTCGCGACCCGCAACCTCGAGCTGCGACTTGTCGACGCCGCTCGCGCTCATCCAGAAGCGCGTCCCGTCTTTACGGGCGGAGAGGTTGCCGTACGAGAGGCCGCCGACCTGATAGAGCCGCATCACGTGGCGCAGGTCGCGCTCACCGAGGTACTCGTGCACCGGGAACGGTGCGGGCAGCAGGTCGAGCTCCTGCATCCGTTTCCCGGCGACGCCGATGTCGGCCGTGATCTCGTCACCGTCCCAGAGCTCGGGCTCGAGGTCGGCGACGAACTCGTTGTCGATCACGAGCTTCGACTTCGCGAGCGGAGCGAGTCGCTCGAAGACCTCGCTCGGGTCGTCGGAGATCTCGTACGTGCCGCGCTCCATCGTCGTGAACCACACGCCTTGCCCGGGAACGTGGAGCACGACGACGTTCGCGAGCGTCCGTACGAGCATCGGGTAGCTCGTCTTCAGCACGTCGTCGGGTACCGCGTCGAGCTCGTAGAACGAGGCCGAATAGGTGCCGCGCGACTGACGGCGGAACGCCTTCGGCTGCTCCGGGTCGAACATGTTGAGGACGAAATCGGCCTCCGCGATGTCGTCGACGCGCTCGAACTCGTCGCGCTCGAACTCCTGCCCGATGGAGCTCACCCACTCCTCGTGCGCGGGGGACGTCGGGGTGCCCCAGATCGCGTATGCGCGCATGGCGCAACTCTACCGCGAGGCACGCCCGAGTCCTTGTGGCGAGCCGTTGGCGCCGGACGGTGTCGGGCTCAGCGAAAGAGGTCGCGCTCGCGGGGCATGACGAGGTCGACGCCACGGCCATCGCCTCGCGCGTCGACCCCGCGCACGCGCGCGGCCGGAATGCCGGCCGCCTTCCCGAGCACGAGCTCGGCCGCGCCGGCGATCTCGTCCGCGACCGCGATCTGCGTCGTGCGCAGCTCGTGGCCGGCCGCATCGAGGGTGCCGCGCAGATCCCGGAGCGGGGCAAGGCCTGCGACGCCGAGCGCCACGTCCGTCGTCCCCTGCCGCCAGGCGCGGCCGAACGAGTCGCTGACGATCACCCCGAGGTCGATGCCGGCGAGCTCGGCAAGTCGCTCTCGAAGCCCGCGCGCCGACGCGTCGGGGTCGAGGGGAAGGAGCACGAGAGATCCCTCCTCCGGCGCATTCGACGCGTCGACACCTGCCGAGGCGCAGACGAAGCCGTGCCGTGTCTCCGCGATCACGAGCGGTGGGCGGCTCCGGACGACCTTGGCGCTCTCGCGGAGGATCACCTCGAGCTGGCGTGGGTCGCCGTCGGGTCCGGCTAGCTCGCGCGCGCGCTCGGAGGCCTCGACCTCGCCGAGGCGCACGACACGGCCCTCGACCTTCGAGACTGCCTTCTGCGCGACCACCACGACGTCGCCGTCCGCGAGCCCACCGGCCCGCAGTGCCGACTCGTGCAGCTCGCGCGCAAGATCGTCCCCCTCCGCCAGCTCGGGGATCCCCTCGAGCGGCACCACGCTGACCCCCGAGCCGCTCAGGGGATTCCGGTGAGGCGCACGCCCGCGTGCGCCTTGTAGCGCTTGTTGACGTTGACGATCACGGCCGTCAGCCCCTCGAGCGCGCGCGCCGAGGCGAGGGGGCCGCAGTCGACAGCGCGCCCCGACGTGATTCGCGCACCGAGCTCGAGCACGAGCTGTTTGGCCTCAGCGTCGTCCCCACAGACGAGCACGTCCTCCTCGGGCGGCTCGTCGCGACCGAGGTTGCGGGCGGCGAGCGAGTGGAGCCCCGCGACGACCGGGCCGTCGACGACGTCCTGGATGCGTGCGGCCACCGAGCGCGCCTCGGTCGTCGGCACGACGCCCTCCGGCGCGAAGCTGAGCTCGGCGGCGACGGAGAGCACGGGCGTCGCGCCGATCGCGTCGTGGAGCTGACGCGCCGTGTCGACCGCGGCTTCGGCCTTCGTCGCGAGCGCCACGAGGTCGGCGGAACGGCACGCCTCGGCGTTCGTCGCGCCCGCCACGCCGAGCTCGGCCGCCACCTCGGCGGCGCGCTCTGCATCGCGCGAGCCGATCACGACGTCGTAGTCCGCCTCCGCGAGCCTGCGCGCGAGCGCCTTGCCGAAGCTGCCCGTGCCGCCGACGACGGCGATCCTCACGAGGCGACCTCGAGCACCGCTTCCGCCAGCAGGCGGGAGGACGCACGATCGTCCATCAGCGTCGCGGTCGCGAAGAGCGGAACCGGGGCCTCGGCTGGCTGATCGGCGTGGTCGATCACCAGCACGTCGACCAGCCCGGAGTAACAGCCCGCGACGTGCGCCGGAGTCGTGCCGCCCGCCATGCGCGTGAGCATACGGTCGAGCGGGCCCTTGACCGCGCGGCCACCGATCAGCGGGCTGACGGCGGCGCACCGGACGCGACGATGGGCGATCGCCTCGCGGATCGCGGCCACGGCGAGGATCGGGCCGAGCGAGACGTAGGGGTTGCTCGGCGCGAAGACCAAGGCGTCGGCCTCCTGGATCGCATCGACCACGCCGGGAGCGGGCGTCGCAGCGTCCGCTCCCTCGTAACGCACGGCGTCGACCTCGTCCTCGTGCCTCCGGCCGACGAACCAGTCCTGGAACGAGAACGTCCCGGCCGGGGTCACGATCTGCGTCCGCAGCCTGTCGTCGGTCGCCGGGAGCAGCAACGCGTCGACGCCGGCCGCCCGTGTGAGCTCGCCGCTCACCGACGAGAGCGGCTCGCCGCGCGCGAGCGCCGCGGCCCGGACGAGGTGCAGCCCGATGTCGAGGTCGCCGAGCTGAAACCAGGCGTCGCCGCCCCACTTCCGCGCCGACTCGAGCGCGTGCCACGTCTCGCCCGCGCGCCCCCAGCCGCGCTCCTCGTCGTTCAGGTCCGCGAGGGCGTAGAGCACGGAGTCGAGGTCGGGCGACACGTGCAGGCCGAGCACCTCGACGTCGTCCCCGACGTTCCCGACGACCGTGAGCTCGGAGCCGAGAACGTCGTAGAGGCCGCGCGCGAGCTTCGCGCCGCCGACACCGCCCGAGAGGCAGACGACCTTCACCGCGCGATCGCCTCGACGAGCGCGCGCGTGCGTGTGCCTCCGCGCGGCCCGAGCCTGTCGAGATCCACCACGGTGTCGACGTCCGCGACGAGATTCGGCAACGCGAGCTCCTCGAAGTCGAGGCCGAGGGCAAGCACGTGCGCCTCGAAGCGCCGTGCGCTGTCAGGCCCGTAGAGCGGCCGGAACACCTCCGCGTACGGCAGGCCGAGGGCGTTCGTCCGTCCATCAGGCGATGCGACCAGGGCGAACCTACGGAGCCGCGGCGGCACCGCGAGCGCGGCGAGGTCCGAGGGGCGCGCGCGCGGGAGGTCGGCGTTCACGACCAGGCAGATGCCGTCGATCCCTTCGAGCGCCGCGGCGACCGCGGCGCCCTGGCCCTCGCCGGGGTCGTCGACGACCGTTGCACCAAGCTCGCCCGCGACGAGGCGACCGGCCGCATCGCCGGTCACGACCCGCACCTCCGCGACAGACGTCGCCGCCTCGACGACGTCACCGAGCATCGCGAGGGCGACCTCGCGACGGAGCTCCTCCGGGAGCCGGCTCTTGCCCTCCGCGCGGAACGGGATCACGACGAGCATCGTCGTCGCAGACTAGATACGGCGCGGCCGCTCCTAGGCGGCGTGCGGCGCTGCGCCGCTCGAGCCCGAGTCAGCGCCTGGGCCCGTCGTCGCCCACTCGGTCACCTCGAACCAGTGGGTTCCCTCCAGCGCCGCGACGACGTCTGGGTGCGTGTGGGCGGCGTTCATGACGTGGTGCTCGATGTCGCAGCAGATCTCGACCTCGTCGAGCGACAGCGCGCCTGGGACCCGCGCGACGACCTCGAACGGAAGGTGCGCGTCTCGCACGGTCATGTGCTTGAACTGGAGGTCGGGCGCCAGCTCCATCAACGCCGGCCAGTCCGGGCAGGTCTTGTAGCTCATGGGGCAACTCCTGTTGGCCCATGAGCGTGGAGGGGTGTGGGGAACCGGGAGGTTCCCCACGTCTTCAGAAGAAGGGGGCACCGTGGGGGAAACATGGTTTCCCCCACGAACGCGAGCGGGACGCGAGCGTTGCTCATGGGGTTGGTCCCTTCGCGGCGCGGCGCCAGGTTCCTTCGAGCCGCACCAGGCCCCTCCCCTCCCCGTCGGGGTAGACGAGCAGCGGAAGCCCGCGGGGCAGCCGGTCGAGTAGCCGTCCGTCCTGCCCGACGAGCGCGAGGCCGAGGTCGAAGCGTCCGAACTCGAGCGGCGACGCGGGGACGTCGAGCCGGAGCTCGAGCCCGCCGTTCCGCTCGTCCCAGCCGAGCGGCGCGGTGTCGACGAGCTCCTCGGCGACGAGCAGCCCCGAGCCGTCGCGTAGCTCGAGGTGCAGGGACGGTGCGGGCACGTCGCCCCGCAGCGTCACCTCCAGCCCGAACGCCTCTCCGGCGAGAAAGCGGTCGCGCTCGTCGCCGTCCGTCGCGACGAGCCGTGCGTGCTCGAGCCGCGCCTCGCCCGAGCCGCTGCGTGGAGCGCCGTTGCGGAGTGGCGCCTCGTCGTCGTCCGCGAGCGTGCGACGGTAACGCGTGATCGCCTCGTGCACCGGGCCGTCGAACGCGAGCGTCCCGTCGCGCAGGAGCGCCGCACGGTCGCAGAGCCGCTCGACGGCAGACGCGTCGTGCGAGACGAAGAGGATCGTGCCGCCTCGCTCCTTGAAGGCGGAAATCACGCCGAAGCACTTCCGCTGGAAGCTCTCGTCGCCGACCGCGAAGACCTCGTCGAGCAGCAGCACGTCCGCCTCGAGGAACGCGGCGATCGCGAACCCGAGCCGCATCGTCATCCCGGATGAGTACGTGCGGACGGGTCGGTCGATCGCGTGCTCGAGCTCGGCGAAGGCGACGATCTCGTCGAAGCGCTCGCGGATCCGGGCGCGACCGAGCCCCTGCAGCATCCCGTTGAGCTCGACGTTCTCTCGGCCGGTGAAGTCGGGGTGGAAGCCGGCGCCGAGCTCGAGGAGCGAGCCCACACGACCCCCGGTGGAGACGCGCCCCTCGGTCGGCTTGATGATCCCTGCGATCAGCCGGAGGAGCGTCGACTTGCCCGATCCGTTCCGGCCGACGAGCGCCACTGCCTCGCCGGGCGCGATCGCAACGGAGACGTCGCGGAGCGCCCAGATCTCCTGCGCGCCGGTCCGCCCCCGTTCGACGAGGAGCTCCTTGAGCGTGTACGACTCGCGCGCGCGGACGACGAACCGGCGCGAGACGCCGTCGACGTCGATCGCACCGGGCGTCACGGCCGGGTCCTCACGACGCGACCGCGGCGAGCTCACGCCGCACGATGCCCGCGAGCGTCTGCACCATCTCGGGCGCCGCGTTCGGCATCTCGATCCGGGCGAACCGCATTCCGAGCTCCCGCGAGCGCTGCGCCGCCTCGACGTCGAGGTCCCAGCGGATCTCCAGATGGTCGGACACGAACCCGACCGGGCAGGCCAGCACCTCCGTCACCCCGGCTCCGTGCAGCGCGGCCAGGTGCTCGAGGATGTCCGGGCCGAGCCATGGCTCACCCGTCGGGGACTCACTCTGGAACGCGAACGACCAGTCGTCGACTCCGGCCTGGTCGGCGACGAGGGCGGAGGTCTCGAGGAGCGACTCGCGGTACGGGTCGCCCTGCTCGAGGATGCGCGCGGGCAGAGAATGAGCCGTGAAGACGACGTGCGTCCCGTCGGACGCGAGCTCGGCGCAGCGGCGCGCGAGCAGGTCGACGAACCCCGTCTCCGTCCCCCACCGGCGCACGAAGCGGGTCTCGACGCGGCCCGCGACCGACTCGAGGAAGAGCTGCTCGTACCGGGCGACCGAGAGCGTCGACCAGTGCGGCGCGAGGACGAGACCGACCAACGCGTCGTGCCCCAGCTCGAGGGCCGTGTCGACCGACGACCCGATCCGCGGGTCCCAGTGGCGCATCCCCGTGAGCACCGTCAGCCCCAGCTCGCGCTCGAGCGCCGCGCGGGTCTCCTCGGTGATCGCGTTGAGGGGCGACGGCCCATCGGAGTCGTCGATCCCGAGCGCGCGGTAGCGGGAGACGAGATCGTCGAGATGCTCCGGTGCGATCGGCCGCCCGCCGCGGATGTCGGCGTAGTACGCGGGAACGTCGGCGAGGCGGTCGGGCGAGCCGTAGGCCATCAGGATCACCGCGGGGTTGGTCACGCCGTGACCCCCACCTCTGTCCGCTCGCGCACGAGCGCAGCGAGCCGCGTGAGGACGTCCGGGTCCGTCTCGGGCAGGACCCCGTGGCCGAGGTTGAAGACGTGGCCGGGACGGCCGCCCGCGCGAGCGAGCACGTCGAGCGCCTCGCGCTCGACGACCTCCCAGGGCGCGAGGAGGACGGCAGGGTCGAGGTTCCCCTGGACGGCGCGCTCGGGCGCGTGGGCCCAACCTTCGTCGAGCGGGACGCGCCAGTCGAGACCGAGCGCGTCGCCCCCGGCGGCGAGCAGCTCGTCGAGGAGGTGCGGTGCCCCGGTCGCGAAGTGGATCGTCGGCGCGTCGACCGCCTCGAGGACGCGCGCGCTCCACGGGGCGACGCGCTCGCGGTAGACGCGTGGCGACAGCGTGCCGACCCACGAGTCGAAGAGCTGGATCGCGTCCGCGCCGGCGCGAACCTTTGCCTCGACGTACGCCGCAAAGGTGGCCGACAGCTTCTCGAGGAGCGCGTCCCAGGTCGCGGGCTCGGACAGCAGCAACGCCTTCGTGCGGGCGAGCTCGCGGCTCGCGCGTCCCTCGACGAGGTAGCTCGCCACCGTGAAGGGGCCTCCGCAGAAGCCGATCACGGCCCTCTCCTCCGCAAGCTCGGCGCGGACGAGCCTGACCGCTTCGAGCACGGGCGCGAACGCCTCCTGCGGGTCGGGCACGACGAGCCGCTCGACGTCGGCACGGGTGCGGATCGGCTGCTCGACCACCGGCCCGACACCCTCGACGAGCGCGACATCGAGGCCCATCCCGCGGACCGGGGTCATGATGTCCGCGAACATCACCGCCGCGTCGACGCCGTGCCGGCGGACCGGCTGGAGCGTCACCTCGGCGCAGAGCTCGGGCGTGTCGGCGACGTCGAAGAAGCCGTGCCGCTCGCGGATCGCTCGGTACTCGGGCAGCGACCGCCCGGCCTGCCGCATGAACCACACCGGCGTCCGCTCGACGGGCTCGCAGCGGAGCGCACGGACGAGAAGGGGCTCGCTCACCACCGGAGCGTAGCCCCCGCACGCTCGCCCTCTACACTCGGCCGCCGTGGAGCCGCTCGCACCGCTCTTCCGGGAGTGGACCGTGTCGCCGCAGCGCGCCGGCGCGGCGGGCGTCGCGCGCCTCGTGCTCGAGAACGGCGGGGCCGCGACGTGGCGCTCGCGCGGCGCCGACGGCCTGCAGCTCTCGTACCACTGGCTCGACCGGCACCGCAACGCGATCGTCTGGGACGGCCCGCGAACCCCGTTCCCGAGGCCCGTCCCGCCGGGCGAGACGGTCGCGCTCGACGTGCCGCTCGTCGCGCCGCGCCCGCCGGGTCACTACGTCCTCCGCTTCGACCTCGTCGAGGAGCACAGGTTCTGGCTCTCCGAGCTCGGGGTCGAGATGCTCGAGGTCGAGGTCGACGTGGCGCCGGGGATCGCCGAGCGGCGACTCTCGGTCGTCGTGCACGGCGGACGGGACGAGCGGACGACCGAGGCGCTCGCGGCGCAGGACGAGCCGCTCGTCGCGGAGGAGCCGAACGCAACCGCGCATCTCGTCGCGGGCGCGGTGCCCGCGACCGACTGGTCGCGGCTCCTGCTCGACGCGCACGCGGAAGGGTGGGACGCCGTCGGCCCTGCGCTCGTGCTCACCGGTGGCCTGCTCGAACGCCGTCGCGCGGCGCGCTCGCTGAGCCCGTGGGCGCCGGGCGGCCGCAACCCCCGGCTCGACCGACCGCTCCTGCTCCCGTCCCTCGTCGCGGGCCTCGACCCCGGCACGCACGACGGCCTGCCCGCCTACGGGGGCGAGGGCCTCTTCGAGGGCCGCGCCGTCGTCAGGCTTCCGACGCGATCCGGTCGTCGACCCGGTTGAAGACGAGCGCGCCGACGACGAGCGCGACGACCGCGGCGACGCAGAGGTAGATCGCGTCCGCCGCCGGCGGCAGCTCCCCGGCGTAGAGCGGCGTCCGGTAGGTCTCGATCGCGGGCGTTAGCGGGTTGCCCCAGTGGATCAGGTCGACGAGCCACGGCCGCGACTCCGCGCCCGGCAGATCGTCGAGCTGGTACAGCACGGGCGTCAGGAAGAACCACGGGAGGAGCGCCGCGGCGACGACGAACTCCACGTCGCGGAAGATCGCGTTCAGCGCGGCGACCGCGAGCGAGAACCCCGCGACGAACACGACGATCAGCACGGCCGCGGGCAGCGCCACCCACGCGGTGTCGCGGCTGTCGGGCCGGAACCAGAGCGCGAGCCCGACAACGATCGCGGTCATCACCGCGAAGGCGACCACCTGTGTCGCGACGACGGAGAGAGGCACGAGCTGACGGGGGAAGCGCACCTTGCGGATCAACGGGGCGTTCTCGACCAGGCTGCGCGCGCCCGTCTGCAGCGAGGAGGCGAAGAAGGCCCACGGCGGCAGGCCGCAGAGGAGAAAGAGCCAGTAGTCGTCGAGATCCGCGGCCTGCGCCTTCCAGAGGACCGAGAACACGACGAGGTACACGAGCATCAGCGCGACCGGCAGCGCGAGCGTCCACGCCAGGCCCAGCACCGAGCCCTTGTACTTCGCCCGCAGGTCGCGCCGCACGAGGCTCGAGAAGAGCTCGCGGTACCGGATTAGGTCCGCGTAGACGTCCATCGCGGGCGATTGTAGGGGCACCCTCCGGGCGTGGCTCTCCGCCTCGCCGGCCTTCGCTCCCACCAAGAGGGGCGAGTCTGAAGCCACGCCCTACGGGCCCCACGCGCCCCCTCCCGCGATCTCGGGTTGTCCGCCCGTACGCGGCCTACAATGATCGCCCGTGGAAGCGGCCATCACGCTCGTCGCGCTCCCGGTCGCTGCGGTCGTGCTCTCGACGTTGCTGCGGTCCCCGTCGCTCGGCGGGCGGCTCGTCGCGGTGCCGAGCGGCGCTCGCTGGCACGACCGCACGACGCCGCTCTTCGGTGGGGTCGGGATCGCCGTCGGGCTGCTCACGGGCGTCGTGCTCGCCGTCGCGACGGGCGTCATCGACGCGACCTGGCTGCTCGCCGGGATCCTCGCCGGCTGCGGGCTCGTCTTCCTCGCCGGCCTCCTCGACGACGTGCGGCACCTGAGCCCGATCGCGAAGCTCGTCGCGCAGCTCGGCGCCGCCGCGATCGTGATCGCCGCGGGGCTGCGGGTCGAGCTCGTCTCGAACGACGTCCTCGGCGTTGCGATCGCGCTCGTCTGGCTCGTCGGGATCACGAACGCGTTCAACCTCCTCGACAACATGGACGGCCTCGCGGCGACCCTCGCGACCGTCGCGTGCATCTACTTCGCGGTCGATGCCTCGACCGTCCACGAGAACGACCTCGTGCTCGTCCTCGCGCTCTCGCTTGCGTTCGCGTGCCTCGGCTTCCTCCCCTTCAACCTGCGGCCGGGCGACCGGGCGCGCGTCTTCATGGGCGACTCCGGCAGCCAGCTCCTCGGCTTCCTCCTCGCCGTCCTCGGCCTCGCCGCGAGCTGGACGACGGCCGGGACGACCGTGGCGACGATGCTGCTCCCCCTCCTCGTCCTCGCGATCCCGATCCTGGACACGACTCTCGTCACGGTTCGGCGACTGGCCGAACGGCGCCCCGTCACCCAGGGCGGGAAGGACCACACGTCGCACCGGCTCGTCTACTACGGCCTCTCGGAGACACGGGCGGTCGGGCTGCTCGCACTGATCGGCGTCGCGCTCGGCGCCACAGGCGTTGCCTACAACGTGCTCGACCGGCCGGCGGTGACGGCGCTCGGGATCCTCGTCACGTTCGCGCTGCTCGTGCAGTTCGGAAGCTTCCTCGCGGAGCTCTCCGAGAACGAGCGCCTCGGTCGCCCGGGGGACACGTCCCTCCGCCACGCGGTCACGGTGCAGCCGCGCCGGCTGATCGAGCTCGCGGCCGACGCGGTCCTCGTCGGCGGCACGTTTCTCGTCGTCTACCTGCTGTTCGTCGACGGGCGGGGGACGGAGCTCCAGCGTGGGACCTTCCTCGCCGTCCTCCCAATCCTTCTCGGGACGACGTACGTCGTCTACGTCGTCGGGGGCGTGTACCGGCGTGTCTGGCGCTTCGCCACCTCGAGAGACCTCGCGATGATCGCCGTCGCGTCCCTCGCCGCCACCGCCGCGGCCTGGGCGATCGTCATGGTCACCCGGGATCTCGGCGACTTCCCGCGCGAGGTCTTCCCCGTGTACGCGGTCGCGGCGGCCGCGCTCGCGGTGCTCTCCCGCACGCTCGTCCGCTTCGTCCCGGCCGCGGGGAGTGCCGCCGACGGAAGGACCCGCGTGCTCGTCCTCGGCGCCGGGAACGCCGGGCGCGGGTTCGTCCGCGCGCTACGGCCCTCCGAGGACGTACAGGTCGTCGGGTTCCTCGACGACAACCCGCGTCTCCACCGGCGCCGCATCCAGGGCGTGCCCGTGCTCGGCACGACCGACGACGCGGCCGCCGTGCTGACCGCCACGGCGGCCGACGAGCTCGTGATCACGATCCCAGACGTCTCCGCGGCCCGCCTGGCCAGCCTCGTCGACGCGTGCGAGACGGCCGGCGTCGGCCACCGGGTCGTCGCAAGCGACACCCTCACAGGCCGAACGGTCTCCCAGGCGCTCGCGGAGTGACCACGGCCGGCGCAGCCGCACACCCCGTGCCGGGCGGGATCACCGCGACCCGCGCGCGGGTCGACCGGCTGATCCCGCTCGTCGGCGCCTATCTCCTCCTCGCGACCTTCTACGCGTGGCAGGCCTGGCGGCGCGAGACGCCGACGATCTTCACCGACGAGCTCGAGACGACGCAGATCTCGCGGGCGATCGCCGACACGGGGCACGCCATGCGGCGCGGCGAGCCCTACGGTTTCACCAGCCTTGTTCCGTACCTGACGGCGCCGTTCTGGTGGATCCATCCCGTTGCCAGCGCGTACGAGACGATCAAGACCGTCCAGGCGTTCGTCATGACGAGCGCGATCTTCCCCGCATACCTCCTCGCGCGGCGCGTCGTCACGCCGGGCTGGGCGCTGTTCGCCGCCGTCGCCGCGATCGCAGCGCCGGCGTTGTCGTACTCCCCCATTCTCGTGGAGGAGCCCTGGGCCTATCCCGCCGCGACGCTCGCTCTGTGGCTCACGGTGCGGGCGACCGACCGTCGGACCAGGGCGTCCTTCGCGCTCGCGTTCGCAGCCTGCGTCCTCGCGGTGCTCATCCGCTCGCAGCTCGTCGCGCTCTTCGGCGCGCTCGTCGCAGGGCTCCTCGTGCTCGGCTGGCGATCGGCCTGGATGCGCCGCTACCGCGCGACGTGGTCGACCTGGGACACCGTCGGGTTCTGGGTTCTCGCGGTCGGCGTCCTCATCGCGGTCGTCGCGTTCGCCGGGCACCAGTCGGCCGAGTGGCAGGACGCAACGACCGGATGGAAGGGCCGGATGGTCGAGTACGGCAGCTGGGCGGGCGGCGCGTTCGCGATCGGGATCGGGATCGTCCCAGCGATCGCGCTCCTGTCGGTGCTCGCCGTGCCCGCGCGTGAGCGCGAGCGCCCGGGCGTGCGCGCGTTCGTCACGGTGACGGCAGGCGCCGTCGCGAGCTTCGCGTGGTACGCGGCGATCAAGGGGACGTACCTCTCGACGACCTTCTCGAGCCTCGTCGTCGAGCGGAACCTCGTCTACCTGGCGCCGCTCGCGTTCGTCGCGACGGCGTACCTCTTCGAGCGGGCGGCGGCCCCCGCGTGGGCGGTCGTCGTCTCCGGCGTCGTCGTGCTCGGCCTCGTCGTCTGGACGCCGATCGAGCGGGGCCTCGACAACTTCCCGTACTACGAGGCGCACGGGCTCGCGATCCTCGCGCTCGCGAACCGCGAGTGGGGGTGGCCGACGGGCCGGATCGAGACGGCGCTCGTCGTCCTCGTGGTCGTCTCGGTGATCCTGCTGCTCTTCACCGCGACGCCGCTCCGCCCCTCGGGCCTCGCGGTCGCGATTCCGGTGACGATCGCCGTGGCGATCCTCGGGTGGAACGCGGTCGCCGAGACGTACGCCTCGATCGGCGAGCACGACTTCTCGGCCCGCGTCCAGAAGAACCTGCCGAAGCCGAACGACTGGGTCGACCGCGCCACGGGCGGTGGATCGACGACCATCCTCGGCCAGCGGATGGACGACAACCCGCTCGGCTTCGCCTCGATGGAGTTC
>Ga0207661_10000484_pt1 | contig 25619 bp, 21 predicted proteins | sample KBSC713LmetaG_FD_184337 | JGI IMG/M metagenome (GOLD analysis project Ga0207661, IMG submission 184337) | Corn rhizosphere microbial communities from Kellogg Biological Station, Michigan, USA - KBS C7.1-3L metaG (SPAdes) (version 2) | ecosystem: Host-associated > Plants > Roots > Rhizosphere ...
GCTGACGGCGGCGCCGTCGGGAACGCCCCCGCCGCCCGGGATCGCGACCGCCGCCAGCGCGCCGACGCTGACGCGCCCGTCGACCATCTGGCCGCGCAGCACGTTCGCGCCGCCCACGAACCCGGCCACGAAAGGCGTCTCCGGGCGATCGTAGATCTCGCGCGGCGCGCCCGCCTGCGCGACGCGCCCCTCGTGCATGACCACGACGTGGTCGGACAGCTCGGCGGCCTCTTCCTGATCGTGCGTCACCAGCAACGTCGTGACGTGGTGCTGGGCATTGAACGCGCGCAGCCATTCGCGCAGCTCGACGCGCACCTGCGCGTCCAGCGCGCCGAACGGCTCGTCCAGCAGCAAGATCTTCGGCTCGATCGCGAGGGCGCGCGCGAACGCGACGCGCTGGCGCTGCCCGCCCGACAGCTGGTTCGGATAGCGATCGCCCAGGCCGTCCAGCTGCACCAGCGTCAGCAGCTCTTCGACCTTCTTCCGCGTCGCCTCGGCGCCGACCTTGCGCACGCCCAGCCCGAACGCGATGTTCTTGCGCACGGTCATGTGCTTGAACAGCGCGTAGCTCTGGAAGACGAAGCCGAGGCCGCGCTTCTGCGCGGGCACGTTGGTGACGTCGTCGCTGCCGAACATCACCTGACCGCTGTCGGGCTGTTCCAGGCCGGCGACCACGCGCAACACCGTCGACTTGCCCGATCCCGACGGGCCGAGCAGCGTCGTGATGCCGCCCGTCGGCGCCGCGAACGAGACGTCGGCGACCGCCGGCGTCCCGCGCGCCGTGAACCGCTTGGTGACGTTCTTGACGATCAGGCTCAACGCGCGCCTCCCGACGACGAAGAAGAAGACGACACGTCCTGGGCCAGGCCGGCCGCGAGCTCCGCCGCCAGCCCCACCACGCCGCCGATCACGAGCAAGCCCGGCGCGCCTGCCGACGATGCCGGAACGTCGACGGCGCCCAGCGATGCCAGCGTTCCCGTCCAGCGCCAGCTCTGAGCGGTCGCCGCGCCGACGATCACGGCGGCGGGCGTCTCGGCCGACCACCCGCGCGCGAGCAAGCGCTCCGCGATGCGCGCCCGCTGGCCGAGGCCCATCAGGACCACCAGCGTCAGCGCGCCCGGCGGGAAGCCGTCCAGCAGCGGTCCGTACGTCGTCTCGTGGTGCCCGGTGATGACCGCGAAGCTGGACGCGAGCCCGCGGTGCGTGACCGGGATGCCCGCCAGCGCGGGCGCCGCGACGGCCGACGACACGCCCGGCACCAACTCGAACGAGATCCCGGCGCGCGCGAGCGCGAGCGCTTCCTCGCCGCCGCGCCCGAACACATACGGGTCGCCGCACTTCAGCCGCACCACGCGCAACCCCCGTCGCGCGTATTTGATGAGCAGGCGGTTCAGCACGTCCTGCGAGATCGACGCGCGGCAGGCCCGCTTGCCGACGAAGAACCAGCGCGCCGCCGGCGCGAGCGCGCGCAGCTCCTCCGACGCCAGCGCGTCGTACAGCACCAGATCCGCCTCGGCCAGCCGGCGCGCGCCGCGCACCGTGATCAGATCGGCGCTGCCCGGACCGGCGCCGACGATGACGACGTGACCGGCGCGTTCGCTCACGCGGGCACCTTATCGATGTTGCCGGCTTTGCGCTGCTCGTAGATCCGGTTCAGCGCCTGCAGCAGCAGCGGGCGGCGATCGCCCATCGGCACCTTCTCGGCGCGCCACGCCGCACGCTGCGACTCTGCCTGCGCCGTCCAGGCCTCGAGGTCCTCGGGCAGGACCGCTTCCAGTCCCTCGCGCAGCAACCCGGCCAGCGCGGGCGCGCGGCCGTTGGTCGAGACCGCGACCGTCACGCCACCCCGACGCAGAGTCCCGGCGCCGTACGCGCTCGCGGCCTCCGGATCGTCGACCGCGAGCACGAACAGGCGCAGGGACTCCGCCGCCGCCGCCACCACACGGTTGACATCGGGGGTTGCCGCCGCCACCACCAACCAAGCGCCCCCGAGGTCAGCCGCGTCGAACGAACGACGGGCGAGAGAGATCTTCCCCGCCGCCGCGAGATCGGCGAGCGCGGGTTCCACCTCGGGCGCGACGAGGGTGATCTCGGCGCCCGCCTCGCGGAGGGACGCGACCTTCGCCGCCGCCACCGGGCCCCCACCGACAACGAGGACCTTGCGTCCGACCAGCTTCAAAAACAGGGGGTATAGCTGCATTGTTTACTGTTTATATCGTGATTGTCAATTTCACGAAATCTCGGCATTTTATGGCCGAATTTGCGCCACTATAGCGATCTCACCCGAACCGGTCAAGGCGCCCCGCCGGACCATTTCGCACTGATTTAGTAAACAATTGGGGACACTGACGAGTTCCGCTATGCTGCGCGCGATGCCCGCCACCTCTCTCTCGCTTGAAGACGATCTCCGCCGCCTCGCCGGCGCCCCCGCCGCCGACGTCATCGCCTGGGGCCTCACCCGATTCGGCCGCAAGCTGGCGATCGCCTCCAGCTTCTCGATCGACGACTGCGTGGTCATCGATCTCGCCTGCAAGGCGGCCCGCGCCGCCAAGATCGACGACGTCCGCGTGTTCGCCCTCGACACCGGGAGGCTCCCCGACGAGACGTACATGACCGCCGAGCGCGTGCGGATGAAGTACGGCCTCGAGATCGAGTGGTTGTTCCCGCAGCGCGAGCCGGTCGAGAAGCTGATCCAGCTGAAGGGCCTCTACAGCTTTCGCGACTCGCTGGAGAACCGGCACGAGTGCTGCGGCATCCGCAAGGTCGAGCCGCTGGGCCGCGCGCTCGCGGGCCTCGACGCGTGGGTGACCGGCCTGCGCAACGAACAGTCGGTGACGCGCGCGGAGACGCCCGCGATCGAGATCGACGACGCCCACGGCGGCATCGCGAAGCTGAACCCGATCGTCCGCTGGTCGATGACCGAGCTGCGCGGCTACGCCGACGAGCACAAGGTCCCGATCCACCCGCTGCACGACCGCGGTTATCCGTCGATCGGGTGCGCGCCGTGCACGCGCGCGATCAAGCCCGGTGAGCATCCGCGCGCGGGCCGCTGGTGGTGGGAGGATCCCGAGAACAAGGAGTGCGGGATCCACATCGGCGACGTGCCGAAGTCCGCGTGAACGAGGCGCGCGGCGGCGCCGTTCGCCGCGCGCATTTTGATTGCGCCGCGCCTCCACGTTACAGTCGGCTCGCTCGTAGCAGTCCCCCTTTGCAGGAGACAGCCATGCCCCGACCGATCACCTGCAGGACGGCCCGCCTCGTCGGCGCGCTGAGTGTCATCGCGGCGACCGCGTGGTCTGCGGCCGCGCACGCCCAGGAGCCCGCCGCGCCGCCGCCCGGCCCCGAGGTTGCGCCCGGCGCCGGCGCACCGCCGCCCGCCCAGCCGCCGCCCGGGGCACAGCCGTTCCCCTCGCCGCCCCCGCCGCCCGTCATGACGAGAGCGGCCGAGCCCGAGATGCCCATCGCGCGGGCGGAAACCGATCTCGACGTCGAGGCGCGCCGCTGGGCGATTGGCTATTCGGGCGTCAGCCAGGTGCCGACCGGCGCGGGCACGATCTCCGCGCCGGCGATCGGCCTCCGCTACTGGACCAGCCCGTCGCTGGGCGTCGACATCGCCGTCGGCTTTGGCTGGATGGGCGGGTCGATGGACGTCGCGGGCACCAGCCAGGACAAGGACAGCGTGTTCGGCTTCGTGCTGCAGGGCGGGCTGCCGTTCGCGCTCGCGACGCGACGCCACGTCAGCTTCCAGGTGATCCCGTTCGTGACGTTCGCGCACGGGCAGACGTCGACCGGCGCCAACGGCACGACGTCGACCGACTTCAGCGGCAACCGCGTCGAGGTCGGCGCGCGCGCCGGCTTCGAGGTGTTCTTCGGCTTCATCGGGATCCCGGAGCTGTCGCTGAGCGCGACCGTAGGATTGCAGTTCGAAATGTTCAAGAACAGCGCGTCCAGCGGCGGTGTGTCCCAGAGCGACACCACGCTGCGCTTCACGACGACCGTCCAGAACAATCCCTGGGACATCTTCGCGGGCAACGTCGCGGCCCGGTACTATTTCTAGGGCGGCCATGACGTCCCGACTGATCGCGTGCGTGTCGTTCGCTTGCGCCCTGGCGGCGTGCGACGCGGGACCGGCCGGTCCACCGACGGCGCCGTCCAGTCCGGTGAGCGGCGCGGAGCCGAGCGGCGGCAACGGCTACGAACCGCCGGGCGGCTCGTCGGACCTGGGGCCGGGCGGTGGTTCGATCACGCAGCTGTGCGCGTACGACTGCATGCGCTTCGAGACCGTCTGTCCGGGCAGCGGCGGCGGACCCGATTGCGCGGTCTCGTGCGCGCAGTCGGCAACGAACTTTCCGGGCTGCGAGGCGCAGTTCCAGGCTTACCTCGGGTGCCTCGCGACCACGCCCGTCACGTGCACGAACGGAAGCATCGACATCTCGGGCTGCGACGCCGCGGTGACGGCGCTGACCAATTGCGCGGGCATGACGGGCGGCTCGAGCAGCGGCGGGAGCGGCACGGCGGGCGTGTCGGGAAGCAGCGCGCCCGCCGGCAGCCGATAACGCGCTCAGGGCGCGGGGCGGGCCGCGTCCAGCTGCACCTTCACGTGCAGGCTGCGGGCGGGTTGTACGGCCGCGCGGCCCGGCGGCTTCGAGCCGGGCTCGTCGTCGAACGCCACCTCGCTGCGCGCGCGCCCGATCAGGCGCGCGAGGCGCACGAACGGAGAGTCCGCGCTCGCGAGGAGATCGGCGACGCCCATCGGTTCCGTGCCGCGGCGAACGCCGCGCAGTGGATCGCGCAGGCCGTCGTCGGCGAGGACGTAGGCGTAGCCTTCGGGCGTCACCGGGATCGCCCCCAGCGTGTCGCGCGCGAGCATGCGCACGACCGACGGTGACGCGCCGGGCGCGCCGCGCAGCACCGCCTCGGCGGCCGCCGTCGACCAGCGCACGCTGGCCGTCGACTGTCCGCCGGCGGCCATCAGCGCGATCCGCCACCAGAGCGGCCCGCGCTCGCGCAGGTCCAGGTCGAAGATCCACTGCGGCCCGTCGGCGCCCGCCGCCGAGCGCGTGCGCGGCTGCCGGCCGTCGACGCAGTCGTCGATGCGGTGGCGCAGCGCCGACTCGCTGAGCGACAGCACCAGCGCGCTCTTGCAGAACGCGTAGTACAGCGTGACGTCCTTGGTCTCCGTACCGATCGCCGAGCCCGCGCGCACCGCCACGAACGGGACGTCGCGCTCGCGCCCCGCCTCGCCCCACTGGATCGTTCCGGGCGCGGCCTGCTCCACGATGGCGCGCGCGCCGGTCAGGAACGCCACCGCAGCCGTCAGGTTGCGCACCTCGATGCCCGCGTACACGGGCAGCTCCACGAGATCGTGCAGCGATCGCTCCGTGACGCCGGTCGTCGCCTCCTTCTTGATCGTCTCGCGCGCCGCCGGCGTGGCCGTGTCGTCCACGCCCAGCATCGCCCAGTCGCCCAGCCAATCCACCTTCAAGGCACCGATCATCGGCATCTCGCGCAGCGACTTCGCGAGCAGATGACGGATCTCCGCGTCGGCGCCGATGCCGATCGCCGTGCGCAGACCGCCGCCCGCCCCCGCCGGCAGCTCGACGCGCGCGCGCCCGACGGTGCGCAGCATGTCGGCGTAGTCGGTGCCGGTGATGATCGGCAGCACGCGCACGTCCGCGGCCAGCGGGCCGCGGACGTCGGGCGGCAGCGCCAGCCGGATCGCGACCGGATCGATGCTGGTGCGCCAGAAGCTCTGGTAGCCGGTGACGAAGATGTCGTACGCCGCCTTCTCCGACGGGGTGACCTTCGCGGGCGCGGGCAGATCGATGAGCGGCGTCAGCCCGCCGACCGCGCCCCACGACGATCGCGCCGCGCGGCCCGGCTGCCAGTCGATGCGCTCGCCGCCCGCGTGCGCCAGCTCCTCCCGCTTGAGCAGGCCCGACGCGACGATCTCGTCGGCGCCCGCGGGGACGCGCCCGTACATCCAGCCGTAGAGCAGCGCCGCGTAACCGGGACGCGACAGCTCGGCGAGCGCGATCTGGCGCCGCGCCTCCAGCACCTTCTGCCGCGGGCCGATGACCTCGCCCACGAACTTGTCGCTGAGGAACGCGAGCACGTCGCCCGCCGTGGCCGCGTCGCGCGCCAGCATGTAGCGGAAGTCGGGCTCGTCGGCCAGCCGCGGCGCCCGGCCCGCGACCGCGTCGATCACGCTCTTGATCGCGGTCAGGCTGTTCGACACGACGTCGAAGCCGCCGACGTAGGCGCGGTGGCGGCGCACCACACCGTCGCTGGACCGCGTGACGGTGATCGGCGTCCCCTGGTGATCGATCGTCACCGACTTCAGTCCGCCGTGGGCCGCGCCGAACGCGGCCAGCGTGCCCGCCAGCGCCGCTTCGAACGCGGGGCGCGCGCGCACCCGAAAGACGAACGACTGATCGCTGCCCTCGCGCAGGTAGGGATCGCTGCCGACCACCGCCAGATCGTCCACCACCGTGGGGCCGAGCAGCTTCGTCAGCGGGCCCTGGCGCAGGCCCAGCTCGGCCTCGTAGCGCCACGCCAGGTCGTAGTCGGCGCCCTCGCCCATGCCCGCGAGCGCGGGGGCGAGGCCTGCGTCCAACCGCTCGCGCAGCTGGATGAGGTGCGAGATGCTCCGGAAGCGCACGTAGTAGAAGGACGCGGGCGCGGCGGCCGCGAGCGGCTCGGGCGGGACCGGCTGTCCGAGGGCAGCCGTCATCGCCGCCCACGGGTGCGGCTTGAACGACGGCGGCTTCAGCTCGGCCAGCGGCACCGTCGCGGGCTCGTCGCCGGCGGCGAGCAGCGCGCGATCGGTCTGCAGCGTCTCTTGCAGCGACGTCATGCCGGTCGTGGTGTCCATCAGGCGCGCGAGCTCGGACGGGTCGCGCCTCGGCGCGGTCACGCGCGCGCCGGCGCGGGTCGAGCCCGTGGGCGGCTTGGCGACGACCGACTTCGCCTTGCTCTTGTCCTTGCCCTTTGCCTTCGCGACGGGCGGCGCGGCGATCGGCTTCGGCGGCGGCGCCGGCTCGGGATACAGCTCGCGGACGCGCGCCGCCGCGAACTCGCCCCACGCGGTGCCCGTCACGTGGTGCGCGAACCCATCCGCCCAGTACGCGAGCGCGCGCGGATCGCCGGCCTGCGGCTCGGCGTCCGGCAGCGCGAAGCGAAAGTGCTCGGGGGCGCCGTTGCAGACCTGCGGCAGGTAGACGTGCGCGATCTGGCGTTCGCCGCGCGCGGGCAGCGGCCGCCGGATGATCAGGAACCCACCGGCGTTGCTGTCCCCGTTGCTGACGGGCAGGCTGGAGAACCAGGCCGACCACGGCCGGCGCGGATCCGACGCGCCCTGGATGCGAACGTCGGCGCCGGTGTCCAGGCGCTCGCCCTCGCAGCGCACGTCCTCGCCCGTCGATGCGACCAGCGTCTCGAACCCGCGGTCCACGTGACGGGCGATCGTCTTGCCCAGCGTGCGCAGCTCGGTGTGCTCGGTCGTCGGGAGAGGCTTCGGGCGCTGCGGCAACGACGTCACCGTTCCGTCCTCGGGGACGGCGGTCGCGGTCGCCGCCGCGGGCGCGCCGCTGGCGGCCGGCCCCGAGGAGGCGGGGTGCGCACAGGTCATGCAGCACGCCGCAAGGATCGGAAACGCGACACGCGCAGCCGAGGGGCGAGAGCCGGAGGCGGACATGCGGGCGGATTGTTGCACGAGAAATGTTCCCTGCGCCGCGCCGACTACTGCGGCGTCACGCCCTGAAGCACCGGCACGCCCGCCAGCGACACGACGAGGATCCGCAGCTGGCCCCCCTCCTGAACGAAGACGAAACGAATCGGCACCGCGCCGGCGCTGGAGTCCAGCACGCCCATCGCCTCGATGGTGGCGGCGGTGCCTGCGTTCTGCTGCCGCAGCCGGTTCAGCGCCACCGAGCGCGCGCCCGCGAGAACCGGCGACGCGCGGCACGCCTTCTCGAACGACGACAGCGCGACCGCGCTCCGGTACGGCGTCGCCATCGATGGGTACGCATCGGCGAACCGCCCCGCCCCGACCTTCGCGATGAACGGGACGGCGACAGCGGCAGCGGCCTCCAGCATCGAGGGGCCGCGCTTCTCGCGCAGCTCGACCTCGGCGGTCGCCTTCAATGCGGCCTCACGGGCGGCCTTGATGCGGCTGTCGATGAACAGGTACAGGCCGAGCACGAAAGCGACCGACAGCACGATCGACCACACCAAGATCTTCTCCGCACCGGGCCGAGGCACGTCGTCATTGTAGACGACGAAGGTCGCCGCCCGGAGAACAGAACTGGTAAGTTGCGTCTGTGGCACAGCCCCTGAGACGCCGGTGGCTCTACGCGGCCGTCGCGCTGGCCTCGTCGTGCATGCACGGCAAGCCGACCAGCCTCGAGCTCGCCGCCGGGGCGCCGCTGCCCCGGTTCTGCGCCACCGACGAGTGCGCCGTGATCGTCAGCCACAACGTCGACATCGAGTCGTGCGAGTGCGCCGCCCGCCAGTACGACGAGACGCTGGGCGCGCGCCTCGACCTGGTGTTCGAGGTGCCCGCGGGCGGCGGGAAGGCGCAGGTCGCCATCGGCCGCGAGATCGCCTCGCCCGATTCCTTGCAGAAGTGCGTGCTCGAACGGGCCTCCAGCTGGTCCTTCCCCGCGCCCGCGTCGGGCACGACACGCTTCCGCAGCGGCATCTTCTTCGTGCCCGACACGCACAGCGCCTGCCCGCCGGGCCCCAACGCGCCGGTACGCCGCGCGACCGTCAGCAAAGAGCGGATCCACGCCGCGTTCGCCGCGCGCGAGAACGAGGTGAAGGCCTGTTACCAGAAAGTGCTCGGTACCGGCACCGAGCCCACCGGCCGCGTCGTCGTGACGCTGATCTTCAACCGCGACGGCCGCGTCATCCAGGCGCAGGTCGACGAGGCGACCGTTCCCAACGAACAGGTCGAGGCGTGCATCACCGATCACGCGTACGCGTGGTCGATGCCCAAGCCGACCCCGGCCGGCGTCCTGACCGTCAGCTACCCGTACTCGTTCGCCCCCGAACCGACGCCGCCGGGACCGGCCGCACAGTCGCAGTAGGCGTCAGCGCTGTTCGGGCGCCCGCCACCGGATGCTGGCGATGACGGCGCGGCAGGCTTCGCGCGCGGAGATCTTGCCGTCGGCGGTGCAGATCGCCGAGGTCGCCAGGTGCGTGCCGCGCTTGACCATCCAGGTGGAGACGGAACGGCCAGTGCCCGTCGCAAGGAAGCCAGCAGCGGGGAGATCGCCGATCCGATCGGTGAAGAGCGGGCCCACGTCGAAGCCCAGTGTCCGCTGCGTGTCGGCCATCTGCCGCAGCAGCGATTCGACGTCGACAACGTCGGAGAGCACGGCGCTGCTGACCAGCAGGCGGGCCCTGTCGCCGGCGGCGGTGAGCTTGCGGCCCTTCTCATCGAGCAAGAGCGTCCACCCCGCGGGCGCGTCCAGCGACAGCGCCGGCAACCGGGCCGACGAGAACCGCTGGGGCGTGGCCACCTCCTCCCCGGGCGTCTCGGGCGGCGCGGCGCCGGGCGCCGGCGCGCCGGCCCCCGTGTCGACCGGCGTCGAGAGCACGCCGTAGGCGGCGCCGGCGGCGACCGCGACGAACAGGCCGATGGCTCCGACGCGCTTGCGCAGCACGCGCGCCGAGGTCGACATCGGGCGCCGCGCGCTCCACAGCGCGCCGGCCAGCATGGCCGCGCCGACCGCCGCCAGCAGCGCGAGCCCGAGCTGCAGCGACCGCTGGAATGCAGGGTTGGCGAGAGCGTCCACGCGCGACAACCACATATCACGGCGGGCCGCGCCTGAGATGACAGGCGATCGTGCCAGGCCCGCGGGTCGGCGGCCGCGCTCAGAGGTCGCGGTGCTTGAACGGCCGCTTGCCCGGACCGTAGCTGGCGGTCTCCTGGCCGTTGCCGCGCAGCAGCCAGCGGTACGTCAGCAGGCCCTCGACGCCGACGGGACCGCGCGCGTGCAGCTTGTCGGTGCTGATGCCGACCTCTGCGCCCAGACCGTAGCGATAGCCGTCCGCGAAGCGCGTGCTCGCGTTGTGAAAGATGCCGGCCGCGTCGACCTCGGCCAGAAATCTTTCCGCAGCGCCGGGATCCGCGGTCACGATCGCCTCGGTGTGCTTCGATCCGTGGGCGGCGATGTGCGCCATCGCCTCGTCCAGGCCGCGCACCTGCTTGACCGCGATGATGTTCGCGCCGAACTCGAAGCCGAAGTCGCCGTCGGCGGCCGCCTTCGCCCAGGGCACGCGCTTCCGCGTCGCCTCGTCGGCGCGCAGCTCGACGCCCGCCTGCTTCAGGGCCTCGGCGCACGCGTCCAGCGCCGCGCCCGCATCCGCGTCCCACAGCAGCGTCTCGGTCGCGTTGCACGCCGCCGGATACGTCGTCTTGCCGTCGACCGCCAGCTTGGCGGCCATCGCCGGGTCCGCGCCCTTGTGCACGTATAGATGACAGACGCCCGCGGCGTGGCCCATCACGGGGATCTCGCTCTGCGACATGATGTGGCGGACGAACTCCGACGACCCGCGCGCCACGATGACCTCGACCAGGCCGTGCAGTCCCAGCACCGCGGCGACGTCCTCGCGCCCCTCCAGCAGGACGGCGGCGCGCGCGTCGATGCCCGCCGCCTCCAGCACGCGGTGAATGACCGCCGTCAGCGCGCGGTTCGTGCCCAGCGCCTCGCGGCCGCCCTTCAGAAGGACGGCGTTGCCGCTCTTCCACGCGAGCCCGACGATCTGCACCAGCGCGTCGGGGCGCGACTCGAAGATCACGCCCAGCAAACCGAGCGGCGTGCTCACGCGCTCGAGAACGAGCCCGTCGTCCAGCTCGCGCCGCAGCGTCGCGCGCCCGACCAGGTCGGGCATCGCGGCGAGCTGATCCAGCCCGTCGCACACGCTGTCCAGCTTGCCGGCGTCCAGGCCCAGGCGCTTCACCAGCGGCGTGGCGACGTTCTCCGCCTTCGCGCGCTCCAGATCCTTCGCGTTGGCCGCGAACACCTCGGCGCGCACACCCGGCTCGCGCAACGCCGCCGCGAGCGCGCGCAGCAGCTTCGATCGCCCGTCGCCGCCCAGACGCGCGAGCTTGCCGCCCGCGGCCTTCGCCGCCTCCGCGGTCGCGCGCGTCTCGGCCTGCAGCTTCGTTTCGTTCGTGGTGCTCATCAGACGGCTCCCATCACCAGGTTGTCGCGCGTGATCAGCGCGTCGTAGCCGCGCCAGCCGAGGACCGCGTCGATGTCCTCGCTGTGTCGACCGGCCAGCTTGCGGCACGCGTCGGCCGGGTAATTGACGAGGCCACGCCCGTGCACGCGGCCGCTGCCGTCGCGGATCTCGACGACGTCGCCCTTGTCGAAAGTTCCCTCGACGCCGACGACGCCGATCGGCAGCAACGACGCCTTCTCGCCGACGAGAGCGCGCAGCGCCCCGTCGTTGACGACCAGGGCGCCGCGCTGGCGCGCCCCGACCGCGATGTGGCGGATGCGCGCCGGCCGCCGCGACGCGACCGAGATCAGCGTCCCGATGTCCTCCCCCGCGAGCGCCCGCTCGATCACGCGCGCCTCGCCCCCGCCCGCGATGAGGACCGCGGTCCCCTCGGCGGTGGCCAGCTGCGCCGCCTCCAGCTTGCTCGCCATGCCGCCCGTCCCGCCCGCCGACGACCCGTCGGCGCGCGCGCGGACCGCGTCGTCGACGTCGGCGAGCTCGCCGATCCGCGTGGCGGCGGGATCGACGCGCGGGTTGGCGGTGAACAGGCCACCGACGTTGGTGAGCAGCACCAGCAGATCCGCGTCCAGGCTGACAGCGACGCGCGCCGACAACCCGTCGTTGTCGCCGAAGCCCGCGGGCACCGTCTCGGCCGCGGATGATCCTTCACGGGACCCTGGGAGGGTCCCGGCCCCCCCGCGCTGAGCTCGCGCAGGCAAAGCCTGCGCTCCCTCACGCGTCTGCGCGCGCCGGTGCTCGACCAGCTCGGCGACGCTGACGCTGTCGTTCTCGTTCAAGACCGGAACCGCGCCCAGCTCCAGCAGCCGCATCAGCGTCGTGCGCAGGCACAGCGCGCGATCGCGATCGGCGAGATCCTCCTGCGTCAGCAGCACCTGCGCCGCGGTGACGCCGAACTGCGCGAACGCCTGCGTGTAGAGGCCGATCAGGTGGCCCTGCCCGACGGCCGCGCACGCCTGCCGCAACCCGAGCGATCGCGGCCGGTCCTTGAGGCCCAGCACGCGCATCCCCATGCCGACGGCGCCGCTGGACACCAGCACCACCTCGCGGCCCGACTGGCGCAGCCGCGCCAGCCCCTCGACGATCTCCATGATGCGCCCGAGCGCCAGCTCGACGCCGTCGTGCGTGACGACGTGCGTGCCGACCTTGACCACGATGCGGTGCGCATCGGCCAGGTGTTTGCGGGCTTCTGAAGGGGCGGACGTCGACATCGGGCGGCCGAAATATACCCGAACACCGGAGCCGGACGCCGCTGCACGCAATGGAACCGCGTATCCTGGTGCCCGGTCGGGCAGATGCCGCCTCGGACGAAGCAACGCGCGTGGATGCCGGCGACGTTCGTCTGGCTGACGATCGTCGCCGCGTGTCAGCTCGAACCTTCGGCGACGGACGCGCCCCCCGACTTCGGCGCCTGTCCCGTCGCTTACTTCGACCAGGCGATCCCGGTACCGGCCGTCCATGTGACGCCCGGCCTCTTCCGTTTCGGCGCCCACGTACCGCTGGGCGTCGAAGGCGTCCAGGTCGACATCGAGGACACCCAGGGAACGGTCCGCATCGACGACTCCGGCCCGATGCCCGCCTTCGTCTTTCACTTCTCCGATTGGCCCGACATCGGTCGGAGGCTGTTCGAAGGACTCGCCGTCAGGGACGGCGTGTGGTTTCCCTTCTGGTTGTACTGCAGCGACGACGGCACCCTGGATGGGTTCTGGGTCGAACGTACAGACCAGCCGGGATGGAGAGCTCTCAGCGTCAACGGTACCTGCGCGCAGTCGTCAGAGATCTCCACGGCGGTCATCGACCTTCCACCGACCACGCTCCGGAAGGTGGCGCTGACGTGTGGATTCGACGTGAGCACGCCGGCCGGGGTCGCCAGCCGTGTGAATGTCGCCGGCTCGCAGCCGGGCAACATGGCCTTTCCCGGCTACCAGCCGACGACGATGCTCGTCTTCAACACCGCCGATTGCCGGACGGGGTGCGGTTCGCGGACCTGGTTCGAGCTGCACGCGATCGTTTGGAATCACGAGCGCAACGAAGTGGGTTTTCAGATTTTCTACCTCGATCCGTTGATTCCGGGCGTCTTCACGGGCAACACGCTCGTTCTTCCCGGCGTGACCTCGCTAGACACGGCATTTCCAGACGCGACGTGGCGGCTGGACAACTGAATCGCTGATCTGCGCCACAGCGGCGAACGCGCGCGCGACGGGTCGGCGCATCGGGCGGCGAAAGCTGTGCGATATTACGGCCCGTCATGCTCGCTAAGAACCAGACGCTGACCGTGCTCGGGTGCGGGACGATGGGCGAAGCGATCGTCCGCGGGATCCTCCGTTCGGGACAGCTGGAGCCGGCCCAGATCTTCGCTACCGATCGCCGCGCCGAGGTGATCAAGGCGCTGCGCGAGAAGCACGGCATCCGCACCACCAGCGACAACCGCGAGGCCTGCCGCGCGGCCGACGTCGTGCTCGTCTGCGTCAAGCCGCACGAGGTCGGGCCCCTGCTGCGCGATCCGGAGATCACGAAGGCGCTCGCGGGCAAGCTGGTGATCAGCATCGCCGCGGGCGTCCGCCTCGATCAGCTGGCGAGCTGGCTGCCCGGCAGCGCGGTCGTGCGCGCGATGCCCAACACGCCCTGCCTGATCGGCGAAGGTATGACCGTGATCGCGCGCAGCGCCAGCGTCACCGACGCGCAGGCCGAGATCGTGAAGGCGATCTTCGGCTGCGTGGGCCGCTGCCTGGAAGCGGAGGACAAGACGATGGATGCGGTCACCAGCCTGAACGGCAGCGGGCCCGCGTTCGCGTACATGATGCTCGAGGCGCTGTCCGACGGCGGCGTGCGCATGGGCCTGCGCCGCGACACCGCGATGCAGATCGCCGCGCAGATGGTGCAGGGCGCGGCGCGCATGGTGCTGCAGACCGGGATGCACCCGGCGGCGCTGAAGGATCAGGTGACGACGCCGGCAGGCAGCACGATCGCGGGCCTCCTGATTCTGGAAGACGGCCGCATCCGCTCGGTGATCGCGCGCGCCGTCGAGGAAGCCGCGCAGGTCGCGAGCAAGCTCGGGCAGAGCTAACCTCCGACCGTGTTCGACTTTCACGCGCTGCTCTCGGCCGAAGGGCTGGTGAGCCTGATCAGCCTGACGGTCATGGAGATCGTCCTCGGCATCGACAACGTCCTGCTCGTCGCGATCCTGTCGCAGAAGGTGAAAGGCGCGCACCGCAACCGGGTGCGCAAGCTGGGGATCGGGCTGGCGCTGGTGCTGCGCATCGCGCTGCTGTTCGGGCTGTCGTGGTTGATGGGGTTGACCCGGCCGCTGTTCACCGTGCTGGACCACGGGTTCTCCGGGCGCGACCTGGTGCTGCTCGTCGGCGGGTTATTCCTGATCTACAAGGCGACTCACGAGCTGTACGAACGGATCGAGCTGTCGCCTGACGAGCAAGACGCCGGCGGCGCCGAGACGCCCGCCGGATCCGTGGCGACCGTCTTTCAGATCCTCGCGCTGGACGTGGTGTTCTCTCTCGACTCGGTGATCACCGCGGTCGGGATGGCGCGCGCGCTCGTCGTGATGATGGCCGCGATGATCATCGCCGTCGGCGTGATGTTCGTGTTCGCGAACGTGGTGTCCGACTTCGTGAACCGCCACCCGAGCATGAAGATCCTCGCCCTCTCCTTCCTGCTGCTGATCGGCGTGCTGCTCACCGCGGACGCGTTCGGCCACCACGTCAACCGCGGGTACGTCTACTTCGCGATGGCGTTCTCGCTGCTCGTCGAGCTGATGAACATGCGCTTCCGCAAGAAGTCGAAGCGCCCGAAACCAATTTGATCGACGCGCGCGGCCGTGATACCCGCGTACCATGTCGCGCAAACCGATCCTGACTTGTGTGGCCGCGCTCGTGCTCGCGTCGTCGGCGACGGCGTACGCGAAGGGAGCCGACGATCCGTCTACCGAGGACGCGCCGTTCGCGGGCAACACCAAGAGCAGCAGCCCGGCCCCGTTCGCCGCGTCACCCAGCGCCGGCTTCGCCGCGATGGGGCAGTGGGTCCTGTCGCTGCGCACCACCGGCGACGGCGGCGGCTACGTCTTCTTCCACAAGCCGAGCGGCGGCGACTGGTCGCTGAGCCTCCACCCCAGCATCGACTACTTCCTCACCAGCAGCGTGTCGCTGGGGGCGACGTTCGGCTACTTCTACTCGCCCGCCGAGACGGGGACGACGGTGCTGGATCTCGGCGCGCGCGCGGGCTTCAACCTGAACATCAACGACAACATCGGCTTCTGGCCGAGCGCCGGCGTGAGCGCCAGCATCGACAGCCGCAACCACAACACGAACACGTCGGCGTCGTTCGGGATCTTCGCGCCGTTCCTCTATCACCTCGTGCCTCATCTATTCGTCGGCGTCGGCCCGTCGTTCTCGGTGCAGCTGAATGACGGCAACGGAAAAGTCTACGGACTCGACTTCGTCCTCGGCGGCTGGCTGTAGGCAGAACGCCCACAAACGCCGCGCGTTTTATTGATCAGCTTCTGGGATCGGGATACGGTCTCCCGATGAAGCGGCACTTTTTGTCCGTGGTGACGAAGGCCGTTGTTGGGGGCCTCGTCGTTGGTTGCGCGCTGGTTCTGCCGGCGCGCGTGCATGCCCAGACACAGGCGGCCCCGCCCCCGCCCCCGCCAGCGCCCGCCGGTGCCGGTGGCTTAGGCCAGGGCTTCGGCGAGGCGGGCCAGATCGCCATCAGCGGCGAATTGAACGCGTTCTTCAGCAAGACGAACCACGCGGGCTGGACCGCGGCCATCACGCCGGCGCTCGACTACTTCATCATGCCGAGCATCTCGGTCGGCGGATCGGTCACCGCCCTGATCGGCGATGACAGCCGCACGGGCATCGGCGTCGCCGCGCGCGCCGGCTACAACCTGAACGTCACGGAGAATCTCGGCGCCTGGCCGATCGTCGGAATTGGCTACGCCCACGAGAGCTCGGGCTCGGGCGCGGCGTCGATCTCGCTCTCCGGGACGATGGCGCACTTCTACCTGCCGATCCTGTATCACATCGTTCCGCACGTCTTCGCCGGCATCGGCCCGTTCTACGACCTCCGGATCGCGGGCGACGGCAACAGCTCGTACGGCGTTCGCAGCACCGTCGGCGGCTGGTTCTAGCGCGCGTCCGCTCGTAGCCGCGCGGCCAGGCCCGAGCAGCGCGCGGCGACGTCCGCGTTCCGCACCGCCAGGCTCAGCGCCTTGCGCGAGCCGACCAGCACGACCAGGCGCTTGCCGCGCGTGACCGCCGTGTAGAGAAGGTTCCGCTGCAGCATCACGAAGTGCTGCGTGTGAACGGGGATGACGACCGCCGAATACTCCGACCCTTGCGACTTGTGCACGGTCGCCGCGTACGCGAGCGACAGCGTGTCCAGCTCGTCCAGCCCGTACTCGACCTCGCGTTCGTCGAAGCGGATCAGCATCGTTTGCGCCTCGGTATCGATGCGCTCGATGATGCCGCAGTCCCCGTTCCAGACCTCCTTGTCGTAATCGTTGCGCACCTGCATCACCTTGTCGCCGACACGCAGGCTTCGCGCGCCGCGCTCGACACCCGCGGCGCCGGTGGTCAGCGTCTCCTGCAGGAGCAGGTTCAGGTTGCCCGCGCCCAGCTCGCCCCGGTGCATGGGCGACAGCACCTGGATCTCGTGCGGGGCCAGGCCGTATTTCCGCGGCAGCCGCGTCGTCACCAGATCGCGGATCAGCGCCGCCGCGCGCGCCGGATCGTCCTCCTCCAGGAAGAAGAAGTCACGCTCGGCGCCCGCGCCCAGCTCGGGCATCTCGCCGTCGTGGATGCGGTGCGCATTGACGACGATCAGGCTCTGGGCGGCCTGGCGGAAGATCTCGGTCAGCCGTACGACGGGCACGGCGCCGCTGGCGATCACGTCGGCGAGCACAGTCCCGGGACCAACCGACGGCAGCTGATCGACGTCGCCCACCAGCACCAGGCGGGCAGACGGCGGCAACGCGGCGATCAAATCTGCGCCCAGGCGCACGTCCACCATCGACGCCTCGTCGATGATCACGACGTCGGCCTCCAGCGGCCGCTCGGCGTTGCGGGAGAAGCTCGCCTCGGCGGGGCGCCACTCGAGCAGCCGGTGCAGGGTCGACGCGGGCATGCCCGTCGCGTCCGCGAGCCGCTTGGCCGCGCGCCCGGTCGGCGCGGCGAGCGCGATCGAGACGCCCTTCTTGCCCAATATCGACACGATGCCCCTGACGATCGTCGTCTTGCCGACGCCCGGACCTCCGGTGATGACCGCGACCTTGGCAGCCAGCGCGGTCGTCACCGCCTCGGCCTGCTGGCGGGCCAGCGCGATTCCCGCCTCGCCTTCGTACCAGGCGAGCGCGCGCTCCTGATCGACCTCCAGCCGCGGGGCGGGCACGGCCAGCAGCTTGCGCAGACCGGCGGCCAGCGCGGCCTCCGCGCGATACAGGCCCGCCTCGTAGACGGCGGGGGCGCGCGTGTCTTCGACGACCGAGGCGTCCACGGCGACGTCGCCCGCCTTCGCGAGCCGTTCGATCGCCGCGTCCGCGTTCTCCTCGGGCAGGTCCAGCAGCGCCGCCGCTCTCTGCACCAGCCGCGGTCGCGGCACGAACACGTGCCCGCTACTGCCTTCCTCGTCCAGCACGTGACGCACGCCGGCCTCGGCGCGCGAGGGTGCGTCGCGCGCCACGCCCAGCGCCGCCGCCAGCTTGTCCGCCGACAGGAAGCCGATGCCCCACACGTCGAACGCCAGCCGGTACGGGTTCTCGCGCACGCGCGCGATCGCGGCGGCGCCGTACTTCTTGTAGATGCGCGCGGCGAACGCGGGCGACACGCCGTAGCCCTGCAGGAACACCATCACCTTGCGGACCTCGCGCTGCGCGCTCCAGGCGCTGCGGATGGCGCGCGCGCGCGATGGCCCGATGCCGGGCACCTCGCTGATGCGGCCCGGATCGCTGTCGAGGATCTCCAGCGTCTCGATGCCGAAGCGCTCGACGATGCGTGACGCGAACTCGGGGCCGATGCCCTTGATCAGCCCCGAACCGAGGTAGCGGCGCAGGCCCTCGATCGTCTGCGGCGCGACCTCGGTGTAGCGGCTGACGCGGAACTGGTCGCCGAACCGAGCGGTCGACTCGTAGCGGCCCGACACGCGCAGCACCGCGCCCGCGGGCACGCCCACCAGGCTGCCGACGACGGTGACGACCTCGCCGCCGCGCTCCAGCTTCAGTCGCGCGACCGTGAACGTGCCGTCGCCGCCCGAGTACACGAGCCGCTCGACCGTCCCTTCCAGCGTCTTCTCGGCGTCGTCGGGCGAACCGGCGCCGCGCTTATGCGGCGCGCCGGCCCTGTCGAACAAATCCACGGCCGCCAGTCTACACGGCGCGGGAGGCATCGTTTCGGCGGAACGGGTCTCGGGTCGCGGATTGACCTCAGTCAGCTGGTCGGGTGTTGACCGCCAATTGCGCGGCGAAAGCCCGCTGGTAAGCCGGTCGCGCTTCGGCGCGCGCGACGTAGGCCGCGAGGCGTGGGAATTCGTCCAGAATGCCCGAAGGTCTCGTCCTCAGCAGCACCGAGGCCATCATCAGGTCGCCCGCGCTGAAGGCGCCATCGAGCCACTCGGCATCGCCGAGGCGCGCGGAAAGCGATTTCAACCGATCGCGGATACGGTTCGCGACGATAGGCACGCGCTCCTGCGCCCAGGGCTTGTCGCCCTCCAGAATTTTCGCGGTCGTGAGGTCGAGAATCGGCGGCTCGATCGTGTTGACCGCGGCGAACATCCACGTCATCGCGCGTGCGCGCGCATGGGGTTCGTGCGGCAAGAGGCCCGCATGGCGCTCGGCGATATGGAACACGATCGACCCTGTCTCGAACAGCGTGAGATCGCCTTCCTCATAGGTCGGAATCTGGCCGAATGGATTGAGCGCCAGATGCGCGGGCTGCTTCATCGCGGCGCCGGTCACGAGGCGGACCTCGTAGGGTTGGCCCACTTCCTCCAGCGCCCACCGCACGCGCGTGTCGCGCGCCAATCCCCGGCCGCCATCGGGTGACCGGTCCCAAGCAGTGATGGTGATCGTCATCGTCTATCTCCTCGTTTGCGCCATTTCATCGGAACGACGAACGACCCTCTCGAAAACCGACATCATCCCGAAAATCTTGTCTTTCAGGTTCTAAGCGGGGCCGTGCTGCGGTCGCTGCACGGGCCCTGTCACTCCGGCCGCCTCCCCGCCATCGTGCCACCCGTTCCGCTCCCTCCGCACGGCCGACATGTCGGCGCGATCGTCGTTATTGAAGCCTTCGGAAACAGATCAGATCGACCTACCGGCGGCGCATAGCGAGCGAGGGGTGGCGCGATGGAGGGGACCCGACCAGATTTTTTCGGCGCGGGCAGGGGGGACCCCTGCCGATCCGACTTGTGATGAGCAAGCAATGTTTGCGTAAGCCCACGACCCGCCGAAAAAATCTGGGCGGGGAGGCGGCCGGAGCGACAGGACCCCGGAGCGAGCGGTGCGCCGCCCCGCTTAGAAGGACGGAGGCGCGCGCTAAACGACGATGCCGCGTCGCTCGGCGTCGTGCGCGGCGATCGAGGCGGCGTTGGCGCCGCACATGCCGTGGACGCCGGCGCCGGGGTGCGCGTAGCTGGAGCAGAGGTAGAGGCCCTTCACGGGCATGCGGTAGCGGAAGTAGGGGAACAGCGGCCGGAAGAGCAGCTGGCGGTGCCAGGCGTTCGAGCCGCCACCGAGGTCGCCCCCGACCAGGTTCGCGTTCCACCCCTCGAGATCCAACGGCGACATGATGTGGCGCCCGAGGATCGACGCGCGGAAGCCCGGCGCCAGCTCTTCGATGCGCGCCTCGACGCGATCCGCGAAGCCTTCGCGCGCCGCCGCCCAGCCGCCTTCGACCCGCCCCGGCACGTGCGAGTAGCAGTAGAGGGTGTGCTTGCCCGCCGGCGCGCGCGTCGGGTCCGAGAGCGTCTGCTGGCCGATGACCAGGTAGGGACGCTCGGGCAGCGCGCCGGCGCGAACCTCGCGCGTGAAGCGCGACAGATCGTCGACGCTCTCGCCCGCGTGCACGACGGCGCTCTCGCGCGCCGCCTCGACCTGCCACGGCACCGGCGCCGACAGCGCCCAGTCGACCTTGAACGTCCCCCAGCCTTGCGGGAAGCGCTTCATGAACGCGCGCACCCAGCCCGGAACCTCGCGCTCATCGATCATGTTCAGCAACAGCGTCGCGGGCGACGTGTCGGCGAGGATCGCCCGACGCGCGGCGATCTCCGTCCCGTCCTCCAGCACGACCGCCGCCGCGTTCCCGTTGCGAACGAGCACGCGCCTGACCCGCGCGCCCGGCCAGATCTGCCCGCCGTGCTCCGCGAGCCGGAACTGCATCGCGTTCGTCAGGCTCTGCGCGCCCCCTTTCGGCACGCCGTAGCCGCCCGTGGTCGCGGTCATCGCCAGCATGTAGCCGAGCGCGGCGCCGAAGCGATCATCGGGACCGACGTCGACGTGCAAGCCCAGGCTGGGCAGCACGCGGCGCGCGGCCTCGCTCTCGAACACCTTCGACGACAGGCCGCGCGCGCTGCGGATGAACATGCCCGCGATGTCGAACAGGTTCAGCGCGCCGAGGCGCACCAGCGGGCCCACGCTGGGGAACGGGCCCAGCAGCACCGCCAGCAGCTCGCGCTCGCGGCCCGCGTGTGCGCGCGCGAGCGCGCGAAAGGCGTCGGCGTCGCGCGCGCTGCCGAACGGCGCGGTCTCCAGCGCCTCACCACGCCCGATGCAGGCGAAGCTGCCATCGATCGCCGGGTGACAGCTCTCGTAGCGCGCGTGCCGCCACTCGACGCCCGCGCCGACGAGGTCCAGGTCCTGGAACGCCGGGCTGCTCGCCCCGAACGGGAAGAAGCCGCCGCCGACGTCGTGGATGAAGCCCGGCAGCGTCAGCGCCTCGCTGCCCAGCGCGCCGCCCACGCGCCGCGGGTTCGCTTCGAGCACCAGCACCCGGTACCCGCGCCGCGCCAGCAGCGCGGCGGCCACGAGGCCGTTCGGCCCCGAGCCAATCACGATCATGTCCGGATCGGTGCTCACCGTCGGGGCGCCACAGTAGCGCCTTCCGTGTCCGTCGCCGAATAAAGGTGCGAGGATGCGGCGCCCAGATGGTGGGACCGTGGACAGGCGAGGCGGGCGCATTGCTGGAACGCGCGGTCGCGCGCCACGGCGGCTGGGAAGCGTGGCGCGCGTTGCGGAGCGTGACGTTGAAGCTGAGCGCGCTCTCCGGCCTCGTTCCGTTCATGAAGGGCCCAGGCCGGACGTTTCCCCGCCCCTCGACGATCGAGGTTTTCCCGCACGACTATAGTGCCGTCTTCCACGATTACCCGGCGCCGGGACAACGGGGCGTCTTCACGGCCGGCGCCGTGCGACTGCTCGACGGCGGCGGCGTGGTCGTCGAATCCAGCGCCGACCATCGCCGGACCTTCCGCGGCCTGCGGAAGTGGCGGCGCTGGTCACCCGCGGACGCGCTGTACTTCTTCGGGTACGCGACCACGCACTACCACGGGCTGCCGTTCACGCTCGCCGAGGCGCGGCCGCTGCGTCTCTGCCGCGTGCGCTGCGAAGGCCGATCGCTCACCGGCGTCGACGTCGAGCTGCCGGCGACGTTGCACACGCACAGCCGCCGCCAGTCCTTCTACTTCGACGACGACGGCCTGCTGCGGCGCCACGATTACGTCGCAGACATCGTCGGCTGGATGGCGCGCGGCGCGCACCTGTGGCGAGATTTCGTGACCGTGGCCGGCGTCCCTATCCCGCGCGAACGGCACGTGGTGGCGCGCCTCGGCCGCACGACGACGCCGATCGTCGCGCTGCACGCGCACCTCGACGTGGTGTCCAGCTAGCCGCGCTACTTCGCGATCTTCATGATCGCGCCCGCGTCGGAATCGTTGTTCATCCAGTAGATGTTGTTGGCGTCGACGGCGATGTACATGGCCCAGGTCTGCCCGGTCGCGACCTCGGTGACCGCGCCGCCGGCGATGGGCGCCTTCGCGATCGTATCGACCGCGGCCCAGTAGATGTTGGTCCCGTCGACCGCCATCTCGTACACGCCGAAATCCGGCGACAGCGCGACCATCACGGGCGTGCCGCCGCCCAGCGGCGCCTTCCAGAACTTGGTCCCGAACAGATTCGACGAGTCGTACCAGTACACGTTGGTCCCTTCGATCTTCACGTCGCCGGCGTTGGTCAGGCCGTTGGCGATCTCCGTCGGCGTCCCGCCTGCGACCGGGGCCATCATCATCTTGCTGTTCAGGCTGGTACCGTAGTCCGTCCAGTACACGTTCGTTCCGTCCGAGGCGAGCTGCACGACCTGGGCGCCGGTCGCGACGGCGACGCCCGTCCCCCCGGCCAGGGGCGCCTTGCGCACCTCGCCCCCGCCGAAGGTGGACCAACCCCAATAGACGTTGGCGGCGTCGGTCGCGATCGGGCTGTTGCTCAACGAATCCTTCACGATCCGAGTCGCGCTCGGACTTCCAGCAGCCAGATCGCGGCGGTAGATCCCGTCATCCGCCGTCCAGTAAAGGACGTTGTTCTGGATCGCGAGCTCGCTGACGATGAACTCGGAGCGCTCGAACGGTTCCGGCGTCCCGCCCCCGGTGGCCACGCGCATGATCGACCACGCCGACCCGGAGAAATGCACCCAGTAGACGTAGGTGCCGTCGAGGGCGATGCAGCAGCTCGGGTCCGTGTCCGTCGCCAGCATGACCGGGCACTTCGGGCCGGTGCAGGCCGGCGGCTTCTCCGCGGCGGCGTCGCGCGCGTCGCCGGCGTCGCTGCCACCCAGGTTGATTTCGGGAGCGTTCATGTGGTCGCTCGACGACATGTCGGCCGGACCACCGTCATTCGGCGTCTGGCTGCTGCCCTTGCAGCCGGCCGACAGCACGACCATCAGCACCACCACTAAGCAACTCCTCATGAGCTAACCTCCCGCGAAAAACGCAGCGTAACCGTGGGGCCCCGGATGAGGCAAGCTGGCCGCAAACCGCGGCTGCATCCGCGCCGGCCCGCGTGCTAGTTTCGGCGACGATGGCGACGAAGCCGCCGCCTCTGCCGCCCGATGCGCGCCGCCCCACCGGGTCGCACGCAAAGACGGACGAGGACGCGCCCGACACCGATCCGGACAACCCGGCGCCGGTGCTGCCGGCGACGCGCGCGGCGCGCCGGACGCCGCACCCGCCGCCCGCCCCACCCCGCCTCCCGCCAGTCGCGCCGCCCGAGCAACCGCAATATCCGCCGCCGCCCGAGCTGGCCGCCCCCTGGCACGATCCGCCCGGCGAGACCGAGACGGCCAAATCGGGGATCGAGGTCGTCAACCGATCCGACGGCGGCTTCTTCTACTGGCTGCTGCGCTTCTACGCGTTCGGCGTCCTGTGCGCGCTGGGCCTGCTGTTCCTGGCCGGCATCGGCACCTACGTCTACTTCGCCGCGACGCTGCCGACGCTGCCCGACATCGCGACGTATCACGAGGTCGCCGCGACGACGACGGTGATGCGCGCCGCCGACGGGACGCCGCTGGCCGAGCTGGCCGCCGAGCGGCGCGAGATCCTCTCGTTCGACAAGTTCCCGCCGCAGCTGGTCCACGCGTTCCTGGCCGCGGAGGACCGCCGCTTCTATGAGCACCAGGGCATCGACTATCGCGGCATCGGCCGCGCGCTGACCGCGAACCTGCGCGCCGGCGCGACGACCCAGGGCGGGTCGACGATCACGCAGCAGGTCGCGAAGTCGTTCCTGTCCACCGAACGAACGCTGCAGCGGAAGATCCGCGAGGCGATCCTGGCGCGCCGGCTGGAGCGGCACTTCACGAAGCGCGACATCCTCACGCTGTACCTGAACCAGATCTTCCTGGGCCACGGCTCGTACGGCGTCGCGGCGGCGGCGCGCCGCTACTTCGACAAGGCGGTGGGCGATCTGGATCTGGGCGAGATGGCGCTGCTCGCCGGGCTGGCGCGGGCGCCCTCGCGGTTCTCGCCGCTGACGAACCTGGAGGCGGCCCGCGCGCGGCGCGATCAGGTGCTGGGCACGATGATCGCCGCCGGCTATCTGACCGAGGACGAAGCGAACCACTGGCGGTCCCGCCCGGTCGTGGTGCGGCAGCGGCCCGACTTCTTCCACACGACGTCGCCGTACTTCACCGAGCACGTGCGGCGCGACGTGATCCGCCGCTACGGCGAGAAGAAGCTGCTCGAGGGCGGCCTGGACATCGAGACGGCGGTCGTGCCGTGGATCGACGCCTCCGCCCAGGAGAACGTCGACTTCTCGCTGCGCAAGCTGGACAAGCGCCAGGGCTGGCGCGGGCCGGTCGCGCGGCTCGCGGGGGCGGCCGCCGACGAGTTCCGCGCGCGCGTCGCCGCCCGCTACGGCGCCGATCCGCCCGTGGAGGGTCGCCTGTACCTCGGCCTCGTCGAGAGCGTGGCGCCGGCGCCGGCGGGCGCCTACCGCGTCCGCGTGGGCAAGGGCGTCTACACGCTGCCGCCGGCCGGCATGATGTGGGCCGTGCCGTACAGCGCGAAGGACGCCAGCAACGGCAAGCTGCTGGAGTCGACGGTGGGCGTGCTTCACACCGGCGACGTCATCTGGGTGCGGAATGCGCACCAGTCGAAGCGGCGCCGGTTCGCGGACTGGACCTACGACGCCAAGAGCGAGGTGCAGTGGCTGCCCGCCTACGACGAGAATGCGCCCGGCAAGAACGGCGCGCCGCCGCCGAAGCGCCCGGCGCGGCCGGTCGAGCTGTTGCTGGAACAGACGCCGCGCGTGCAGGGGACGCTGTTCAGCTATGACCACGACACCGGCTACGTCGTCGCGATGGTGGGCGGCGACGACTACGATCGCTCGGAGTTCAACCGGGTGTCACAGGCCTGCCGGCAGCCCGGGTCGGTGTACAAGCCGATGTACTACTCGCTGGCGCTGGACCGCGGCTACGGCTTCACGTCGCTGCTGAACGACGTGCCGCGCGCCGAGGTCGATCCGATCACCGGCGAGGTGTGGACGCCGACCAACCTCAACAACACCGTCGAGTACCAGGTCACGATGGAGTACGCGCTGATCTGGTCGAAGAACGTACCGTCGGTGCAGCTGTTCAAGCTGGTGGGCGGCAAGGAGGTCGAGAAGTGGGCGCGGCGGCTCGGCATCTCGACGCCGATCATCCCCGACCAGGCGCTGGCGCTGGGCGCGTCGTGCACGCGCATCGACGAGCTGACCCGCGCCTTCTCGGCGTTCGCGAAGAACGGCGTCCTCGTCGACCCCGTGTACATCCGCCGCATCCGCGACCGCAACGGCGTCGCCATCGAGGACCACAGCGCGCCCGGCGATCCGTTCGGGACGCCGG
>Ga0207661_10000486_pt1 | contig 25614 bp, 23 predicted proteins | sample KBSC713LmetaG_FD_184337 | JGI IMG/M metagenome (GOLD analysis project Ga0207661, IMG submission 184337) | Corn rhizosphere microbial communities from Kellogg Biological Station, Michigan, USA - KBS C7.1-3L metaG (SPAdes) (version 2) | ecosystem: Host-associated > Plants > Roots > Rhizosphere ...
AGGGCAGTAAAGAAAACACTAGCCGGGGTTCGAACGCGGAGCCCGCTGTGTGGGCGACGTTGATTGAAGAACTGGAAGTAGCGCGAGAGCCCGGTCCGCACGTCGGAGACCGTCTCGTACGCGCGGAGACACACCTCCTCGTACTTGACTGAACGCCAGAGCGGTTCGACAAAGACGTTGTCGCGCCAGCACCTTTGCCCGTCCATGCTGATCTGAATCTGCCGGCGGCGCAGGACATTCAAGAACTCGCTGCTCGTGAATTGGCTGCCTTGATCCGTGTTGAAGATCTCGGGCGTGCCGAACCGGGCGAGCGCCTCATCGAGCGCGGCGACGCAGAAGTCACTCGTGAGCGTCGACGAGAGGCGCCGGCTCAACACCTTCCGACTCGCCCAGTCCATCACCACGACGAGATAGACGAAGCCACGCGCCATGGGGATGTAGGTGATGTCGGCGGCCCAAACGTGATTGGGCCGCGTCGCCGTGAACGTGCGCGGGAGATACGGGAAGACGGGATGTGCGCGGTGGCGCCGGTGTCGTCTTCGGCCGCTGATAGACCGCCGTGATCCCCATGCGGCGCATCAGCGTTCTCACATGCTCCCGGCCAACGACGACGCCCTCGCCGTTCAGGAGATCGCGGAGCATGCGACTACCCGCAAAACGGCAGCTCGAGATGGAGTTCGTCGATGCGCCGCATGCGCGCGAGATCGGCCTCGGTCACCGGCTGCGCCGTGTAATAGACCGGCGCCCGCGAGAGCCCCAGGAGCCGCGCTTGACGCGGAACCGACAGCCGGTGCGTGCGGTCGATCATCGCTTTCCGCTCGGCCCGCGATCGCGACTGAGCGCGTGGGACAAAAAATCCCGTTCCAGGGCCTGTTGTCCGATCTTCGCGTGTAGCGCTTTGACGTCGATCGACGGCTCGCGCTGTTCGCTCTCGCCGCCAAACGCGTCCGCCGCCTTGGCGACGAGCTGTCGGCGCCATTCGGTGATTTGGTTCCGTTGGACGTCGAAGCGCTGCACGAGTTCGGCGAGCGTCTGGTTGCCTTCGAGCGCGGCCAAGGCCGCCTTCGCCTTAAACGCCGCGGAGTGGTTTCGGCGGGGTCGTCGCATTCGAAAGGGCCTCCTGGTCGGCGAGAGTATCGCCTCGTGGAGCGCCGATTTCCACCTATCCCACCTGTCTCAAATTCTCAGACCACCTCTCACACCTCCTGCCTCGAATCTCTGTCGAGGCCCTGGAGGTGTCCACTAAATCGGGGGAACTTCAAACCCCACTTTATCGACGCACCTTTGCCGTCAACGCCACTGTAATTGGCTGACCGCAAACACTCTCGGCCACGCGTACGCCGCCACTTGACCAATCACTATAGCCGGGCGTCCTCACAACGATATTGAAAATTCCAGTCTGGCCGAGCGCAAGCGCATAATGGTTCGGCGGAATAAGGGGAGCACTGACGGAATCGGTGTAGCCCTCGCTCATCGCGATAACGATTGAGGCCGTTGATGGCGCAACTCCGCTCACGCTATCGATCACTGTTAGGTCAATGCCAGGCCGCAAGATATCGGGACATCCGATCTCGGCTGAGCGGCATGCAGTTACAACGACTACGCCAGCGAGAATCGTAGCTTTGAGCAATCGTCCATTCTTCAAAACAATCACCAGCTTCATTAGACGGGACTCCGTCACTCTCGTTCGTTCCAAGACGGCGACGCGCAACACGTGGTTTCTACGCACGCGAGACTTCAAATGGGCAAGCATTGCCAACACGTGCGTGAACAACTAAGGCGAAAGCACGAAATAGATTTCGTTACTAATCCCGGACACGTCCCGCTTGTTGGTCGCAGAGAGTTTGTACCCAACCCAGCCATAGTTGCCTATGCCTGGGACACTGCCGCCGTTATATGAGCTAACCGTCATTTCAGCATCGACATCAGAGGTTGAATACACTTTGCCGACATACTCCCATCCGTTTGATCCGCTCGCACAGGAAGGCGAAAGCCCGTCATAGACGCACCAGGATCGCGAGAGCTCGTACTCGGTTGCTCCCGAGATCGATGCCCAACTAATCAATGGGTGCGACGAACTTACACTTCCACTGATCGATGGCGCTGACAGGGATGTCGTCCTTGCAATTGACATCGAAGACGTGAAGTCGTAGTTAATTTGCGTCAGAGGCGAGAAGTACTTGTGAGATCCGTCGTGAAGGGCGTGGATCCCTGCAAACGATGCAACGTTCACACCGTCCCAAACGAATACTGGCCCACCACTGTCCCCCCCACTAGAGTAATAATCCGTTTCAGTATTGCAGAGCACTTTAATGCCGCCATTATCGTTGTTGGTAACATCTACGCATGTGGCAGTCACAGATCCATACGTCCAACCAGTCGCTCTGCCGACTTTCTGAACAACGGTTCCAGTACTCACACTCGGGCTTGTTCCGGTGATAATGAAATAGGGCCGGTCTGTGTCCCATGTGAGAGATCCGGCATTGAAATATGAACCATAGGTGGTTCGAGCGATTAGCCCAATTTCCGACGTGTCTCCACTGAAAAGCCTAATGATTGAGGCGTCGCTGCTTCGGCAAGAGAACGTAAATGGCCAACTCCCGCACGTGCTTGTTCCAGGGTCTGCGGATTCATAACCATAGGGGATGTCCGGCTGATATAACGTGTCACTATCCGGCGAGTACGCTGTTTTCGTACAGTGCGAGCACGTTAGCACACTCCTGACCCCGCCGTAGTTCAGAACGACGCCGATTGTAGAAAGGATGTACCCCCCAGGGGAGACTGCGACTTGGGCGACGCCGCCAATGAGGGTATCAGCGTGATTGGTGATCACGTTCCCGCCAACAAACCCTCCTAACGATCTCGCCTCAGACAATGCTCCCGATCGCGCCACGAGACTTACAGCGTTGCTATCAATGCCGTACGACGCGAGTACTTCAGGAAGTTGTCGTCGCATTGCGTCTAGCGCGCCCGGCTCCACGCCAACAACGACGCGGTTTTCTTTCTCGTTGAGATCGAGGCTTTTCAGCTCTCGAAAGCGGCCTAAGACGTGCTCAAAAACCGAATCTCGCCAGCCCGCCAATTCATAGAACGTGAAATCCGCGGGTTGAACCTTTACTTGCCCCTTCCAACGGTAGTCCGTTCCGATTGCTCGAGCAGCCACTAGTTGAGCTACGCTCGCGTTGGCCGCGAGGAAGTCAGCTGAGTCCCTGACGCGTACCACGAGCGTCCCCGTCTCGTCGAAAAAGAAACCAGCCGCGCTCGGAGCGGAGGAGCTTAGCGTGGCGAAGGCGCCTCGGCTCGCCTAATGGAAGCTGGCCTTTTGCCGACCGAACGACTGGCCCTCGGTCGTGGTCGAACTTCAGTAGTTGTCGTATCGCGATCTTCACACGCACCGAGAACTACTACGGCGCCAGATATCAAAACGAAACTCATCAAGCGCCATGGGTGTGAACTCGTTTTCGGCACGCGTGCACCTACGCTGGCGTTTGAAATGAAGAGCCGTTCCCATAATCGCAGCGACTTCATCTTTACAGCGCTCCTCGGCAGGTCGACGTGAGAAGGTCCCACCACAGGTCAACAGTTCATTGAAAGGCGACTCGGCTGATCGGATCTTACAGGGACCCCGGCGAAACGTTCGCTCTGGGTCTCGCTTCAGGCCCCGCCGGAGCGGGCTCGCGCGGCTGGTCGCGGCCAGCGCTAAATGCCGCGAGTATCGATTGCGGCAGATGTGCCACGCGGCCTAGTAGAATTCCATGCTGTCTGCGTGCGTGAGAAATGCATTTTCGCTCCGTGAATAAGAAACGACCAAGCCGTAACAGTCGACCGGGCTGGCCGTCGTACCTCGTTCGTCGCTCGCTCGTCGGGGCGATCAACGCGATACTCACCACGCGGTTTCCAATCGGCCTCTCGAGTGGCATGAAAGGCTGAGTGGACCTCTAACAGGTGCGGTTCGAGGTCGGTCGAGACGTAGTTGTGTGGGCTGCATCGCCGTCTTGCGCTTTCCAATCAGTCGCGCGGAGACGCGAGGTGCTTGGGCACCTCGGGTCGCGTCCACCGCTCGACGCGCAGCTTCGGAGGGGCCGAAGCATCGATGACCATACATCGTCATCGATTCGCGCAGTGTACTCACCGTGATCAATTTCCGCAATAGTCTAACTGCACGCCTCTCAAATAGTCGTTACGCAAGCCACGGCACACACACTATTAAAACGCTCGGGTCTTCCGGCTTTGTAGTGGGTTCAAAGATTAGAGCGTTCTCATAATCACGGAGCGAGATTGAGGCCGCCGCAGTGGAAGTAGATCGCCAGCTTGAACCGCTCGCGATTCCGAAAGCCACGCGACGAATACTTGATCCATGGATCTTGGCGTTCAGTCCCTCCGTGACCGCATTCGTGAGTGGGTAGGCGATGTAGTTGAGGACATTGTTGAGATGACGCCGGATGATCCCGGCGAAATGGATCATTGGCTGGAGCCGCGAGCAGATCGCCCACGCCTGCCAGCGCTCGAAGAAGGCCCCGCGCGGCCGGGATCGAGCGGTAGTCCGAGAGCCGGCGGAAGGCTTCCTTCATCGCCCAGGCGCGGGCCATTTGAGTGTGCTCTTGCGGAGCCGGCGAAACTGGCGTCGAGGCGCTGCCGTGAAGTCCGTGCCCGCAACGCGCGTCTTGAGGCACAAAGACTTGGTTCCGGTGAGCCGGTGATCGCCCTGCTGCCGGAGCACGCGGTTCTCGCGCCGCCGGACCTGATCCATCGCCTCGATCACGTGGCGCATCACGTGGAACCGGTCGAAGACGATCTTGAGGTCCCCGTCCGGCACGTAGTCCAACACCGTGCGCCGATACGGGTCCCACATGTCCATCACGACCGCCTCGATGGCCAGCCGCTCGTCGATCGACAAGCCCTCGAAGTAGCCAGCCAAGATGTCGGCAGTCCGATCGTCGGCGAGATGCAACACGGTCTGGCGCTCGAGATCGACGACCATCGTGACGAACTGAAAGTGCTTGAGATAGGAATGCTCGTCGATGCCGAGATAGCGCGCCGCCGCGGTGGGCCGGCGGGCGAGTCCGCGGCGGACCGCGCGTTCGACGATGCCATTGGCTTCTTCCCACGTGAGCCCTAAACGGCGCGCCACGGCCGGCGGCGTCGCCTCCTTGAGCCACGCGATCGCCAGTCGCTCGAAGAGCACCGTGAAGCGCGAATGGGGCGCGGCTCAGGGCACCGTCACGGTCTTCACGCCGTGCTTGGCGCATTCGACGCGCGGCACGCGCCCATGGAGGCGGGTCTCGTACTGGTAGGTGTCGAGGTGCCGCCAGCTCCGCTCGACGTGGTCGTACGTGGCCGACACCGTGCCGCACTCCGGACACGCGAAACTCGCTCGGCCCGCTCCTCGAGCCACCCATGCACCGCCTTCGCTGCGTCATCGAGCTCGACTCGGCTCACTTGCCATGGCGGCGCGATGCCCAGGATGGTCGCGTACAACGCCCGGTCGTCCATTGCGGTCCTCTAATGAGGAAGTCCGTACTATCCTGGACAACCCACCGAAATCCCGGAGGACCCGAACGCTCTAATAATCATATGTACCCAGTAACGGCTCGTCGGAAGGCGAATCACGGTGCGTTATGCAGGTGTCATGTTGGCTAACGTTCTGATACTTGCCGAGGGTGGTTGCGGGCTCGCTCGAGACGAAGATGACTTCCCAACCCTTTCAGCCCAACCGGTGTCTAGCTCCAGTAAGCGGCATACTGGAACACCACTCGGGGGGGCTGAACGATGGATCGCTCCGGCGACCTGCTGCCCGGAACGTTCGAGATGCTCGTCCTCAAGGCCGTCAGCCTTGGCGACATGCACGGCTGGGGGATCGCCGAGCGCATCGAACGATTGTCCGGCGGCGTGTGCGGGGTTCAACAGGGAACTGTCTATCCCGTGCTGCAGCGACTCCTCCGCCGCGGATGGGTCGTCGCCGATTGGCGCGTGAGCGACAACCAGCGCCGCGCGCGGTACTATCGGCTCACCGCGGCCGGCCGCCGACAACTCGCCGACGAGATCAGTTGGTGGCGCCGGACGATCGGTGGTGTGGATCGCGTGCTGGGCGCTGAGCCTCGGGAGGCGTGATGTCCTGGTTCCACGCCGCCAAACAACGGCTCGCCGACCTCTTCGCCCGCGAACGCGCCGATCGCGAGCTGGCCGAGGAGATCGCCCATCACCTCGAGCTCGAGACGGCGCGCCACGTACGCGACGGCCTCGATCCCGCCGCCGCACGCGCCATGGCGCACGTGCGGTTCGGCAATCAAACAATGATCACTGACGCCGCGCGCGCTGAGCGCGGCCATCGTCTCGCGGAGGGCAGTGTGCAGGATCTCTCATGGGCCGCCCGCTCGCTGCGCAAGAGCCCCGGGTTCACCGCGCTGTCCCTGCTCACACTCGTCCTCGGCATTGGGGCGTGCACCGTTGCGTTCAGCGTGTTCAACACGGTACTTCTCCGTCCGCTGCCCTTTCGCGACGCCGATCGCCTCGTCTTCATTCGCGAGAAGACCGCGAAGGGCGAGCTCCGTCCGCCGTCGTTCCCCAACCTTGTGAGTTGGCGCGAGCAGACGAAGTCATTCGCCGGTGTGGCCGCGGCACAGTTCCCTTACCCTCGCACCGTTTCAGCGGCCGGCGACGCCGAGCCGGTACGCCTGCCGTCGCTCGAGGTGACGCGTCACTTTTTTTCCACTCTGGGAGTTGCGCCTGTCATCGGACGTGAGTTCTCGGACGCCGAGCACGCGCCCGGACCCGGCCGCGTCGCGATCGTCTCGTACGAGTTCTGGCGCGATCGCATGAACGCGCGGCAGCCGCTCGGTCTCATCCGCCTCGGCGACGTTCCCACGCCCGTCGTCGGTGTGCTGCCGCCGGGATTCAAGTTCCTGCAACCGGCCGACATTTACCTCCCGCACGAAGGTCAGGCGGGAACGGTTCGCAGCTCGCACAACTATCTCGTTGTCGCGCACCTGCAGTCCGGCGCGACGCTCGCCGGCGCGCGGGCCGAGATGTCCGCCCTCTCGCGGTCGCTCAAGACGGTGTACGGCACGGAGACGGAGGCCGTCGACGCCGATGTCCGGCCGCTCCTCGACCACATGGTCGCGAGCTACCGCGTGCTCCTCTCGGTCATTTTCGCCGCCGCGTCGTTGGTGCTGCTCATCGCGTGCACGAATCTCGTGAGCGCGCAGCTCGCCCGCGGCTGGCACCGCGAGCGCGAGGTGGTCGTTCGCGCGGCCCTCGGCGCATCTCGCGGCCGGATCGCGCGACAGCTGGTCATCGAAAGCACGCTCCTTGTGGCACTCGGGACGGCGCTGGCGCTGCTCGTGGCATTCGGCGCGAGCTCGGCGATCCGCGTCATTGGCGGAACGCTCGTCCCGCGATTGAGCGAGCTCTCGTTGGACGCGCGCGTCGTTTTCTTCTCGGTTGGCGTCGCGCTGGTGACAGCACTCGTCGTCGGCGTCTATCCCGCTTTGCGACTCGCCCGGCGCGACGCGGGTCTCGTCTTACGAAGCGGACGAAGTGGCGCGTCGGTGCGATCGTCGGTGTGGCGCGGGCTGGTCGGATTCGAGGTGGCCCTCGCCGTCATGCTCGTCATCGGGTCGGCGCTCCTCATCCGAACCTTGCGCAACATCGTGTCGGCAGACACCGGCTTCGACTCTCGTGGCGTCGTCACCGCGGCGATCACCCCGCAGGAGTCGGACGCGGCGAAATTCGACGACGTCGTGAATGCACTGCGCTCGATTCCCAGCGTCGAGGGCGTCGCGTTCACGAGCAACCTTCCGTTGCAATGGGGCAACTGGTCCGGCCCCGTGCGGCGGCCGAGTGATCCGAAAGATCGAAATTGGCCGGCGATGGCCGGGTTTCGCGTCGTGAGCCCCGAGTACTTCACCGTGTTGCGTCAGCCGCTCCTTCGGGGGCGCGCGTTCACCGTCGCGGATCGCGTCGGCGCACCGGGTGTGGCGATCATCACGCCCGGCATCGCCGAGAAGCTCTGGCCCGGGCAAGATCCCGTCGGTAAGACCATCGCCACGAACTACCTCTTCAACGACTGGTTGACCGTCGTCGGCGTGGTCGCCGAGGCGTCCAATTGGTCGATGCCCCACGGGACGCAAAACGAGATTTATGTGCCGCTCGCGCAGCGCGAGAAAAGCGTCGGCCAACAACTCATCGCGCTGCTGAGGACGGAAGGTTCTCCGGAACCGGTGATGGTCGCGGCTCGCCGGCGATTGCACGAGATCCTCCCGCATTCACCGGCGCAAATCGGAACGATCGACGAGCGCATTGCCAAGAGCGCGGCCGACCGCCGGTTCGCCATGATCGCCCTCACCGCGTTCGGCGTCATCGCGATCGTGCTGGCCGCGGTCGGCATCTACGGGGTGATGTGGTATATCGTCAGCACGCGTACGCACGAGATCGGGATCCGCATGGCGCTCGGCGCCACCGCCGCGCGTGTCCGACGCGACGTGTTGACGAGCGCGACGACGATGGCCGCGACCGGCGTCGTCGTCGGCATGGCCGCTGGGGCGTATTCGACGAAGTATCTCCAGTCGTCGCTCTACGGCGTCTCCAGGCTGGACGCTCGCGTCTATGTCCTCGGCACGGCGCTGACGCTCGGCGTCGCCGTTCTCGCCGCGTACTTGCCGGCTTGGCGATCGAGTCGCGTTGACCCCATGGAGGCGATCCGCGACACTTGAGGATGCCGAACGGACCGCGTTTTCCCGGTCGTGATGTGCTGTCGCATCCACGACTCAAACAGCTCGCCAGGCTCGACACTGGACAAAAAATCCAGGATTTCATAGACACGCTGCCGATCAACTTCGAGAAGCGTGGCGAGACCTGTTCCTCGCCCCTGGCGTCGCTCGAGCGGGGTACGGTGCATTGCCTCGAGGGCGCGTTCGTCGCCTGCCTCGCGCTCTGGATGAACGGCCATCCGCCGTTGGTCATGGATCTCAAGACGACCGATGACGACGTCGATCATGTCGTCACGTTGTTCAAGTTCCGCCGGCACTGGGGTGCGATCTCGAAGACCAATCACGGCGTGCTGCGCTTTCGCGAGCCGATCTTTCGCGACCTGCGCGAGCTCGCCGCGTCGTACTTTCACGAGTACTCTCTCCCCGACGGACGCAAGACGCTCCGCTCCTACTCGGCGCCATTCGACCTTCGACGATACCGTGGCGACTGGATCATGACGCCCGAGCCGTTGTGGACGCTCGAGCGACAGATCGATCAGTCGCGGCACTTCAAGCTCGTCAACCGAAGTCATATCGCGCGGCTCAGGCGGGCGAGCAAGATCGAGATTCGCGCCGGGCGGCTTGTCGAATGGCGCGGATGACGAAGGCGGCTCCCGTGTTCGTCGCGCCCGCCGGCATCGGCCGCGGTGTCTTTGCCGCTCGCACATTTCGGCGCGGCGACACCGTGCTCACGATTGAAGGACGCGTCGTCAACTACGAACGCCTGTGGGAACGCGAGGGCTCACGATACGCGGCCAACTGCATTCGCTTTGGCCCGGAGACCTACCTCGATCCCGGCGATGGACCCGCGGCGTTTCTCAATCACTCGTGCGCGCCGAACGCCGCGATCGGCAAGACGGCGAATCGGCTCCAGCTCATCGCCGCGCGACGAATCGCGGCGGGTGAGGAGCTCGTCTTCGATTACTCGACCACGATCGGCGACGACGACGTGTGGCGCATGCGCTGCCGCTGCGGTCAGCCGTCATGCCGCCGCTTGATCCGCAATTTCGGATCGCTACCGCCCGCGTTGCGCCAGCACTACCTGGCAAACGGCTTCGTCCCGCCTTTCATCGTTCGCACCCTCGCCGACCCTTCCTTCGTCATGTCCCGTCACGCGGGACTGTCGTCGAGCCTTATCAGGCCGCGGTGAACCGCTGGCCCTCCTTAGCCTGCGCTTCGTAGGCGAGGATGAAGGTGACGTTCTTTCGCTCGAGCGGCGTCAGCGAGCCGAGGGAGAACTTCGGGTCGGCGTGATACCAGGCCTGACTCGCGAAGTACGACTGAAGGTGCGGGTCTTTGAACGTGCGGCCATGGCGCGCGAAGATCTCGTTCCGTAGCCGGCGCGCAATCTCCGGAAACAAGCCTTCGACGTCGTAATTGGACAGCTCGCGAGTTGAAAGCTCCTCGTGTCGCCGAGCCTCCACTGCCTGGATGACCTTGATGTTCTCCTTCTCGGTCTCCGACAGCTCGGCGATCGTGAAGCTCGCACGTGGTGTGTACCACGGTTCGTTCTTGAAGTAGTCGCGGAGCCACGGCGTCTCGAAGCGCCGGCCGTGCCGGGCATAGAGCTCGTTTCGGATGACTCGTAGCTCGTACAGCGAGACGCCGCGGAGCAGCGTGTCGGTGAGCGCGGTCGTCTGGAACAGATACATGACGCCCGGCGCGACGGCGAGCTTGAGATCCCGCATCCGCGCGAGCGCGATCGTGTCGGCGTTCGCTCGCTCGATCGCCGAGAGCTCCTTGTTCGAGTAGTCTCGGCGACGATGGTACCAGTACCGCTCGTCGAAGAACTTTTGCAGCACCCATGTCGCGCGCCCTTCCGCGTCCTCCTCGTCCGGCTCCTCGTCCATGAAGGTCTGACCGTGCAAGGCGCCGATCTCGGCGCCGAGCACCTCCCAGTCGCCCGCCGTGTGATGCCCGAGCATGGCGGTCGTGATCACACGGTTCTGGTAGTACCGCATGTCGCCGGTCTCGATCTGGGTGTGCTTTCGCGCCTCGGCCGCGCGAATGACGTCGACGTTCGCCTTCTCGCGCGCGTTGAGGCGCTGATTCGTGAAGGTGGTGTCCGGGCGGTACCAGGGTCGTGTCTTCAGATATCGCAAGACGTCGGGATCGTCGCTGAACGGCCGGCCGTGCTTGCCGAAGACGATGCCGCGAAGCTGACGAAGCGCGAGGAGCGACAAGTGGTCGATCGCCGCGGAGTCCACCTGTCCGTGCGCGAAGTCGAACTTCTCCCACGACGTCGGCGACTGCGCGCCGGCGCTCGCCGCGAGGAACAGTGCGGTACTGAGCCAAACACTTCGCCAACGCCGGCCGTCAGCCATCGAGAGCCCCGTGAGCAGGTCGCCGCAATGATGCACAAAGCGCCGACCTGCCTCAAGGACCCGAGGCCACCGTCACTCGCGCGTTACTTTCAGCCGGCGACTCCACTCGATCGCGCGGGTCTCGTAAGGATCGAGTCGCAGCGCCGTCGCCAGCGCTTGGTCTGCTCCCCGGAGATCGCCCGAGGTGGCGAGGGCTCGGCCCAGCGTGACGAACGCGCGCGACCAGGTCGGGTAGATCTCGGCCAGTAGTTGGGCGACCGCCAGTGCCCCTTTGCGTTGTCCGGCCTCCAGCGCGCTCACAGCAAGCTGGTTCTCCTGCCACCAATCGTCGTCCACCTGCTTGAAACGCTCGTTCGACGGCGGCGGCGGCTTGTACAGCGCCTTCGCTCGAGCGAACGCCGTGTTTGCGTCGCGGTCGTTGCCCGACAGCGCGAGGACGTAGCCCCGCAGGACGTGGCTGCGCCAGTTGTCGAACAACGACGTCATCGCGTCGGAAAGCGCCAGTGCATCGGCGGTGCGTCCATCGTAGACGAGGGCGCGCGCCGTGAGCTCTTGCCCCGTGTAGTACGCGGACCATGCCGGACCTGGCGTCCCCGCCATCGTCCGCCCCCGTTGCGCTGAATCGCGCGCTTGTCGGAGCCGGTCCACGTACGCCTGCACGCCGACCTCCTTGAGACGCGACACGTTCACGCCAACGCCCGGCGAACGCTGGCTCACAAGGTCCGGCAGCCACCCTTCGACCTCGATCGAGATCGAGACGCTGTCGCCCATCGTGGCGGCGCGCGCCGCCGTGAACCACGAGTTGTACTGCGATCCGCCTGTGATGCCGAAGTCTTTGCGCGCGATACGGCTTTCCGAAGCGGCGTCGAGGAGAAGGTTGTTCGACTCCGGGCCTCGCTGCGGACTACCCGCCGCGAGTTGGATCGGCAACGAGACATTCTTCGTCACGCCGTGCATGGTCAGCCGCCCGTCGGCGATCCAGCCCTTCGACGCGGGCCGCAGTCGATCGCTCTGGAAGATGATCTTCGGGTAGCGCTCGACGTCGAAGAAGTCGCTCGTGCGCAAATGCTCGTCGCGGTGCGGCCATCCCGTGTCGATGCTCTTGGCGTCGATGACGGCGGTGATCGACGAGCTCGCCGGATTCGCGCGATCGTAGAGGATCGTGCCGGTCCACTCGGTGAACCGGCCCTTCACCCGCGTGAAGGCGAATGGAATCGAGAACTCGATGATCGAGTGGCCGACGTCGACGGCGTACTCCTCGACCGCCGGCTGTTGTTGCTGCGCCGAAGCGGCGACAGGTGTCGCCACGAGCGCGATGAGTATCGTCGAAAGAGCGCTGGACCACCGCGACATGTCGCACCTCGTGGCTGGGCGGATACTCTCAAATGCCCGGCGAGGCGCGAACGTTACATGCCGCTTTGGCTCACCAACGTCACGACGCGCTCGCCCCCCCCGCCGGGCGGCGGGTTCGGCTCGACGAGTCGTACGGCGATGCCGTCGGACTTGCGAACCCAGTAGTCGATCACGCCTCCGGAGTGGCTGATCGTCATTCGCCAGCAGTCGAACGTCCCGGCAGGGACGCGCACGCGCTCCTCGCCCGTCACGCGAAGTTGCACCGGACGCAGCACGTCTTTCGGGATCACCGCCCAGCCGAGCAGGGTGACACTGCCCTGCCACCGCGCGCTGAGTGGAACTGTCGCGAGGTAGACGGGCGCGAACGCATCGGAGAGATATGGCGCGTACGCGGATGGAAGCCGCCGCGCGATTGGCCGCATGCCCTTGATGTCGTCGAGCGTCATGCGACCGTTGACGCTGTCGCCGGTGATCCGCTGTTCGATGTTGATGCCCTTCCAGTGTGTATACGGACGCACGTGCACCGCGCGCGTGATGAGCCCAAGGTCCTTCTGTCTCACGAGCAGCGTCTCCGCACTCGTCACCGGCGGTCCACTCGATCGCTCCTGGTCGATCCGTGTCACACGCCATGCGGCGACACCCGTCGAACTGTCCGCGGTCAACGACAACACGCTCTCGACGGTCTTCGTCACGTGCTCCAACGAATCGCTGAAGACGCGGCGATAGCGCAGCGTTCCGGCGTGCAAGCGCTCGGGACGAACGGGAAACGCAGCCGGAAGACTCGGCGCACTACCCGGTTGTTCCGCGTACACAACACTGCCGAAGAACGAGTCGAGCACGACCGGCTGCGCATTGCCGACATCGTCGCGACTCGCGCGACGCGACGGAAGCACAACCAGCCCGACGATCACCGCGACGGCCGCGACGAGATATCGCACGGGAAACCCACCGGCGTTTCGCTCCACGGGCAGAATGATCCGTGCGCCCGCGGCGCGATCACTCAGTATGCGCTCACGCAACGCCGCCGACGGCGATGGCGTCGTCATTCGCGCCAGCTCCGGCCGAATGGCCTCGCCGAATGCGCGATCTCTCTTGCCGGACCAGATCATTCTTCCTCCAGCTGGCGGCGCAGCGCGCGCAGCGCGCGGTGCAGCCTGACTTTCGAAGCCGCCACCGAGATGCCGATCATGTCCCCGATCTCGGCGTGCGAGTATCCCTCGACTTCCTTGAGCACCAGGACGGCGCGGAGGCTTGGCGGTAATGCCGCCACGGCCGACTCGAGGTCGATCGCCGCGGCGGTGTCGCGCTGCGGAGCGCCGAGCGACGCGTCCAACGACTGCGCCGCACGCACCTCATCGCGACGCAGGCGGCTGAGCGCCACACGCACGGTGACCCGCTTGAGCCAACCGGCCAACGCGCCGCGTTCCTCGTAGCGACGGAACGCTTCCGGCAGGCCGACGAACACGTCGTGGACGACGTCCTCGGCGTCGTCCTTTGACATCAACAGCCGGTAGGCGACGGCCAACAGGATCCCGGCATAGCGGTCGTACAATCCGCCGAGCGCCGCGAGATCGCCGCCCGCCACCAACGTGACGAGCTCGGCGTCGCTTCGCGGCGTAGAAGGCAGTCTGTCGTTCCTGGCGGTGGCCGTCACAAATATCAAACGCGATCGATATGTCGAAGGTTACACACGCCCGAGCCCCTACTTATCTTGCCGCGTGCGCTTCAATTTTTCAAAACTCCGAACGGCCGCGCTCGTGGCCGCGGCGTTTATTGCCGCTTGCGCCAGCGCGCCTCACAATCCCGTGCTGGATAGCTATCCGGCGGGCATCGTCGGCCACACGAGTGTTCTCTACTACGACGTCCACGGCCGCACCCTCGACGAGTTGCGCGCCGACATGCGTCGGCTCGGACCCAAGGTGGCCGACAGCAGCTTTGTTGGTGAGACCCGATCGCCAATGCGCTGGAGCTGGCGCACTGAATCGGCCAACGGGACCTGCTCGATTCGCGACGTCAGCGTATCCGTCAACGCGCAGATCACGCTGCCCCGTTGGACGCCGCCCGCTGATACCGAGCCTGGACTGGCGAGCGAATGGACTCGCTTCATCGCCGCGCTCGAGACTCACGAGGCGGGACACAAGGACATCTCCGCCAAGGCGGGCAGCGAGATCGTAACGCGTCTGCGCGGATTGTCGGGCCTCTGCTCACAGCTCAATACTCGGGCGGCCGACCTTGCCCGGATGATCGTCGAGAAGGCGAACGACGACCAGAAGACCTATGACGCGATGACACGGCACGGTCTGACCCAGGGTACCGCGTTTGGCGCCCGCGCGCGCATTGCGATCAACGCGAACGCCCCGCTCGTGTTGCTGCCGGCGCCACGCGCGGGAACTGTCCGCGCACCTCTCACGGTCCCGGTGGCCCGCGCATGGAGTGCGATGCACGACGTCTACGAGGCCGCCGGTCTTCGTGTCAATGCGTCAGACAACTCCGCTCACGCGCTCGGCGACTCACTCACCGTGCATGGAATGCTCACCCGATTCCCGGTGAGTGACCTGGTCGATTGCGGTACGCCGCCGGCGGGACGGAACGCGGATTCCGTCGACGTCAAACTGTTCGTGACGTCGCGTCTCGACGCGGCTCCGTCACCAGCAACGGGCAGCTGGATGATGAACACGGTCCAGGCGGTCGCCCACCCCGCGGGCGCACCGCCGATCGCCTGTCGTTCGCTCGGTACGCTCGAGCGTTATCTCTTCGATGCGTTGCGCGGCCGCCTCGCCCGCGCAGACCCCTGACTCGTTCGGCCGCGATGCACGCATAACATTCGCCGGACGCCCGACGCCCTACCCCTTGCGTCACCAAGGGAAGGAATTGTACTATCCCCTTGTGTCACAAGGGGACTCTCGCCGAGTCGCCGAGTCGCCGAGCAGCCGAGCAGCCGAGCAGCCAATCATGGCCGACGCCGAAATCGATCTTCTCCGCAGCAGCCTCGATCTGCTGATCCTCAAAGCGCTCAGCTGGGCGCCGATGCACGGCTACGCGATCAGCGAGTGGATCGATGATGCGACACGGTCGGTGCTGCTCGTCGAGGAGGGCACGCTCTATCCCGCCCTCCACCGCCTCGAGCGCCGCGGCTGGATCGCCGCCGAGTGGGGCGTCTCCGAGAACAACCGCAAGGCCAAGTTCTATTCGATGACCCCCGCCGGCCGCGCGCGACTCCGCGCGGAATCGCGAGTTTGGCAGCGCAACGCCGACGCCATCGCGGGGGTACTGCGCCGAACATCGTCGGATGCGTCGTGAGCTCCGGTAGACGCTGGCGACCCCTCTTCCGTCTGCCGCGCGGCCGCCGCGCCGTCGCGCGCGACATCGAGCACCAGCTCGACGACGAGCTCGCCTTCCATATACGAATGCGCGAGGAGCGTCTCACGCAGCTTGGCATGTCGCCCGACGCCGCTCGCGCCGACGCCGTCGCGCGCTTCGGCGACCACGAGCGCATCCGCGCCGAGTGCCTCACGATCGATCAGCAATACGCACGGGAGATGACGATGATGGATTGGCTCGAGTCGGTCGCCGCGGACATCCGCTTCGCGCTTCGCACCCTCCGCCGCGCACCGGCGTTCACTGTCATCTCGGCGATCACGCTCGCCCTCGGCGTCGGTGCAACGACGGCGATCTTCACCCTCGTGAACGGCATCCTGCTTCGTCCGCTGCCGTATCCGCACGCCGAACAACTCGTTCGCGTCAGTCAGTCCTTTCCCGAGAAGGGCCTCGATTCCTGGCCGCTCTCGCAGCAGAACACGGCCACCTATAAGAAAGACGTGACAGACTTCGCGCATTTCGGCGCGTACACTCTTCGGGGCGTAACGCTCAGCGGGAGCGGCGCGCCTGAACGACTGCTCGCCGTTCAAGTCACGGGCGATGTCTTTTCCGCGCTCGGCGTGCCAGCGTTCGTCGGCCGAACGGTCGTCGACAGCGAGGTCACGAAGGCGAGTGCGCCCGTCGCGATTCTCGGCTACGGCTTTTGGCAATCGCATTTCGGCGGCGCCGCATCCGTCATCGGCAAGACGATCGATGTGGACGGCACACCGACGCGAATCGTTGGCGTGATGCCGAACGGGTTCTCGTTCCCGCGGCGTGACATGCCGTTGTATTTGCCGTTCGCGGTCGACCCGAATCGGCGGTTCGGTTGGTATCTCGCCGGTATCGGGCGCGTGAAGCCGGGAATCGCCGTCGTACATGCGGAGCGCCAAGCGACGACGTCGATGTGGAACTGGGCACGGGCGAACTCGAACTTGCTCTGGCCAAAGCCGTTCGCTCCGGAGTCGACGCATATGCATGCGGTCGTCACTCCGCTTCAAACCGCGATCACGCGCGACATCAGGCGGCCGCTCCTCGTGCTGCAGGCCGCGGTCGCACTGCTGCTGCTCATCGCCATCGCCAACATCGCGACGCTCGTCTCGAGCCGCGCGGCTGCGCGCACGCCGGAGATCGCGGTGCGCACGGCGCTCGGCGCCTCGGCGCGGCGCGTGGCGCGCCAGCTCGTCACCGAGAGCCTCGTCGTGGCCTTGATCGGCGGAGTGATCGGGATCGCGCTCGCCATCATTGCCGTGCGAGTGTTCACCGCGTGGAGCGCGAGCGCACTGCCGCGGATTCGCGAAGTCGGCGTCGACTGGCGCGTGCTGGGCTTTGCGCTCGGCGTGTCGGTGGTGAGTGGCATCCTGTTTGGTCTCGCCCCGGCAGTGCGGATGGCGCGTGGGCGACGATTGGCCGACGATCTCGCCGGAACGCAGAAGGCGAGCGCGCGCGGCGCCGCGCGCCGGCTCAACAACGCCATGATCGTGACGCAGATCGCGCTCTCGCTCGTGCTGCTCGTGTCGGCCGGTCTCCTCATCAAGAGCTTCCGTCGGCTCATTCAAACAAATCTTGGCTTCGAACCGCGCGGGGTGCTGACGATGAGCGTCGCGTTCCCGGAGAAGAAGTACGTCGATGAAAAGCCCGTCATACAGGCGACCGACGTCATCCTACAACGCGTGCGTGCCCTGCCGGGGGTGCGAGCCGCGGCCGCGGCGACGTACGTACCGTACGGCGGCGTCACCACCGACGGATTTCTCGTCGAAGGCCGCGAGCCACCGACGAGTGCGGGCGCGGAGACCCAGGTTGTGCAGCTCGGGGCGACACCTGACTACTTTCGCACGCTCCGCATCCCGATGCGTTACGGCCGCGATTTTACGACCAGCGACAGAGACGGCACGCTTCCTGTCGTCATCGTGGACGAAGCCTTCGCTCGCCCATTCTGGAGGGGACAGGATGCGATCGGCAAGCGTATGCGATTTACCGGCGACACCACGTGGCTCACCATCGTCGGCGTCGTCGGCGGCATGCGCGATCAGGACGCGGCGCAGGAGGGACTGCCACACGCATACACTCCCTATGCGCAGCAACCGGGCGGCCCGCCCGTGCTGGCAATTGCGACGAGCGGAAAGACCGCTCCCGTGCTCGCCGATGTGCGTCGGGTGATCGCCGAGGTCGAACCCGGCGCGCCGCTCGACAACGTGCATGTCCTATCCGATGCGGTCGCGGACGCACTGTCGAACAGGCGGATGACGGAAACACTTCTCACGAGCTTCGCGCTGCTCGCGCTGATCCTCGCGGTGGTCGGGATCTACGGGGTGATGATCCTGTACGTCACGAGCCGTACGCGTGAGTTCGGCATTCGCATCGCCGTGGGCGCCGAGCCGTCGCGTGTCGTGCGCCTCGTGCTGCGCGAAGGGATCGTCCTCGGCCTGGCTGGTGTGACGATCGGCATTGTCGGGGCGCTGTTCGCGGCACGGTGGATCGCTGCCCTGCTCTACGAGGTGAGTCCGACCGACCCCGCCGTGTTCGTCGGATTGGCGATCGGTCTATTGGTCGTTGCAGTGGGGTCGTGCTATCGACCGGCGCGACGCGCCGCCGCGGCCGATCCGATGCTGGCGCTGCGCGCGGATTGAGATCGACCGCTCATCGACCGCTGCGTAGCGCGGCGAGCTTGATGCGCGCCGAGTTCGCACGTCCAGCCAACCACGGATCCGCGTTCGACCACGCTTTCACCAACCACGCCAGATGCGCCGCGGTGCTGTCGCGAACCCCCGCCGCGTCCCACGCCTGCGCCAATAGCTCGTGAACGTCGGCGCGGCTCAGATATAGATTCGATGCGTCGAGCGTCCCATGCAGCACCGGCTGCAGGATCGCGATCGCTTCGCGCGGACGGCCGTCGCGTAGATAGATCCGGGCCAGCTCGTAGTTGGCGCGCGTGTAGCCCTGCGTGATCGAAAAGATCGACGATTTCAATTCGCTGATCGCCCCGGCGTCGTCGCCGCGCGACGTGAGCAGCAACCCGCGCACGTAATGATGCAGACGCCGATCGCGGCCATACCCGCTCTCCGCGCTCAGTGCCTCCAGCGAGTCGGCCAGGCGCGCGAGCGACGCGGTGTCACCGAGCGCGCGGCGCAGTCCGGCTGTCTGTGCCAACATCCACGTCTTGGTTCGCGCGATCTGCGACGGCGTCTCTTTCGCATTGCGCGCTACGGCGAGCGAATCGAACAGGGCGCGCGACTCGGCGATGCGCCCCATGTCGAGGAGGAGTTGTGCCTCGAGAACGCTGGTGGTCGTTCCGACGTGACCGGCGACAGAGCGATCGTACCCCGTGTGCCGTGCGGCCTCGAGCGCGGCGGACAGACGCCCTTGCTCTCGCAGGCTGATGGCGAGTATCCAGTAGACGCTCGCCTGCTCGGACGCGGTGCCGTGGCCGGCGATTCCCAAGAGAATCCGATCCGCCGCGACATGGTCGCCGGCGATCAGCAGATTGGCCGCTCGCATCTGGGCGACGTCGGCGTACGGCAGCTCGGGCTCCAGTCTCGTGCGAAGGAGGGAGTCTGCCTCCGCGGCTCGCCCCTCGCGCGCGAGGATCGCCATCAATGCGCCGAGTGGCGGGCGGGAATGAGGCTGGAGACGAAGCCACCGCCGCGCCTCGCGCTCGGCGGCCGGTAGCGAATCGACGAGATCGTACGCGCTGACTTTCCAGAGCAGAGCCTCGCACGCATCGCAGCGCCCGCCGTCCCGAATTCCGAGAGAGTCCATCGCGATGACCCGCTCGAGCGGCGCCAGCGCGCCGCGAAAGTCGCCGTCATAGGCGCGCGAGATCCCCGCGTAAAGATGGCCCTGTGTCTCCGTCGGGTATTTCGTCGAAAGCGTCTCGGCGATTGCGCGGAGGGCCGGCGACGATACGATGTACGCCCAACCGGCGAGTATCATGAGCCGATCGCGATCAGTCGCCCGGGTCGCCAATCTCCGTGCTCGATCCATTCGCGCGAAATAGCCGCCGCTTTGATCCGAGAGCGCCCCGTAGTACGCGGCGAGGGCGAACAACGAATCTTCGCCGAGCGCCGCGTCGAAGAAGCCGAGCGCGGTGCGCGTGTCTCCCCGGTAGTAAGCGCGAATTCCCTGCTCGTACATGCGATAGGCAGTCACGGAGCGCGTACTCACGTCGGCGACGGATCCCGACGGTGCATCGATGCCGAGGGCCGAGACGAGTCGCGCTGTGCCGCTGTCGACGAGCGCGAAGAGATCCTTCCCTTCGATCGTCGTCACGTCGCCGATCGCGCCGTTGACCAGGTCGACTCGCCGCAGATCGAGCCGCAGCCGACCGTCGGGCCGGGTGAACAGCGTCCCGTCGATCACTTCGGTTGCGCCGGCGCGCCGCGCGGCTGCGATGAAACCGCTCGTGTCGGATTTCTCATTGCCAAGCGTGCGCATCAGCTCGAGCATGCGCCCGTGACTGACGACGCGAATGCCACGGACGCGCGCGAGGCTCGTCGTCAGGAGATCCGCCACCGGCGCGGCGAGACTGTTCTGCGTGGAATCGGTGCCGAACGACGCAACGCGTCCGATGGCGATCACGGCGCGCGGGTCGTTGGCCGCCTCGCTCGCGGCGGACGACCAGACAGCACGAGTGGCGAAGGCCGCGCCGCCGAGCAGCACGATCGCCGCCGTCGCCGACGCCCATGTTCGCCGAGTCACGCTCCGCGCCGGCGTTGATGGAATTGCAACCGGCTCGGACACTGGCGGAACGCTCAGTTGCGCGGACGACGGCGCTTCCGTCGCTGCGGCCGGAACGGCAACCGACGTCTCGGCCTCTCGTCGCAAGCGATCGGCGAAGGCAACCACTTCGGCGTCGGGTGGCAGATCGAGCTCTTGCTCGATCAGCGCTTCATATATACGCCCGTGCTGGATCGCGCCGGCACGATCGCCGTCCGCCGCGAGCGCATCCATGAGGCCGATCGCGACTCGCGCGTTGAGCGGCTCGAGCGCCGCGAGTTTGCGCCACGCCGCAACGGATGCACGTACGTCGCCCGCGGCGCGGTGTCTCCGGGCCAATGATTCGAGCGAGCGCGAATGATCGGCCGCGAGCGCGGCGCGTTCGCCCTCGACCCAGCGTGTGAACTCTTCGGCGTTCGGGAGATGAAATCCGTCGAGAAAGGGGCCGTGGTACAGCGCGACGACGCGATCGTCGTCGCCGCGTGAGACGGCGGCCGCAAACTCGCCGACGTCCGTGGAAACGAGCGCGGGATCGAGACGGAGCTCGGTGACCCCGACGATCACGTCGTCGGCCCCACCGCCGAGATCCTTGCGAAGGGCGTAGATCGCCTGAGCGAGTGCTTTGGAACCGCGATCGTCTTCGGCATCCGGCCAGAGGAGCGCGAGAATCTTCTCGCGCGCCAGCCCGCGTTGGCCGGCCCGCGCAAGGAGCGCGAGGATCGCCATTCGGCGCGGCTGGGTAGCGGCGCCCGACAGCGCGCCGTCCGCGTCATCTCGAACCGACAAACCACCGAAGGCGCTGACGCGAATCAAGGTCAATCTGGCCGGGCTGTGGACTCACCAAACTAGGATTCCGCGCAAGACCGGACAACGGTGAGTGTTTTACAATCACTGCCCAATCACGCCGGACGGTTCAGGGGGTGATGACCACCCGTCGCCGGCGCCGGCACGCTTTGATAGACATTGCGCTCGCAACGAGTTAGGCGAGATGAACGCCTCGTGATTTGCGCGAGATCGGACGACGCTACTGTCCCGCCGCACGCCAGATCGGCGCGCCGGACATCAGCTCCGCCAACGCATTCCTTGAGGAGTTTCCTCATGCGCAACTTCGTTTTGGTTATCACCGCGGCCACGGTCCTCGTTGCCTGCGGGGAGGACCCACACCCGACCAGCCCCGCCGCCGGTGCCCGATCCGCGAGCGGGCAGATTCAGCCGACAGCAGACAAGGCGCCGGTGGTACAAGCCAAGCCCGTCGATCAAGTCGGATTTACGAAGATCGTCAGGATTTACAGCAGCCAAAAGAGCGTGGCGGCCGGCGTCAGCGGCGCAGAAACCGCCACGTGTCCGGCGGGGACCACGGTGATCTCGGGTAGCTACTTCATCACCGGTGGCGGGCCCTTCACCGGTGCACCGCGCCTCTCCTACTCGGTCGACGATCAGGCGAACGGTTGGACGGTGGGTTTTGCGAACACCGTTGACGGTTCAGGACCCTTCACGTTCGTAGCCGTTGCCTACTGCATCAGCTGAAGCGTGCGACTACCCAACCCTTCTGAGAGATCTCTTCAATGCGAAATATCATCATGCTGCTCACGGCAGCGGCCATCGTCGTCGCCTGCGCGGACGAAACACACCCAACCGGCCCTGCGTCGGGATCGCACGGGCGATCGGCGAGCCCGAACGCTCAGGCGACCGCCGAGAAGGCCCCAGTGGGAGACGCAAAACCCGTCGATCAGGTTGGCTTCACGAAAGTCATCCAAGTCATGAGCGCCCCCGTCGTTGTGCTGGTGAACAACGCCGGTAGCGCCACGGCAACTTGTCCAGCCGGGACGATGGCCATCTCGGGAGGCCACCAGTTCACGCAATGGACTGGCTCGACGCCGGCCCAGATGACCATGAACCAGCGGAATTGGGAGAACGGCTGGGTTGTGACGTTCTATAACCAGGTCCCGGGTGCGACCCAGTTCACCTTCAAGGCGATCGCGTACTGCGCGAGCTGAACCGAACGCGGCGCGACCGGCGACTTGGCGGTACCGGTCGCGCCCATCCGGTGAGCCATTCGACCAATGAATCCTGACCAAATTCAAATCGTGCGGGGTGCGTGGCCCGTCGTGGCCGCCGGCGCTGACACGCTCGCCTCGCGCTTTTACGCGCGTCTATTCGAGATCGATCAGGGCGCCGCCCGGCTCTTCGGCCACGTCGACATGGACGCGCAACGAAAGAAGCTGATCCAGACGCTCGCGGTCGTCGTCGCCTCGCTCGACGATCCCGATCGACTGCTCAACGCCGTTGGCGCGCTCGGCAAGCGTCACGTTCACTACGGCGTCGAGGACCATCACTTCGATACCGTCGGCGAAGCACTCATCGACGCGCTCCACCAAGTCCTCGGCGACGGCTTCACGCCCGAGGTTCAGAGGGCCTGGCTCGAGGCATACACGCTCATCGCCTCCGTCATGCGACGCGCACTCGTTCGCGCCTCGCTTCCCGAGCCGGTGGCGGAGCAGCTCACTCAGGAGCCGCCCGGATCTCCCGCCCTCACACGCACGAGTTGAATCGTCGATGGCGGCAACGACCCGCGCCGCAGCGTCCCGTCGATTCGATCGTGCGTCGTGAGCACCGCTTCGAGCTGCGCGGTGTCCGGTTTCAGCGTGGTGAACGCGGGGCTCGGTACGTAGATGACCTGCAGATGGATCGAGTCGGCGATCGCCGTTCCGCGCGGGACCAGGGAACCACTCGGCCCGGCCTCGTTTGCCCAGTTGCCGGTTCCGGTGACAACTCCGGCGGAGTCGTGCAGCGCGAGCAGGAACTGCACGCCGGGAATCGTTACACCGAACTGCTCTGTCCATGAGCCGGTAACGTCTGATGGTCCGGGATGATCGGCCGGCTGGGTAGTGTCGTGCGAGCACGCCGCGGCGAGGAACACTGCGGCGAGCAATGCGAATCGGTTCTGTCTTGTCATGCTTGCCAAACCGACGCCGACGCGGGCGCGTCACCTTCCCACGAGGTCGCATCCTCTTGAGGACCGCCGCCGACCCTCTTAGCTCTTAAGGGTTCCCCGAGCACACCCAACCCGGAGCTGGCCATGAAACGCATTCGCGCGATCGCCGTTGCCGCGTCCACTCTCGCCCTCGTCGCCGCCGCTGCGGCGTGGAACCGGCCGCCGTCGAACGGAATGGTCAGTGGTCCAGTCGACGCCAAGTCGTTCGGCGCGATGACGTTCGGGCCGAGCAATGTTCTGTTCGTCGCCGACAACGACGCGGACGCCGTCTATGCCCTCGAGATCGGCGACGCCGCGAAGCCCGGCGCGCACATCGACATGGCCGGCATCGATTCCAAGATCGCTCAAGCCCTCGGCACCACGGCGGATCAGATCGCGATCGCCGACATGGCCGTCCATCCGGTCTCGCACAACGTTTACGTCACCGTGACGCGCGGCAAAGGCGCCGATGCCAAGCCTGTACTCGTACGCGTGACGTCCGATGCCGCACAGCCGATCAGCGTCGTGTCGCTCGACAACATCAAGCACTCGCTCACGAAGATCGACAACGCCCCGGCCGCCACCGGCGGCGCGCGCGATCCGCATCGCAGCACGATCACCGATCTCGCGTTCGTCGACGGCAATCTCTGGATCGCCGGGTTGTCCAACGAACAGTTCTCGTCGGCGTTCCGCCGCGTCGCGTTTCCGTTCACGAGCGCGAAGGAAGCGACGACCACGCTCCAGATCTATCACGTGTCGCACCGCCGCAGCGAGACGCAGGCGCCCGTCATGACCTTCGCGCCGACGAAGATCAACGGCACGCTCTACATGCTCGCCGCCTACACGTGCACGCCGATCGTCGCCTTCCCGGCAACTGATCTCAAGAATGGTCAGGCCGTGACCGGCCGCACCGTCGCCGAGCTCGGCGCCGGGAACCAGCCGGCCGACATTATCTCGTACACGGTCGCCGGCAAGGGTTACGTCCTCGTCGCCAACCGCACGCATCCCATGATGAAGCTGTCGAGCGACGAGATCGGCGGCGCGCCGGCACTCACGACGCCCGACGTGGTCGGCGTCGCTCGCACCAACGTCTCGGCGCCGGGCGCGGTCGTGCAGCTCGCGGATTTCGACGATCAGAACGTCGTCGTCATCCAGAAGGGCGCGTCGGGCGGGTTTGACCTCAAGACCGTCGCGAAGTCATCGTTCTAGTTCTCTAAGGTCATGTTTCGTTCAGCCGCGCGCGTCGCTTTCGTTTGGGCGACGTGCGCGGTTCTTTTTTTGGTTACGGCCTGCGGCACGGATCAGACGCCCGACAGTCCGAATCCCAGGGTCTCCTTCCAGACCGACTCGGCGCGCCCACACTTCGGCGCGGCGATCGCCACTCCGGTCGACTCGCGGGCACTCGACCTCGATAGCGCTTCGTGGGCAACGGTCTTCATCGTCCACGCCGGCGACACGACCGGTCTGCCGATGCTCGGCCGATACACGGTGGCCAACGACACGCTCTGGTTCGACCCGGCCTATCCGCCGGTGCGCGGCACCACGTACATGGCACGGTTCGACGGCGGCGCATTGAATCGCGCGCTCCATCTCTCGGCCGTCGCGCCGACCTACGGGTCGAATGCGCTTTGGACGCGCGAGTTCCCGTCCGCGAAGCCGACGACGTTCGTTGAATCGGTCTATCCAACGATCGATAGCGTCCCGATGAACCTGCTGCGCATGTACATCCAGTTCTCGGCGCCGATGACTGTCGGCGACGAAGCCGAGCGCCACATTCGGCTGCTCGATGAGCAAGGAAAGACGGTCGACAACGCCTTTCTCGTCGCCGCCGGTGGTCAGGAGCTCTGGGACCCCGCACACACGCGCATGACGATTTTTTTCGATCCGGGCCGGATCAAACGCGATCTCAAGCCGCACGACGCACTCGGCCTGCCGCTTCGCACCGGGCACACCTACAGCCTCGTCATAGATAGTACCCTGCATGACTCTCGCGGCCTGGTGTTGGCGCGCGGATACGCAAAGCGATTCAAGGTCGGCCCGATCGATCGTGCGATGCCGACCACAAATCTGTGGCGTGTCGCTTCCCCGAACGCCGGAACTCGCGATTCGCTGATCGTCGATCTCCCGGAATCGCACGATCACG
>Ga0207661_10000492_pt1 | contig 25390 bp, 25 predicted proteins | sample KBSC713LmetaG_FD_184337 | JGI IMG/M metagenome (GOLD analysis project Ga0207661, IMG submission 184337) | Corn rhizosphere microbial communities from Kellogg Biological Station, Michigan, USA - KBS C7.1-3L metaG (SPAdes) (version 2) | ecosystem: Host-associated > Plants > Roots > Rhizosphere ...
CCCGCTCGACTCGACCTCGACGATCCTCAAGCCCGACGTCGTCGGCGACGAGCACTACCGCACCGCGACCGAGGTGCAGGAGGTGCTGCAGCGCTACAAGGAGCTGCAGGACATCATCGCCATCCTTGGCATCGACGAGCTCTCCGACGAGGATCGCCAGACGGTCTCGCGGGCGCGCAAGATCGAGCGCTTCCTCTCGCAGCCGTTCTTCGTCGCCGAACAGTTCACCGGTCGCTCCGGCGAGTACGTGCCGGTGGCCGAGACGGTCCGCGGCTTCCGCGAGATCCTCGACGGCGAGCACGACGACCTCTCCGAGGGCGCCTTCTACATGCAGGGCTCGATCGACCAGGTCCTCGAGAACGCCAAGTCCGGCGCGGCAGCGTAGGGAGCGACCCGTGGCGGCGGAGCACATGGTCGATGTCGAGGTCCTGACCCCGGAGGGCGAGGTCTGGAGCGGTGAAGCGCGCCAGGTCTCGACTCGCACCGAGGTCGGCGAAATCGGCATCCTCGCCAACCACGCGCCGGTGCTGGCGGCGCTGCGGCCGACTCAGCTCTGCCTCCACCTCTCCGACTCGGTGACGAAGCGCTACGCGCAGGCCCACGGCTGGCTGCAGGTCTACGGCAACCGCGCCCGGCTCCTGCTCGAGGAGGCGATCCCGCCCGAGGACCTCGACGCCGGCAGGCTGAAAGAGCAGCTCGCCGACGCCGAGCAGCGGCTTGGGGAGTCCGAGGAGGGCAGCGCCGATCACGCCCGGGCGCAAAAAGACCGCGACCGGGCCGAGGCTTTTCTTTCGATTGCTGGGGCGTGAGGGGAGCCGGTACCCCTCCTCCGGAATTGACCTCCCCTTCGCTGCGCTTCGGGGAGAACATGCTGCGCGGCTTTGCCGCGCAAGAATCAGATTGCATGTCGCCGAACATTCCTGCGGAGGGGTACCGGCTCCCCTCGTTCGCGGCCACGCGGCGCATCCGGTTCTTGCCCCAGCGGGCTGGGGGCAAAGTCGGATGCGGTCTCGGCTTGGGGTGGTCTTGTGAGTGAGGAGCTGGTTGTTCTTGCGCAGCGGTTGATCTCGTTTGAGACCTGTGAGCCGGATGCGATTTCGGAGGCTGCGGGGTTCATTCAGGGGTGGTTGGAAGCTCGCGGGATCGAAACCAGGGGGGACGAGGTGCGGGGGCTGCCGGTGGTCATGGCCGAGGTGGGCCCGGAGGACGCGCCGACGGTGGTCCTGCACGGGCACATCGACGTGGTGCCGGCGCTGGCCGGGCAGTTCGACCCCAAGGTCGAGGGCGACCGGCTCTACGGGCGCGGCGCCTACGACATGAAGGGTGCGGTGGCGGCGATGATGCTGGTGACGGCGGCGATGCGGGAGCAGGACCGGGTGCGGGTGCGGCTGGGAATCGTCGGCGACGAGGAGTCCGAGGAGGGATCCGACCGCGGCTCCGACCACCTGGTGGACAGCGGCTTCGTCGGCGACTTCGCGATCACCGGCGAGCCGACCGACCTCCACATCGGGATCGAGGCAAAGGGGGTGCTGGCGCTGCGGCTGGAGGTTGCCGGGACCGCCGCCCACGGCGCCACCCCCTGGCTCGGCGACAACGCCGTTCTCAACGCGATCGACGTTTTCCGCAGTATCGAGTCGCTACCGTTTGCCCGACACAGCTCCGAGCTCTTCGACCGGCCGTCGATCAACCTGGGGAGGATCGTCGGCGGCGACGCTCTCAACAAGGTGCCCGACCGATGCGTGATCGACGTCGACATTCGCTATCTCCCGGACCAGGACCCGCAGGAGATCCTCACCCAGGTGGGGGAGCTGCGCGGGATCGAGGTGCAGGCGCTGCTGACGCGGCCGCCGGCGACGGTCGCGCGCGACTCCGCCTATGTCCAGGCGCTGCGCAGCGCGGCGACCGAGCACCACGACGGCGAGCCGATGAGCGTCGGTCGCGACGGCGCCTCCGATGCGGTCTCGTTCCTCCGCGTCGGCGTCCCCGCGGTCGAGTTCGGCCCCGTGGGGGCGGGTCATCACGGCCCCGGCGAGTGGGTATCCGTTTCCTCGCTCGCCACCTACCGGCAGGCGCTGGAATCCTTCCTGCACGCGATCCCGGACGGGCTGCGCGATGAGTGACCACCGGCCTCTGGGCCCCGGCTGGGCGCCGAAGAAGCCGCCGCCGGAGGGCAACGGCGACCAGGCACCGAAGCCGAAGCGCTTCTGGTGGCGCTTCCTCCTCGCCTCGGTCCTGATCATCGCCGTCTCCGCCGCGACCACGGCGACGGCAAGCTTGCTTTTCCTCGACAGCATCGCCAACGCGATTCGGCCCGAAAATGACAGGTTGCAGAAGAAGCTGGACCGAGCGCTCGCGGAAGCCGAGAGCGGGGGCCCACAGACGTTCCTCGTGATCGGCTCCGACAAGCGGGCCAACGAAGCCGAAGACCCGGGTCGTTCGGACACGACGATGCTGATCCGGCTCGACCCCGACCAGGGACTGATCTCGATGATGTCGATCCCGCGCGACCTCAAGGTCGAAATCCCCGGCTACGGGACCGGCAAGTTCAACGAAGCCTATTCCTACGGCGGCACCAAGCTGACGCTGCAGACGGTCAAGGAACTGACCGGGCTGCCGATCAACCACGTCGTCAACATCGACTTCCTCGGCTTCGCCCAGGGGGTCTACGCGATCGGCTGCGTCTACACCGATGTCGACCGCCGCTACTACCACTCCAACGAAGGCGTGCCTCCTTCCGAACAGTACGCTGAAATCAACGTCGAGCCCGGCTACCAGCTGATGTGCGGGAAGAAAGCGCTCGCCTACGTCCGCTACCGCCACACCGACACCGACATCGTCCGCTCCGCCCGCCAGCAGGAGTTCCTCAGCGCCGCCCGCTCCCGGATCTCCGTCAACGACCTCCTCTTCGACCAGGGCCACCTGATCGAGGCCTTCACCGACTACACGACCTCGGACATCAGTGACGGCGGCACCCTGCTGGAAGTGCTGAAACTGCTCGCCGCCTCGCGCAACTCGACGATCAACGAGGTCCACTTCCCCGCTGAACTCGGCCCCAGCTTCGTCTATACGACAGAAAGCGCGCTGAAAGCGGCGGTGAAGGAATTCCTCGGCGGCGAGACCGTGCAGGAGGCGAAAGCCGCGCACCGGCGCCAGCGCGAAGAAGTCGAAGCCGGCAGGAAACACAAGAAGAAGCACCAGCACAAGAAGAAGCAGAAGCAGAAGAAGCCGAAGCTCGAAGTCGTCAAGGCGGGCACCGACGGGCTCGTGCCGGCGCGCGAAGCCGGCGAAGCCGAGGCAAGGATCGCCTCCCGCCGTGCCCGCGGCTTCTTCCCGATCTACTACCCGACCCGGCTGCCGGAAGGTGCTCACTTCGTCGAAAGCGATCCCTACGAAAAGGTCGTCGACCCCTACGTCTACAACCTCAAGGACGAAGACGGCAACCGCCACGTCGCCTACCGGATGGTCCTGGTGGCGGAAGAGCCGGACGGCGACCACTACTTCGGCGTCCAAGGCATCCGCGGCTGGGCGGATCCGCCCATTCTTGATGATCCGAGCCTGACCAAGACGATAAACGGGCGTGACTACGACATTTATGTCGACGGAGAAAATGTGAAGATGGTGGCCTGGCGGCGTGGAGACAACGTCTACTGGATCTCCAACGACCTGCTGCGGACCCTGAGCAACGACCAGATGATCGGGTTGGCGCGGTCGGCCAAGGTGATCATTCCGAAGCACAAAAAGACGCGGCACGAGGCAGGAAGGAGCGGGGGATGAGCGATCGGAAGGAAACCGTCGGTGTCATCGGAGTCGGCTGGGTCGGCCTGGTCACCGCCGCCTGCTTTGCCGAGCTCGGACACCCGGTGATCGCGCGGGACATCGTTCAGGAGAAGGTCGACACTCTCTCCCGCGGCGAGGTGGCGATCCACGAGCCCGGCCTCGAGGACCTGTTGCAGCGGAACGCCGAGCGCCTCACCTTCACCACCGACATGGACGAGCTGCTGGGCGGCGCCAAGCTGCTCTTCGTCTGCGTCGACACGCCGCCGACCTACTCCGGCGACGCCGACCTCTCCCGCGTCCGCGCCGTCGTCCAGGAGCTGCCCGACGACAGCGACCACGTCCTGATCATGAAGAGCACGGTGCCGGCGGGCACCGGCGCGTCGATCCGGCGCGACATGCCCGGCCTCTCCTACGTCTCCTGCCCCGAGTTCCTCAAGGAGGGGACCGCGGTCAAGGACTTCATGAACCCCGATCGCGTGGTCGTCGGCGCCGACCCTGGCGACGAGGCGGCGGCCGACGCCGTCGAAACCCTTTACCGGCCGCTCGGCGGCGAGATCCTCCGCACCGACGTCGCCAGCGCCGAGATGATCAAGCTCGCCTCCAATGCCTTCCTGGCGACGAAGATCTCCTTCATCAACGAGATCGCCAACGTCTGCGAGGAGGTCGGGGCAGACGTCGGCCAGGTCGCCAAGGGGATGGGCTTGGACGAGCGGATCGGGTCCCCCTTCCTCCGCGCGGGGATCGGCTATGGCGGCTCCTGCTTCCCCAAGGACGTCAGCGCCCTGAAGATGCTGGCCGGCAACACCGGCTACCACTTCCAGCTCCTGACCGCGGTGATCGAGGTCAACGAGCTGCAGAAGCGCCGCGTCGTCGGCAAGCTCGAGAAGCACCTCGGCTCGCTGATCGGCAAGCGGGTGGCGCTGCTCGGCCTCGCCTTCAAGCCCGACACCGACGACATGCGCGAGGCTTCGAGCCTGGTCCTGGCGGCGCGGCTGCAGGGCGAGGGGGCGGAGGTCGTCGCCTACGACCCGGTCGCCGCCGAGCGCGCCGCCGGCCTGCTCGGCACGGTCGAGATGGCCGCCTCGGCGATGGAGGCCCTCGAGGGCGCCGACGCCGCCGTCCTCGTCACCGAGTGGAAGGAGTTCGCCGAGCTCGACTGGGCCGCCGCCGCCGAGCGGATGAACCGCGCCCTGGTCGTCGACGGCCGCAACTTCCTCGACTCGGAGGCTCTGACCCGGGCAGGGTTCGAGTACGAGGGGATAGGACGCCAGAGCTCATCTGACCGGCGCATTCCGGCGTCCTCGTGAGCTCGCGTGCAGAGCACGCCACGCTCACTGCGTCCTTGGACCGCTTGATCAGCTGAGCTCTGGAATGCTGGCAATTGTCTTAGTCGGTGGTGAGGGAACGAGGCTTCGTCCTCTGACCTCCGACGTGCCCAAGCCAGCGGTAACGCTGGTCGACCGTCCCTTCCTCGCCTACGCGATCGAGTGGCTCGCCGGCCACGGCGTCACCGAGGTCGTGCTTGCCTGCGGCTTTCTGCCCGACGTACTGCGGGAGGCCCTGGCCGGCGAGGAGGAGCGGGCCGGGGTCGAGATCACCTACGTCGCCGAGCCCGAACCGCTGGGGACGGCGGGGGCGATCCGCTTCGCCGCCGAGGCCCTCGGGGACCGGCTCGACGACCGCTTCCTCGCCCTCAACGGCGACGTCCTCGCCGACCTCGACCTCTCGGCGCTGCTGCGCGCCCACGAGGAGCGTGGCGCCCGGGCCTCGATCGGCCTGCACCCTGTCGATGACTCCTCCGCCTATGGGCTGGTCAGCTGCGACGGCGACGGCTGGGTGCTGGAGTTCCTCGAGAAGACCGGCGAGACGGTCCCGGGCGAGATCAACGCCGGCGCCTACGTGCTCGAGCGCTCGGTGCTCGACCTGGTCCCGGCCGGGCAGGCGGTCTCGATCGAGCGCCAGGTCTTCCCCCGGCTGGTCGGCGAGGGGCTCTGCGGCCTCCTGCTCGAGGGCTACTGGATGGACATCGGCACCCCCGACCGCTATCTGCAGGCGAGCTGGGACATCCTCGAGGGCAGGGTCGAGACCCGGGTGCGGCCGACCGCTCCCGGCCTTCTCGTCGGCGCCGACGCGGCCATCGCCGAGGAGGCGAGCGTCGGCCCCCGCGCCGTCGTTTCCAGCGGCTGCCGGGTCGGCTCCGGGGCTGAAGTCGAGGACTCGGTCCTGCTCGATGGCTGCACGGTCGGGCGCGACGCGCTCGTTCGCGGTTCGATTCTCGCCCCCGGTGCCGAAGTCGAGCCGGGAGCGCAGCTCGTTGACGCCGTGATCGGCCGAGATGAAAGAGTCCCAAGCCGATGAGCAGCCTGCTCGACGACGTCCTCGGCCTTCCCGACCAGCTACGCGACGCCCTCTGGCGGGTCGAAACGGCGCGCCTGGAGGCGGCGGATTCGGCGGGGCTGATGGTCTGCGGGATGGGCGGCTCGGCGATCGGCGGCGATCTCGCCGCCGCGGCCCTCGGCGACCGCCTGACCAAGCCGATGGTCTCGATCCGCGGCTACGAGCTGCCGAGCTGGGCGACGCCGGAGTGGACGGTCCTCTGCTCGAGCTACTCGGGCAACACCGAGGAGACGCTCGCCTGCTTCGAGGCGGCCGAGGTGCTGGGGGCGCGGCGCCTGGTCGCCAGCACCGGCGGTCAGCTCGTCGATGCGGCGCGCGAGGCGGGGGTGCCGGTGGTCGGGCTGCCAGGGATCTTCCAGCCGCGCTTCGCCGTCGCCTATATGTTCGCGATCGCCTGCGAGGCGGCGGCGCTGGCCGGGGTTGCGCCGCGGATCCGGACCGAGATCGACGCCGCCGCGGCCTTCCTCGAAGCGCAGCTGGACGATCTGCGGGCGCGGGCGCGGGAGGTAGCCGGGAGCCTCGACGGTGCTGCGACCGTCGTCTACGGCAGCGACCTGACGGCGCCGGTGGCGCGGCGCTGGAAGACGCAGATCAACGAGAACGCGAAGGCGCCGGCCTTCTACTCGGAGCTGCCCGAGGCCGACCACAACGAGATCTGTGGCTGGTCCTCGGATGCCGCCGCCGGGCCGATGGCCGCGGTCTTCCTCGAAGACTGCGACCAGCATCCGCGCGAGCGCCAGCGCTTCGAGCTGACCGCCACCCTGATCGAGAACGAAGGGGCCACGGTGGTGCGGCTGGAGACCGCGGGCACCAACCGGGTCGAGCGTCTGCTCTATGCGACCCTGCTCGGCGATCTCGTCTCGATGGAGATGGCGGGTTTGCGTGGCGTCGACCCGGGGAGCATCGTCGCTATCGACAAGTTGAAGGAGGGGTTGGCGGCGTGAGGGCGATGGTTCTGGCAGCCGGCCTTGGCACGCGGCTGCGGCCGATCACCTACGAGATGCCGAAGCCGATGGTGCCGGTGCTGAACAAGCCGGTGATGGAGCACATCCTCCGCTTGCTCGCCCGCCACGGCTTCACCGAGACGGTCGCCAACCTGCACTGGTTCCCGGAGCTGATCGAGGGCTACTTCGGCGACGGCGGCAGCTGCGGCGTCTCCCTCGCTTACAGCCGCGAGGGGCAGCTGCTCGGAACCTCCGGCGGCGTCCGCAACGCCGCCGGGTTCCTCGGCGACTCCTTCCTGATCATCAGCGGCGACGCGCTCACCGACATCGACCTGACCTCGATGCGGGAGTTCCACGAGTCCCACGACGGCATCGCCACCCTGGCGATGAAACGGGTGCGGGACACGAGCCAGTTCGGCGTCGCGATCGTCGGCTCCGACGGGCGGATCCAGGGCTTCCAGGAGAAGCCCGACCCCGCCGAAGCGCTCTCCGACCTCGCCAACTGCGGCATCTACATGTTCCGCAAGGAGATCTTCGACTTCTTTCCATCTCCGGGGACGAGCGTGGCGGCCGGCAAGGGCGATCCGCCGGGCTTCGCCGACTGGGCGATGGACGTCTTCCCGCGCCTATTGGATGGCGATGTCCCCTTCTACTCGCACGAGATCGGGGCCTACTGGAACGACATCGGCAACCTCGAGGAGCTGCGAGAGGGCAACGTCGACGCGCTTACCGGGGCGGTGCAGGTCGACCGCGAGGGGGAGCTGGTCGACGGCTACCGCAGCGGCGAGCGGATGGAGGGCGAGCCCGACCTCGTCGGCCCCGTCCTCCTTGGGCCCGGCTGCGAGATCGGCGACGACGTCCGCATCGACGGCCCGGCCGTGATCGGGGACAACGTCAAGGTCGGCGACGGGGCTCGGCTCAAAGAGGTGATCGCGTTGCCGGGGGCTGAGATTCCGGGGCGGCAGGTCCTCATCGGCGCCATCGCAGGGGCTCGTCCGTAGGAGGCGGGCGGGGAGGGTGCCGGTGCCCCTCCTCCGGAATTGACCTCCCCTCTCTGTGGTCGGGGAGAACATGCTGCGCGGCTTCGCCGCGCAAGGACGAGATTGCATATCGCCGAACATTCCTGCGGAGGGGCACCGGCACCCTCCTGCAGCGTCGAGGGGATCGTCTGGAAGCGCAGCCGGATTTAGACACAGCCCGCTGTGGTCAAAGTCGGATGCGCTTCCTGGCTTCGGCTGGGCTCGCTGAGGATCCGACGCGGTCTCAGCTTCGGCGCGAAGTTGCTTCACAAGATTTGCTTTGTGCGCGCCACGGGTGCGCTGTTGCTCGGCAGGGTCGGGGCGTGGACCTACTGCCGACGATTGGGGTGGCGCTGGTGCCGCCGTTGTGTGCTTCCTGTGGCCGGAGCTGTCGGTCGGAGGCGGTGGTCTGCACCCGATGTGGGCGGCGGTTGGCGGATGCCGATCCGTTCTTGGGGAAGGGGCCGGCGGGGTTGGACAAGGTCTGGTCCTCGGCGTCTTACGAAGGGGTGGCGCGGAACCTGGTCGCGGCTTTGAAGTTCCGGCGGCTGCTGCCGGTCGCGGACCTGATGGCGGAGCGGATCGAGTGGCTGGCACCGGCGCACATGCTGAGCGGGACGATCGTTCCGGTGCCGCCGGCGCCGGCGCGGCTGCGGCGGCGGGGGTTTGACCCGGCCGGGGAGTTGGCCGCCGCCCTGGCGGCGCGGCTGGAAGCGCCGGTCTCCCAGTGCCTGGAGCGGCGGGGGAGAGGTAGGCAGGTGGGGCGCCGGCGGGCGGAGCGGGTCGGGCATCCGCCGCAGATTCATGCGAAGGGCGCCGCTCCGCGCAGCGCCCTCATCGTCGATGACGTCTTGACCACCGGGGCGACCCTCACGGCCTGCGCTCGCGCGCTGCGGACCGGAGGGGCGTCCCGAGTGGTTGCTGTGACCTTTGCCCGGCGCCTCTAGTTGGCTCTCCGCGGCCCTACGGCCGTGCCTCGGCCGGGCGGCCTCGCATCTGGTCGACGAGACGCCGCGTACGACGGCGCTTGCGACGCAGCTCGCGGTGCTTCTTCACCTGTCGGCTCATGTCCTCGGCCAGCTCGCGGACCGAGTGGGTCATCTCCGGGCTGCACTCACGGGCGTGCAGCGTCACCCCCTTCAAGTAAAACGTCGCCTCCGCCACCTGGCTGTCGGCGACCCGCGGGTTGCGCTCTTCCAGGAGCACCACCTCCAAGGTCGCCAGCGGCGAGACCTGCCGTCCCAACCGCTGGAAGCGTTTCCGCACCGTCTCGCGCAGCTCGTCCGTCATCTCGACGTTCCGGCCTCGAATCTCAATTCGCATGGCGAGTGCCTCCTTGTGGGTTCCGACCCGATGCTACGCCCCTCGGCGGGGGCCGGCAAGGGGCATTCAGGGTCGCACCGCTAACCTTGAGCAATGCCAGCGATGGACCTCGTAACGAAGGCGCTGCGCGCGGGAGAGGGAAGGAGATTCAAGACCTACCAGAAGCGCGCGGAGGCGATCAACCGCTTCGAGCCGGAGATGGAAGCGCTCTCCGACGAGGAGATCCGCAGCGAGGCTGACTCCCTGCGCGAGCGCGCCCGCAACGGCTCCTCGCTCGACGACCTTCTGCCGGAGGCGTTCGCGCTCTGCCGCGAGGCCTCGAAGCGGACGATCGGCCAGCGCCACTATGACGTCCAGCTGATCGGCGGCATGGTCCTCCACGACGGCGGCATCGCCGAGATGAAGACCGGCGAGGGCAAGACCCTGACCGCGACCCTGCCCGTGTTCCTCAACACGCTGGGCGGCGAAAGCGTCCATGTCGTCACCGTCAACGACTACCTGGCCCGCCGCGACGCGGAATGGATGAAGCCGATCTACGACGCGCTCGGGGTCAGCGTCGACGCCCTCCAGGACGGCGACGACCATGCCACCCGGCAGCGCAAGTACGCGCTCGACGTCACCTACGGCACCAACTCCGAGTTCGGCTTCGACTACCTGCGCGACAACATGGCCGACGCGCTCGAGCACTGCGTCCAGCGCGACCACAACTTCGCGATCGTGGACGAGGTCGACAACATCCTCATCGACGAGGCGCGGACGCCGCTGATCATCTCCGGCGCCCCCGAACAGGCGGCCCAGACCTACTACACCTTCGCCCGCCTGGTCAAACAGCTGCAGGGCGTGCCGGCGAAACAGAAACTGAAATCGCTGGGCGAGTCCCGCGACACCACCGACGCCGATTTCGACTACGAGTACGACGAGAAGCACAAGACGGTGGCGCCGACCGAGCGCGGGGTGAAAAAAGCCGAGGAATTCATCGGCGTCGACAACCTCTACCTCGGCGAGCACGGCAGCCTCGTCAACCACCTGGTCCAGGCGCTGAAGGCCGAGTCCCTCTACAAGAAGGACGACGACTACGCGGTGATCGACGGCGAGGTGATGATCATCGATGAGTTCACCGGCCGCATCCTCGAGGGCCGGCGCTGGTCGGAGGGCCTGCACCAGGCGGTCGAGGCGAAGGAGGGCGTGGCGATCCGCGAGGAGAACCAGACCCTGGCGACGATCACCCTGCAGAACTACTTCCGCCTCTACGACAAGCTGTCCGGGATGACCGGCACCGCCCTCACCGAGGCGACCGAGTTCATGAAGATCTACGAGATGCCGGTGGTCGAGATCCCGACCAACAAACCGATGGTCCGGCTCGACCAGAACGACCAGATCTTCAAGACCAAGGACGGCAAGTGGAAAGCGGTCCTCGACGAAATCGTCAGTCGCCACGAGAAGGGGCAGCCGGTCCTGGTCGGAACGGTCTCGGTCGAGGTCTCGGAGATGATCTCCGAGGCGCTGAAGCGGCAGGGGATCAAACACGCCGTCCTCAACGCCAAGCCCGAGCACGCCGAACGAGAGGGCGAGCTGATCGCCCAGGCGGGCCGCGAAGGCGCGGTGATGATCGCCACCAACATGGCCGGCCGCGGCGTCGACATCAAGCTTGGCGGCGACCCCGAGCACCTCGCGATCGCCGAGCTGAAAAAGCAGGGGATCACGCACGAGAGCGAGGGCTACGAGGAGGCGCTGGCCGCGAAGACGGTCGAGCTGGAGCCGCAGTGCAAGGCCGCGGCCGAGGAGGTGCGCCAGCTTGGCGGCCTCTTCATCTGCGGCACCGAGCGGCACGAGTCCCGCCGCATCGACAACCAGCTGCGCGGCCGCTCCGGCCGCCAGGGCGACCCCGGCGAGTCCCGCTTCTTCCTCTCCGCCGAAGACGACGTGATCCGCCTCTTCGCCGGCGACCGCATCTACAAAATCCTCGACAAACTCGGCCCGGTCGACGACGAGGGCGGCGAAGTGCCGCTGGAAGCCAAGATGCTGACCAAAACCGTCGAGAACGCGCAGAAGAAGGTCGAGGAGCAGAACTTCCTGATCCGCAAACGCGTGCTCGAGTACGACGACGTGATGAACGAGCAGAGGCGGGTGATCTACAAATACCGCCGCGAGATCCTCGAGGGGCGCGACATCTCCGAGAACGCCCGCGACGAACTCGAGGCCGTGGTCGAGCGCCTCGTCGAGGAGTACACCGCCGGCGACATCCTCGAGGACTGGGACCTGGAGGAGCTGGAGACGCAGCTGCGGCAGATCTGGCCGGTCGGGATCGAGGTGGCCAGTCTGGCGCCGGAGACCGTCGACCGCGAGCAGCTCAAGGACGCCCTCGACGACGACGTGATGAGCGCCTACGACGAGCGTGAAGAGCAGCTCGGCGAGGAGCTGATGCGCTACCTGGAGCGCTCGATCCTGCTGCAGGTGATCGACAACCGCTGGCGCGAACACCTCTTCGACATGGACTACCTGCGCGAAGGGATCCACCTCCGTGGCTTCGCCCAGATCGACCCCCTCGTCGCCTACAAAAATGAGGGCTTCTCGATGTTCGAAGAGCTGCTGCACGCGATTTGGGACGAGTTCTCGAAGCTGGTCTTCCGGGCCGAGATCGAAATTCAGCCCGGCGCCGCCGCGGCTGGCAACGGCGAGGGTGAAGCGACCAGCTTCGCCTACTCGGGCGGGACCGCCGAGAACCAGCCCTCGGCGCTTCAGGAAGTCGTCGCCACCGGCGGCGCCAACCCCTCCGACGTCGCCGCGGCGGGCGCGGGAGCCCCCGGCAACGGCGAGGTGGTCGAGACCGTTGTCAAAAGCGACAAAGAGAACATTGGTCGCAACGACCCCTGTTGGTGTGGATCGGGCAAAAAGTTCAAGAAGTGCCATGGGGCGTGAGGACGCTGCAAACCTGCGCATATCGGCGTCCTCGGTCGGCCGTCTAGCTCACTTAGTGAACTAAGCTCGCGTCGCCGGCCTCCCTGCGTCCACCGATCTGCTTGGTTTTCGCGCCCTCACATCCCCATGGATCCCATTAGGGAGTTCATCCGCGCCTTCAACGAGCGCGATCTCGATGCGTTCGTCGCCGTGCTCGATCCCGAGGTCGAGCTGCACTCGGGCCGGGGGTTGCGCAAGGGGGTTGAGGCCGCGCGGGTGTGGGCGACGCGGGCGCCTGGCGGGGTGCAGCAGACGATCGAGCTGGAGGAGCTCTACGAGGACGGAACCGAGGGCGGCGGCGGTCGGGCGGTGGCGCTGATCCTGCGGCGCTGGCACTGGGAAGAGGACGAGAGCGTCGCCGGCATCGACGTGATGGCCTGGGCCTTCGAGCTGCGTGATCACAAGATCATCAGCTGGCGCCCATACGACAATCGCGACGAGGCGCTGCGCGACGGCCACTTCGCTCGGCCCTAGGCAGGCGCGCGGTGGCGGCCTAGGATGGTCGGATGAGCTCGGTCGCCCCCGACAACGCCGAAGCCACCGAGGCCTGGAGCGGGCCGCTCTTCGAGATCTTCCTCAAGTACCGGGACCTGACCACCGGCGGGTTGGGGGCACACGGGGAGGTGGCGATGGGGTCGAACCCGCCGCGGCCGGGGGAGCGGGTGATCGACATCGGCTGCGGCTTCGGCGACACCACGCAGCGGCTGGCCGAGCTGGTCGGTCCCGAGGGCTCGGCGCTGGGGGTGGACGTCTCCGCTCCGTTCATCGAGACCGCCCGCCAGGAGGCCGAGGAAGCCGGCCTCGACAACCTCGAGTTCCGGCTCGCCGACGTCCAGACCCTGACCCTGTCCCAGGAGTTCGATTACGCCTTCTCGCGCATGGGCATCATGTTCTTCGCCAACCCGGTCGCCGCCCTGCGCAACGTCTGCGCGGCGCTGAAGCCGGGCGGACGCTTCACCGCCGTCGTTTGGCGGCGCAAGCTCGACAACGAGTGGGTGCGACGGGCCGAGGAGATCGTCGACGAATACCTCGACCATCCCGAGGAGACCGAGGAACCGACCTGCGGCCCCGGTCCCTTCTCGATGGCCAACGCCGACACCGTCAGCGAACAGCTGACGATCGCCGGCTTCGAGGAGATCGGGCTGCGCCGCTGCGACCTGCCGATGAAGGTGGGCGAGAACCTCGACCAGGCGGTCGAGTTCGGGATGGCCCTGGGTCCGGCCGGCGAGATCCTCCGCCTCTGGGGCGACCGGGTCGACGAGATCCGGCCCGAGATCGCCGCCAAGATCCGCGCCGCGATCGCCGAGTTCGAGCGGCCCGACGGCATCTGGGCCCCAGCCTCGACCTGGATCATCACCGCCCGCGTGCCTGACGCCTAAGAGGAGCGCCGTGGGGGAGGGTGCCGGCACCCCTCCTCCGGAATTGACCTCCCCTCCGCTTCGCTGCGGGGAGAATCTGCTGCGCGGCCTCCGGCCGCGCAAGAACCAGATTGCATGTCGCCGAACATTCCTGCGGAGGGGCACCGGCACCCTCCTTCAACACGCTCCGGCCACCCGACCTCTTTTCCTGATCGCGAGTCCGCGAGAACCCTTGCTGTAGACGGGTTCTCGCGGACTCGGTGAAAGCAGCTGTTCATCCAGCCGCTGTCGCGGGGAGGGGACGGGTGCCCCTGATCGGTACTCAGCATGGAGTCGGGGTGCCGAGGTTCGAGGCGCTAGCCGGCGGCGATCCTCCCGGCGGAGGTGCTCCGAGCAGGGGCACCCGTCCCCTCCCCGCCCCCGGATTCGAACCAATAACCTGTGCCTATGGCCGATACCGCGCAGCAGCCCGTCGCGCCTCGCCTGGCCGCCGTCCGGGAGCAGCTGTCCCTGCTCTCGGACTACCTTTGACCCCGCTGCGCTAGAGGCAGAAGCCGCGCGGCTGGAGGAGGAGATGGGGCGGCCCGGGTTCTGGGACGACCAGGGGACCGCTGCCAGGACCTCGGCCGCCCATGCCCGCGCCCAGCGGCGCCTGGAGCTGTTCCGGGGCTTGGAGGGCGATGTCGCCGACCTCGCCGACCTCGCCGAGATGGCAGCCGAGGACGAGGAGATGGCGGCGGAGCTCGACGCTCAGCTCTCCTCGGCCGAGAAGCGGCTCGCCGAGCTCGAGGAGGCGCGGCTCTTCTCGGGCGAGTACGACACGGGCGACGCGGTCGTCACCGTCCACGCCGGCGCCGGCGGCACCGACTCCCAGGACTGGGCCGAGATTTTGCTGCGGATGTACCTGCGCTGGGCCGAACGGCGCGGCTTCGCGGTCGAGATGGTCGAGGCCTCGCCGGGGGAGGAGGCGGGGCTCAAGTCGGCCACCTTCATCGCCCGCGGCGAGAACGCCTACGGCCTCTTCGCCGCCGAGCGCGGCGTCCACCGCCTGGTCCGGATCTCCCCCTTCGACTCCTCCGCCCGCCGCCACACGAGCTTCGCCCAGGTCGACGTCGGCCCGGTGGTCGAGGACGGTGTCGAGGTCGAGATCGACGAGGGCGACCTGCGGATCGACACCTACCGCGCCTCGGGCGCCGGCGGCCAGCACGTCAACAAGACCGACTCGGCGGTCCGCATCACCCACGTCCCCACCGGGGTCGTCGTCCAGTGCCAGAACGAGCGCTCGCAGACGCAGAACAAGGCGGTGGCGATGCAGCTGCTGCGCTCGAAGCTGATCGAGCTGGAGGAGCGCAAACGCGCCGAAGAGCTGGCCAAGGCGCGCGGGGAGGTCAAAGACGTCGCCTGGGGATCGCAGATCCGCAGCTACGTGATGCACCCGTACACGATGGTCAAGGACCATCGCACCGAGCACGAGGTGGGCGATGTGCAGCGGGTGCTCGACGGCGACATCGACGAGTTCGTCCGCGACTACCTGAACAAGACCGCCGCCGCCTCGGCGAGCTAGATGGCGCCGCTCCTCCACCTGGAGCGGGCGGCCGCGGGCGACCCCGAGGGGCTGCTGGTCCTCCACCACGGCCGCGGCACCGACGAGCGCGACCTGCTCGGGCTCGCCGACCTGCTCGACCCCGAGCGGCGGCTGCGGGTGGTGACGCCGCGGGCGCCGCTGCAGCTGCCGGGCTCGCCCGGCTACCACTGGTACCTGGTGCCGCGGGTCGGCTACCCGGACCGCGAGAGCTTCGAGGCGGCGCGGGCGGCGCTGGCCGAGCTGCACGACGGACTCTGGGAAGAGAGTGGGCTCGGCCCCGAGCGGACCGTGCTCGGCGGCTTCTCGATGGGGGCGGTGATGAGCTACGCGATGGGGCTGGGGGCCGACCGGCCCGCCGTCGCCGGCATCCTCGCCTTCAGCGGCTTCGTTCCCACTGTCGAGGGGTGGGAACCGTCATTTGCCGACCGCACCGGCACCCGCGCCTTCGTCAGCCACGGTCGCAACGACCCGGTGATCGGGATCGAGTTCGCCGAATGGGCGCGCGAGCTGCTCACCGAAGGCGGGCTCGACCTGACCTACCGTGAGTCCGACCTCGGTCACCAGATCGCCCCGGCGCACCTGCGCGAAGCGAACGCTTGGCTCGACGAGGTGCTCCCGTGAGGTCGAGCCGGCAGTAACGCGGCGTGTCCAGGGCCTGCAGCTCGACCTCGAACTCGCGGGCGCCGAGGGCGCGGTCCATCTTCTTCTCGCCGAGGACGAAGGTCTTGCGGTAGACGCCGGAGCGGCGCAGGTGAGCGTGGTCGGAGCCGAGGCGCAACCTGCCCGTGGACCCGTGCAGTCGCACCTCGACCATGGCCGCGGCAGGGGCGAAGGCTTCGTAGCGAATCGCCAGTGCCATGGTGTCGTTGCCGGGGTGCGGGACGAGGTTCGCCGTGGCGTCTTCGATCACGCACTCTTCGGCTTCTTCGGATTCCCGTTCTTCTTCCGCGATTTCGGCGCAGAGCTGGACGTCTTCTTCGTCTTCGATCGCGCAGCTGTCTTCTTCGGCTTCGTCTTCTTCGGCACTTTCGCCTTCTTTGCCCGCTTCGGCTTCTTCCGCTTCTTCGTCTTCTTCGGCAGCCGCGGCAGCAAGATTGCCGGGGAGCGCGGGCATGCTCAGCGCGTGCGCCGAGGCGACGGCGGTGAGCAGCGAGAGCAGCAGCAGGACCAGCAGGAAGGGGAGGAGCTTGCGCATCGTCCCTTCATCGGAAGGGCGGCGGCAGTGCTTTAGGCGGAGCCCTTTCCGTCCAGGACGCCCTCCAGCTCCAGCAGCGCCTCCTTCATCGGTAGGCCGCCGCCGTAGCCGCCGAGGGCGCCGCCGGTGCGGAGGACCCGGTGGCAGGGGACCACGAGCGGGATCGGGTTGCTGCCGCAGGCGGTTCCGGCGGCGCGGACGGCGCGCTCGTTGCCGGCCTTGCGGGCCATCTCCGTGTAGCTGCGGGTCTGCCCGTAGGGGATGCGGTTGATCGCCCGCAGGACCCGCTGCCGGAAGCCGCTCGAGAGCCGCCAGTCGAGCGGCAGGTCGAAGTGGTCGAGCTTGCCGGCGAAGTAGAGGTCGAGCTCACGCCGAACCTCGTCCAGCTCGGCGGGCGCCTCCAGCACCCGCGGCGAGACCCGCGCGGCGAGGTCGACGAGGAGCTCGTCGGCGTCCTGGTTCGGCAGCCCGACCCGGACCAGGCCACGCTCGGTCCGCGCCAGCAGCAGCGGCCCGAAGGGCGAGTCGGCGGTCGTGTAGGCGACGTCGAGCAGGCCCTCTGCGGCCGCCCGTGCCCTGAGGTGGTCGATGGCGGTCAGCTCGGTCGGCTTCTCGGCGGTCGTCATGCCAGCTCCTTTCGCAGTCGCTTCAGGCCCTCGTGCAGGGAACGGCGGGCCGCCGCGGGCGAGCAGCCCAGGGCGGCGGCGATCTCGGCGTGAGGGAGGTCGCTGCCGTAGCGCAGCGCCACCGCCGCCCGCTGCTTCGGCGGCAGCGCCCCGACAGCGGCCCAGAGGCCGGGGTCGTGCTCGGGGATCCCGTCCTCGGTCGCGACTTCCCGCACTTCCGCCACCGGGACCGGGGCGCGGCCCCGGGCGCGGTGGTGGTCGATCGCCTTGCGGTGGGCGATCGTCAGCAGCCAGCCGCGCAGGTTTCCCCCGTCCTCCAGTTTCGGATAGGCGCGCAGCGCCGCCAGGAAGGTCTCCTGGAAGCAGTCGTCGGCCCCCTCCCGTCCGACCGCGCCCCGCAGGATCGCCATCACGGCGGCGGAATGGTCGTCCAGGACGGTTTGGAACGGCGGCAGCGCGGTCACTCTGTGGGATTAAACGTGGCCCAGCGGCAAAACGTGAGATCAAGCGAATCGAGCCTGCGATCCGACACCCCGGGGGTGCTCGATCGCAGGCTCGTTAGGCTGCGGCGATGATCGAGTTGGCGGAGGAAATCAAGGAGCTGGTCGGCCGGACGCTGGCCGAGGACCTGGGTGAGGGGGACATCACCTCCGAGGCGACGGTGCCCGAGGACGCCCGCGCCCGGGCGCGGATCGTGCAGAAACAGCCGGGCGTCGTCTACGGCCTCGCGGTCGTCACCGAGGCGATGCGCCAGTGCGGGATCGAAGACGCCGACAACCTCGTCGTCGAGGGGCAGTGGCGCGAAGACGTGCCGGCCGAGGTGCTGGTCGCGAGCGGCAGCGCCCGCGCCCTGCTCGCCGCCGAGCGCACCTCGATCAACTTCCTCGGCCACCTCTCCGGCGTCGCCACCCTGACCGCCCGCTATGCGGAGGCGGTGGTCGGCACCGGCACCACGATCCTCGACACCCGCAAGACGACGCCGGGGCTGCGCCATCTCGAGAAGGCGGCGGTCGCGGCCGGCGGCGGCATCAACCACCGCATGGGCCTCTACGACGCGATCCTGATCAAGGAGAACCACATCGCCGCCGCCGGGGGGCTGGCGAAAGCGGTCCACGCCGCCAGGACCGCCCACCCCGAGAAGGCGATCGAGGTCGAGGTCACCAACGTGGACGAAGCCGCCTACGCGCTTGGGATGGGCGTCGACCGGCTCCTGCTCGACAACATGAGCGCAAAAGAGATGCGCGAAGCGGTCACCCTCCGCGACGAGAACGCCGGCGGCCCCGACGGCGTCTCCCTCGAGGCATCCGGTGGGGTGACTCTGGAGAACGTGCGCGAGATCGCCGAGACGGGGGTGGAGTTCATCTCCGTGGGCGCACTGACCCACTCGGCGGCGACGCTCGACTTCTCGATGCTGCTCGACCTCGCTTAGCTACTTCAGGAGTTTCGAGAGGCGACGGTCTTTCAAGATGCGGCCGTCCGTCTGCTCTTTGGGGCAGTAGTTGGTCTGGTGCTCTGAGAAGTACACGGCCTCGATGGCGGTACCGCAGCGGGGGCATGGCTCGCCCTCGCGCTTGTGGATCTTGAGCGGCATCGCGACTTTGTCCGGTACCTCCGGGCCGATCGTCTCTTCGTAGTGGTCGATTGCGTCACCGAGGACGTGGAGGGCGGCGTGCAGGCGCTCAACCTCCTCAGGGTTCAGCTCTGACCCTTTCTTGAAGGGGGAGAGGCGGGCCTCCCAGAGGATCTCGTCGACCCAGGAGCGGCCGATCCCGGCGATGTCTTTCTGGTGGCGCAGCAGCGGGTGCAGGTGGCGGGGCTTGTCGATCGCCGCCGCGAACTCGGCGAGCGGGGGAGGGGGCCAGGCTTCGGGGCCGAGGCTGGCGACCATCTCGTCCGCGGCAACCGCGTCGGCGGGCAGCAGCTTCGCCCAGGCGCGCTGCTTGGTCCCGAACTCGCGCAGCCGCAGCTCGCGCCCGTCGGTCAGCCGGATCAGCACCCGTGAGGCTTTGTCTTTCAGCGAGGCGTGTTTCTCGAAGACGCGCAGCCGCCCCGCCGACATCAGGTGAACCAGAAGCGCCAGGTCGCCGAACTCGACCACCGGCATCTTGCCGACCCGCCGCACCCCGGTCACCCGCCTGCCGACCAGTGCTTCCAGCGGCGGGTCGAAGGTCTTCATCACGTTCATCCCTGGCGCCAGCGCCGATTCCACCTCGGCGCCGCGAAGGGCACTGTGGAGGCGGCGGGCGACGATCTCGACCTCGGGCAGCTCGGGCATGCCGGGAAGGCTAGACGGACGCATATGTCGTCTAGACTTCAGGGACGTTCATTCGACCGGTCCGGACCCAGTCCCGCCGGCGAACATCAGGAAAGGAAGGGCTCATGCAGGAGCTCCCGACGATCCAACCTACTTTGGCCCCGGAGCTGAGCCCGGAGCAGATCGCTGAGATCAGCGATGAAGTCCGCGCGCTCGCGGTGGAGCGGAACGCGGTCATCCTCGCTCACAACTACGAGCTTCCCGAGGTCCAGGACGTCGCCAACTACCGCGGCGACTCGCTCGGCCTCTCCCGCCAGGCGGCCGAGACCGACGCCGAGGTGATCGCCTTCTGCGGCGTCCACTTCATGGCCGAGACCGCCTCGATCCTCTCGCCGCAGAAGACGGTGCTGATCCCTGACCTCGACGCCGGCTGCTCGCTTGCCGACTCGATCGACGCCGACCAGCTGCGCGCCTGGAAGGCCGAACACCCGGGGGCGATCGTGGTGATGTACGTCAACACCTCGGCCGAGGTCAAGGCCGAGACCGACTACTGCGTCACCTCCTCCAATGCCGTCGACGTCGTCCGCCACATCTGGGCCGAGCACGGCCCCGAGGCCGAGATCCTCTTCGGCCCCGACATGTGGCTCGGCGCCTTCGTCGAGCGCGAGACCGGCCTCGTCGACGAACCCGAGCGCCGCGGCCGTTTTCACATCTGGGACGGCGAGTGCCACGTCCACGCCGGGATCAAGCCGCTCGACATCGTCCGCACCCGCGAAGAGCACCCCGACGCCGAGTTCCTGATCCACCCCGAGTGCGGCTGCTCGACCCAGGCGATGGAGTACGTCGCCGCCGGCGACATCGACCCCGACGGCGTTCACATGCTCTCGACCTCGGGGATGCAGAGGCACGTCGAAGCCCACCCCGACGGGGAGTTCATCGTCGCCACCGAGAACGGGATGCTCTACCCGCTGCAGCAGGCCGCCCCCCAGGCGCACCTGATCGAGGCCAACCGGATGGCCACCTGCAAATACATGAAGATGATCACCCTGCCGAAGCTGCGCGACTCCCTGCGCGACATGACCGGCGAGGTCAGCGTGCCGCCGGAGATCGCCGAGCGGGCGCGCATTCCGATCGAGCGCATGGTCGCGATCGGCTAGCGCCGCTTTTTCACCAGCCTTTTAGCCGCCTTTTCGGTTCCTTTGCCGAACCGGGAGGAAGCTCTGCTCGTACCCCTCGGAAAGGAACGAGCATGACCAACCGCAGAGCGAAGATCGCAGCCGGGGCCACTGCCGTCGGCCTGGCGGCACTCGGCGGGGTTGCGCTGGGGACCAATCCCGGAGCGCCCACACCGGCGCATGTCGTCGGCACCGCCGGCTCCTCGTCGGTGGTCACGGCCTCCAGCGGCGCCGCGACCGTGCCGGTCGCCGAAACCGGAGCGCGCCACCAGGTGCGTCCCCCGATCGTCACCCGCGCCAGCGGCAGCGGCGCCGGCCCCACCTTCACAGAGGAGGACTGACTATGGCTTTGAATAAGCGCAGCATCCTGGTGGTCGCCAACCGGACCGCCGACTCGCCTGATCTGATCGACGCGCTGTGCAGGCGCGCCGCCGAGAAGTCGACCAGCTTCACCTTGCTGGTGCCGGCGGTCCCGCATGGGCTTGCCTGGGCCGCCGATATGAAAGCCGGCTGGTCGGAGGCGGCGCTGCGCGCCGACCGCGCCGGCAGCCGCATCCGCCGCTCCGGACTCGAGCTCGAGGAGGTGATCGTCGGCGACCCGGATCCTTTCGCCGCGGTCGGCGACGTCCTCCACGCGCGGGAGTTCGACGAGGTCGTCGTATCGACCCTGCCGAGGAAGGTCTCGCACTGGCTGGCGGTGCGGCTGCCGGGGCGGTTGCGGCGGACGCTCGACCTGCCGGTGACCGAGGTGGTCGCGCAGCCGCAGGCCCAGCCGAAGCCGCCTGCGGCGGCCGCGCGGCCGATCGCGGCATAAAGCCGTCGCACGCTTATTCCAGCGGCTGGCGTTCCGGCGGATGATCTGTCCATCGCGCGCTCAAAGTGGTTTTCATCAGTCCGCCCCTGCGAGACACGCGGGAGCCCGTCCTAAACGGAACGAGCCCCCGCTTCCCCAGTGTTAGGCCATCTTGCCGATGGCACACACCGGGATCGTCCGCGTGACGAACTTGGCGGTCATTTAGCCCCACCCCCTCTCCCTCACTCATGTCCGACAGCCCGTGCTGCCGGACTTCGGTGGAGAGAGTTAAACCGATTTAGGAATGGGCACCGAATTCGGCGTTGGAATGGGCTAAAACCCAGGATTGAGCGGGTAGCATCAAGCGCTCAAAAAAGCTTTTGGGGAAGGAGTCGAATGAAAGCCGCTAGCGGCAAAACGGCCAAGCCGCGCAAACTGAATCGTCACAAGGCGCTCGCTCACCCACTGCGGCGCGAGATCATGGCGTTCCTAATCACTAACTCGTCCGGCAGCCCCTCGCAGATGCATAAGAAGCTCGACGCATCCTTGTCAGACATCAGCTACCACTGCCGTCAGCTGGTGAAATACGGCGCTGCTGACCTCGCTGAAACGCGGCCGGTCAAACGCGGTTCACCCGAGCACATCTACGTCCCAGCACTGCGGCCCTTGCTCACGACCGAGGAGGTCGAAGAACTTTCTCTCCCGGAGCGTCAGGAGTTCGGAGGTCAGTGTGTTGATCTCGTGATTGAGGACCTTCGAAGGGGCTTTAGCTGCGGCGCATTTGCGAAACGAGCAGATTGGGTGGCGGTGCGAAACCATCTAGAGCTCGACAAACAGGGCCACCAACGGCTCATCAGGGAACACGAACAGTTTCTCGAGCGCAGTTTCGAGATTCAGGCGGAAAGTGATGCGCGGCGGGTGGAGTCCGGCGAGCCGGCGACGCGGGTAGCCAACAGCCAGCTTTGCTTCGCCCTCTGTGGGTGAGTTGGGGAAGTCCACTTCGGTGGAGAAGGTTCCTTTGAGTTACTAAAGGGACCTAGTAGAGAAGTCTCCTTCGATCACTCTCGGTTTCTTGTGTAAGTTCGGCAGTAGAACGGGAGAACGGGAACAGATGGCAAGAGCTGACAGACGGGGAACGACTGCGCGGATGCTGCCGCCCGAGTTCACGCCCTCACGTCTGAGTCAGAACCGTGGTGGGGAGTTCTCCCTGGTCCTCTCTAAGGACATCTAGGGCCACCGTGGGCAAGAAAGGATCACACGCCCAGGCTGGAGATGAAACCCAAGGCGCCTCCTGCCAAGTCTCGGCTTGTTCCGCAACGGGCCTGAGTTGGGATGTCCTGCTGTCGGCGATTCATCCCATCCAGATAGCCATCCTCGAAGCGATGGCTTGGCTGGCACGGCCTGTTTCGCCCGTGGAACTTATGAAGATGTTCGATGAGCCCGGGGATCATTACCTCTCGGCGATCTCCTACCACATGAGAAGACTCAAACAGCTAGGTGCCGTCAAACCGATTCGCAGTCGGCCGGTCCGAGGAGCCCAGGAGACCTTCTGGTCACTAACGCCGAAAATGCACTCAAAGGGGGAGAGTCCATGAGGCCCCACGCCCGCGAGAGAACTCCGACCCTCTTGTAGATGGCAGGGGAGGGGAAGCAGAAACTGCCTGTAGCTCCTGAGGAGATCTTGCGGCATCGCGCCCGGTGCCGGATCCTCCTAGGGGTGCGCCTAGCAGGGCAGCTGTCACCCGCTGAATTGACGAGATCGCCATTTGGCAGCGGAATCTCATTGGAGGTCTACAGCTACCACTTCAGGGTGCTGCATTGCCTAGGAGTGCTCAAGAGCAAGAAGCTCGACCCCGACTCACGAGAACCATCCATTCGATACGAACTCGCGGACCAACTTGGTCAGTCCCTATTCGACGCAGCAGCAATGAAAGCGATCGCGGAAGTCCTTGAGTCGATCTCTGAGCCGTTGGCGGATTGGATCGACAAGCCATTTATCGATGAAATCGATCAGTTAGTGAAAGCTGCAGGTCGCCACGTTTAGTGCGTGCCAAAAGTCCTTGCGGGCTCCGGTGCCGGTGACCGAGGTGGTCGCGCAGCCGCAGGCCCGGCCCCTGCCGACTTCGGCGGCAGGACAGCCGATCGCGGCGTGAGCCCGGGTTGCACCCTTTTTTCCAGCGGCTTAACCGGTTCTTTGCCTAGCTGACGGCAGGCTTCCCGACCGTGCCCCCCATGGCAGATTCAAGGCGGCGCTGGTGGCCGCCCTCGATTCGTGCGGTCAAATGGGCCGCCCTCGGCGGCATCGCGCTGTTGCTGCTGATCCAGCTCGTTCCCTACGGACACGCTCACACCAATCCGCCGGTGACCCAGGCGGCGAAGTGGCCGCCGGGACCCGGCCAGCAGATCGCCGAAGCGGGCTGCTATGACTGTCACAGCAACCTCACCAAATGGCGCTGGTACTCGAACGTCGCGCCGGCCTCCTGGCTGGTCGAACACGACGTCGAAGACGGCCGCGGCATCCTCAACTTCTCCGAATGGAACAGGCCGCAGCCCGACGCGGGGGAGCTGATCGAGAAGGTCGAAAGCGGCGAGATGCCGCCCCTCCAGTACAAGCTCGCCCACGGTTCGGCCCGGCTCTCCTCGAAGGAGAAGAAGCAGCTGGTCGCGGCAATCACCCGCCTCTACGCGACCGACCCGCCGCCGGCCGGCGGCGGTTGAGCGGCTCAGTCGTCGTCGCCGTCGGAGTCGCCGCTGCCGCCGCCACCCTGGTCGCCCGGGGTGCCGCTGGGCTCTTCGGGTGGGAAGGGCGGTTCTTCGGTGGTGATCGCCGGTGGGGTGTAGGAGGGGACGGTCGTCGCTCCTTCCTGGCCGGAATTGGCGTTGCCGCCTTCCTGGGTCTTCCCCTTGCCCGGGATGTTCAGCGCCGGCGCCAAGGCGTCGCCGGCCGAGACCGATTCGGAGGCGATCCCGATCTGCTGGCTGGTCAGGTGAGCGGCGGCGATCGCGATCGCGATCGCGATCGCCAGGCCGGCGAGCGCGAGCAATATCCATTTCGCGGTCGCCGAGAGGCTCACGAGCGGACCTCCGCCGGCGCCAGCTCGATCGTCGCCGCGAGCCCGCCCCCGTTGCGGTTGCGCAGCCGCACGTCGCCGCCCCACTGCCGGGTCAGCTCACGGGCGATCGCCAGGCCGAGGCCGGTTCCCGCCGCACCCCGGCGACCGGCGCTGCCGCGGCTGAAGCGCTCGAAGACCGCATCCTCCTCGCCCGGGGCCAGCCCTGGCCCTTCGTCGAGGACGGCGATCCGCCCAGGCCCGGCCTGCAGGCGCACGGTCGAGCCGCGCGGCGAGTAGACGAGCGCGTTCTCGACCAGGGAGTCGAGCGAGCGCTCCAGGTCCGGCGCCGCGCACCAGCCCTCTGCCGCGCCGCCGGCATCGTCGATCGCCAGCTCGATGCCGCGGTCCTCGGCGCTCGCCCGCCAGCGCTCGAGCGCCCGCCGCGCCGCCTCCCGCAGGTCCAGTTTCTCGCCCGGCAGTTCGTGCTCGCCGGCCCGGCTGAGGATCAGCAGCTCGTCGACGATCAGCGAGAGGCGGTCGATCTCGCCCATCGCGGCGCCGAGCTCGCGCTCCGTCGGCTTGTCGCCGCGGGAGCGTTCGGCGAGGTTCTCGAGCCGCAGCCGGAGTCCCGTCAGCGGCGTCCGCAGCTGGTGGGAAGCGTCGGCGACGAAGTCCTGCTGCACTCGCAGCAGCCGCTTGATCCGCCCGGTCATCTCGTTGAAGGCGCGAGCGAGCGAGCGCTGCTCGGCGCTTCCCTCGACGGCGACGGTGGTGTCGAGGTCGCCCTCGGCGACGTTGCGGGCGGCGGCATCGAGGCGGCGGATCGGCCGCGCGATCTGCTGGGCGATCAGGGCGCCGGCGATCAGCCCGAGCAGCAGCACTACGCCAGCGAGGGCGGCGATGTCGAGGATCGAGGTCTTCACCGCCCGGTGG